>Ga0316191_10001984_pt1 | contig 14774 bp, 9 predicted proteins | sample Eddworburr2cm_MG_FD_204928 | JGI IMG/M metagenome (GOLD analysis project Ga0316191, IMG submission 204928) | Coastal sediment microbial communities from Maine, United States - Eddy worm burrow 2 cm | ecosystem: Environmental > Aquatic > Marine > Coastal > Sediment | place: USA: Maine | collected...
AACTCGGTCATGTGAATGCGCGTCATACCGCCGAGCGGATGAGCGCCAGTTCCCTGGCGCAGATCGGTGTTCTGGCCGGCGCTATCGGAGCCGCCGCCCTCGGCCTTCCCGGCGAGTTGGCCCAGGCCGGGCAGCAGGTGGCTGCAGCCTCGATCCAGAGTTACTCGCGTAAGCAGGAATTCGAGGCGGACATGCTGGGCGTACGCTATATGAGCAAGGCCGGCTACGACCCCGGGGGGATGGTGACGTTTCTCACCACGCTGCGGGAACAGAGCATGGTCGAAGCCCGTTCCATGGGCCTGCCCGCCGGCACGGTGGACGAATTCAACATGATGAGCACCCATCCGAGAACCGTCGATCGGGTCCAGGAGGCGACCGCCGCGGCGGCAGTGCAGCGCCCGGCGCAACCGATTCTGGGACGGCAGGAATATCTGGCCAACATTGACGGAATGCTGTTCGGTGATGACCCCAGCCAGGGCGTTGTCATCGGCCGTCGATTTGTGCACCCCGTGATGCGGTTCGAGTTTCAGGTGCCGGCCGGATTCCGGGTTCGCAACGAACCGGACCAGATCGTGGCTCAGGGCGCTGACCGTTCCGCCGTCGTGTTCGACCTGGGTGTCGCGCGGACCGGTGACATGACCCAGTATTTGCAACGTGACTGGGCTGGGCAAACCCGATTGCAGGATGTGCAGGCAATTTCTGTGAACGACATGGCCGGCGCCACCGGCTGGACCGCCTTCCAGAACGGCGGGAGACAGTTCATCGTGCGGCTGGTGGCGATTCGGCGGGACGCCCGCTCGGCGTATCGTCTCCAGTTTGTCGCATCGAGCGATCGCTATCAGGCCCTCAAGGATGAATTTCGCGCCACAACCTATAGCGTCAGGGGCCTTAGTGCCGACCAGGCCGCCAAGGTTCGGCCACTGCGCCTGCGGGTGGTTCGGGCCAGCGGCAACGAGGACGTTGCTGCGCTGTCTGGGAATCTGCCCTATGGCGCATTCAACGACGACTGGTTCCGGGTGCTCAACGACTTGCCCCAAGGGCGGCAACCCGTAGCGAATCAGCCGCTCAAACTTATTGAAACCTAGTGTCCCGCGCCCTTCGGGCGGGGCGAGGAGCGCCCATTCGCGGTGTTGGGCGCGCTTGAACGCTCCTCGCCCCGCTGAAATGCAACGAACTTATGGGACGGGACACTAAGAACCGGGCACTGGCATTGCGCCGGGTCTGGTATATTCGACCGCCCGGGCGCATCGGCAGCGCAAGGTGTCGTGGGTTTGACGGAAACCGGCGTGTACAAATGAGGTGGCAAGCGTAATGTGGGGTGCTCGGGCTTTGGCAGGATTGTTTTTGATGTCCCTGGTGATGCTGCCGATTGCGGTTGCCGAGGAGGACGTGTTTGCGACCGATGCCAAACCCAGTTTTCGTAAACTGGCACCCGAGCCGGGCACCGATATCGAATACTACGCCGCAGAGGATGTACAACCGGATATCACCATCCGCCGCGAGGCAACCGCCGATTTCGAGGAATATTCGGTGAACGGCAACCCGTATATGATCAAAGTAACGCCCAGAGTCGGTAAGCCTTATTATCTGATGGACAGCGACGGCAATGGTGAGTTTGGCTGGCGCCGTGGCAACATGAACAACGATCTGCTGGTGCCGGGTTGGGCCGTCTTCAGCTGGTAGTGGATGCCTGTCCGTTTGATCGGATCCAATGTATTTCGGTGGCGGATTTGGCATTGGGTCCAGTCCCACGGTGCGATCACCCTGTGATCGTGAGCCATCGTCCCACCCCCGCTCGCTGATTCTCTTTTCCTAAAAACAGTCGCTTGGACTGCGGTCAGCGAGTTGGCCCGTCAACTGCATACTCTATGGGTGTACCTGGGACGACCGGTTTTCGGCGTCCTTTCGTTGATTGGCCATGGGACTGCTGAAGGCATGATGGCAATGTTCAAGACACCTGATCGATCAAGTGCCCTCGCACTGCGGGCGGTGCTGTGGATTTTCTTGCTGGCGCCCCGCCCCATCCTCGCTCCGATTGCGCCGATGTCACATCATGCCCGTGCACGCGGCGCCCGCTGGTGTCGGTCCATGAACCTCCGTGGGGGCTGAAAAGCTCATGTCGTTGACCGCTCAAAGCCGCTGGCTCAGGAACGAGAAGTTGCTGCCCTATCTGCGGGGGTGCAGGTCACTCCCGCGGCCCTCAAAGCGGATTCGGGCCTTGGTTTGGTTGCTGGATCAGGACACCATCAATGCCGAGGACGCGGCCCATGCCCTGGCCGACGTGCAGCACATCGGAGATCGTTTGCTGTTGGCAGCCAATCATCCGATTCGGGGATCCCGCCGGCAGGCCCACAATCTTCGCCAGGCACTGGCCCTGCTGGGCGAGCGCAGCGTACTCAGCCTGGCGGTCACCATTCTCATGATCGAGGAACTCGGCCGGTATCAACCCCGTTGTCTGGACACACGGCGATTCTGGCGGCGATCCATGGCCCTGGCCATCACCAGCTGGGCCTTGGGGCGGCGCATCGGCATCGACCCGGCAGAAGAGGCGTTACTGGCCGGACTGATGCAGAACGTGGGCATGCTGGTGCTAGACCAGGTGTTGCCTGCTTTCTACAGTGGGTTCGAGGAAGTCGGTAGCCTGGACCCAAACAACGTTGAATCCCTCGAGTCCGACCTGTTATCGGGTACCAACCACTCGCAACTCGGTGCCTGGTTGCTCGAGCACTGGGAATTGCCCGAGCGTTACCAGACGATCGTGGCAGGACTCGAGCCCGGCAGTCACACGACGTTGGGCCGAGTGGATCAGACCCTGCTGTCCTGCGTTTCACTGTCTACATCCATCGCATCGGTGTGGCTCTCTTCTGGGCAGGGTGGCGATGCCCGCGCAGTCGCCGCGAAAGCGCGTAAGAGTTGTGGGCTGGAGCCTGCGGATCTGGCCGCGGTTCTGAACACGGTGGCCACCGAGTTACCCGAAGCCGAGCGTGTATTCGGTGTCGCGATCCAGGAAGATGCTGTGCACGCCACCGAATCCGTCACCCAGGCCAAAGAACACCTGCTGTTGCGCAATCTCACGCCATTCGAGCGTCCTATTGATGCACGCCGGCCCGGCGACACTGCACCAGCCAGCGCTGTTCCTTTCGATTCTCTGCCCGCATGGGAGGCGGTGGCGGACCAGGTGGAGAGCGAGATGCGTCAGGCCAGCGAACACGGTTGGCCGATGAGCGTCGCCATGATTCGCCTTGAGCTGGATTCGGACTCCGCCACGCGCATGATCACGCTGAACCATGCCACTGCACGCGTGCTCAAGACGGTAAGGCCATCCGACATCGTGTACCGGCATGCGGACGGCATTTTTGGTGTGGTTCTGGCGGGCACGGAGTCCAAGGGTGCCCGAGCCGCGGCGCGGCGCTTGAGCGTAGCCTTTACCGAAGGCACAAGCACGGCAAATGCTGGGCTGTCTATTGGTCTGGCGTGCGAAAGCAGCATGAGTGAGGAAATCGATATCGGCGAGTTGCGCGAACGCGCCAACCATGCCCTGGATACGTCAAGCCGGGTTGGTGGCGCCTATCTGGCCATGGGCGAAGGGGCGGCTTGAGTCCATAACCAAGGCGCTCAGTTAGAGCGCCTGTTTATGGTGGCTGGATCGGTCGAGTAAGCAGACCTGACGTGCGCCAACCCCGAGTACTCCAGGTGCGGCGCCCGGCACCTGACTCCGGCTGGGTTGGCGCACGAACGCCACCGGATCGGCGGTCGCGGGTCCGGAAATCGCCGTCTGCAAGCTGGATCGCGGGATGGACTTCAGAATGCCTGGGGCCCGCTCATTGCACCTGTATCCCAAGCCATGGCGCCAGCCTATGCCGATTGTCTGGATCAAAAATCGCAAACTGTTGTCCCGGCTTGAGGGCGCCGATTCGTTGTTTGATCTGTTCGGCCCGGCGCGCCGGCTGGTGGAACTCACACGCGATCCCCACCTGGAAGTCGGGTCGTTGGCTGATGCGGTGGCGGATGATCCTGATACCGCCCGGCACATACTGGAGCTGGCCAACAGCACGCTTTTCGGTCACTGCAGGCGTGCTTCAAATCTGCGTCAGGTCTATGCAAGATTTGGTGCGGCAGAGTCACTTTGTGCGGCTTTGTCGGTCGCCATGGTTCGGTTTTTGAGGGAACAGCGGGGTAACGTCCTCGATGCGGACCGGCTGCTGTGTCGAAGTATCGTTGCAGCGATTGCCGCCCGTATATTGGCCGAGCAGATCGAACTCCCGAGACCCGGTGAGATCTTCGTCGCGAGCCTGCTCCAGGACGTGGGTATGTTGGCGATCGATCAACAGTTCCCAGAGGTTTACGAGCACGCGGACCCCTGGCGCGATGGCCAACTCGCCGTTGCCCAGGCCGAGCGGGACTGGTGTGGCGCAGAGCACCCACGGGTGGGCGCCTGGTTGCTGTCGAAATGGGGTTTGCCGGTGCGGCTTCAGTTTCTAGCCGCCTACGGCCACGCGCCCACTGAGATCGCGATTGAGTCGGTGCATCGGGCGGCTTGCTCGGTGATGGTTTTGGGTTCGATGCTGGCCGATTTCTGGTTGGGTCAGCGTCACCAATCGGCGTTACAGGATTGGGTCACCCGCGCCCGGGTTTTGTTGGATCTGGAGCGTCCTCGGTTGCTTTCGGTGGTGGATCGGGTGGGGTTGACGCTACCCAAGGTGAGCCTCGCCCTGAACATGCCGGTTCAGACCGAGATGGCAGCACAGGTCACGTTGGGAACGCTGCGCGAGATGCTCGATCTGCGCGATCTTCACCCCAGCGCGCCCGCGCCGGCCGATGATCCCTTGCCCGCAGCGGAGACCGGCAACCATGAAGGTGCGTCTTCACTGCCGGGTGTGCTCAGTCGAGCCGCAGTCTCCCGGTCGTTGTCGCAGGAGTTCGAACGATCCGTCAAACATGCCTGGCCGATCAGCGTTTCTGTACTGGAAATGACCGATTTCGATGAGACGGTAGAGGCGTATGGAGAGTGGATTCGTGTCACCCTGATCTCCCACGCCGCCCAGCGCCTCAAGGGCTTGCTCCGTCCCAGTGATCTCATCGCTCGCATCGGGCGCGCCACCTTTCTGACAGTTATGCCGGGTACCGACACCGCAGGCGCATTGCGTGTCTCACTGCGACTGCGCGAGGGCTTTGACGCGCGGCCCCTGCTGGTGCTGACCGGAACATGTGTGCAACTTCGCGCCGTTCTGGGTACAGCTACACAAGGGGATGGTATTGACTACGAGGTGGTTGGCGATCTGGTCAAGGCAGCGCTCCGCTCTGCTCGCAGGGCCGGCCGGAACCCGCTGACCGGTACGGCCGAGCGTCAACCCGGCTGAGGCCATGTGCTATCTCAACATCATTGCGGACAATTCAAACAAGTCCACCAAACGCGCCGCGTAGTGCTCGCGTACATGATAGGCGCCATGCTCCGCCCCGGTGAGCTGACGGGCCAGTCGGTCAATCAGACGCCGCAGTCTTCGCTGATGCATGCCCAGGCCGGACTGTATCGGGTCCAGCAGCACCCCGGACAAGGCGGCAATCGAGGCTGCAAGCATCATCAGCAGCGTCGTCGCGCCGATCATCAGTGCCAGCGATGGCGTACTGGGGAACAGACCGTACCAAAGTGAACCGAAACCGACGCCCAGAGGAAAACTGCTGATCGCAACCTGTTGCGCCACCAGGGCGGCAACTGCGGGGCCCAGGCTGAGCGCACCCGGGGTCAGTTTGCTGAAGGTGACCGCACCCGCGCTCAACATCAGCACCGTGTTGCCCAGGTCCGCCACCGCGTTTCGGGCGCCGGTATAGGTTCTTAGTACCTGTTCCAGGTCTTCTCTCAGGGCAGGTTGGGTCGCGCTGTTTCGCGCCAGCTCGGTCAACTGGTCGATCGCTTCGGTCACCTCGGGCTCGGCGGCAATTGCCTCAGCAATGGCGTCGCGATCGCTGCGCCGACCGCACTGTTGCACCGGAATCTCCAGCAACTCGGTGTAGATCAACCAGGTGATTTCTCGCGAGACATCGGTTTCCAGGAAAAGGCTGCGCTGATTGAGCCACTGCGCCGATTTGTGCGCGCCCGCTCTCGTCAGGACTGCGGCCAGGGCCATCATCAGCACGGTTGGGATCACCAACAGCAGGTTGATCGGAGCCCGAAGCAGGTCCAAGCCCAAGGCCTTTCGGTGCAGCCGCAGCGAACCGCGTATAGAAAAATGACGACGACAGAACGGCTGTACCCGCGCCTGCCGTTCGGCGATGTACCTCATCGCCGCGCGATCCAGAATGGACGCGCTGTCGGTTTGAACCTGATTGTGTGTTGGCGGCATGCTGTAAATATGCGTTGGGGCTTGGTGCGTTTGGCGCGGGGCGTGATCTGGGATTGTGCCCGGGTGTCGGATTATCCTATACGCATCCTGCTGGCGGGCCTTTTTTGTTCTGGGTGAAGCAGATTCGAGGGTGAATTGTGCCTGTTCAAGGCGCAAATCGCCGGTAGTTGTTGTGCTATTGCCAAGATCCGCAAGGCAGCCAGGGACCGCGAGGGCCCACTAGACGGTTGGCGCAGGCCGTTGCTTCGGTCCGCGAAGGGTGGAGCTGTGAGGAGGTGTGATGGGGATTGTGCTGCGTGAGCGGTGGCTTGAATGGATTGGACTTGGCCTCGCGGTGTTCATCATTGCGGCGGTCTCCGTTGGCGAAACTGAGGCGTCGCAGGTGGATGACGAAGCCCTGGCATTGGGACATCGGGTGATTGCTGTTCAGCGCGCACTGAAGGACCCCGGGAGGCCCGGCGCATTGGCGGCGATTGTCGATCTGGGCACCGATTCGCGCCACTATGTGATGGTCCGGGGTTGGCTGATGCTGCAGTTGCAGGCCGACACCAGCATTATCGAGGCAACCCGTGAACCCGACCGGCGTCCGAACATCGAAGCCCGTATCGAATTCGTCAGGACGGCGATTCGGGCGATCGATCTTGAGTGATCCGGCTGAATACGCTCCGGCGATCGTGAACTGAGTCTAGTAGCATGAGGATACACATGAGTCATCTAAAATTCATTGCCGCCTGGGTATGGTTGTGTCTACTTGCCCCGGCCGTGCTGGCGGAGGAGCTTGTCTTGAACATGAAACCCTACCCTGGGGCCGAAGCGGGACAGCAGAGACTGGTGTTCACCGTGCCCGCGGAGCAGAACGAGGCCGATCATATGGTCGAAATTCAGGTGGGCAAGACCCAGCTGATCGACTGCAACACAACCTGGTTCGGGGGCGCCATGGAGGAGCGGATCGCCGAGGGTTGGGGTTACCCGTACTACGTGCTGGCCCAGGTCGGTGGTCCGGCATCCACTATGATGGCCTGTCCGCCGGACGCCGAGAAACGCGAAGCGTTCGTGGCGGTTCGGGGGGAGGGTTTTCTCAAACGCTACAACAGCAAGCTCCCCATGGTGGTGTACGTGCCGGAGGGCTTTGAGGTCCGATACCGGATCTGGTCGGCCGGTGATCAGCAGGGCTCGGCTGAAGCCAGATAGCGGGGTCCGTGGGCGGCCGGCATGCAGGGGAATGCGATCGGGTCGATGGCCGCCTGTACGGGTCAGTCGTTTTTCGCCGGCTGGACACCCAGGAAGTCGAGAATACGGTCCTCCATATAATCGTAAAAGGGGTTCCAGCGTTGACGCAGCATGTCGGTTCCCGTGATTTGGAGCACGCCGCGCTCGCCGCGCAGCGCCAGATTGCCCAGGTGTACCCCCAATTGGTCATCGCCTGGCGAACCGCCATAGATCGGGTCGTCCGGCTTGAACGGCAGAGCCACATGTGCAAGTGAATAGATATCGTTCGGCCAGACCAGGTCCGTTCTGGACTCAGAAACATCGGAATCACCCGCCGTCTTTTGCACCAGATGCACCTGCCGGTCGCTGCTGGACGCATTGGTCAGAACGGAAATCGAGAATGGGAGTGGCGCGCTGTCGGTCAGGGAATCAAAAGTGGCCTTGGGGTCATAGCGCAGCATGGGAAGGGTCTCCGCCAGCCGGTTGATGTCGAACAGGACGAGTTCGCCCTTGCCCGCCGGCAGCTTTTGCATCAGCCCGCTCACCAGGGCCGGTGCGGAAACCGTGGCATCGACCCCGGACTGGAAGGCGAGAATCGGCGGCAGCCCCGACAAGGCGCCGTCTGTTGAGTGGCTGTCCAGTAGGTTCGAGATGGCCACCGTCAACCGATAGACTTGATCACCCGCGTTGACCGCGAACGACCCGTACTTGTATGGGTCGTATTCCGGCAGCAGGCTGTTCCACTCCAGTTTGTCCAAACCCAGCAAGTGGCCCAGCCGCGCCTGCCAAACCGCCAGCACCGCCAGCGAGCTGACCCCAATCGCGGGAGAGATCAACACGATGCCGTCGAGCCTGGGGCGTTTAGCGTCGGTCAGGGCGGTCAGCGCGTAGTACACGGCCAGCGCCCCGCCGGTCGAGTAACCCACTACATACAGTGGCCCGTCGCCGCGGGTCTGGTTCAGATGGTTGACCCCCAAATCCACCGCCGCAGCCATATCCCGCCAATCAACCGAGGTCAGGCCGGACGGGGCGGTGCCATGCCCCGGCATGCGCAGGGCCAGCACATGCATCCCCGCCGCGTGCAGCCGTTCGCCCAGGCTGTGAAGGCTGTAGGGGGAATCCGACAGGCCGTGTAACAGCAGCACCGCGCCCTTGGGATCGTCAGCCTTCAGCTCGTAGCTTCGATTCCAGTTCGTTGGCATGGCGGCCGGATCGGCCAGGCTGCCCCGGGAGTAGCGATTGATCTGGTTGCCCGGACCCGTGCCAACCTTGGCATAAACCGAGGTGTCGAGCTGTTTGAAAACCCGATCTTCAATGGTCAGATAGTCGGCCAGGCTGCTGGCGTTGCTGTGGCGGGTGAACTCCGAATTCAGATGCGTGGTGTGCCAAATCGCCAGATCCGGACGACTCTCCAGATACACCACAAATACGACAATCAGGACCACCGTCGCCCCCAGCCCGCTGTAGGTCAGGACTTTGAGTACAGTCTTAAGCGAACCGCCGATCAGGCGTCTGATGTTCATAGATGCGCTATTGGGGAAGCCGATGATGCGGAATCATAGCCTTTCGGTGCGCCCAGGGATGCATCCTGGGTCCATTGCGGCCTGTTGCCAGTTCAGCTTCCGAACCGATAGCGCAGGGCGAAGGACAGGGTGTCCACATGACTGCCGGTTTCACCCCGGACGTTCACCGTACTGGCCAGAGGGGTGCCGGCGTAGACCGGAATAGTGAGGTCGATTTTTGCACGCTCGAACATGCCGCGGACGAAGCCGAAATCCAACTTCAGACGGTCGGAAATGCTGTAGCTGGCGCCGACGCCGAACCAGGTCAGGTTGCTGTCTGGAATGCTGGTGTTGCGCAATGCGTTGGTGGTCGGGGATTGGTCGTACTGGACACCGCCGCGCAGGGTCCATTTGGGGTTAAGGCTGTACTGCGCGGACAGGCCCACGGTATAGGTGTTTTTGTATCCCTGGGGACGCACCACATCCGGGCTGCCGTCGTCAAACTTGATCCTGATTTCGTCGAAGGCGTCCCAGCCGAACCACTGCACTTCCCCCATCAGTGTCAATCGCGGGGTGATCGCCTGGGTGAGACTCAGCGACGCAATGTCCGGCAGGCTGATCCGGGTGTGTGTCTTACTGCTGCCGTTGGCAGCGGCAAGCGGGCCGCGCAGGTCTGATACCTTCACGTCGCCGGCCAGTTCGTAGTCCAGGCCTGAGCGGTAGTGCAGGCCGACCCGGGTCTGTTCGCTGGGGTGGTACATCAGCCCGATGTTAAAGCCCACGTCCCAGTCGTCGCCCGTGAGTTTCGAGCGTCCATCGGTAGCGGCGGTGGGTCCGCCCGGATTCAGCGGGTCGGGCAGGGCACTGATCAGTGTTGCTTTCGCATATTGAAAATCGATACCGCCGCCCACCGACCAAGCATCGTTGATGCGATAGGCAAGGCTCGGTGCCGCGTTGACCGTGGTCAGCTTGTTGTCGTACGAATCGTAGCGGCCGAACCAATCCTTGGCATACTTGAGCTTCAAGCCGAAGGGCGTGGTGACGGCGAGCCCAAGCCAGAGATCTCCGTTTGCCACCGGTGTCCCCAGGAACAGGCTTGGCACCGGCACCCAGCCGGTATTGTCGCCTTTGCGGCCGGTCAGCGCCTGGTCCACACCCAAGGTTCCAGGTGTATTGAAACTTGAGCCGCGATCGGAGATGGAAATGCTGGCGCCGACGACATCCGCACCCAGATCCGCGAATGCGCCTTTCAGCTGGGTCGCACCGGCTGGATTGAAGAACAGCGTGCTGCCATCCTCTGCCAGTGAGGCCATTCCCACCGCGGCCAGACTGGTGCTGCTGGCACCCTTCATGGGCATATATAAACCCGCGGCATTGCCCACCACCGGGATCAGCATGACGGACAACAGGGCAGCCCTCAAACGGGCGCGTTGGACACCTCGGGCGGTGGTCGTCATGATGATCCTTCCGCGGACTCTGGTTGTTCGGACTCGGAAATGATGTCGATTTGCTCTGAAGCGGGCAGATGGCGATCTCGGATGCGTGCATTGTGGGCATCCATTCCAGGCGACCATAGTCCGGCCGTCTTCACGGTCGAGCATGGTTTGGACACCCTGGAGCCCAGAAAGCGAGTACACGATTTTATTGAATACCGCTTAGGATACTGGCTTGGGGTACCCCGGTCAGTCGTATTTGGCGGTTCGGGTTGTGCGAATCTGACGGGCCTCTGTCAGCATCGTATGATGGATTCGGGCTGCCATCGCCCACCAGTGTAGTGTCTCCCAAATAACTTAACACCTGCGCTGGCCCTCGCGGTCCCTGACGGCGTTACGGATCGTCGCAATAGCGCTGGCTATTCCTCCTCACCGCGCCTTGTCAGTAACCACGATGCCTAACCACAACCATCAAGTTATTGGGAAGACGCTACACTAGACGTTGAAGATGCCGTCAAAATGCGCATTGACTGGGTGTAGACTGCGCTTTCTTCGTCGTTATCGTCTTGTCTCGCACCCGACCAAGATTATTTCCGCCAGCTGCTAGGTAACCCCTGACTTCGGAACGCATCAGATATGCCCAGCCGCCTTTGTCTTCCCCAAGATGCCGATCTTGACCAACGCCGCGTGCGAGCGCGCACCCTATTCGCTCAACGGGAGGCGTATCAGTGGGTCCAGGCGCCTGGCCAGCCACCGTTCTGCCGAGGCGTGCCGTCGGGTGAAGCTTTCGCTAAGGGTAAGGCGCTTCGGCTCAAGCTCGATATGGCGGAGAGTGTCGCCGATCTGGCTCTGGCCGCCGTGGTGAGACTCGGCGGCCACAACGACACCATCGCCAGTTTTCGCCGCTACTACATCCTGCGCAAGTTACCCGAGGTCGCCAACCGCTGGCGGACCGACAAGGAGTTTGCACGCCAACGTTTGGACGGGATCAATCCGATGCTGATCGAGCAGGTCCGTCAGATACCCGAGCATTTTCCAGTGACTGAGGACATGTTCCGAGGCTTGCTGCCGTCCGGTTCCAGCCTCGAGGCCCTCAGGGCGCAGGGGCGTTTGTTCATGATGGACTACAAGGCCATCGCCGGATTACCGGTCGTCATGGGGCGGTTCCAAACCGCCCCTATTGCCCTGTTCTGGGTCAATGATCGGGGTGCGCTCATGCCATTGGCAATTCAGTTGGGGCAGAGCCCCGCGCATGCTCCGGTGATTTTCACTCCGGGCGATGACGAATGGCTTTGGTTGACGGCACGCACCCACTTGCAATGCGCCGACGGGACCTATCACGAGAACATTACACATCTGGCCCGAACGCATCTGTTCATGGAAACCTTCTGGGTTGCGGCCTGCCGCACCTTGCCGTCCCAGCATCCTGTGTACGAGCTTCTGCACCCCCATTTCACCGGCACGGTGGAAATTAACTACGAGGCTCGGAACACCTTGATCGTCCCCGGTGGCCCCATCGATGAGAGCATCGCCGTGGGCAGTGAAGGCTCGCTGACCTTGGTGGCCCGGGACTACGCCAATTGGACCTTCGACGATTTCGATCCGCTCAAACAGATCGAAAGCCGTGGCGCGGGGGACCGTACCCTGCTGCCCAACTATCACTACCGCGACGATGCCCTTGCCCTGTTCGAGATTATCGGCAGCTATGTGAACGAGCTGCTGCGCATTTATTACCCTGACGACGAGACGGTGCGTGGTGATCACGAGATCCAGAGTTGGGTGCGGGAGCTGGTGGAAGCCGGTGGGTGGCGGGATCGGGGTTTGCCGCTGCAGGACGATGGCGTGCAGACCTTTGACGATCTGCACGCCATCATCTCCAGGGTGATCTACGTGGGCAGCGTTCAGCATTCGGCGGTCAACAACGGCCAGTATGAGCAGTTCGGCTACATACCCAACACGCCCGGTGCCATGTATCTGCCCCCTCCGACCGATCGGTCGCGTCGCTCCGAAGCAAACTTCGTCTACGCCCTGCCTACGCCCCATGCTGTGGGCGAGCAACTGACTCTGGCGCATCTTCTAAGCCAGGAGACGGATATCCCGCTGGGCAACTACCCGGAGGGATTCTTCCAGGGCGAGCCCGAGGCGCAGGCCGTTGTCGACCGGTTACGGGCCGATCTGTCCCAGGCCGGGTATGACATCCGCGCTCGCAACAACGCACTCAAGGCGAGGGGCGACGTACCCTACGTATACCTTGAGCCGCATCGGGTGAGCCGGTCCATCGGCGTTTGAGGCGATTGTGTCGGCGCCATCCGATCGGCCGCTGGACGACCTTCCCGGTTATCAAATCGGCCCGCTGCTGAGCGCCGGATCTCGTTTCCTCGTCTTCCGTGGGGTGGAACAATCCAGCGACCGACCGGTTGTGTTGAAGACCAACCGGAATCCCTATCCCACCGATCGCGATCTGGCCGCTCAGCAACGCGCCTATGAGATTGCCCGGGAACTCACCGGTGATGTTGTGGTGGCGCATCTGGCCTTGTTGCGCCACGGCCATGCCCGGGTTCTCGTCACCGAGGACTTCGGTGCCGAGTCTCTGGATCGATACCTGCGTGAGCAGGGTTCGCCAGACACCGAGCTTGCTCTGGAACTGGCCATTGCCCTCAGCGATGTCCTGGCCGGGCTGCATCGTCAGGGTGTTGTCCACAAGGACATCAAGCCCAGCAACATCTTGTGGAATGCCCAGCGCAAGCAACTGCGGCTGAACGACCTGGAGCTGTGTTCCCGGCTCAGGCAGGAATCCGTTCCCTTGGGGACAGAGCAGACGCTCGTGGGTACGCTCACCTACATCGCGCCCGAGCAAACCGGACGCATGAACCGGTCGGTGGACAATCGTGCCGATCTGTACGCAGCCGGCATCACGCTGTATGAATTGTTTGCCGGCGCCCCACCTTTTGTGGCCGATGATCCGAAGGAACTGATACACGCGCATCTTGCCCGCCCGCCGCCGGACCTGGCGGCACTGCGCCCCGACCTGCCGGCCTCGGCGGTGGCGATCGTGAGCCGGCTGCTGGAGAAAAATCCCGAAGCGCGCTATGCCACGGCGGCGGGGTTGGCCGGTGATTTCCGACGCGTTCTAAGTGGGCTGCGCGGCGGCGACATCGCGGAATTCGCCCTGGGCGCCGACGATGTCTGGGGGCGATTCACCCTGCCCGATCGCCTGTACGGTCGGGAAGCCGAGACGCGGGTGTTGCTGGAGGCGCTCGCCAGCGCCGCCGGTGGCCGTCGCAGGAGCCTTCTGGTGACCGGGTACTCGGGGGTGGGTAAGTCGGCCCTGATCAATGAAATACAGGTTCCCCTGGTGGCCCGTCACGGATGGTTTTGCGCGGGCAAGTTCGACCAGTTTCGGCGTGACCAGCCGTATCTTGCCTGGCGTGAGGTGCTGGCCTCGCTGACCCGGCAGCTGCTGGCCCAATCGGAGGATCATCTCAGCACGCTTCGCACTGAACTGGATCGACAGTTGGCAGGCAACAGCGGCCTCATTGCCGAGCTGGTGCCGGGCCTGGAGGTGTTGTTCGGAAGCCAAAAGCCGCCGCCCAGCGTGGGTCCGGCCGAAGCGCAGGCGCGTTTCGATCAGGCTTTTCGGACCTTTCTCCGGGTACTCGCCCGACCGGAGCACCCCCTTGTCTTGTTCGTCGACGACCTGCAATGGGCCGATCTGGCGTCGCTGCAGTTGTTTGAATCCCTGGCATCGGACTCGTCACCGGCCCATCTCCTGGTGCTGGGCGCCTATCGCGACAACGAGGTCAGTGCGGGGCATCCTCTGACTGCGAGCCTGGGACGGCTTGAGACGCTTGGTCGGCGCCCGGCAATGCTGTCGCTGCCCCCCCTGAGCGTGGGCGATGTCACCGCCATCGTTTCTGACACGCTGCATCTGGACGCAGCCGCGGTCGCGCCGCTCAGTCAGCTGGTGTTCGAGAAGACCGGCGGCAATCCGTTTTTCGTGCGGCAGTTCCTGTCCGCGCTGGAGGCCGATGGGCTGATCGAGTTCTCTCCCGTAGACGGTCGCTGGCGATGGGATCTTGCCGCCATTGCACAGCAGAGCCACACCGAAAATGTGGTCGCCTTCATGAGTGCGCGAATTCGGGAGTTGGCCCCGGAAACCGCGCACATGTTGCAACGCGCAGCCTGTCTGGGCGCGACTTTCGACTTGCGGGCCTTGATGCGGATATGCGACGAGACCGGGGTGCAGGTGGTTTCCGAGCTGGATCAAGCACTGGACAAGGGGTTGCTGT
>Ga0316191_10001987_pt1 | contig 14767 bp, 6 predicted proteins | sample Eddworburr2cm_MG_FD_204928 | JGI IMG/M metagenome (GOLD analysis project Ga0316191, IMG submission 204928) | Coastal sediment microbial communities from Maine, United States - Eddy worm burrow 2 cm | ecosystem: Environmental > Aquatic > Marine > Coastal > Sediment | place: USA: Maine | collected...
TCAAGTTAAATTTGCGGGTTTTTTATTGATTTCAGCATAGAGGGATAGTTTTGCGAGATGTTACTTAACAGGCATTGTAAAAAAGGTGATGGAAGGTCTCCTAAATGGGTGGGAAATTCTTTAAATATGGATACCTTGATGCCAGAATCCCAGTTTAACATCGAGTTGTGATTTAGATTACTCAACGCTGAGAGAAATTTGTGATATTTCCTGATTTTGATGGTGATTTGAGCTCTCTCGAAATGTCATATAGCTGGTACTCTTGCCATAACATGCAATTCGATAATTATCGAAATGTGTGAAGATATGTTTACTCAATCAAATCCACTCAACAAATTGATTCTATTATGTATTTGTTCAGTCAATCTTAAATCTGTCGACCCATTTTCGCAAATATTCTGAAAATCTCATGAGCTTTGACTCTTGCAGACGTTTATCAACTATGTTGGATGTTAATCGAATCCTACACGAATATTTCAGGTTCCTTGCGAATCTGACAGTTTGTACTCAACCACTCTGCCATTTGTTTTATCATGGGTTCCTCCATCACTCTGGCTCCGGTTGGACAATTTTTTACACATGCACAGCATAAAATGCACGCAAGCTTGCCCGTCTCTACGGTTTCTTCGACCGTAATCGCTGCAACCGGACAGACTGAGGCGCAGGTCCCACACAAAGTACACAGGTCCTCTATCGTCGATGAAGATATCTCTGCCGGTTTTCTACGCTCTTTATAGGGACTGTTTCCGGGTACCTCTATCTGAGACACTTCATCAATCGAATCTATGCCCTTCAACTTTTCTCTGATCTTCATTCCGAATTCTTTGGCCTTTATGAGATCTTCCGGATCAGGCCGACCGGTTGCAATGGGCGCGGTATCATTAGCAAATGAGTGTTCCCCAATAAATGCTCCGCCGGCGACCGGGATAAAACCTGATTCCCGGGCAAGATCCTTCAACTCAAGTAGGGCATCCTCAAACTCTCGATTCCCATACACAACGACGATAACTGCAGGTGTCCGGTTTGCCTTGAGGCGTTGCAACCTGGGGACTGCCGCCAATGGAACTCTACCGCCATAGACAGGAACCCCCAGGAGAACCAATTCATCTTGGACCTCATCCGGGCCCGGGATCTTTGCCTCCGGCGGTGTCAAATCAAGGTGTTCAATTTTGCCGATCGCTGTCCCCTGAGCAATTCCCTCCAGGATCTTTTGGGTTGTTTTGGTTGGTGAAAAATAGACCAGTCTGGCTGCGTTGAAATTCACGTCGATGCTCCTTTTAGATATCTGTTGAGGTTCCCATCTCCTTCTACATAGCTATTATAACCGAGCCTTGTCAATAGCCGGGTCCCGGGGATATTCTCTCAACAATTTCTCCCGTCTTTTTAAGAGTGTGCCTAAGGTAGTCGGCATGGTGCTGATGATAAAAGCCATTAAAAGCCTTCATCATCACCTTAAATAATTGCATTGCCATTATATTGATATTAACATAATAATTCAGATAACTGAACCAATAGGCCGTCTTGCGGCGGGCTTAAAATTCAGTACGGATATTGGGCTGGTTGTTGCCCAATCCGGGGTATCAATGGTTAGCGATCGATCTCCCTATACGGGTTTTCATCAGTGGGTGGACAATATGAAATTCAAAAAAACCCTGTTTTTTATTCTGTCTTTTGCGTTACTGGCCGTGTTCCTTAATACCGGAAAAACTCAGGCCACCGATTCAGAAGAATCTGCCGGCTCGACACTTCAAAAGATTACCATTGCCGTAAGCACAGATACCGTACCATTTCATTTTAGCGACGATCAGGGACGACCATCAGGTATCATCGTAGATATGTGGCGACTGTGGTCCGAGAAGACCGGTGTTGCAATCGAGTTTAAGAGTGCGCCGTGGAACGAGACCATTGCCATGGTCCGAGATGGCCGCGCAGACGCGCACGCAGGGCTGAACTACAATTCGGACCGCGAAAAATTTCTGGATTTTGGAAAGCCTTTGACCAGAAGTGACAGCTTCTTTTTTTTTGACAAAAATATATATGGTTTAAACACGATTGATGATCTCATCCCATTCAGGATTGGAATCATCAAAGGGGCTCACGAGGCCACGATTCTGAAGGCCGCTTTGCCTCAAGCCGCTCTAATTGAATATCCCGACCAGAAAAGTCTATACAATGCCGCAGAAAGGGGAGATATTAGGGTTTTCGCAGATGTTGAGCAAATGGCCCGTCACTTTCTCACCCAGCGAGGCATTGCCCACCAATACCGTTACAATCCGGAAAGTCCTTTGGATAAAAACGCCTTTTATCCCGCTGTGGGTGACGGGGACGTCAGATTGAGACTTATCCAAAAGGGCTTTGAAAAAATTTCAGCCCAGGAGCGGGCTGAAATTGAACGCAAATGGATATCCCCCAGACTGAAAGATGTCCTGATCATTGCCTGCGAACGTAACTATCCGCCTTTCACCCAGCTCGGCGTTAATGGCAAAGCCAGCGGTCTGCTCATAGATCTCTGGCGTCTTTGGGCTAAAAAAACCGGAAATCAAGTCGAATTTTTGATGACGGATTGGCCCAATACCCTCAAAGCCCTAAAAATCGGAACTGCAGATATCCACTCCGGCCTGTATCACACCGCTGAGCGTTCACTGTGGATACACTTTTCCAGACCGATATATGAGAGTGACTCAGCCTTTTTCTATCTTCCTGAATACGGAAAAGTTCAAACGGCTCAAGAACTGGCCGGGCGGAAAGTGGGCGCGCTGCGTGACAGTTTCCAGGCGGAGTACGTGGGTATTCACTATCCGGAAATGGATTTAATCGAGTTTGACAGTTACCCCGCTTTGCTCGAAGCAGCTGCCAAAGGCCTGATTAAAGCATTTATGGATGAATCTTTGCCGATGAAGGACAGAATGCGGCATCAATATGAGCGGGGTCAGTTCGAGATGCTGGCAAAGCCGCGCATCAGCAACCAGATGCATGCAGGTACGCTAAGCAGCAATGCCAAGCTGGTTACAGCCATAAACGCCGGCTTGAGCAGCATTACTCCCGATGAGTGGCTGGCGTTGGAGAAACGTTGGATCATTGACCCTGCGGATCGGTACTATGGCAAAAATCAGAAAAAAATAGATTTGACTCCCAGAGAAATTGTCTGGCTGGCCGCCCATAAAAACATTCGGATCGGAGTTGATCCGGGCTATGCGCCTTATAGTTTCGTCGATGAGTCAGGGAGGTATTCCGGTGTATCAGCTGATTTTATGCAAATCATCAGTGAGCGTCTGGGAGTCACCGTGGAGATGGTCCCGGGACTCAATTGGGAAGAAATCCTTGAAGGGACCCGGCAGGGGAAGGTAGATGTAATTACCACTGCTCGCAAGACCCCTGCCAGAGAGAGCTTCCTAAATTTTAGCCAGACCTACATCCCAACGCCGCTGGTGATCGTAACCCGCAAGGATTTTGCTGATATTAAAGGACGTTATGATATCGAAGGCCGGAAGATAGCCATGGTAAAAGGGTATGCCAGCCATGAGAAAATAGTGAAGGACTTCCCTAAAATCGAGCCGTTCTGGTATTCCAAGCCGTTGTACGCCCTCAGATCCGTCTCGCTCGGCAAAACGGACGGCTATATTGGCTCCGAGGGGACTGCCTCGTATTTAATAAGCAAACACACAATTACCAATCTTAAAGTCGCCGCGATATTCGATGACAGCCTGGATGGACAGCGTTTTGCGGTACGCCAAGACTGGCCGGAGCTGGCGCAAATCCTCGATAAAGCACTGGACACGATTTCTGAAAGTGAGCGTCTCAAAATATTGGACAAATGGATTCACACACAGCCCGGCCGGGTCCAGCAGAAAAAACTCGTTCTATCTGAAGAAGAAAAAGCCTGGCTGGCTGAAAATAAAAACATCCGCCTTGGTGTGGATCCGGCCTGGCCCCCGTTTGAATTTTTTGATGCGGCCAGGATCTATTCTGGAATCAGTTCGGGTTATGTACGTCTGCTGAATGATAAATTGAACCTTAACATGGCGCCTGTGCCGGATATCAGCTGGAATGACGTTATGAAAAAAGCCGGCGACGGGGGTATTGATGTTTTGCCGTGCATTGCCAAAACACCGGAGCGTGCGAAATTTTTACGCTTCACCAAACCCTACCTGAGTTTCCCGATGGTCATCGTCACCCGGCAGGATTCTCCGTTTATCAGCGGGATTCTGGGCTACGAGGACGGCAAGCTTGCCGTCGTCAAAGGCTATGCCACCCAGGAGTATTTGGAAAGGGACTACCCGGACCGCCAATTTTATCTTGCCGATGATATCGATGAGGCGCTCAAGGCTGTTTCCAAGGGCAAACTAGATGCTTATGTCGGAAACCTGGCTTCCTTTACCTATGCTGCGCAAAAACTGGGGCTGACCAATCTTAAAGTCATGGCGACAACACGCTACCGCCATGATCTGGCTTTTGCCGTTCGAAATGACTGGCCTGAATTGGTCGGGATTCTGGAAAAAAGCCTGGCGGCGATACCCGAGCAGGAAAAAAGCAGAATTAATAATCGGTGGATCAATGTGCGCTTTGAACGCCAGTTTGATTGGATCCTGGTATTTAAAATTGTTCTTCCCATTGTTTTGATTGGCGGGATCATTCTGGCCACTTTCATCAAATGGAACAGGACCCTCTCCAAAGAGGTCAGCGAGCGGAAACTGGCCGAGAATGCTCTCAAAGAAAGCCGGGCGTCTGCTCGCGGGCTGCTCGACGCCACGCGTGAATCTCTATTTTTATTAGACAGCGAAGCAACGATTCTGGCCGCAAACACAACGGCGGCCCAGAGATTTAACAAGGCGCCGGCAGAGATTGCGGGGATGAATTTTTTCGATCTGCTGCCCGCAGCCGTCCGCGAATCACGCAAGTTCTATTTTGACCAGGTGATGCAAACCGGCCAGCCGGTCGACTTTGAAGCCGTTCGGGATGACTTCATATTTCAGACACGATTTTATCCGGTCAAAGACAAATCCAGTGCCCTAGTCGGGGTCGCCCTATTCGCCCAGGATATCACCGATCGGAAACATGCTGAAGAAGCGCTTCGCGAAAGCGAACGCAATATGCGCATCGTTTTTGAAAATTCACCGCTGGGCATGATTCATTTCAGCAATAACGGCACCATTCTCAACTGCAATGACAATTTTGTTCAATTGATGGGGTCATCACGCGATAAACTCGTCGGTTTTAATACTGTCAGACAGACAAAAAATGAGAAATTGCGATCGGCCTTGCTAAAAGCGTTATCCGGGGAGCGTTCGGAATATGAGGGCAATTATACGTCCGTCACCGGTGACAAGACGACACCGCTGAGAATTGTTTTCAACCCCACGGAACCCGAAAAATCCTCCTCCGAAGTCATCGCTGCGCTCGAAGATATCTCCGAACGCAGGCGCATGGAAAAGGAATTGATTGCAGCTAAAATTACGGCGGACGAAGCGAATAAGGCCAAGGGTGATTTTTTGGCCAACATGAGCCATGAAATTCGCACACCCATGAATGCCGTCATTGGAATGGCACATTTGGCCTTAAAAACAGACCTGACATCCAAGCAGAAGGATTATCTCAATAAAATTCAATCCTCAGCGAATTCTTTGCTGGGCATCATCAACGATATTCTCGATTTTTCCAAAATTGAAGCCGGTAAAATGGCCATGGAAGCAGTGGATTTCAATCTGGATGACGTTTTAGACAATCTGGCGAATCTGATTACGGTAAAGGCCCAGGAAAAAGAAGGCCTTGAAATACTTTTTGCAACGGCCAGGGATGTTCCGCGCTATCTGGTGGGCGATCCCCTGCGCCTGGGTCAGATCCTTATCAACCTGGCCAACAATGCCGTTAAATTTACCGAATCCGGCGAAATCGTGGTTTCCAGTGAATTGGTTAAACAAGACCAGGATCAGGTAACCCTGAAGATGTCGGTTAGCGATACTGGAATTGGATTAACCCGACAGCAGATTTCCAGGCTGTTTCAGTCCTTCACCCAGGCCGATACTTCAACAACCCGTAAATACGGCGGTACTGGATTGGGTCTGACCATCAGTAAACGATTGGTAGAGATGATGGGTGGTGAAATTTGGGCTGCAAGCGAACATGGACAGGGCACCACTTTTAGTTTTACCGCCAATTTTGGCCGGGACGCTGAAAAAGAGAAAAAACGCCTCGAAACACCCAAGGAGCTTAAAGGGATGAAAGTGTTGGTTGTGGATGACAATGCAACCTCACGGGATATTTTTCAGGAAATGCTGATATCGCTCACCTTTGAAGTGACACTGGCAGCTTCCGGGGAAGATGGACTGGCCGAATTCGAAAAAGCTGCGGATAAGCACCCCTTTGAACTGGTAGTAATGGATTGGAAACTGCCGGGCATCGACGGCTTTGAAGCCTCCCGGCGCATCAAAAAACATCCACACATCAGCACCGTACCTGCGATTATCATGGTTACCGCCTACGGCCGGGAAGAGATGATACAACTCAGCGAAGCCCAAGGGTTGGACGGTTTTTTGATCAAACCTGTAAATCCTTCCATGCTGTTCGACATGATCATGCAAGTCTTCGGCAAAAAGCAACGCAATGAGCCCGGCATTTCGTATCGGCAAGATCAGAATAGCGAGGCTTTGCAAGCCCTAAACGGGGCAAGCATACTTCTGGTGGAAGACAATGAAATCAATCAGCAGGTGGCTGAAGAAATTTTATCCGCTGCGGGGTTTGAGGTTTCGATTGCCAACAATGGCCTGGAGGCTGTCAACGCAGTTAAGGAAAATGATTATGATGCCGTATTGATGGATGTCCAAATGCCGGTAATGGATGGATATGCCGCTACGCGGCTAATTCGGAATTGGGAATTGGGATTGCGGAATGAAAATGGAAAGAATTCCGATTTAAAATCCAAAATTCGAGATCCAAAATCCAAAATCAAAGGCGTTCCTATAATTGCCATGACGGCCCATGCCATGTCAGGTGATCATGAAAAGAGCCTGCAGGCCGGTATGGTCGACCACGTGACCAAACCGATTGACCCCGAGCATCTTTTCGCGACCCTCTTAAAGTGGATGCGACCCCGGCAAGTGCAAGCCGGAGCTCCTCAGCAACATACAGTCATAGCTGATAAGCCGGATAGAGTTGCTGCCGAAACAGCACTTGCGTCTGGATCAAACACGCCGGCCGATGGGGAAGAATTTCCGGCAGCCCTGACGGGATTTGACCTCGATGAAGGCCTAAAGCGATTGCAGGGCAACCACAAGCTTTACAAAAAATTACTGCTGAACTTTGCCGGAAGCTATGCCAACATGACCCAGGATATTCGCCGAGCACTCGATTCGGCCGACTATAAAAATGCCCACCAACTCGTTCACAGCCTTAAAGGAGTAGCCGGCAACCTGGCAGCCGGCCGGTTACAGAAGGCGACCGTTGGATTGGAAAAGCTTGTCAAACATGCCGATCCCAATGCGCCGCCAGAGCCTAAATCTATCGCGTCCAAGTTGGACGTGCTGAAGGACGCACTCGATCAGGCTCTGGGTGCAATTGAAACGCTCAAAACGGGAGAGGAAGCAATTAACTCCGAAAGTTCAGCGGACTTATCAGCCTCCACCACAGTGGATGTCGACAAAGAAGCAATTCGCCGCTTGCGTGAAGCGGCGGAGATGGGGGATGTAACCGAAGTCGTTTCAATCGCGGAAAATATTGAATCGCAAACAAATGGCTTTTCACCGTATAGAGCAAAGATTACGCAGCTTGCCGATGATTTTGATTTTGACGGAATCCTCGAGTTGACCGATCAACTGGAGAGTTGATCATATACTCTGTCGAAGATGTGTTGTCAAACGCCAGGTATGTAAACAAAGCGAGGGTAAAAGGAGAAGGGCAAATCCATCGATCTGGAATCACCCTCTCAGTTTGATTTCAAGGGGCTAACTTTGATTCTGGTGACTGCGGCATGGGTTTCCGGGCACGCATAAGCACTCCCTTTGTTTTCGGATACTTAAAATGGCCCTCAGGCGTTACGGCTACCTTGTTGTATTTTTCTCGGATACCGGCATTCTTATAACGTGTTTATATCAGCGTGCCTATTTGCGATTCCCTGCAGCTCTCCGGCATTATTGGAAAAAATCCATTCAACCCCACGATTGATTTCCCTGAACAGACAGTTTTTTGATGCGGGATATCCAGTACCCACATTTTGTCCCTTATTACGGTGTTTTGCCAATCTTACATTGTCCATTAGTAAATAGTGCCCGGCTATTCCGCAATAATCTTTTTTTAAAGCCAGTTCACTGAATTGGCCCACATTCAGTGTTGCAATAGGGATGAAATTTGAAGCCGGTACGAAGGTGATCAGATCGAACATTTGGGGCGTAAGGGACATCAAATGATAGTCCATGCACGGCTCGAGAGGAAAAAAACATTCCTTGAAAATCTCATTCTGCCGTTCGGGATCCGGATAGTTTTCGGCTTTTATTTCGATCATAAAATGCAAATTTTTGCCATACTTTTCGATCACTTCCGCAAGGGACGGAAGCAAGGGACAGCGTGATTTCAGCTCGTCCCGGGTCACTTCAGCGATGGTTAAATCAATTCCGAAAACCCGTTTGAGGTCCGGATCATGGATGATCACCGGGTGAAGGTCCTTTGTCCAGCGGACGTCAAATTCAATCCCCCATATGCCCTTCTCCCAGGCCAGGTCGAAGGCTTCGATGGTATTTTCAAAAACCATGCGGTTGTCGTGCTCGCCGCGATGAGATACTATTTTGCATGCCTTTAACCGGTCATGGCCTGGAAATGGTTGCGGCCATATCCTGAAGAAAAAATCAATCCAGCGTATCAGTACCTTTTCAAAACTCTTGGGAAGTTCTGTTTTCATCCAATCTCAACTTGTAAATCTGCAGGCAATGCTAATAATTATTCTTTCGAGATAGATTTTAACCTATACAACACCGCTGAAATCGGCGCAAGTATGTTCCGGCTTAAGATGAGGTGAACCATGCGAAAGAGTCGTAATTCGGAGTGGGAAAATTTAATCGTAAATCCGGCGCAAGTAATGCAGAAACTCGAACCCGGAATGAGTATCTTCCTTGGCACCGGTGTGGGTGAGCCCAGAACTCTGGTTAAGCACCTGATGTCTACCGATTCGGCCCATTTGAAAGATCTGGAACTGATCCAACTGGTGAGTCTTGGGGATGCCATCTCCGTGGAAGCATTAAATACCAATGCTTACCGGCTGAAAACATTCTTTTCCGGCTGGGTGGCCGGCGAGGCAATCACGGCAGGGCAGGTGGACTTGATCCCAAGCAGTTTTTCTCGAATTCCAATGTATATAGAATCCGGCAGAATCCCGATCGATGTGGCATTTATCCAGATTACACCTCCCAGCGAAGCCGGATATTGCAGCCTCGGTGTGGCCGTCGATGTTTCTCGCCAGGCAATGGAACAGGCATCTTTGGTCGTCGGTGAAATCAACTTCGATATTCCGACGACTTTCGGTGACACATTTGTGCATGTATCGGATTTTGATCACCTTGTCCGTTCCACCGAAGCGCCGATCTATTTTGGCCGCTGGCCGGTGGACGATATTTTTGACCAGGTAGCGGCCAACATAGCATCTGTTATTGAAGACGGCAGTTGTCTTGCCTTTTCCCCGGGCCCCTTGTTCGAAGCTTTGAGTCGGCATTTGGTGCGTAGACAAAACCTTGGTATCCACACGCCTTTTTTCACGGATGCGTTAATGGATCTCGTTAAGAGCGGTGCCGTTACCAACCGCTACAAAGAGATATTCAGGGGTAAATCATTGACCTCCTATGCATTTGGCACCCCGGATTTGATGACCTGGCTCAATCGCAACCCCCTGGTGGAATTCCAGGGTATTGACAAAGTGTTTACCCCGGCTCAGATCGGTCAGAATCCCGGTTTTGTCGCCGTGCTGCCGGCACGCAAGGTGGACCTTTCCGGCCGCATTGCACTGCATTTCGGCAAGGGCAACGTCACCGCCGGACCAGGTGACATCATGGACCTTTTCCGTGGCGCCGAGTTGTCCCGCGGAGGAATGACCATCTTTGGCCTGCCGAGCCGGAATCGAGACCGCCAACCGAATATCCTGATTTCTGTCGAGGATTTCCCGAATCAATTGAGCATCCGCGAAGCGGTCGACATGGTGATTACCGAATACGGCGTTGCCAGTCTGAGCGGACGTACCGTGCGCGAACGCGCTCAGGCTTTAATTGAAATCGCCCACCCGGATGACCGCTTAAACCTTGTACGTCAGGCAAAAAAGCAAAAGATCATTTATCAGGACCAAATTTTCCTGGCAGAATCCGCCCACCTCTATCCGGTGGAAATCAACTTCCAGCATACCTTTAAAAACGGCGTAAAGGTGCGGTTCCGGGCCATTAAACCTTCCGATGAGGAAGAAATGCGCCGTCTTTTTTACCGGTTCTCCGACAAATCGGTTTATTATCGGTATTTTGCTCCCATCAAGACGATGCCCCATTCAAAGATGCAGGGGTATGTCAATATCGATTTTAGCCGGACGATGTCCATCGTCGGTGTTGTGGGGGATCCCGGTCAAGGACATATCATTGCAGAGGCCAGGTTCATAAAGGACCAGAAGCGCCCCCTGGCAGATGTGGCCTTTGTGGTGGATGAACAGTATCAAGGCCTGGGCATCGCAACCTATCTGTATAAAATGCTTATCCGGTTGGCAAAAGAGCGCAGAATCCAGGGACTGACGGCCGACGTCTTGGCCTCAAACAAGGGAATGATGAAAGTATTCGAGAAAGAGGGAACAACAGTCACGGCCAAGTTGGACTACGGCGTATACCACCTGACCATTCCGTTTGACGCCCAACAAACAGCTCTAAAGCCCGAATCAAGTGATGTTCAGTGAAAAGATTCGCCAATATTATACGCAATCCACCTTAAATAGGGGGAAAGGTAATAAAGATTTACGGATCTATAACTCAAAAGCAGGTAATCCATCGTGGTCGCTTTCATTTTCAATTAATTTTGGAGTACTGGAGTATTGGAGTAATGACGGAAGGATGGATGTCTTTTTTTCAACACTCCAATACTCCATCACTCCATTATGCCAAGGCCGAGACTTTCAAGAACTGTCGGAAACCTTTGAATTACCTTTTTATTGGTTACAATTCCAAAGATTTATTAACAGGGTTCGCGCGATACATCTGTCGCCCTTAGAAAAAGGATGCTCCAATCGATGCAGGATATTCAGGATATTATACGCAAAGTCCAGGTCAATGTTCCTTTTAGAATGCTTTATGATACCTATCTGAACCGATTCCTTGAACATAAATTAAACCCGGAAATCGGCATAGATGCAGCGGCTCTAGAACGTTTTACCTTTTCGGATTTCAAACGCATCGGCAAAATATTGGATGATCACGCGCTTTCGGTCACTCTTCATGGTCCGTTCATCGATCTGTCGGCCGGATCCACCGATCCGGCCGTCGTGGCCCTGACCCGAAATCGCTTCGAACAGTTACTGAATCTGGTGCCCGTCTTCAGACCCAAATCGGTTGTCTGCCATGCGGGCTATGATTGGAAACGCTATGGCTATTTCAAAACGCAATGGATTGAAAATTGCCTGGAAACCTGGGCATGGCTCGCAAAGAGCCTGGATGAACTGGGGTCCAAATTGATGCTGGAAAATGTCTATGAAGAGGACCCGGAGGATATACGCGTTATCCTTGATGGCCTCAAAAACCCCGCTGTCGGCTTTTGCCTGGACTGCGGCCATTTAGCCGCTTTCGGAAACTCCGAACTTGAGGTTTGGCTAGAATCGTTGGGATCGTATATCCGACAACTTCATCTTCATGACAACCATGGCTCAAATGATGAACATCTGGCAATGGGGCTGGGATCCATCGATTTTAAACTCCTGTTCAGCCATTTGAAATTAAACTATAGTTCACCCCCCATTATTACCCTTGAAGCCCATCAGGAAGAGGATCTGTGGCCTAGTTTAGCCTATCTCACAAGGATATGGCCCTGGTAGATAACGGCATTCGAGGTCTTGGGTGTCAGAGAATCGGGGATATCCTGGTGTGCTAAATGTCTCGGAATTTCTAAATTTTATAATGATACCCGTCAGACATCCAATTTCTGCTTTAGCTCCAGAAAATATGCTGCTATTATGAGAAAATCAATACGAATTATATTCGTTTTGACTCTCTAAACCCACCATTACACGATTCTCTCCGAGCCGGAGGCCAGAACCCATGATAGCGCTAAAGCTTCACTGCGTGCCCAATATTCCAGAATTCCAACATTCCAATTGGGAAGAAGCCCCTAACTTTAATCTGATTTCTATTGTTACGAATCCCTTGAATCCTTCAAATATTTGGTCGGGGAATTTTTCATTAAAGTCCGATACAAAAAATACCGATAAAAACCCTATATCGGTGTGCTGATCCATCTAAATCAACCCATCCTCAGGCAGGGACCATGACAGATATAAATCAAACAGAAAAAAGCCCGGGTGCGATATCCGCAGTCGTTCCCCGGGAAGCAAAAACCATCGTCATGACCCGCAAAAAGGAAAAAGTTATCGGACCTCGACTGGTCTGCACTTCAGCTTCAGGCGAGAGTAAAATCTACCCTCTTAACAAAACAAAACTTGTCATTGGACGCTCTGTTGAAGCCGATCTCAATTTGCTTGATCCTTTGGTTTCCCGTAAACACTGTGTGATTGAAAACCGGGAAGATGGATTTGTCGTAAGAAATGTGAGCACAACTAACCCGTTGTTATTAAATGATAAACCAATAGCCGAAAAACGCCTTTACACCGGAGATCAAATAAGAATCGGTTCTGCGACGCTGGCGTTTATTTCAGACCGTGCCCGGGATGAAAAAAAGCTGGATGCCAAAATGCTCTCCCAGAATAAACGATCGAGATGGGGGTTGTGGTTTACTGTTTCTCTGCTGATCATTTTGGTGGGCTATTTCAGCTATTTTCAGGCATATACGCCCTTAAAAGTCAAATGGGCGCTATCTGCTGTTTCAAAACAGATCGAATTTGGAAAATACCTGTCGGCCCAAAATTCCCTTAAACATCTTTTAGACCTGGACCTATCTCCGGAGCACAGAAACCTGGCGAAAGAACTTATCGCTGAATCGACTCTGGCCATTACCCAGCAAAAGGCTCAAAATGAAGACCTCACTACCGTGATGGAATACTTAAAGGATTACCTGGCGGAATACGGTGCCGGCAAAGAATCGGAAGTTCTCTGGGATCGGTTGGATTATTATCGTTTATCCCAGGCGCACCGTCTTGAATCTGCCAAGGACTTCCAACCGGCACTAAGGCAATATGCCGCCATCAAAGAAGACAGCATCTATTTCGAAGAAGCGCACAAGGCCATCCGCCGTATTTGGCTGACTCACCAGCAACAACCTCGCAAAGATCAGACACTGGCACAACTTTTAAAAGAGGCTGAATTCCATTTTCGGGCTCAGCGGTATCTCAAACCGGTGAACCAAAATGCTTATCTCCTCTATCAAGCTGCCTTGTCACTGGAACCCGGAAATAAGTTGTCGCTCAAACGCATCGACCAGATGAAGTCTTTTTACCGGGAACACGGTGATAAATATTTTGTACAAAGAAAATGGTCCCGGGCCCTTTCTTATTTTGAACGCTATTATTTAATTGATACCGAGACCAAAGAAATAAATCAGAAAATGATAATCTGCCGGGAAAAAATGGCTGAGGCCAGGGCGTTGGACCCAAAAGCCGGGCCGGCTGAAACTTCATCAGAAAAAAGGGTGAGGGGAAAACAAAAAAACAGTAAAAAGCAGGCAGAAAAGAAAGAAGAAATCAAACGGCTGTTGGAAGAGTCGGGAACCGAGAGTTCCTGGATCATGCAATACCTCTTCGAAGACCAGCAGAATGAAATCGACTCCGAGAAGCCCTGGTGATTCAAGGCTTGGATGAAAAACACACTTATTGCAGTTTTGTTAGGTCTTTTTATCATCACCGGAAGCACATCCTGTATGTTTCGGATGCTCCAACCTGCGCCGACCCCGGCAGTACTTGAAAAAGATCAGCTCCCAACCAAAATCGCTATTCTGCCCTTTGCAAACAAAACAGCCAACCCTGCAGCCGGTTCCCAGGTCCGCAAGATGTTTTATAATTTCTTCAGTTCGCTGAACTATCGGGATCTTGAGCCTTATGTCATCGACGATAATCTGAAAGTAAATCATCTATATGCCCGAATCACCGCCGGAGAAGATGTTTCGCCGCAAAAGCTGGGCCAGTTGCTGGGAGTGGACGCTGTTATTTACGGTGAGGTTCTCAGTCTGGGTAAAATGTATGCACTGGTATATTCCGACAATCAGGCCGGACTCAAAGCCCGGATGGTTCGCTGCGATTCCGGTCAGGTGCTGTGGAAGCTCGACCACACTGTCCATTTAGAAGAAGGCGAGTTGGCCATAACCCCCTTCGGGTTGGCGACGGCCGTCTTCAAAACCGCTCTCAACCATCACCAGGCCACTCACATGAAAGCTGCCGCCGAGTTGTGCATGCAGATGGTTGCCACAATCCCGAACCCGCCCGCGGTCAGCGTGCCGCCGCCTAAAATTCAAGCCCTGGTTCATAACGGCGCCGGCAAACTTCTGCAACCGGGGGAATATATAAAAGTGGCAATGATCGGCGAAGAAAACCAAATCGCCAGCTGGAGCATTCCGCCGCTTATCGAGAGCCTCCCCATGAAAGAGAAACGGCCGGGTGTCT
>Ga0316191_10001991_pt1 | contig 14748 bp, 14 predicted proteins | sample Eddworburr2cm_MG_FD_204928 | JGI IMG/M metagenome (GOLD analysis project Ga0316191, IMG submission 204928) | Coastal sediment microbial communities from Maine, United States - Eddy worm burrow 2 cm | ecosystem: Environmental > Aquatic > Marine > Coastal > Sediment | place: USA: Maine...
AATGAGCCCACAGTTCTTGCGCCGCGCGCATGGAAGATGCGCCGCGCCACGAAACGCGTGGCGCTGCCACTTGCCGCCTCGCTGTGCGGCGCGGCCGTCGTTGCATGGCTGGCGCTGTCCAACAATGCGCTGATCTCACCGACGGACGATCGCGGTGAGAACGCCGTGGCCGCCATATCGCCCGACAGCGTGACGGACGCCTTACAGCCAGGAGGTGATGCCATGAGCGAGTACCTGATGGCCCACCAGCAATTTTCACCCAGTACCGCCATGCAAGGAGTAGCTTCCTACGTCAGGACGGTATCGACGGCAGACGCTTCGCGCTGATCGACAAGCACATGGCGGGCAGACTAGCAGTTGCGGCATTTGCTCTGGCGGGACTCAGCGCGGTTCACGCCGGGGCTGAACCGCTGACACAGGGCGACGCGCTGGAGATACTTGAGCGCATTTCCACGGCGGCTCGCACGCTAAATTATGAAGGGACCTTCGTATATCAGCACGGCGAGCGCGTAGAGACCTCCCGCATCGTGCACTTTGTCGATACCGACGGCGAACACGAAAAGCTCGAAACGCTGGATGGGCCGAGACGGGAAATCATTCGCAACAATGATGAAGTTCTGTGCTTTTATCCTGACGCTAAAATCGTAAGAAGTCAGAAGCGGATCGCCAAGCGCAGTTTTCCCGGTCTCGTTCCTGAACAACTGAGTTCCATAGCCCGCTTCTATACGGTTCGAAAGGGACGTACGGAGCGGATTGCCGGGTTTGATTCCCAGGTGGTGATTCTTGAGCCAAAGGACGCCATGCGCTACGGCCACAAACTCTGGGCCGAGACGTCCACCGGCCTGTTGCTCAAGGCACGAACCGTAAACGAAGCCAGGAAGGTTGTAGAGCAGTTTGCTTTCACTCAGCTCAGTATTGGCCCGTCAGTCACGCGGGAAATGATCAGTCCAAGCTACGAGGCCAGCTTTCCTGAGTGGCGGTTCGACCGGTTCGCCCAGTCGATGCTCAGTGAGGTCGAAACCGGCTGGACAGTTCGTGATTTTCCACCTGGATTCCGCAAGATCATGGATATGCGGCGCACCAAACAAGGCGGGCGCATCGTCACTCATATGGTTTATTCCGACGGGATGGCGGCAGTATCGATCTTTATCGAATCAATGCCAGGACGCAGCGTGAACGAAGGCTTGACGCAACAGGGCGCAATCAATATCTATCGACGCAAGGTCGGAGACAAGTTGGTCACAGTTCTCGGTGAGGCGCCAGCCGTCACCGTCATGCAGTTCGGGAACTCCGTAGCCTTTGAGGGGCGATAATTCACCGTTGCTCGGCCATCTCCCGGCCCGAAATGAGAAGAAGAGGAAACAAATGAAGAGATTGCTGCTATCAATGGTGTTGCTGTTGGCACCAACGTTCGCTTCGGCGCAAGGGCTGCCCGATTTCACGAGTCTGGTGGAGAAACAAGGTGCGGCCGTCGTCAACGTCAGCACCAGCCAGACTGTAGAAAATTCGCCCCGTATTCCAGTACCTGAAGATGATCCTTTCTACGATTTTTTCCGGAGATTTGGCCCTCCGGAAGGCCCGCGCGAATATGAATCGCAATCACTCGGCTCGGGCTTCATCATCAGTGCAGATGGGTTCATCCTGACCAATTCACATGTCGTCGCTGCCGCTGATGACATCACCGTCAAACTCAACGACAAACGCGAGTTCAAGGCGAAGGTCGTTGGATTCGACAAACGGACCGACGTGGCCGTCATCAAGATCGAGGCCAACAATCTTCCTCACGTCGCGATCGGAGATCCGGATGCGCTCCGAGTGGGTGAGTGGGTCCTGGCAATCGGCTCCCCATTCGGATTCGAAAATACCGTCACTGCCGGTATCGTCAGCGCCAAGGGCCGATCATTGCCTCAGGAAAACTACGTCCCCTTTATTCAGACGGACGTCGCCATCAATCCCGGTAACTCGGGGGGGCCGCTGTTCAATATGGATGGTGAAGTGGTGGGTATCAACTCGCAAATTTACAGCCGCACTGGTGGTTTCATGGGCCTGTCGTTCGCGATTCCGATCAATGTGGCAATGGATATTGCCGAACAGTTGCGGTCCAACGGAAGGGTACAGCGCGGGCGCATCGGTGTCGTCATTCAGGAAGTTACGGGTGAACTGGCCGAGTCTTTCGGATTGTCCAAACCGCAGGGCGCACTGGTGAACTCGGTTGAAAAAGGCGGCCCGGCAGACAGGGCAGGGATTGAAGCATCCGATGTGATCCTCGAGTTTGATGGCGTTGACGTGGAAAGCTCCGTTGACTTGCCGCGTATTGTCGGGCAAACCAAACCGGGGTCGAAGGTTACGGTCAAAGTCTGGCGCAAGGGCAAGAGCAAGAACATCCCGATTACCGTTGGAGAGATCACGGATGATCGGGCCAGCAACCAGCCGCAACCGGCTCCGCCGTCCGAAGCGGATAACACCATCGACAAACTCGGGTTGACCGTTTCCGACCTGTCCAGCCAGGAACGCGAACAGCTCGGTGTCAGTGGCGGAGTGAAAATCGAAAAAGTCGAGGGGCCGGGTGCACGTGCCGGCCTCCGGCGGGGCGATGTTGTGCTCGCGCTTAACAATAACGACGTTGAATCTGTCGACCAGTTTCAGGCGTTGATGGCTGAGTACCAGAAAGCGCGTAGTGTTGCACTGCTGGTGCGCCGGGGGCAGGGCGCGATTTATGTGCCGATTCGACTCGATGACAATTAATGGCTGTCGCGAGCTGGCTCCGGACATCGACTCATCAAGCAACGAATCGGCTAGAATTCGCGCCTTGAATTAATTTAAAGGGCACTCTCAGTGCCCTTTTTCCAATGCAGCATATCCGCAACTTTTCGATCATCGCGCATATCGACCACGGCAAGTCGACCCTCGCTGACCGGTTTATCCAGACCTGTGGCGGCTTGTCCGATCGTGAGATGGGTGCCCAAGTTCTTGATTCGATGGATCTCGAGCGTGAGCGTGGCATTACGATCAAGGCACAGACGGCGGCGTTGCGCTACACGGCCCTCGATGGCAACGTGTATCACCTGAACCTTATCGACACGCCCGGGCATGTCGATTTCTCCTACGAAGTCTCGCGTTCCCTGTCGGCGTGCGAGGGGGCGCTGCTGGTCGTTGACGCGTCACAGGGTGTGGAGGCGCAAACGGTCGCCAATTGTTATACGGCCATCGAACAAGGCGTCGAGGTCATTCCGGTGCTGAACAAGGTTGACCTCGCTTCGGCCGAGCCGGAGCGCGTCATTTCCGAAATCGAGGAGATCATTGGCATTCCGGCGGATGACGCGATCCGGGCAAGCGCAAAAACCGGCGTGGGTGTGCGCGATATTCTTGAGACCGTCATCGCCCGTGTACCGCCTCCGACAGGTAACGCAGACGCACCGCTACAGGCCCTGATCATCGACTCATGGTTCGACAACTATGTCGGCGTAATAATGCTGGTGCGCATCTTCGACGGCATGCTAAAGCCAAAAGACAAAATCATGCTGATGTCTACCGAAGGCACGCACCAGTGTGAGCAAGTCGGCGTGTTCACTCCGCGCGCCGAACCACGCGAGCGCCTGGGTGCTGGAGAGGTCGGATTTATCATTGCCGGCATCAAGGAATTGAAGGCTGCCAAGGTGGGGGACACCGTCACCCTTGCCGCGCGCCCCGCAAAGCAGGCATTGCCTGGTTTCAAGGAGATCAAACCACAGGTCTTTGCCGGCCTGTACCCTGTTGAGTCCAACGAGTACGAGGCATTGCGCGACGCGTTGGAGAAGCTACAGCTGAATGATGCCTCTTTGCGATTCGAGCCGGAAACCTCACAGGCACTGGGATTTGGATTCCGCTGTGGTTTTCTTGGCCTGCTGCATATGGATATCGTGCAGGAACGTCTCGAGCGCGAATATGGTATGAATCTCATCACCACGGCCCCCACGGTCGTGTATCAGGTATTGATGCGTGACGGTAAAGTGCTCGAGGTGGAGAACCCTTCGAAATTGCCCGAGTTGGCCCAGATCGAGGAAATCCGCGAGCCGGTTATCACTGCCACCATCCTGTTGCCCCAAGAGTACGTTGGCCCGGTCATGAGTCTGTGCAACAACAAGCGCGGCTCCCAGAAGAACATGCAGTACATGGGGAATCAGGTCATGCTGACCTATGAATTGCCGCTGAACGAAGTGGTTCTTGATTTCTTCGATCGTCTGAAATCCGTATCACGCGGTTACGCATCTCTCGACTATGATTTCAAGGAATTTCGGGCCGATAATTTGTGCAAACTCGACATACTCATCAACGGGGACCGGGTCGATGCATTGTCACTCATTGTCCATCGTGACAATGCACAAAGCCGTGGACGGGAAGTTGCCACGCGCATGCGCCAGTTGATTCCGCGTCAAATGTTTGACGTCGCGGTTCAGGCAGCCGTAGGTGCCCAGATCATTGCGCGCGAGAACGTAAAGGCGTTACGAAAGAACGTACTGGCAAAATGTTACGGTGGAGATATCACCCGGAAGAAAAAACTTCTCGAAAAACAGAAGGCAGGCAAGCGCCGAATGAAGCAGGTTGGTACAGTTGAAATCCCCCAGGAAGCGTTTCTTGCAATCCTGCAAGTCGATAACAAGTAAACAATTGATTCGCATGGAAAGGATTACGACCAGATGAATTTCGCATTGCTCATGCTATCGCTGCTGATTGTGACCGGCGGTGTATGGCTGCTGGATCACTTCTGGCTTTCCAGAAAAAGACAGGCAGACAGCAAGGAACCATGGTGGGTCGAGTATTCGAAGAGCTTTTTCCCGGTCATTCTGGTGGTGTTCGTGCTGCGCTCGTTTCTGGTTGAACCTTTCAAGATCCCGTCGGGATCAATGATTCCGACATTGCTGGTTGGCGACTATATCCTGGTCAGCAAATCGAGCTACGGTGTCAGGCTGCCTGTAATCAATGCCAAAATTATTGATATAGGCAGCCCGCAGCATGGCGATGTAATGGTATTCCGCTACCCGGACAATCCTTCCCTGGACTACATCAAGCGGGTTGTTGGCGTTCCGGGAGACCGGGTCGAATATCGCCATAAACGACTGAGCCTGAACGGCGAGTTACTGGAAGTGGAACGGCTGGATGACTTTCAGTATTCGGAGAAGGGTTTGGCATATGTCAACGCATGGCGCTTTTGGGAGCACCTTGGCGAGGAGCGGCATTCGGTGCTGATCGATCCCGGTGAGCCACCGGTGCGGCTTGCCAGCGTGCGTCAGTTTCCGTCCAGGGAAAGTTGCGAATACAATGACAGCGGGTTTATCTGCACGGTACCGGAAGGGCACTATTTCATGATGGGCGATAACCGGGATTCGAGCTCAGACAGCCGATACTGGGGATTCGTGCCAGAACGGAACATCGTTGGAAAGGCTTTTCTGATCTGGTGGAACTTTAACGAGCTAAAGCGCATCGGTACGCGGATTCAATAAACGGGGGTGAACATGAAGACGCAGCAACGGGGAGCCACGATGATCGGCATGGTGCTGATCGCGGCTGGCGTCGTATTTTTGGCAATTATGGCGTTGAAACTGATACCGGCCTACATTGAATACGCAACGATCCAGGGTCACCTGCGCGAGATTGCGCGCGCACCGGATACCCGCGCAGCGTCGGCGCCAGAGATCATGGCCGCATTTAACCGGCGCGCGCAGATCGACGACATTACTACGATTAATGGCAGAGACCTGGACATTTCCCGAGACGGGTCAGAGGTCGTGCTGTCCGCGGTTTACTCGACCCGGATCAAGCTGGTCGGGAACATCAGTGCGTGCATCGACTTTGACGCTTCCAGCGAATAAGCGGGCCAGTGCGATGTGGCTCTGATGCACGCTAATGTCGTAGAGACAAAGATCGGGTACCGATTCGACAACCCCAAGCTTCTGCATCAGGCTCTGACACATCGGTCATACGGTGCCCCGCACAATGAGCGCCTCGAATTTCTGGGCGACTCGGTATTGAACTGTGTTATCGCAAAGTTGCTCTATGAACGCTTTCCGCAACTGCCGGAAGGTGACCTGTCCCGTGTAAGGGCGAATCTGGTAAACCAGCAATCCCTGTTCGATGTGGCCAGTACGCTTGCGCTGGGTGATCACGTTCTGCTTGGTCAAGGCGAACTGCTAAGCGGCGGCTCGAAGCGGCCATCGATACTGGCCGACACCCTGGAAGCGCTTCTTGGTGCAATTTTTCTCGATGCCGGATTCGATGCTGCTTGCAAGGCGATTGACAGGATGTACGACCCGTTCATCAGCAAGCTTGATCCGTCAACGGTAGACAAGGACCCCAAGACCCGGTTGCAGGAATTGTTGCAGGGACGCAGGTTGTCTTTGCCCGTCTATGCGATTATGGATGTCACTGGTGAAGCACACGACCAGCTGTTCCGTGTCGAATGCCGCGTTGATGAAATAAACATCCGCACCTTCGGCGAGGGCCCGAGCAGGCGTTCTGCAGAACAGAGCGCCGCGGAACGGGCATATTCCCTTGCAACCGCAGGCTGACTAAATGATTTTGACCAACGCAACTATAAACAGGCATTGCATAGCGTACCGCGACCGGCTCCGGCTGAACGCTCTCCAACACGCCAGGCGGGCGTTGTGGTGAAGAAAGCCGACGGCGCCAGCAACTTCCGATCCGGAACGGTGGTGATCGTCGGGCGTCCGAATGTCGGAAAATCCACGCTGTTAAACCGGCTGATTGGCGTAAAGCTCAGCATTGTCTCGCGCAGAGCGCAAACGACCCGGCATAGAATACTCGGCGTCCACACGGATTCCCGCGCCCAGATTGCATTTGTCGATACACCTGGTTTCCAGTTGGAACACGCCAGCCCGCTCAACAGGACGATGAACCGAACGGTAACCAGTGCCTTGCTCGATGTGGATGCAGTCATGCTCGTGGTTGAAGCGGACAAGCTGACAAAACAGGACGAAAAAATCATTTCCATGCTTTCCGAAACCGTTCCTGTTGTTGCAGTGGTCAACAAAATTGACAAGCTCAAGGATCGCACTGCCTTGTTGCCATTTATCGAAACTTTGCGCACTGCGTATCCGTTCGCAGAGTTCGTTCCGGTCAGCGCGGAGAAAGGCACAGGCGTCGAGGATCTGATCGACGCCATCGTCAACTACCTGCCTGTCGGAGACCCGGTTTACGAGGCGGATACGATCACGGATCGCCCCGAGCGTTTTCTCGCCGCGGAGATCGTCCGCGAGAAGCTGTTTCAGTTCCTCGGGGAGGAGTTGCCTTACGGCACGACAGTGGAGATAGAGCGCTTCGAACACGAGGGGCCGCTACGGCGCATCAATGCCACGGTTATTGTCTCCAAAGCGGCCCACAAGGCAATGGTGATCGGCGCCAAGGGATCCAAACTGAAAGTAATCGGTACGCGCGCCCGAAAAGACATGGAGCAACTGTTTGGCGGAAAAGTCTTTCTCGAAGTATGGGTACGTGTGAAGCAAGGGTGGGCTGACGACGCTCGCAGTTTGCGCTCGCTTGGATACAGCTAGATCCTGATGGCACTTGATGCGCCAACGCGCCGCAATGCGGCGGCACTGGAGTGGGCAACACGGAGGGACATCGTGGTTGTCTCGGTCTGGAACAACCTGCTCGGCACAGCTGCGCCGGTGGGGTATCTCCCGCAATCATTAACCCAGCGATGCGTCGACAGGCTCGGCGTTTTTCCAACCTAGTTGTGCCATGGCCGATTCGCAGACGAAACGCCATGAAGCCGAGCCGGCATTTGTCCTGCACAGTTACCCATACCGGGAAACCAGTCTGATCGTAGAGGTATTTACCCGTCATTACGGGCGAATCGGACTGGTGGCAAAGGGTGCGCGCCGACCGAAATCAGCGCTCCGCGGCACGTTATTGGCATTTCAGCCGTTGCTGGTGACCTGGGGTGGAAAAGGGGAGTTGCGCGGACTCTACAAAGCCGAGTGGCAAGGTGGCATTCCCCAGTTAAGAGGTATCGGACTGATGTCGGGCTTTTACCTAAACGAGCTGTTGCTTAAGTTCCTGCAACGGGATGATGCGCATGAAGGTCTGTTCGACCTGTACGCCGAGGCAGTCACTGCACTTTCGATGAACAGCAAAATTTCTGCAACCCTGCGGCGCTTCGAAAAATTTCTGCTTGGCGAGCTCGGTTATGCGCTTACGCTGGACCGCGAAGCCGGAACCAACAAGGTGGTTGAGGCTGGCGCGAGCTATACCTATATCGTTGAAAAAGGTCCTGCTCGAATCGAACCCGGAAATTCTCCCGAGATTCAACTATCGGGCAAAACACTGCTTGATCTGGCGTGCGACAATTACGAGGATGCGGTCACCTTGGCGCAGAGCAAACTTTTGATGAGACATCTGGTGGGACATTACCTGGGTTCGAAGACCTTGCACACCCGGCAGCTATTGGTAGAGCTTCAGCAGATCTGATCGCGCAAATGACCAAGCTCAGCGTCAACGTCAACAAGATTGCTTTACTGCGTAATTCGCGCACCATTGGCATCCCGGATGTCGTCCGCCTCGCAACCATCGCCCTCGATGCAGGTGCCGATGGGATCACCGTTCATCCTCGCCCGGACGAGCGTCACATCCGCCCGCGTGACGTCGATGAACTCGCGAAGCTATTCGGCACGCGCCCGGGCATTGAATTCAATGTCGAAGGCAATCCGTTTCACCAGGTGATGGACATCGTCAGGGCAGTGCGACCGCACCAGTGCACGCTGGTCCCGGACGAACCCGGCGCCTTTACCTCGGATCACGGGTGGAATCTGAAGCGCGATGGCGAACGCCTGGTGCCTGTCATCGAGGAATTGAAGGCGTTGGGCGTGCGAGTCAGTCTGTTCATGAATCCGGATCCGGATGCGATGACCTTGGCACGATCGGCCGGTACAGACCGCGTAGAACTCTATACCGAACCTTATGCGCAGGCGTTTGGAACACCCGCGCAAGCCGAGTCGCTCGATGCTTATTCGGCGGCGGCGACGGCCGCGTTGCAACAGGGGCTGGAGGTCAATGCCGGACATGATCTCAATCTTGATAATCTCCCGGCCTTCATTCAGGCGCTCCCCGGGATTGCAGAGGTGTCGATCGGCCACGCGTTGACTTCTGACGCACTGGAATTTGGTATGGCCAATGCCGTCAAGGCGTACCTCGTCGCCATCAGGCAGGGGGGGTCCAGCTAATGATTTCGGGTATTGGTGTCGATTTGGTGGAGAAGGCTCGAATTGACGATCTGATTGAACGCTACGGGGAGCGATTCGTGCGGCGTGTACTGAACACAGACGAAGTCAAACCGTTTGAGCGCAGTACGCGCAAGGGCTGGTTTCTTGCCAATCGTTTTGCCGCCAAGGAGGCGATCGCCAAGGCGCTCGGCACCGGCCTTCGTTATCCCGTGACACTGCATTCGGTCGGCGTTGTTTCAAACGAGCTTGGCCAACCCGAGTTCCGGTTCAGCGAAACACTGAAGTCTTACCTTGATTCGCGAAAAATTAGCCGAGGACACCTTTCCATTACCCACGAGAAGGGCCTCGTCTGCGCCGTTGTCGTTCTGGAGTCGCTGTAATGAAACGGCTGCCACCGGGCAGGGTGATGATAGACCTCGAGAGCACTGAACTTGACGCCGGGGACCGCTTGCGCTTGCAGCATCCCGCCTGTGCAGGGGTCATTCTGTTTACCCGCAATTATCAGAACCCGGAACAGCTCCGCTCGCTTTGCGCCGAGATCAAGTCGCTTCGCGATCCCGCCCTGCTGATCGCAGTTGACCATGAAGGCGGGCGTGTGCAGCGATTTCGCGATGGTTTCAGCCGGATACCGGCGATGCGCAGGTTCGGAGAGTTGTGGGACCGGGATCGTGACCAGGCCATCACTATCGCCCGTGATGCGGGTTACGTCATTGGCTCAGAATTGGGCGCCTGCGGGATCGATTTCAGTTTTGCCCCGGTCCTGGATATCGACTACGGGTGCAGTACCGTCATCGGCGATCGCGCATTTCATTCGTCCAGCGAAGCGATAATCGAACTCGCACGCGCCTTTATCGCCGGCTTGAACAAATGCGGAATGATCGCCGTCGGAAAACATTTCCCGGGGCATGGTGCCGTCACCGCCGATACGCATCATGATATTGCAGTCGATCACCGCGAATTGGCAGAGATCGAACGCGCTGACCTTCTGCCATTTGTTGCCTTGTGCCGTCAGGACCTGGGGGGTGTCATGCCAGCCCATGTGGTGTACGACAGGGTGGATCCACAACCGGCCGGCTTCTCGAAATTCTGGTTGAGGGACATTCTGCGTGATCGTCTCCGTTTTTCGGGCATCATTTTCAGCGACGACCTGTCGATGCGCGGAGCAAGTATCGCCGGAAATGCGCCGGCCCGGGCCGACGCGGCGATTGCCGCCGGATGCGACCTCGCGCTCGTGTGCAACGCACCCGATGACGCGAACGCGGTTCTTCACACGATGCGCCGGACAGACAGCACGTTCGATACAGCGAGACTGCGATCGCTGTATCGACGACAACAGACTGCATCACGACGGCAGATCAATGAAGATGCCGATTACGTCGCTGCACGGCAGCGCGTTGCGGATCCGGGGTTGGGTGAACCCGGGCAGGTCGCCTGATCACCATGCAAATCCATCACGGACATCACCATCACGGACATTACCACCACGGACATAACCACCACGGGCATCCAACCGGGCCCGGTTCGGAGCGCGGCTCCCGTGCCCTGATAGCCGGATTGTCGCTTACCCTGGTTTTTGCGGTGGTGGAACTGGCTGGCGGCTGGTGGTACGGGTCACTCGCCCTGATGAGCGATTCGGGCCACATGTTTTCGGACTCGGCTGCCCTGATGATTGCCCTTATTGCATCCAGGGTTGCGCGCAGACCACCAGGCGTCAAACACAGCTACGGCTTTGCCCGCGCGGAGATCATCGCAGCACTGTTGAACGGCCTGTTGTTGTTGGGCATTGTCATCATCATCGTTGTCGAGGCCATTCACCGGCTGTACCAGCCACAACCGGTTTCAGGGCTGGGCGTCATTGCCGTCGCACTGATCGGATTGCTCGTTAATCTCGCCGTACTGCACATCCTCGGTGGTGGCGAACACAATCTCAACACGCGTGCCGCGAGGCTGCATGTCCTCGGTGATTTGATCGGCTCGGTTGCGGCACTGACCGCGGGTACGGTTGTTCTTGTATCAGGATGGTATCCAATTGACCCACTGCTTTCCTTCGTCATCAGCGCGCTGATTCTGATTTCGACGCTGCGCATTCTGCGCGAAGCATTGCATGTGCTCATGGAAGGGGTGCCACGCGAGATCAATCTCACCGATGTCGGCCGTGCGCTGGCGACCATTACAGGTGTGAAGTCAGTGCACGATCTTCACGTTTGGACCATTGCATCGGGGCAGATTGCGCTGTCAGCGCATGTCGATGTCGATTCACTGGAGCACTGGCCTGCAACGCTGGAGCGCATCCGCATTGCGGCACGCTCGCGTTTTGGTATTGAGCACGTGACCATCCAACCCGAACTCGCAGGGGGCATCAACGCCGATCTGGAAGTAGATATACCGATCGTGCCCGACACGCGCTGACTGCGCGCGCCAACGTTCAGCGAATCAGGAGGCCCGCTCCATGTATTCACCGCTATCGGTATTGACCTTGATTTTTTCGCCTTCGCTGACGAACTGCGGTACCTGCACCGTAATGCCGGTTTCTGTCTTTGCGGGCTTGTAGGATCCGGTTGCGGTTGCACCCTTGATTCCGGGCTCGGTTTCGACGATGGTCAGTATCACCGAGGCAGGCAGTTCAATACCGATCGGGCGGTCACTGTGCATGTTGACGTTCACATCGACGTTAGGGAGCAGATAACCCGCCTGGCCCTCGAGAAAATCGGCCGGCAGCGTTAGTTGTTCGTAGCTCTCCTTGTCCATGAAGACGTAGCTGTCGCCATCCTGGTAGAGATACTGCATTTGGCGGGTTTCAACGAAAGCGCGATCAACTTTCTCGTCTGTCCGGATGCGCTCATTACGTTTGGTGCCGCTTTCGACATCTTTCATCTCAACTTGCATGAAGGCGCCGCCGCGCCCGCCAACGTGAACGTGATAGGCCTTCACCACACGCCAGACACGTTTATCAAGTTCGATCAGGTTTCCAACCCGTATTTCGGTCGCAAGAGCTTTCGCCACGATTTTCGTTATTTGTTCGTTTTTCGAAGAGCCGCATTTTACACTATGCATATGGTGAAACTTGATGCAGCCCAAACGTTCTCCCCCACATGCCGTTTATGCCCGCGACTGGCGAATTTCGTCCATGCCTCAGGGCAGAAGTACCCTGGCTATTACGCGAAGCCGGTGCCATCCTTCGGGGCAGCCCGACCGCGACTGCTGGTTGTCGGACTGGCGCCGGGGATGCACGGCGCCAATCGTACCGGGCGCCCATTTACAGGTGACCACGCCGGATTGCTGTTGTACCGGACCTTGCATCGATTCGGATTCGCCACGGCTGACCAGTCGATCTCGGCTGACGACGGCTTGCAACTGATCGATTGCCGGATAACCAATGCCGTTCGCTGCGTGCCGCCCGAGAACAAGCCGACCACGCAGGAAGTGGTGATCTGCAATGCTTATCTTCGACAGGAACTGTTGGCACTCGATGCGACATCCGTCGTTCTGGCGCTGGGTAGCGTGGCACATCAAGCTATCCTGCGGGCACTGGAGCAAAAATTGTCAGCCCATAAATTTGCGCATGCTGCACACCACGCCTTACCCGGCGGGCTGCAGCTGTTCGACAGTTATCACTGTTCGAGATACAACACACAAACGAAACGCCTGACAGAGGCCATGTTTCATTCCGTTTTCGCTTCGATCAGGCAACTCCTTGGCAATAACGCCGCCCCCAGCCAGGCCGACCAGAAGCGCTGAGAACGATGTCGGACATGGTTGATCAATCTTGCGGACAAGATCACGGCGACCGACCGGAGGCATTCGATGGTGCTGCCGTTGCAAGGGGCCTGCCTAACCTGCCAGGCGTGTACCGGATGCTCGATGCAGGCGGAGACGTCCTCTATGTCGGCAAGGCAAAGGACCTGAGGAAGCGCGTTGCGTCCTACTTTCACAAGGCTGCCTCCATTTCGCCGCGCATTCAGTTAATGCTGCGACAGGTATCGGCACTGGAAACGACGGCAACACGGTCAGAGGCAGAGGCCTTGCTGCTTGAAAACAACTTAATAAAATCTTTAAATCCGCGCTATAACATACTGTATAGAGATGATAAATCATATCCGTACCTGATGCTTAGCGGCCATAATTTCCCGCGCTTGGGCTTTTATCGCGGATCGCTGGACCAACAGCACCGTTACTTCGGCCCCTTCTCCAGCGCCGGTGCCGTACGCGAAAGCATCCACCTGATGCAGAAGGTATTTCGCCTGCGGACCTGCGAGGACAGCGTTTTCTCGAACCGTTCACGCCCCTGCCTGCTGTACCAGATCCGGCGCTGTTCCGGTCCATGTGTCGGGTTAATCGAGCGCACTGATTATGAAGATGACGTGCGCAACGCAACTCTGTTCCTGCAAGGGCGTGAAAGCGAGGCGGTAACCCGCCTGGAACAGCGCATGGATGAAGCTTCGGCGAACCAGCACTACGAAATGGCAGCGGTACTGAGAGATCAGATTCGGGCACTGTCAAAGGTCCGGGAAACACAATTCGTATCCAGCAATACCGGCGTTATCAACGCCGACGTCGTGGCGCTTTCGACAGCCGGTGGAGTGCTATGCGTGAATCTGGTAATGATCCGGGGTGGTATTCACCGCGGTGACAAAAGCTTCTTTCCGCAAAATGCCCGCGAACACGATGAAGAAGAGGCATTGGAGGCGTTTCTGGCGCAACACTATCTGTCGCGCGAAGTACCATCATTGGTGGTTGTTAATCGCGGGATTGATACCGTGTTGCTGGAGCAGATGCTGTCCGATCAGTCGGGTCACAAGGTGCAGATTCGCAGCAATCCGAGCGGCGAACGCCGGGTGTGGTCGCGCATGGCCGAAAAGAACGCGGAACTGGCCATTGCACAGAGGTTAAACGCCCATGCGACCCAGGAAGCGCGCCTGAGCAGTCTGCAGACCCTCCTGGGGCTGCCTGACACCATTCAGCGCATCGAGTGCTTCGATATCAGTCATACAATGGGGGAGGCCACGGTGGCCTCGTGCGTGGTCTACGATCGCGCGGCGATGCAGCCGGGCGAATACAGGCGATTCAACATTTCCGGAATTGAACCGGGTGATGATTACGCGGCCATGCGTCAGGCGCTGGATCGGCGTTACCGGCGGCTTGTCGAAGGTGAGGGTAAGATGCCCGATCTGCTGCTGATCGACGGCGGCAAGGGGCAGGTTTCGGTTGCGACGCAGGTTCTGGCCGAATTGGGCGTTGACGGAGTGATTGCGATTGGCGTGGCGAAAGGTGAAGAACGCAAGCCGGGGCTGGAGCAATTGGTTCTGCCGCAGCGAAACGTGATCGTTCGGCTGGATTCGAATGCACCCGGGCTGCACCTGATCCAGCAAATCCGGGATGAGGCCCACCGGTTCGCGATTCAAGGCCATCGCAAACAGCGAGGCAAGGCGCGCACACGCTCGACGCTGGAGAATATCGAAGGGGTAGGTGCCAAACGCCGGCAGCGACTGCTAATGAGATTTGGCGGTTTGAAAGAAGTTGTTTCTGCCAG
>Ga0316191_10001992_pt1 | contig 14742 bp, 14 predicted proteins | sample Eddworburr2cm_MG_FD_204928 | JGI IMG/M metagenome (GOLD analysis project Ga0316191, IMG submission 204928) | Coastal sediment microbial communities from Maine, United States - Eddy worm burrow 2 cm | ecosystem: Environmental > Aquatic > Marine > Coastal > Sediment | place: USA: Maine...
CCGGCTGCTGCCATCATCTATCTCCAGTGTGGATTGTTATTGCCCGCAGTCTACACAAATCGCCGGTGCGATTCATGGGCCAATATGCCGCGTCGCCTGCACCAGCCAATCGCGCTCGGCAGCGCCAAGTAAGGGGCCCACTGTTTCCAGTACGTGTTGGTGATAGTCATTCAACCATTGCAATTCCGCGCGGTTCAGCAGGCTGACATCGATAAGGCGGCAATCGAAGGGCACCAGGGTGAGCGCCTCGAAGCCCAGCATAGGGCGTTCAGCACCCGGGTTTTGCACCTCGGTGACCACCACCAGGTTTTCACAGCGAATGCCGTAGGCGTTATCGCTGTAGTAACCGGGCTCGTCGCTGACAATCATGCCCGGGCGCAACGCCACACGGCTGGGGTTCTTCGATATACGCTGGGGCCCCTCATGCACACTGAGAAACACCCCTACGCCATGACCGGTACCATGATCAAAATCGTACCCCTCGCGCCACAGGAACTGACGCGCCAAGGCATCGAGCTGGGTGCCAGTGGTGCCCGGGGGGAAACGCGCCCGATCCAGGGCAATGTGCCCCTTCAGCACCAGGGTAAACATACGGCGCACTTCATCGCCCGGGTTACCGATAGCGACAGTGCGCGTAATGTCGGTGGTGCCATCCAGGTATTGGCCACCGCTGTCTACCAGGTAGACCGAATCCATCGTCAGACTCGCCGGTTGGCCATCGAGGTGGTTGTAGTGACACATGGCGGCATTGGCACCCGCAGCCGAAATGGTGTCAAAAGACAAGTCCTGGAAATGCTCCTGCTGCGAGCGTAAGGCCAGTAACTTATCCGCCAGCACAGCCTCGTCGTGCAATTGCCCCGCGGCTACCTGTGCATCCAGCCAGGCCAGAAACTGTATTTCCGCTACCGCATCGCGCAGATGCGCCCTGCGCGTGCCAGCCAGTTCCACCGGATTCTTACACGCCTTGGCCAATAACACCGGGTCCTCCCCGCTTACCAGGGTCGCGCCCGCCTGCTCCAGCGCCAGCTGGGTCCAGGCATTGGCTGAATCAGGGTCGGTCAATATGCGTTTACCCGCCATGGTGGTCAATGTGGCACCGGCCTCATCCGCCGGAACTACCCGCACGTCATCGCCAACGTGCTGGTTAAAGCCGGGGGGAATACGTGCGGGATGTATAAACAGGATCAGGCTGGCGTCCGCCAGCAGCAGGGCGAAGCTTTGCACCACAGGCAGCCGGGGAATATCGCGACCGCGAATATTCAACAACCAACTGACCGAATCCGGCGCGAATACCAGGGCCGCATCACAACCCGCCGCGGCAATCTCCGCTGCCATGCGCCCCCGCTTGCTTGTACTGGACTCACCGGTGAAGGCCTGGTCGAGCAGCAGCGCTGGTGCAACAACAGCTTGCGGTCTCTGCGCCCAACAGCGGTCGATAACGTTGTCCTGCGTAGCATTGAGCTGCATCTGTGCCGCGGCCAGGGCAGCGGCTGTCTCCCGATACCAGCGCAAGCTGTGCAGGCGCGGGTCACAGGCGACACGGGAACCGGCTCGAAGCTGCTGCAACAGCCATTGCAACGGCGGTTGCTGCAGCAGGTCACAGTACTCAAACAACTGCGCGTCTACCTGCTTGCGCACCTGTACGGTATAGCGCCCATCCACAAAAATGGCGGCGCGCTCGCGCAGAATCACCGCCGCACCGGCAGAGCCGGTGAAACCGGATACCCACAGCAAACGCTCGTTATGGGCCGGCAGGTACTCCCCCAGGTGCTCGTCCGCGCGGGGAACTACCAGGGCATCTATCCCCTCCTGCATCATAAGCTGACGCACAGCCTGCAGACGCTGTTCGATATCCATTGTTGTGCTATCCGTTGTTTGTAACCAGTGGCGTAATCGGCGAGCAGCCGCCTGGCGCTTGAGTGTGTTGGCTACCTCCACTTCCAGCGCTAACATACCATCGAATGATCTGCAGGTGGCGCTCTTTACGCACATAAAAAAACCCGCAACAGCGGGTTCAGGTCTGCAGTCGTGGCTACTCCTCGTAGAGATCGAAGTCGGCCTTGGAGATGCCGCAATCAGGGCACTCCCAGTCCTCAGGCAAGTCTTCCCAGCGCGTGCCCGGGGCAATACCGTCATCGGGCAAACCTTCCGCCTCGTCATAGATGAAACCGCAAATCACGCACTCATACTTCTTGTAATCACTCATTGAAGCCCTGTCTCCCGTTCCTGTTCATCAATCTCAAAGTATACGGCAACCAGGCCGGTTTTCCCGGCCATCGGGTTGCAACAACTAAACCAAGCACCACCGAAATCGAGGCAAGCGCTAAAGTTCCCCATTCATTCTGATGCGATAACCGCCCGAATCAGGCTGCGCCAGTAACGACAATGCCTGCTGCAGCTGCGGGTCCATCGCCGTGGTGCTGCTAACCAGCACGTCCAGCTGGTAGTTCCTGTCCTGCAGTCGCACCGTACCGGCTGCCTGCACCGGGCCGGAAAGGGTCAACACCTGGGCCGAGAGCGGCTCCCCGGCGGGCTGTTCCACTTCCAGTGCGTAACTACCCAGGGGCCTCATTCCTGAGGGTGATTGCCAGCCGCCGCTCTGCCACACCAGTCTACCCGCCGCAGAATAGGGCAGCCCTCCGCGTAATTGCAGCAGGCTGAACCGGGCAGCAAGTGTGCCGTCCAGGGTGATCGGCGCGTATTGGCGCACCAGGTCTGCGGCCACATTGGCACTGAAATCGCGCAGGTCCATGTCCCGCTCACCACGCAGTGCCAATTCGCCGCTGATCAGTTGGCTGCCCCATTTACTCTCTATGTCCAGTCGCGGGGACAGCAGCAGAAGTGACCAGGGGTAGAGCCGCCAGCGCACCGTACCCAGATGCAGATAACCACCGCCCACCTGCACCAGTGCGCGACTTGCACTGCCGCGCCAAAGCGTACCCTGGTAGCCCTGTAACAGCACCTGCTCGCCCGGTAGCAGCACTGCCAACACGCGCGCCGGTGTCATATAGACCAGTGCGATAGTCATAACCAGGGCGAGGATGACCCCCAGGTGCCACCGTTTCATCTAGGCCGCCTGTGCAATGCGGACAGTGGCGTTAACCCTGCCGACGGTACCCGATTGCGTAATCGAGACCTCGCGCACCAGCAGCGCTTCCCGGTACTCCATTTCATGCAGCCACAGCAGCAGGTCATCAAAAGCAGCACCCTCAAGGCGCACCTGGATTTCGCCGCGGCTATTGGGTTGCAAGCGGTTGACCTGCAATTCCAGCCGGGCAGTACTCTGGTTGATCAGGGAGGTCAGGTTGCGTCGCTGGTTACCGCGCCCGCCGCTGCCGCGCAGCTGGGTGATTTCCGAGACCATCGCATCCACCCGTTGCAGACTGGATGCCACACCCTGGTTCTGCAGTGCCAACTGGTCGCGCTGCCGGTCCAGGGGCGACCACACCAGCACGTAAACCAGGTACAACCCCAGGGCAACAGCCAGCACCAGAAGGCTCAGTTGCTCGCGCTGTTCCAGCTGGGCAAACCAGGCTTTCATGAGCGCTCTCCCACTCGCAGGCGGGCGCGCACGCGATCGCCCTGTGCACTGCTGCTCTCCATCACGGCTTGCAATCCGGACTTGTTGATCTCCGCGCGCACCTGTTCCACTGCCTCGAAATCAGCGGCCACGATGTTCATACGCATTTCATCGCCCTTGTCGTTATAGTTGATGCTGGCGATGGTGGTGCCGGGTCGCGCGGCGATTACCGCACCCACCTTGCTCACCAGGCTGATGAAGCCACTGCTCTGGGAGGAGCCACGCAGGGCGTCCAGCTGCCGCTTCAGTTGTTTTTCGGCATCCACGATCGCGCCCTTGGGATAGGCCTGGCGGTAACTCTGCTCCAGGGCGCCGCGCAGGGCCAGGTTCTCGCTTTTGAGGTTGCGGTAATCTGTGTAGGTCGCCAGCAATTGCAAGACAAAGGCCAGGGCAAACAGTGCCGCCACCGCGCGCCACTGCAGCCACCAGCGTTCCAGGGGCAGGCGCGGGGCATAGTCACCTTGCAACAGGTTCAGTGGTGGCAACGCGACGTCGCTCAGCAGCAGCGCACTGTAGAAATTGCCCTGCCGCCACTGCAGCACATGCTGTAATTTTTCCGGCAGCAACTGCTTGTCCGCCTGCTGGTCGCCGCCATAGACAACCACCGCGGCGGGCTCGCCCGACTCAGCCAATGCCGCCTCCAGCATCATGGGGAGCATACTGATTTCGACGCTGAAGCCAGCACACGCTCCGGTACGCACTACGGCGCTTTCGTCTTCGACCACCAGGCACCACTCATCGGGCTGCCAGGGCAGCAGCAGGGGTTCCGGCACCCATTGCCTGATTCCAGAAAAATCCGCCAACAGCTGCTGCCAGTGCAGCATTTTTTCCCGCGTGCAAATGCCCACAGCCATGGTTGCACGATCCAGCGGGCTGGCAGCGAAGTGCAGTTCATCGATATCTTCCGCCACCTGCTCTTCGAGCATAAAGGGCAGGGATTTGCCTATATGTTTTTTCTCCTGTGCGGCAATCGGCAGGGCCAGCAGACGCAACTCCGCCCCGGGGACGGCAAAGCACACGGCCACATTGCGCTGCGCCATGCTGGCCTGCAGTTTCTCCCGCTCGAGATCATTGTCCAGCCACCGGGGTTCGTCACTGGAACCCGGCGGGTACCAGGCCAACCTGCCCTGCAGCTCGCGTATCACCACCCTGGTGTGCAAATCCACTCACTCCCCATAATCTTTATCACCGCTTAGCGGCTACCGCTCGCCCTGCTGAGGGCCGCGACGTTACGTCCACTGCGCTGCAGCACACTGTACAAGCGCATGTTCCTGTCGGCAACTTCCACCTCAGCCTGCAGCAAAAAATACGAAGAGCGCTGCCCCAGTAGCGCACGGGTGGCCGTCATATTATCGCGCCTGCCATCAAACACCGGGTTGGCCAGAAACGCGTCCAGGTCGGCAAAACCCGCCTCCTCCCGGTCAGCTACCAGGGCTGTGGCATCTGCCTCACTGAGCGGACTGAGGTCCTTATCGCTATTGATGGAGCGCAACACCATCATGGGGGCCGTATTGATATTCAGGGTAGCAGGCGAGCGCGGCCAAACCGTCACCCAGGGCTGCAGCGCAGTAAAAATCTCCGGGGTCACATAGGCCACTGCGCGCAACTCACTGACACTGGCCATGGGTTGATCGGCGCTGCGATGCGCGGGAGAACGCGCAAGATAGTAATTATCCTCCGCGCCATCCGGTCGAGGCTGGCCATCACTGTCCAGCCAGTCGGCGACTGCGGCGGTAATCCGTATCGCCTCCTGCTCACTGACCAGCGGCTCCTCCAGCGCCTGCAGCAGGCGGATGAACTGGGCCTGGGAAGCGGTAAAGCGCTGGTCTTCGCGCGCCTCACCCGCCAGCGAATTGAGATTGAAGCGACCCTGCAGATCCTCCAGCGATCCCAGCAACCAGCCACCCTCATCCAGGGCATACGGGGTGGTGGGCTGTGCCCATATTTCCTGCAAATCGTCCTGTGGCTGCTCCTGCTGCTGGTCCTGGTCATAATCCACCCGCAGGGCGATACCGGCCAGTTCCTCGGCACCGCGCAAGTAGGCGTAGGCCTGCTCCGCGAGGAAAATATTGGCGCTGCGTTGGTACAACCGTGTGAAATCACTTTTCATGGCCACTATCAGGGCGGTACACATGGCGAACACCAGCATCGCTACGACCAGGGCGGCCCCCCGCTGGCGGCCCATGGCGCTATGGTGCAGGCAGTTCATAAAAACGCCTCATCTCGCCCCAGTCAGACAATTGCAGGGTGATCCGCAGGGCCACCGGCGGCGCCAGCGGCGTATCCGGCTGGCTGGTATCCACCACCCAGCTCTCGGGCCAGTTGCGGCTATCCAGGGTGGCGCTGTCGCGCGAGGGCTGCACACTGTCCAGGGAGTCCAGAAAAGCCAGCTCCAGGTACTCCACGTCATCCAGTAGCTTGACGCTGTCCGGTTCGGTTGCTGCCGAGCGGTCCAGTACCGGGTAGCTGTCGCGCCACAGGGCTTCCTCCTCCAGCCGGTAGTTTACCCGTTGCAGGTTGCTGCGCAGGTGGGCACCGGGATTATGCCAACCGGAGCGCGTCAGGCTGAGGGGGAAGCGCGCCGCCTGGCCACCCTGCAGTGCCGGCTCACGCTCGCCAAATTCGTCGCGCACCGCGCGATCGGCAAAGTGGCGCAGGTCGCGGCTGATAATCATCCAGGCGCGATTGACCGCATAGGCGCGCTCGGAATTTTCCCGGGTGCTCTCCATGCCGATGATAACCGTGGACAGGCTGGTGTAAGCGATGGATGCCACGAACGCGGTAATCGACAGGGCGATCAGCACCTCGACCAGGGTAAAACCTGCTCCTCTATTCACCGGCACTCTCCACCTCCTCGCCGGCGTCCCCCGCCCCCTCACCGGCGTCCTCCACCTCCGCCTGGACTTGCAGGTCGGCGGATAAAAAGGCAACCAGTGTATACAGCGGCTGCTCCTGCAGCTCTTCGGTGCGCGCGACAATGATCTTCACCCGACTGAACTGCTCCACCTCAGTGGGCTGGCTCTCCAGCCACCAGTACCAATCGCGCTCCGCCATCTGGGCCACGCCACTGTCCGTGCCGGTGAACAGGTTCTGCCTTGCCCTGCTCAAAATACGCAGTTCAACCAGTTTGTTCGCCGCCACCATATGGGCAATGGACTTGTCGCGCAGGTAAGCCGTGCTGTCTACCTGCTGATACAGGGCGACCAGCAGTGCGGGCAGGGCTATAGCCACCACCGCCAGCGCCACCATCACCTCAACCAGGGTAAAGCCATTGCGCCGCACTAACTGTCTTCCTCCGGCTCGCCTCGAAGCAGCAGGCTGAAACGACCCAGCATATCCCATTCCAGGCGCCACAACAGTTCACCGCTGTCGCGGCGCTGCACATCGATCGCACCGGCAGTGGTCTCACCACTGGCATACAGGATGACCTGCGGCGTGGCCTCGTCGCCCCCGTCCTGCAGTGCCAGGTCGGCCAGGGGCACACCTTCAAGCTCCAGCCGAAGTTCCAGATCCGGCGCCAACTCCACCGGGGCAAAAATGTCCTTGCCACTTTCCGGTACGCGCCAGCCCTCCGGCCGCCGCTCCCGCCAACTGTAGCCGTACAGTTGCTCTCCGTCGCGGTTCAACTGGTACAACACCAGCCCATAATCCACACCCAGCATTTGCGCTTCGTCCAGCGCATAGGACGCCACATCCACCAGGTTGCTCAGCTGCGCCTCCAACTGGATACCGCGGCCCCCGGAGCCGACATTGAGCGTGACCAGGGAAGTGATCAGCACCACCACGATCAGGGTGACCAGCAACTCCAGCAGGCTGAAGCCGCGCTGTCGGCAACCGCAGAGCAAAAGGTTCCGCCGCCGGGCGGGCGCCACGGGGTATCAGTCCTGTTCTTTCCAGTTGCCGATATCGGCATTCTGCCCTTCTCCACCGGACAGGCCATCCGCACCCAGGGAGTACAGATCTATTTCACCGTTTTCGCCCGGACTGAGGTAGAGATAGGGGCGACCCCAGGGGTCGATGGGCAATTCCGGCAAATAGCCACCCTCCTTGAAGTTGCGCGGCTCAGGGTCCAGGGCGCTGGGTTCCACCAGGGCCTGCAGTCCCTGTTCGGTGGTGGGATAGACGTAATTGTCCAGGCGATAAATTTTCAGGGATGTCTCAATCGCCTTGAAATCAGCGTGCACTTTCTGCACCCGGGCATCGTCCGCACGGTTCAGCACGGTGGGCGCCACCACGCTGATCAGCAGCCCCATGATGACCAGCACCACCAGGATTTCCACCAGTGAGAATCCACCCTGGGCTGCCATACGAGGTTTGGGGGTGTTTATCATTTACTTCACCATTGTATTGAGATCGAATATCGGTAACAGAATGGCCAGCACAATAGTCAACACCATACCGCCCATGAATACCACCATCAGTGGTTCGAACAGGCTCATCATTGTGCCCAGCGTCATCTCCAGTTCACGCTCCTGGTTGGTAGCGGAACGCTGCAGCATGGTTTCCAGATCGCCGCTGGTTTCACCGCTGGCCACCATGTGCACCATCATCGGCGGGAAGCGTCCGCTGTGTTCCAGCGCCCGGTGCAAGCTGCTGCCCTCCTGTACCCGCCCCGCCACCATGATACTGTCTTCGCGTAATACCAGGTTGGTCAGCACCTCCCCGGCAATGCGCAGCGCATCCAGCAGCGGCACACCACTGGCCATGAGTATACTCAGGGTAGAGGCAAAGCGGGCGGTATCCAGGGCCACCAACAGGCGCGATATACCGGGGATACGCAGCAGTAGCGCGTGCCAGCGCCTGCGTCGACCCGGATTGCGCAACAGGCGCCGCAAGCTCCAGGCCAGCACCAGCAGGCCAACTATCAGCCATACACCCCAGTCCCGGAAAAAATCACTGGATGCGATCAGCCCGCGGGTCAGTGCCGGCAGTTCGCGACGGCTATGGGCGAAGATGCCCACCAGTTCGGGCACGACAAATATCATCAACAACAGGACCACCGCAATGGCCACGCCCACCAGGATAAACGGGTAGATCATCGCCATCTTCAGCTTCTGTCCGGTGTACTGGCGCTGCTCGGTGTAATCCGCGAGCTGCTCCAACACCGGCCCCAGGTAACCGGCATGCTCCCCCGCCCTGACCATGGCCCGGTACATTTCATTGAACACCAGGGGAAACTCACCCATGGCATAAGCCAGGGTATGCCCTTCCGCCACCCGGGAGCGAACCTGCAGCAGCATGCCCTTGATACGCGAGCTGCGGCTTTGCTCGGCGGACGCCTGCAGGGCCTCATCCAGGGGCAGGTTGGACAACACCAGGGTAGACAGCTGGCGGGTCAGCAGCGCCAGGTCACCGGCACTGATACGCTGGCGCCATAGCGACAGGCGCGAGCCCGAGCCGGTTTGCGCCGACCGATTAGCCTCCGAGACCTCCACAGGGCGCATGCTCTGACCGCGCAGCTGCGCGCGCACCCCGCGCTCGGAGTCTCCCTCCAGCACCCCGCGAACCAGTTTACCCGCGGGGTTCAGGGCCTTGTAGCGATAGGCAGTCATAATCCAGGCAGCGCCCTCAGGCGACTGCGGTCACCCGCAGTACTTCGGCAACGCTGGTTTCCCCCGCCAGGATACGGCGGCGACCATCGGCCTCTATCCCGGGATAACGCAGACGTGCTACGCGCAGCATCTCCTGCTCGCTGGCACCCTCGTAGATCATCAGGCGCAGTTGCTCGTCGATCTCGATCAATTCATAGATGCCGGTGCGACCGCGATAGCCGGTGTAGTTACAGTGGCTGCATCCCTGGGGTTTAAACAGCGTAATGTCTTCCGCTTCTTCCAGCCCCAACAGCTCACGCTCCCCCGGGTTGGGTATTACCGCTTCGCGGCATTCCACGCATAGCAAGCGCACCAGGCGCTGGGACATCACCGCCAGCAGGCTGGAGGACACCAGGAAGGGCTCAACACCCATATCCTTGAGGCGCGTAATGGCGCCAATAGCGGTATTGGTATGCAGGGTGGACAATACCAGGTGGCCGGTGAGGGAGGCCTGAACCGCGATTTCTCCCGTCTCCAGGTCGCGAATTTCCCCCACCATCACAATATCCGGGTCCTGGCGCAGGATGGCGCGCAAACCCCGGGCAAAGGTCATATCCACCTTGGTATTGACCTGGGTTTGCCCCACCCCGGGCAGCATGTATTCGATGGGATCCTCTATGGTGAGAATATTGCGCGACGCCTCGTTGATATGAGACAGGCCCGCATACAGGGTAGTGGTTTTGCCGGAACCGGTAGGCCCGGTGACCAGGATAATACCGTGGGGGCTGCGCAGGAACTTCTTATAGCCCGACAACACCTGTTCATTCATATCCAGTTGCGCCAACTGCAGTTGTCCCGCCGCAGTATCCAGCAAACGCAATACCACTCTTTCGCCATAGGCAGAGGGAATAGTGGACATACGAATATCCACCGCGTGGCCGGCGATCTTGATCGAGATCCTGCCATCCTGGGGTATACGCTTTTCGGCAATATCCAGCCTGGCCATCACTTTCAGTCGCGACACCAGCAGGGGCGCCAGCATGCGCTTGGGAGACAGCACTTCCGTGAGTACGCCGTCGATACGGTAGCGCACACTGAGGCGATCCTCGAAAGTCTCTACATGAACATCGGACGCCTTGTCGCGCACCGCCTGGGATAGAATAGCGTTGATCAGGCGAATGATAGGCGCATCGTCCTCCGCGTCCATCAGGTCCCCGGAATCGGGAATTTCATCCGCCAGGCGGGTCAGATCCACGTCGGCGCCGATATCCTCCGCCATCTGCACCGCCGCATTGTTATCCCGCTGGTAGGCGCGGGTCAGGCGGCGCTGGAACTCCGCCTCGCTAACCCCCTGCAACTGAAACGGGCCGCCCAGCAGCCGACGCAGTTCGCTGAGCACCTGCAGGCCCGGCTGTCCCTGGTGCACCACCAGGGTGTCACTGCCGGCAGTGTCCACCAACACACCGTACTGCTGGGCAAAGCCGAAAGGCAGGCTGCGCGACGCCCCGGCCCGCACGGCGTCGACCAGGGGAGCTACTGTATCGGCGGGTTCAGCCATCAGCTGCCCTCCGCCCTGGCAGCGTCCCCGGCGGCGTCCTCGGTGTCCTTGATCTCCTGCAGCTGCTGTATCTGGCTCTCCCACTCGGGCAGTACCGGCAGGTTTTCGTCGTCCAGGAACATCAGGCCGCGCGCCCGGCGCAATTCCTGCTGGTCCCTGATATAGCGGTACTTGTCCGCCGTGGCGCCTGCCATCTGCTCATCATCGCGCAGGATAGTAGTGCGGATAAATATCATCAGGTTGCTCTTGGTGACCTGCACCGCATCAGTACGAAACAGCCTTCCCAGGAAGGGGATATCACCCAGTATGGGGATTTTCTGGGATCCGTCCTGCACGTCATCCTTGATCAAGCCGCCGAGCACGATCACGCGCCCATCCTGCGCCAGCACCTTGGTCTGGATCTTGCGCTCATTGGTAATCAGGTCCGAGGCTATCAGCGACAGGCCTGTCAGGCTCGACACTTCCTGCTCGATATCCAGCACCACCGAGTCGCCCTCGTTGATATGGGGCGTGACTGTGAGCGTAATACCCACGTTCTCCCGCTCAATAGTCTGGAAGGGATTCTGGGCGCCGTCACCCCCGGCACCGGTATTGGTGTAGGAACCGGTGACGAAAGGCACGTTCTGTCCCACGGTGATATAGGCCTCCTGGTTGTCCAGGGTCAGCAGGCTGGGTGTAGACAGGATATTGGCGTTGGTCTGTGACTTGAGTGCGTTGAGAATCACCGCCATGTTGAAATCATCATCCAGGGTCCCCCAGCCCAGCGAGAAACCCGGCGTCTGGGCCAGGGCACTGGTGAGGTCACCCAACTCGAAGTCGTTATCACTGCCATCGTCATTGCTGGGAGGTATCACTGCCTCGGCAATACGCCGTGCGCGCGCGTCGTTGGCGTTGATGTTGCTGCCGAAGGCCCCGTCCTCGTTGGCAAACAACCACTGCAGGCCCAGGTCCTCCCCGTCTATCAGTTCCATCTCCACGATAATGGCTTCCACCAGCACCTGGGCCCGGCGAATATCCAGGCGGTGGATAACCGCTTCCAGGGCAGCCATCTCATCCGCATCCGCGGTAATGATCAGGGAATTGGTACCCTCATCGGCCTCAATAGTCGAGGTATTGCCTCCGGTGCGCGGCTGGGGCTTGCCGTCGCCGGTATCCAGGCGCGAAATATTCTGCATCACCCGGGTCAACACCTCCGCGATATCCGCGGCCTGGGCATACTCCAGGTAAATGACCTTGACGTTACCGCTTTGCTCCAACGGGGTATCCAGGTGCTGGATCAATTTACGGATGCGGGCGCGCTCCAGTTCGTCGCCACTGACCAGGACGCTGTTGGTGCGGTTATCGGCCACCAGCAACACTTCCGGCTCCGCACCCCCACTTTGCTTGGCTTCCGATTTATTCAGCGTATCCAGCATGCGCACCACGTCTTCCGACACCGCGTAGCGCAATTTGACAATATCCGTCTGCTGCACCGCGGAATCATCCATGCGCATGATAATGTCGCGGATACGATCGATATTGGCGGAGACATCGGAAATGATGATGGCATTGCTGGGGGCATACGCCGCCATATGGGCCTGCTGGGGCACCAGTGGGCGCAGCACAGGAATCAACTTGGCGGCGGATATATTCTCCAGCCGTATCACCTGGGTAATATACTCATCGCTGCCAGAGGCCCCTTTGCCGTCGCGCACCTCCACGGGCGCGGAACGCGCGTCCTTGCTCTGAATGACGCGCACCACCCCTCCAGAACGCACCGCGGTATAGCCGTGTACTTCCAGGATGGACAGAAATAATTCATAGAGCTCGTCCCGGGACACCGGCTTGCTGGAGACAACCTTGACCTTACCCTTGACCGCCGGGTCGACCACGATAGTGGTGCCCGTCGCTTCGGCGACAAACTTGATCAGTTCCTGGATGTCGGTTTCTTTCAGGTTAACCGTGTAGTCCTGGGCGCCCAGCGGGCAACTCAGCCCCAACAGCAAAGTCAACAGGGCGGTGAGCAGCGGTGTTCGCAATAGCCGGCGTCGAAGTGTCACGGAGTTGTCTTCCTCTTATGGTATTGCATTACTGCGCTGCTCCGCTGTCCAGGTTGACGCTGATGGACAACGCCTGCCCCTCGCGTTCCAGGTCAAAGACTGCTTCACTGGCGGTGCGCAGGGTCTGGTACAGGCGCATGGTATTGGCCGGATCGTTCAAGGCAATGCCGTTGATACCTGTCACCAGGTCGCCCTGCTTGAAACCCAGTTGCTCAAACTGCTCGCGCTGCTTCCCCGGCGCCACCTGGTATCCCAGCAGCGCCCCGTCGGATCGCACCGCGCTGACGCTGACCACCTCCGCCAGGGATTGGGGGTCCTGGTATAAACGCTCGCGAAAACTTCTGGCCAGCTCGGTGGTGGCGCTATCGTTGCGCTGCTCCAGCTGCCGTGCCGACTCCGGCCGGGCTCGCGGCGCAACCGCCCCCCCCTGGGCAGGCAATTGGGCGTCCAGCGCCGAGCCCTCGAACAGGGGCAACAGCTCATAGGTACCGCCGTTATCCAGCACTACCTGCTGTGGCATCACCTTGGCCAGCACCACCTCGCCGGATACCGGCAGCCTGTCTTCCACCGCATACACATCCTGGCGCTTCTTATACTCTATGATGGCGTGGCCCAAACCGTCCTCGGAGGAGGCAACCACCCCCCGCAGTATCAGATCCAACCGCGTTTCCCTGGCGCCTTTTTCGATGCCCGCACGGCTGCTTTCCGCAGTCGCCTCATTGGGAAGAACCACCTCGCTGGCGGGGGTCGCTGTGCCCGCCTCGCCGAACAGGTGCCAGGAGACCATGCGCTGTATATCCACGGCCTCGGCACTGTCTGCGCGCGCCGCCTGCTGTACCGGGTTGATTACCTGCACGTCGCTGCCCACGGCAGACTCCGGCAGCGGCAACAGCCCCCAGATAACACGCGACAGCGCCAGCACGCTCCACAGTGCAAACAGGGCCAACAGCACCCGGCGCAGCCGCCTCAGGCCCGCTGGCCGCGTAAGGGCCTGCAGCGCATCGGCAATAATTGCGCTGACTCGACCCGTTATGTCACTGGAATTACTGAGCCACTGGGCTGGCAATTCTCACTCCCCCTTATCCCGGCTGCGTGGAACTCGCCGGGTACTGTAATGCCCCCGATTATAGGGCGCCAAGGCTAAAGTTAAAACGCAGCGGGAGCGGTAATCGACCGGAAAAGCGGCCTTCTGGTAAAGAATTGCGAAGAAAAGAAGCAAAATGACGGGGCCCCGGGAAAACGGAGGCCCCGGCAGGTCTCAGGCGTCAAGCGACTGGTAATAATCCGAGAGAATTTTAGCCACTTCGGGACGTGAGAACTCGGGGGGAGGAGCGATACCCTTGCCCAGCATTTCACGCACCGCGGTACCTGACAACAGGACGAAATCATCCTTGGTGTGATCCGGCACATCGCGCATCATCACCACCTTGTTCAGCTTCTTGCTGTAGGCCGTGTGATCGGCACTGAAGATCTGCAGCTCCAGGGAACCCTCGGGCACCTCTTCGTCAAAAATGGTCTGGGCGTCAAAACCGCCGTAGTAGTCCCCTACCCCGGCATGGTCGCGGCCCACGATCAGGTGGGTACAACCGCAGTTCTGGCGAAAGACCGCGTGCAGTACCGCCTCGCGCGGGCCCGCATACAGCATATCGAAACCGTAGCCGGTCACCATAACCGTGTTGGGCGGGAAGTAGACCTCCACCATCTTGCGAATGGCAGCATCGCGCACATCCGCGGGTATATCGCCCGGCTTCAGCTTGCCCAGCAGCATATGGATCAGCACGCCATCGGCGTCCAGCTGCTCCATGGCCATACGGCACAGCTCCTCATGGGCACGGTGCATGGGGTTGCGGGTCTGGAAGGCCACTACCTTCTCCCACCCGTGCTCGGCAATCTCGTTGCGAATCTCCACTGCGGTGCGGAAGGTATCCGGGAAATCGGCCTGGAAGTAGGAAAAACCAAGTACCTGTATGGGGCCGGACAGCATAGTGCGTCCCAGACCGGTGAAAGTGGCCACACCGGGGTGATTCTCATCCA
>Ga0316191_10001994_pt1 | contig 14732 bp, 14 predicted proteins | sample Eddworburr2cm_MG_FD_204928 | JGI IMG/M metagenome (GOLD analysis project Ga0316191, IMG submission 204928) | Coastal sediment microbial communities from Maine, United States - Eddy worm burrow 2 cm | ecosystem: Environmental > Aquatic > Marine > Coastal > Sediment | place: USA: Maine...
CACTTTCAGAAGGGGATGAGCAACTTTCCTTGGTGGAAAGCGGCCAGGAAAGATCTCATGCCATTCTATTGAACCAGTTTATCAGGCAGGCAGTAGCTGAAGCCGGAATTACATTGAAGCAGCTGGATGGTGTCGCTGTAAGCAAAGGTCCTGGTTCCTATACCGGACTGAGAATCGGAGTATCTACTGCCAAGGGACTTGCCTATGCGCTTGAGATTCCCCTGCTGGCTTCCGGAACACTGGAAAACATGGCCCACGGTGCCCTAAGCCATCCCGAGGTAATCAAACTGGCAGATTCCTATGACAAACAGCTTCTGCTTTGTCCCATGCTTGACGCCCGAAGAATGGAGGTCTATACAGGATTTTATTCCCTTAAGATTAGCAATTTCAGGGAGGTAAGTGCCGATATTATAGACGAAAGCTCATACAGGGAGATCCTGGAAAAGCACCAGGTATGTTTTTTCGGGAACGGATCCGGAAAATGCAAAGAATCCCTGAAGCACCCAAACGCATTTTTTATCGATGGAGTCGATCCATCTGCAAGCACCATGATCGAACCGGTATTAAAGAGGTACCAGAAACAGCAGTTCGAGGATGTGGCCTATTTTGAACCTTTTTATCTGAAGGATTTCATCGCTACCGTTCCAAAGAAAAAGGTGTTTTGAACCATTCTGGAAGAAAACAATATATTGATATATTTACATAATAAACAGAACAAATGGCAACAACAGCAGATTTCAGAAACGGACTATGCCTCGAATACAATAACGACCTTTATACCATCGTACAGTTCCAGCATGTAAAACCCGGAAAAGGTCCCGCATTTGTCAGGACCAAGATGAAGAGCCTGACCACCGGCAAGGTGATTGAGAATACCTTCAGTGCAGGCGTCAAGGTAAATACGGCCCGGGTGGAGAGAAGGCCCTACCAGTATCTATATACCGATGACCTGGGGCTCAACTTTATGCACCTTGAAACATTCGAACAGATCTCTATACAGGCCGACATGATTGAGAATTCTGACCTGATGAAAGAGGGACAAGCAGTGGAGATTGTGGTTCATGCCGATACAGAAACACCTCTGACGGTTGACCTCCCTCCATTTGTGGAACTCCAGATTGTCTATACCGAACCTGGAGAAAAAGGGAACACAGCTTCCACCTCTGCACAAAAGCCTGCTGAACTGGAGACAGGTGCGAAAATAATGGTTCCGCTCTTCATCGATACCGGGGAAAAGATTAAAGTAGATACACGCGACCGTTCTTATTCGGAAAGGGTAAAAAAATAATTTAAGGCAACTCTATGGCTAAGTTTTCAGACAACAGGCTAAAACTGTCCACCTTCAAATTAAACGCCTTGCTGGATATTACATTGTCCATCAACGACAATGTATCGACCAGTGAATTGATTCGCAGATACGAGAAGTTGCTTTGTGATGATCTGGATATAGGAAAGGTCATTGTGCTGAAATACTCCGACAAATGGGAATGCTTGTTAAACTCTGGATTTAGCCGCAGTTTCTTTAAAAAAGTGAATGTGGAAAGGGACCTCCTACCTTTCGAGGAGATTTCATTTATCACCTCAGAACCTCAACACTTTCCCGAGCTGGTGGATATTGTGATCCCGGTATCACATAAAGACGAAGCCATTGCCTTTGTATTGATAGGCGATATTGAGGAAGAGGGCGAAGGAGTAAGTCCCATCATCAAACACCTGAGGTTTATTCAGACCCTGTCCAATATCATCACGGTCGCTATTGAAAACAAACGGCTTTTCCAGGAAACCCTCCGCCAGGAAGCCCTGAAACGGGAAATGGAGCTGGCCAGCAAGATGCAGACCATGCTGATCCCGGCCACCGAAAAGCTCCCCTCCAATAAAAGCATTCGTATGAAAGCCTTTTACCACCCGCATTTTGAGGTGGGAGGCGACTACTATGATGTGATCCAGCTCAGCAAAAATGAAGTGGGCTTCTGCATTGCAGATGTATCGGGGAAGGGTATCTCAGCAGCCATCCTGATGTCCAACTTCCAGGCCAATCTCAGGGCCCTTTATACGGCCGACAAGAGCCTTACTGATACCCTTACCCGCTTGAACGATAGCGTTATGCAGAGTGCCAAAGGGGAAAAATTTATCACCCTCTTTATCGCTCGTTATAACTTTCTTACACGCGAGCTGAAATATGTGAATGCCGGTCACAATCCCCCCCTTCTCTATGCACCCGGATCGGGCAAGCTGACACAGCTTACCAGTGGATGCGTGGGAATGGGAATGCTCGACGAGCTCCCTTTTATCAATGAAGCTGTGATGACACTGGATGAAGCCGCCAAGTTGTTCTGTTATACCGATGGATTGGTAGAGGTGATTCAGGATTCTGGAGTGGAGTTTGGGACTGAGAACCTGGAAAGGCAGTTTACCAATGCCTTATCCCTGGAAGAGAACATCCAGACCATTATTGTGGAGCAGAAAATCATGGAGGGATCCGCGGCAATTTTCGATGATATTTCTATCATTGGTGCCGAATTCCCCGGGAAATCGGGATTCAGCGTCTGAGTATCTCCTCAGCTTACATCTTAACTAATCTGCCCTTCCGGGCTCATCCCGGGGAGCTTCCCTGTGATAGACATCCATGGCCACCAGCATGGCCGTATAAGCCCAGAACAGAGCCGAAATTTTGTCGGTATCCAGAAAATTATTGAGCACACCATGCAGGTAATAGGAGCTTAGCCCTGTGAGTACAGCCAGGGAGAAGATTCTTATGCTACGCTTTTTTGAAGTCAGATACACCCGTATACCGGTATAAAAGGTGGTCCCGATCACCATCAGGATGCTGAGCAAGCCGAAAACACCAGATTCAGATAGCGGCCCCAGGTATTCGCTGTGGGCATTCCCCCGGGTGCCAAAATCTGTACTAATGCGGGTTTTTTCATAGGATCGCTGGTACCTTCCATACTCAAACTGGTATGTGCCCGGTCCAAAGCCAAACAGGGGTTTGTCCTTCCACATCCTGTAAGCACAACTCCAGCGATTGATCCGTTCCAGGTTAGACTGGTCGGTTGAAATGTTGGAAATGGACTGCACATGCTCTGAAATTTCACCGGACGATTCCACCCTGTTCTGTTCCAGCTGTATCATTAGATCGGTCCGGATGGAAAGGAAGAAAGAGATAAGGATCACTGCTCCAACCAGCACAAATTCGAATCTGACTTTCAGTTTAACCAGTGCCCACACCCCTCCGGAAGCCAGAATACTGATCCAGGTAGCCCTGGTATAAGACACCACAGTCGCAAACAGGAACAGGAGGATAAGCAGCACCATCAGAAAGCGGGTGTTCATATCGCCCCTTTTGATAAAAAGGAAGAGGGCCACCAGTACCGGGAGAATAAATCCAAGGGTGGCTCCATAAGAAGTATGATCCTTGTAAAATGGAGCCGCCGCCCTGTGAGCCATCATCTGATTGTCCAGGCCGTACTGGGAATGGTTCACCAGCGTAAAGACAATCACTCCCGAAAAGGCAATGATAAACAGCCATACATACCTGTGCATGTTAAGCTCTTTCCGGAACAACTGTGTGGCCACCAGGTAAAATCCAACTATGAACCAGAGTCTGGATACCAACAATTTGAAAGAGACCATCATGTCGCTGCTGGTGAGGGTGGTAATAAACAACCAGGCAAGATGAAAATAGATGGCAAGGGTAACCGGATGCCTGAGCACCTTCAGGTCGACCCGTTCGCCCATCAAATATTTCAGAAAATAGAGTAGAAGCAAACCGGCCAGCAAGGGTTCGGTAGGTAAGTACATATCGACGGATAATCCTTCCGCCAACCTGCTTAGCGGGATAGACAGGGGAACAAAAAAAACAATGACCAGGAGGTATTTATCTGCTGCCACTATCACAAGGACGAGGAACAATAGCAGAACAGGCACCAGGGGCAGATAGAATATCTCAAGGGCCAGCATGATGCTATTCAGGGCCACAAAGGAGATCAGAATCCCCCACAGGAGACCCTTCGGATACCTTTCCCGGATTCCTTCAATCATTTCTCTTCCTGGATGGCCACCCTGGCCCTGATGTTGTCAATGATGATCAGCACAATCAAAGCAAACAACAGGGAGGCTAAGGTGGAGACGATTACAATCATTGATTTCTTGGGATAAGCTTTCTTCTCAGAAGGATAGGCCTTTTCGACCACAAACTTATGGGAAAGGTTCTGTTCAGCTTCAAGCCTGGCTTCCTTATACTTGAGGCTGAGCTCAGAAACCAACTGGGCTTCAGATCTTAACATGCTCATCATTGGAAGGTAAAGAGCTGCACTTTCCGAAAGTGATTTGATCAGCTTATTGTTTTGATTTCCGCTGGATTGCAGATTGTCCGAAACCTGCTTGCTCAGGAGGTCCATTGAATCCCTCAACACATTCAGTTTCATAGCTGCCTCTGTATACTCCCGTTCAACAAGTCTGAAGGCCTCAAGGGCTCTTTCCTTTTTCATGCCGTTATAGACCGTATCGACCAGGTCGGAGATATCATTGGCTATGTTGGCAGCATACTCGGGATCCTTGTCCATCACTGCAATCTCCACCGACATAAACTCGGTAAGCCGGAAATTGATGTTGGACCTGTATTGAGCGTATAGTTCTGTCATAGGGTATTTGGCTTCAGCTTCGATCTCGTAATGCTCTCTCAGATTGTACTTCTCAATGATCCGTCCCCGAATGGGTTCCGAATTAAGAATCTGCAGCAGCTGTTCGGCTTGTTCTTCCTCTCCGAATCCATGCACATTCTGATTGCCTGAATAAACCTGAGAAAGCAGGTCTCTGGACACAGAGGCATTGGATGTGGGGAACATGATGACCGTGGACTGAAACATGGGGGTGATCAACAGCGATATCACAATGGATACGATACCTGCCAGAAGACCGACCCCAATCAGAATGGCCCGCTTTTTCCAAATGTAGATCAGCAGATCTACCGAATTGAAGTTATACCCCGTTTGCTGTTTGTTGTGTTCCATATCAGGTTAATTTAGGCTTCCTTCACCCTTATGAGGTAGTAATTCTTTTTCCCCTTTTGCACAAGCAAATACTTGTTGTTGATAAAATCCTTGCTGGTAATGCGCTGGTCTGGTCCGTTCAGCTTCTGCTTATTGATGCTGACTCCTCCCCCGGAAACCATTCTCCGTGCTTCTCCTTTGGAAGAGAATACACCTGTCTCCACAGCCAGCAATTCCAACACATCATGGTCCATGTCAGAGCTCGGTACCTCAAATTGCGGGACCCCTTCAAAAACGGAAAGAAATACATCCTCCCGAATTTTTTTAAGAGATTCCGTGGTTCCTTTCCCGAACAGAATGTCCGATGCTTCCACTGCCATATCATATTCTTCCCTGGAATGAACCATTACGCTAAGTTCTTCGGCCAGTTTTTTCTGCATATGTCTTACATGTGGTTCAGCTGCATGTTCTGCCACCAGTGCCTCAATCTCCTTCTTGTCCAACATGGTAAAAATCTTCAGGTACTTCTCTGCATCCTCGTCAGATACATTCAACCAGAACTGGTAGAATTTATATGGGGTGGTGCGTACTGGATCGAGCCATACATTGCCTTCTTCGGTTTTCCCGAACTTTCCTCCGTCCGCTTTGGTGATAAGGGGCCAGGTAAGGGCAAATGCCTCTCCCTTTTCGATTCGCCTGATCAGTTCAGTACCTGTCACGATATTCCCCCATTGGTCGGATCCGCCCATCTGCAGTTTGCACTTGTGCTCCCGGAAGAGTACCTGAAAATCGTAACCCTGAACCAACTGGTAAGTAAATTCGGTAAAGGACATCCCCGATTTGCTGTCGGAACCCAGTCGTTTCTTCACCGAATCCTTGGCCATCATATAGTTGACTGTTATGTGCTTGCCAATGTCCCTGATGAAGTCGAGGAAGGTGAATTCCTTCATCCAGTCGTAGTTATTCACCATAACTGCCCGGTTGGATGCATCGGTGTCAAAATCAAGGAACCTGGAGATTTGTTTCTTTAAAGCCTCCTGATTCTGCCTTAGGGTTGCTTCGTCCAGCAGATTCCTCTCCTGCGATTTACCACTGGGATCGCCAATCATACCTGTGGCGCCTCCCACCAGCGCGATGGGTTTATGGCCTGCATGCTGCAGCCGCTTCAACATCATCACCCCCACCAGGTGCCCGATATGGAGCGAATCGGCTGTTGGATCGATGCCCACATAGGTAGTAACCTGCTCCTTATCCAGCAACTCTTCAGTTCCCGGCATAATATCGTGGATCATTCCCCTCCACCTTAACTCATCAACTAAATTCATGCGCTAACTTATCTAAGTATTAACTTACTAACCTACTAAGCGTCATTATATTGCCAAGGGTACTTCCTTTTCCTTCTTTTCCTTCTTTTTTGGTACATACTGCTTCCAATCCTGCTTTTTCAGGTAGGGAAAAACCGCTGGTGCGAATGCCGAAAGGGGCTTGTAAAGGAATGATCCTTCGATGTGCTTTGCTTTGATGATTTGCCTCTCTGCGTTTACCTGGTTCACAGGCCACAGGATCATGCTGATCACAAAAGCAGTTACCAGCAGGCCAAATGCCATACCAAGCAAACGGTTCACAAAATTAAGTGCTACCGCTTTGATCACCTTCTCCACCACAAAGGCCAGGATGTGTACCACCAGTACTATGGTTACAAATGCCACTGAAAACGCGATGACATTCATGTGCTCAGGGTTAATGGTAAACACCGAGTCGAGCAAAGAGGCAAACAAGGGTCTGAGTTTTATGGCACCCACAATTCCCAGTATCAGGGCAAGCAATGAAGCGGCCATGTGAATGAGTCCCTTCTTAAAGCCCCGGTAAAGGGCAAAGAGCAGGGGAACGAGAAATATGATGTCGAGGATATTCATCAAGGGCTTATAGACGGCACAAATTAAGGGATTTCTTTGGAAAATTGATAATTGTTTTTTGTAATTTACCCACATGGAGATTCGCAAATTCCGTTCGGAATACAAGCTGGAGCTGATCCCTGCTTCGCACGAAGGGATTTCTCTGGGTGACCTGGTATGGGATCCCATCCTGGGTCCCCCCGATTTCTCAAGGAAGGGCATGCCTAATACCATCTATACTGCTTTTCTCGATGCTTCACTGATCAGCAAAGAAGAATGGCAGGAGTTCAAGAGAGAAAACCTGGAGTCTGACATGAAGAATGCCCAGTTCGCTACCCGGACCGTTGACGTAAACGTAGAATTTATCAGCGACCTTCAGCATCCCAAAATCGGCCGGATCAGTGGTGATTTCAAAACTGAAAATCTGAGCAAATTTACCTTCGGAGATCTCCAAATGCGTGAAATGGACGACCTGATGCGCATTAAAATTGACAGATTCCTGGAGGAAATGAAGGCCACACACTGGAAAGAGTATGATGGCAGCATCCGAAGGGTCTTTATGATCACCGAACTCTACTACGGCACCATCCGGATGGTCATTGAAAAACAGTTCAGCACCGAGCTGGAGGCCATACTGGATAAAGCCTCACTGCAGGCATCCGGCAAATCGGAGGGGAGTCATGCAGTGGAATATGAATTCTCACACGACAATGTTCCCTTTGCCATGCGCATCGAGCGAGTGCGCAATTTCAATGGCTGATGACCTTCAGAACATCACGCAAGAGTTTTACCTGAAAATAACGCATCGAATCTGGCTCTTCGTTTACTTCCTCGTGGGCCCAGGTAGTATGAAAAGGAACCCAGATTCCCCACGCCCCCAGATCCAGTGGTGGAATAATGTCGGACTTAAGGGAATTGCCTATCATCAGAAATTCCTGCGGAGCAATATCCAGGTGTTTGAGCAGCTGAACATAGTGCTGCTCCTTTTTATCGCTCATCACCTCTATGTGGTGGAAATAATCTGAAATGCTTGACTTGCGCATCTTTCTTTCCTGGTCGAGCAGGTCCCCTTTGGTGGCAACAATCAACCTGTAGTGAGGGGCCAGTTGCTGCAGTACATATTTTACATCCTCGAGCAGTTCGATGGGTCGTTCCAACATGGATTTCCCAATGCCTATGATTTTGCTGACTGTACGCGCGGTAAGTGCACCATCGGTTAGTTCTATGGCACATTCCACCAAGGATAGCATGAATGCCTTGATGCCATAGCCGTAGAGTTCAAGATTGGCAATCTCGGTATTGAATAGTTTGCCTGCAATGTTTCCCCTGACTCCGTAAGCGCTGACCAGATCCACAAACTGCTCCTCAGCTTCTCGATAATAGGGTTCATTCACCCACAGGGTATCGTCGGCATCAAAACCGATCACTTTAATTCCTTCCACCATCAGATTCTGTATAAGGCTGGCAAATTTAGTGATTTGGGGACAGCTGTCCCAGGTCCCTGGGAAAGATTTCTTCATAAGTAACAGTAAGACTCTTCATAGAGACCAGTGAAGCCGGCGGGTCCCCTTCAAAAAACCCCAGACCGCTTAGCCTGCCGCTAATGGTCGAGCCCGAATCTATATCAATTGAAACTATCTTTCCCTGCGGCCCTGCTCTGCGCCAGGAGAGGTCATTTTCAATGAAATGAAAGTGATCCTGATCATTGGCCTGGATGAAGCGTTTTAACTTCAACACAGGGGTATGGCCATGAACGACCACGTGACCGTTCCATAGTTCAGGACTCGAGTTAAAAAAAGCATCCCTGACCCAGAGAAAGGAATCATCCTGTCCCAGGTGTTTGTCACGTATATATTGTTGCAGGTCCCTGTAGTTCCTTAAGTCCGAGTGTTCAGTCACCGGTATGGATGGAGAAATACCCGCATGAGTAGCCAGTATTTTCAGAGAATAGGGCAGCTGAATGGTATGGCTTAAGCGAAGGTTACGAAAGAAATCCAAGTAAGTGGCTTCCATTTGGGACTGGAAACTGAAAAAACTTGAAAAGCCAAAGGAAAGCAAGGTGGCCTCCCCCCCGTTTAGATACCATAGTTCCATTGGATTGTAGCTTAATCCTGAATCCTCTATGGCATTTAGCATCATCCATTCATGATTCCCCATCAAACAGACTGTAGGGATCTCCAAAGCCATAATCCTGTCCACCACCTCTTTAGAATGTGGCCCCCGGTCGATGTAATCTCCAAGGAAAACGATCTCATCGGGATCATAGCTCAGTATCTGTTCAAGCAGTCGGTCAAGCAGTCGGATCTCCCCGTGTATATCTCCTATGATCCAGTAATTCTTCATCTTCCTGAAACATTTAAAGTACAAATAATTTATAATTTTGCTCCCATGCAAATTTCAAAATCCCAGCGCTTCGGCCTGATCACATTTATTGTACTGCTCATTATTGCCTACCTGGTCACAACGGAACCCTGGAAAAAAAACTCAGGGGAGCTGCAAACCTCCGTGGGACCTGAATCATCCCCCCCGGTTATCAGCATTGCATGGAGTAATCTGAGTACCGGTTATCCCCAGGCTCCTAATACAGATACGATATTAAGCTATTCAGGGTTTGACCTGGCTTACAATGAAGAGTATGAGCAAGCAGCCTGGGTGGCCTATGTACTGACCCGCGGGGAGATTGAATCGGGCACTGTAGAACGAAGCGACAATTTCAGATCCGACACCAATCTCGCTACAAATTCGGCCTCACTGGCCGATTACCGGGGCTCCGGATACGACCGGGGACACCTGGCTCCAGCAGGAGATATGCAATGGGACACCGCAGCCATGAGCGAATCTTTCCTCATGTCCAACATGAGTCCGCAAGTCCCTGCCTTCAACCGCGGCATTTGGAAAAAGCTGGAATCAGGAGTAAGAAACTGGGCCCTGGAAAAGGACAGCATCTACGTGATCACCGGTCCCGTCCTTACATCCATAGACAGTTTTATCGGGGAGAACCAGGTGGGAATTCCTCCATACTACTATAAAGTACTGGTGGATCTTTCCCCGCCCGACCACTCTTTGATTGCCTTTTTGCTTCCAAACAGTGCTTCCTCCGATTCCCTGATGCATTTTGCCATTTCTGTGGATTCTCTGGAACAGGTGACCGGATATAATTTCTTTGCATGGGCCCCGGACCAGGAAGTGATGGACTGGCTGGAGAAAGAGCTCGATCTTGACAGCTGGGATTAAAGTTGTATATTGAAAACATCGAGATCCGGATCCAAGAGCCACTCCCGTGCTGATGCTTCCCCGAAGAATCCATATCGTCCTCTCTGTTCCCGTATTTCTGCTCCTCTATTCCTATACGGCTGTGGTTGTTTTCCTGATCCTGATCATGGCCTATCTTCGCTTCAGGTCTGGGATAAGGCTCTTAATGAGATTGTGGGCCAAGTCGGTATTCCCTTTAATGGGTAAAAAAATTCACATCGAGGGAAAGCAGCATATTCGGCAGGGTAAGCGTTACATCCTGCTTGCCAACCATTCCAGTATGTTCGATATTATTGCCATAATGGCATTTTACCCCGATGTGTCCTGGTTCGGGCATGAACGCCTATTGCGCATTCCTCTCTTTAAACAAATGCTTCTTATGACTGATTATATCCCTATGAGGATAAATAATCTAAAGAACACCAGGCTTATGCTTGAGACCCTCGAACTAAAGGCACAATACCGCACAGTGGCTATCTTTCCTGAAGGCACCCGCACCCTGGATGGCAAGCTGAATTCTTTTTACAGGGGATTTATCCACCTGCTAAGGGCCACAGAAAATGATATACTCCCGGTGACCCTGAATGGCTTTTATAAGCTAAAACCCAAAAACAGATTCAGCATTTATTTTGGTTCCCGTCTCGGAGTAGTCATTCATCCACCCATGGCGGGTGAGCTAATGGCAAAAAAAACCGATCGGGAGATCATGATCCAGGTGAGTGAAACCCTTGAATCAGCTAACACCGATCTTTAAACGAATGGCAAATCAAGAAAAATGGTGCTTTATCGTGAATCCAACCGCCGGAGGCGGATTTGGAAAGACAATACTGCCGGACCTTGAGAAACAATTAGCTTCCCGTTCACTGGATGCAGACATTGTACTTACACAAAAGCATGATCACGCAACAGAGCTCTCCACGCAAAGCCTGGAAAAGGGGTGTTCGCACATCATAGCTGTGGGTGGTGATGGCACCATGAACGAGGTGGCCAGACCCCTGATAGCTCAGGATAAGGTCACCACCGGATTGATCCCGGCTGGTACCGGAAACGATTTTAACCAGATCCTGGGTTTTCCGGATCGCTTTGAGGCAAAACATTGGGATATCTTTTTTAGCCAGAAGACCATAAAGATGGATGTGGGAGAAGTAAACAGTCAATACTTTCTCAACGGAATGGGGCTGGGATTTGATGCGCAGGTAGCTGCAGAAAATTACGTGGAACCCGGAGAGCTGGCAAAAGGCCATGGCAAAGGAAAATACCTCTGGCACATTATTAAAACCCTGCTTTTCTATAAGGAAGGCCGGGTCAGTATTACTTCGGGAGAGAAAGAGCAGGAAAGCGATTGTTTTATCAATACCATCTCTGTGGGCCGTCGTTTTGCCGGAAGCTTTTTACTGACTCCCCGGGCCATTGCCAACGATGGATTGCTTGATGTCTGCATGATCAGGAAACTGAACCTGCTGCAACGGTTCAGGATATTATCCATGGTTCCAAAGGGAACGCACATCCATGATGCAAAAGTGGATTACTACCAGACCGAAAAGCTCTCCATCGATTTTGGAAAAAAAGTACCTTTTCATGTGGATGGGGAATTACATTTTGATACTAAATTTGAGGTGAAAATTCTGCCATCGGCTCTGAAGATCATCTTCAATGCAGAAGGAGATCATTTTTTCAATGAAAAAGAGTGAGTATATAGCCTTTTATGACCTGGACCACACCATCCTGACAGGCAACAGTGCCACTGCCCTGGTGGACGAATCCAGAAAAAGAGGAGTGATGAGCCCCGGACAATACCGTCATGCAGTCTGGCTCGCTATCCTTTACAAACTGAATCTTGGGGATCCCACAAAAATGATCACCCGGATGCTCTCCTGGCTGAAAGGCCTTCACGAAAGTGAAATCAAACTCCTGTGCGAGGAGATTTATCACAGCATTATCAAAGAAACCCTCCGTCCGGAAATCCTTGAGAGTTTTGAGATGCATCGCTCTTCAGGAGGTGCAGTAGTACTTCTGTCTTCTGCCACCGAACCCATATGCGAAGTAGTCGCCCGCCACCTTCTTCTGGATGCATTCGTATGCACCCGGCTGGAGACTTTGAATGGGGCCTTCACCGGACAGACCCTGGGCAAACTGGTCTATGGGGCGGAAAAGAAACACCGGATGCTCAGCTTCTGCAACGAACATAATTGTGATGCCAAAAAAGCATGGTATTATGGTGATTCCCATACCGACCGGCATGTGATGGAAGCAGTGGGAAATCCGGTGGCCGTCTCTCCCGACAAAGGCCTGAAAAGGATAGCCCTCCGCCAAAAATGGACCATTTTGGTGGATGACAGATAGGTGAATTTTCCTTAACTTAACTGGATGAATACATCCCAGATTCTTTCCGTAAAACTGGTAGGTAAGAAAGTGCAGAGCCCTTGTGATGAACAAATTGCCTGATTACTCGTTTTTTATCTAAATCATTCTATCTTGCATCATGAACAAGAAAGCAGTTTCAAAATCGGGGAACACCTTCTTCCATCCCCCTGCATCGGTAATAGAGCGCGCACGTATCAAGGACTACGACAAAGTCTACCAGGAATCCATCAAAGACCGCGAAGGATTCTGGGCCAAAGAAGCCGAAGAGCTATGCTGGTTCCGGAAATGGGATACTGTCCTGGACGATAGCAACAAACCTTTTTACAAGTGGTTTACCGGGGGTAAAATCAACGTGGTGGCCAATGCCATTGACTGTCATCTTCAATCAGAGACCCGGAACAAACTGGCCCTGATCTGGGAAGGGGAACCGGGAGATGTCCGCACCTTCTCCTATTTTGCCCTGAACAGGGAGGTCTCCAAATTTGCCAACGTGCTGAAAGCCATGGGGGCAAAAAAAGGAGATATTATCACCATTTACATGCCACAAATCCCGGAGATCATCATTGCCATGCTGGCCTGTGCCAAAATCGGTGCGGCTCATAGCGTGGTCTACGGAGGATTTAGTGTGGAGGCCCTGGCCGAACGAATTGCCGATGCCCATAGCAGCATCCTCATTACCGCCGACGGAGGTTACCGGAGGGGAAAGCCCACTCAGTTGAAGGCCATCGCCGATGAAGCCATGCGCCGTTCCCCTACCATCGATGTGTGCATCGCAGTTAAACGAACAGGCGAAGAATGCTACATGGAGAATGACCGGGACTTCTGGTACCACGACCTTATGGCCATGCCCATCGCCTCTCCCAGGTGCGAAACTGAGCAAACAGATGCCGAGGATCCCCTGTTTATCCTATATACCAGCGGGACTACCGGCAAACCCAAAGGCCTGGTTCATACCCACGGAGGATATTCAGTATATACTTCAAGTACCTTTAAGTATGTATTTGATATACAACCAGATGATCGTTGGTGGTGTGCAGCCGATCCGGGCTGGATTACCGGGCATTCTTACATCGTTTACGGACCCCTGATCAATGGAGCCACCACCCTGCTCTATGAAGGGGCTCCCAACCATCCCTATCCAAACAGGTGGTGGCAGATGATTGAAAAATACGGAGTCAATATTTTCTATACCTCACCTACGGCCATCAGGGGACTCATGCGCTACGGAGCCTCCTGGGCTGACAAACATGACCTCAGTACACTCCGGCTCCTGGGATCGGTGGGAGAACCCATCAATCCGGAAGCCTGGCTTTGGTATCACGAGGTAATTGGCAGAAACAATTGCCCCATCATGGATACCTGGTGGCAAACAGAGACCGGCGGTTTCATGATTACTCCGCTGCCCATCACCCCATTGAAACCCGGATCGGGTACCAAACCCTTCTTTGGGAATGAAATCTCGGTGGTGGACGAGAAAGGCAAGGAGGTCGGTCCCGGACTGGAAGGCAACCTGGTCATCAAGAATCCCTGGCCAGGCATGGCCAGGACCATCCTGAATGATCCCGATCGCTTCATTGAAAAATACTGGGAAACTTATAAAAAGCAAGGCTGGTACCTAACAGGCGATTCAGCCAAGATCGACGATGATGGATATTTCTGGATCATCGGACGAAACGACGATGTGCTGAAAGTAAGCGGATACCGGTTGGGATCGGCCGAGATTGAAAGCGCCTTGGTGAGCCACCCTTCGGTGACCGAATCGGCCGCCATAGGATTGCCAGATAAACTGAAGGGCAACATCATCCACGCAACAGTGATTCTAAAGCAGGGTTTTTCTGCCTCTGATGAGCTCGCCAATGAACTCAAGCAGCATGTGGCCAGTGAAATTGGTCCCATTGCAAAACCCGCTTTTATTGTGTTTGCCGACTCTCTTCCCAAAACCAGAAGTGGTAAAATCATGAGGAGGGTGTTGAAGGCCAGGGCTCTTGGACAGGAAGAAGGAGACCTGACTACCCTGGAAGAGTAGCCGGCATCAGAAATCTGCCTGAATTCTCTCATATATTGATGGTAATTATATAACTTCGGTCTTCTCAAAAGTTATCTACCATCATGAACATCATTGAACTTACCAACGTAAGCAAGGTATTCGGAACGGTTGTGGCTGTAAACAAACTCTCTCTGGAAGTGCCCAAGGGGAGTATTTACGGCTTCATTGGTCCCAACGGCTCCG
>Ga0316191_10001995_pt1 | contig 14730 bp, 10 predicted proteins | sample Eddworburr2cm_MG_FD_204928 | JGI IMG/M metagenome (GOLD analysis project Ga0316191, IMG submission 204928) | Coastal sediment microbial communities from Maine, United States - Eddy worm burrow 2 cm | ecosystem: Environmental > Aquatic > Marine > Coastal > Sediment | place: USA: Maine...
GGAAGGTTTGATTCTTTTGGGGAATTCAAGAAGTTCAGCATTCATGGAAGAACCTGAAATGTGGCGGGACAAACAAAAAGGTTTCCGCGTCCGGCGTCACTCGTCCCGCGTTCCGGCTTTTAAGAAGCCTCGCGACTAATCGCCTCGATCGCCTCCAGGACGACACCATCATAGTCGTCCTTGCACAGGACTTCGGCGACCCTGGGTATCTTGACCAGGGCCTTGACCAAGCCGAAGCGCAGGTCGCGCGGCAACGAGCCGATATAGGCAACCAGGTTCTGCTCCTGCTCCAGAGTCATAACCGGATCGACATCAAGTGTCGTCACGACATCGTTGAGGGTCACGGCCTGCAGATCGTCACGCTGGCTGCTGACCTGTTCTGCGACCTCCGGCCAGTTATCAAGCAGCTGGCGGGCGGTCACCGGCCGCTCTTTCCGCTCGTTGGCCCAGCGCAGGAAACTGACTGCAGCTTCCTGGCCGACGATGCCGGCATAAATTTCCATCTCCAGGTCGGCCGGGAAACGGCAGGAGCGGCGCAGGGTGCTGACCATCTCCCAGGCCCGCTCGGTCGGCTCAACCTGCATGTCGAGGGGCGAACCTGGCTTGGCCAGGAGGTTCGGATACACGGCAAGGAATTGCTGGACCCCTTCATCAAACTGCTGTTCCCTGGCATAGCGGGCCCAGCAGTTGTAATCGGTTTCCACGTAGATCATGACCATCCGGTCCAGCAGGGCACGGTCCAGAGTTGCAACCTGGTAGCTGCCATCGGGAGGGTTGATCGAGACGACGACTTTATGCTTCTGGTGCAGGACGTGGGTGTGAAGGCAGCGCTGTTGATTCTCGACAGGCGGTTCAACGAATTGAAAGATCGCCTGCAAGGTATCTTCCTGTTGCGCACGGTTCAGTTCATCACAGTGGACGATCGTCTCGGCAGCATCATCGGCCGGCCACCATGACGGTCGCGACCAGTGCATGACCTTGTCCTCGCGATACGGGATGCCGACCAGGTCGCCGACTTCCATCTGGCCAAGCCGCAGGGCGACATAGTCGCGGCCAATTTCCCGGCAGACCTGCACGATACCGGCACTTTTACCGACACCGCGATGCCCGACCACGCAGGGCGTCAGGTCGGTTTTGCTGAGAATTTCAGCGAGCACCTGTTTCATATGGGTGATATTCATATCAACCTCGGTTGAGATTTATTCGTCTGGCACACAACCATTCCATACTATTGGACAGGGTTAAACAGAGGGGAATAATTGTTGCCAGCAAAGATAACTCTGCGAGTCAACTTTGATATCATACAGCAACCTGCATATCGAAGTCCATGTCTGGCCTGTTTGCGCTTCAGTCAAAAACATTCTCGGCCACAACACCTGTTTCTACTCCAGAAGAGTTTGCACAAGCCCCCGTTATGATATAAACATTAACAAGGACAGATTCAGATACATCGTCTGCCACCCCAGCATAAGGAGATTGGCTACATGAAGGAACTAATTACGCCTGGCAACAAACCGGCCATTCCCGTGGCACAGGGTTTGTTCGGCTACGGACGCTACATGGCCTTTGGCCTGATCCTGACACTGCTTCTGGTCTCGGGCTGTGCATCGGCTAAAAAATCTTCCAGCCTGGTGTTGACCCCTGTAACCGACCCTCCCACAGGAATACACCATCAAGGGAAATTTGTCTGGAATGACCTGTTGACCAACGATGTGGAGACCGCCAAGGACTTCTACGGCCAGCTGTTCGGCTGGACATTTGCGCAGTTGGGTCGTTACACGGTGGTTCAGAACAACGGTCGGAACATCGCCGGCATGGTCGAACTCAAAAGCGATCCTGACAACCCGGTTGCTGCCAGGTGGCTTTGTACACTCTCTGTTGCCGACGTAGATGAAGCCGCCACCCTGGTTACTGAAGAGGGTGGGACCATTCACGAAGGTCCCCTGGAATTGTTGAACCGAGGCAGAGGAGCCTTGGTCAGAGACCCCCAGGGGGCTCAGTTGGTACTCCTGCACGCAAAGGACGGGGACCCGGAGGATGAAGAGCCGGTCATGATGTCCTGGTTATGGCACGAACTCTGGAGCAATAATGCCGAGGCCTCGTTGGCTTTTTACCAGAAGCTTGCCGGGTATGATTTTGAAGGAGATGCAACCGACTACCTGATCCTGACCAGAGAAGATCAGTGGCGGGCAGGCATTCGCTATATTGATGACAGTGAACTCGAGATGCGCTGGGTGCCGGTTGTCCGCGTCGCCGATACCGAGGCCATTGCGGAAAAGGCCGAACAGCTGGGTGGTGAAATTCGCGTCGCACCCCGCCCGACTGAAAGCGGTGGCAGTGTGGCATTACTTGTTGATCCTTCGGGTGCACGCCTGATTATCCAGAGCTGGACGGCACCCGCCCCTGAGCAGGAGAATTAATTATGATGAGATATATAGGATTCCTGCTCATCGGTGCCGTGCTTTTAACAATATTATTGCTGTCAGGATGTTCCGGTTCGGGCGGCCACTCATCCTCTACGGTTGTTTACGGCAATTACTATGACCCCTACCCCGGATGGGGACGCAGAACTGTTTATGTCGACCACCGGCCGCGCCCACCTCATTACAGACCGCCACCAGGGTACAGACCGCCGCCAGGAAACCGACCACCACCTGGGCACAGGCCTCCGAGTATTGGCCGTCCACCGGGGGGCAGGCCTCCGGGAGCCAGACCACCGCGACCAACACCACGCCCAACACCCCGGCCGTCGCCAAGACGTCGCTGACAAGCAGGTGACCGTTCACAACAGACTGGTAAGAGCCGTGTCAGCACGCCAGCCAAAAACTACAGAGAACATCAAAGCGCCCCGAAGATTCTCGGGGCGCTTTGCTATTGGTTGCTTCTGCGATGATTCCCGTCGTGGGAACCTTTGTCGGATCACTTGAATGCTGCAATCCGGATTTTAGGTACTTTCAGTTCGATGAGACTTCCCCTAAATGGCCCGGTGGATCAGAGACTGACATAAGTCTTCCTCCTTTGCATTTGCAGGACCTCTTTATCGATTGAGGTAAATAAACTATACCACAAAAGCTGTAGAGGATTCCAACAGGGAAAACAACTTTTTTTACTTGGCTATCTCAATCTCTCGTTTCGATTTGTAAAGCATGCGAAGCATATCGTACTCGAAGGGCGAACCGCTCCTGTAGTAACGGAAGGACTGCCGGTGACGCTTGTCGACAGCGGCTACGCCGTTAAAAACCAGGGTCGTCGTGTCATCATCCACCCAGGCCGGCGGACCGGCGACAGAGAAGGCCACGGCATCGGTAACCAGACCGGTGGTGTCACGCAGATTTGACGGGCCGAGGACCGGCAGGACGATATACGGACCGTCGCCAACCCCGTAGTGGCCGAGCGTCTGGCCAAAATCCTCGGTCTGGCGCGGCATGCCCCAATGGGTGGCTGGATCCCACAAACCGGCGATACCGACCGTGGTGTTGACCAGGAAGCGCGCCAGGGTGATCCCGGTCCGTTTGAGTTTCAACTGCAGCAGGTTGTTGGTGAAATTATTGAATTCATAAACATTGTCGACGAAATTCGACACCCGTTTCTCAACGTAGTTCGGTGTAATGAACTCGTAGGTGTTGACGATTGGCAGGAAGATGAACTTGTCGAAGTAGTAGTTGAAAGTGTAGGCCCGCCGGTTGAACCCTTCCCAGGGATCATAGACATCGACAGCGTAGACAACGGTTTCCTTCAAGGTGTCTTCGAGCTTGTGCCTGGGCGGCTCGTAGGCGATGTCCGGATCAACCTTCGGCGTGACGCTACAGCCGGAAACAAACAGCAGCGCCAGCGCGGCCAGGGCAATCGTCAATATGCGCAATTTATGCTCAATGGATTTAGACATTTGTATTCCCTCCCTCAATTCTTTGCATCGGCAAAAAAGCCGACCATGGCGGACACGTTGTCCGGGTAGGCCATGTTGCCGCAATGGCCGCCGTGCGGGAAGATCGTCGCCCGGCTACCGAACAGGTCGCGCAGGTAATCAATCTCACCGGGCAGCAGGATCACGTCGTCTTCATTACCGATCAGGCCGAACTTTTCTGAGTTGCGCAGGTAGCCATCGAGTGACCGCAAGCTCAATGTCCTCATCAGCTGAGCTTCGGTTACGCTCGGGTCCTTGGCCTGGAAATGCGGCAGGAAGATCCCGCGGAAATAATCGAGGAAGCTAAGTCGTGTCAAGACCTTGCCATAGTTCGTGACGTTGTCATGGCGCCGCAGCACCAGGTTCTTCGGTACCACGTAACCGGCCTTGGTCAGCACGTCGGTGGTGAACACCATGTTCGCGGATGAGATTCGGAACGAGATGCCGATCAGCGCCTCCAGGGGGTCGTCACTCTGCGGCTTCTTGAACTGGTAAGCCCGATAGAGGAAGTCGTTATTGAACTCGACATTCTCTCCATTCGCGTAAACATCGGCGAAGGCGTTAACGAGCCGCCCGTAGAAAGCGTCGAAATTGTCCATTCCGCCGGGGATGTTGAAATCCAGCAACTCGTCGAGGATCAGGACCGAGTTGTAAAGGCTCACCGGCGGGTTGATCAGCAGGACCTTGCGGAAGTTGAAGACTTTTTCCTGCTCGTCGAGCTTGGCGATAAACGCCGACTGGGCCGCACCAAGGCTGTAGCCGGTCAGGTAGAAGTCGGTGACTTCCATCTTCTTTTGATGCTTCTGCCAGATAGCCTGCATGACCTTGTAGAGATCGGCAGAGTCCTCTTCGAGATGCCCCGGTACGCCGCTGGTCGAGGCCGCGACAATAAAATTCGGATGAGTCGGCGAAGAGATCGAGATGACATGGTAGCCGGCCTGGTAGAACGCCTTCTGCATCTCCTGCATCTTGGGGCTGTTAAAACTCGCCCCGGTCCCGGCGATCAGAAAAATCAGCGGCGCCGGGTCTTTCTGACGAACGTAGGAGTAACGCATCTCGTCGAGATTCCAGAGGATTCCGGGCACCTCGCGCTCGGGGAACATCTTGAGTGTCTCAACCTTGACCGGGAGATCCCTCGGAAGATCTGCCATGTATTCCGTTGGCGTGCCGACCACCGTAGCTACATAGGGGTCAGCAAACGGGTAGTCATACGCATATGCCAGACTGCCACTTAACATCAGCAGACAAACGCATACACCCAGCAATTTGTTGATTTGTTTAAACATGGATCCTCCTTCAATTAATTAAAGGTTAAATCACCCCCGGCAACGCCCCGGCCCAGGAGATCATCTCTACATACAGGCAATCCTTCTGAATCTACCGGAGCGTGATTATAACAGCTTTACCGAGAAATAGAAGTCAAAGATATCGCAATGATTCGCAAACGCCCTCCCCTATAAAGAGGGAATAACGTGGGAGGCGCAATGTTATTTTTGCTGCCCTTCTCCTTTCGGCGTAAACGTTTCAATCAATTTGAGTGGCGATTTGATGGTCCGCTCCCCCAGTCTCAACAGGCTGGAACCGATCGATGATGCCGACAGGACCTGCACATTCGGATCCTCCAGAGGGCCCTTGATACTTACTGGAATCGCGACCAGGCTACCAGCCATCAGGTAATTGACCCCGGGAATATTTTTGACCACCGTATCGACGGTTTTGAAGGGAGCCGCAAGCAGCTCGATATCGACTGTCTTCTGCACCAGGTCGATTTCACCCTGGCCAAGCACGTCCAGAGTCTCACCGTCCATGGAGAGCTTTTTGACGAGTAACTTACCTTCCTTGAACTCCCCCTGCAGTTCTATAGTTGTATAGGCAAACGCCGTACTACTCAAATTGGGGAGCCGGCCCTTGACGATCTCGGTGACATTAAGCACTTCCAGAACTCTGGCCAAGGTCTTGCCCTGTTTAATCAAGCCCTTTGAAAAAGTTGCTTCCAGAGGCCCCTGCAGCACCGAAATCAACTCATCGATCTGGCCCTGGCCACTGATCTGCCCTGAAAGGTCAAGGGTTCCGGTCATTATAATCTGCTGCCGCTCCACACAGTTCGAAAGGGTTGTCACGTCAAGGGCCTTGCCTTCGAAGGTGACATCCAGGATGAGGTTCTTGCCATCAACAGTCCACACTCCGAGTGAATTAAGGCCACATAGATTCGCTTCCGCGACCCTGATAACAGGCTTGTCCTGGCTGAAATCCAGCGTGGCCTTGACAGGATCCCAGGTCAGGTTCTGCCACGACAGCTTCGACAGGTCGACATCAACCTGGTCGCCATTTGCAGACAGCGCGGCCTGTTCAATAACAACCGGATCTCCTGAAGGCAGTGTGAATGAAAGGTTTGCACCCTTCAGGTGACCGGTTGCCGAAGCCCCGGCCTTATCCATTCCATGCGCTTTGACAGAAAAATCACCTTCCACCCTGCCCTTGCCAAAGTCCTGTTCAACAAACAGGGCGTTCAGGGTCTCATGCTGCAGTGCCCCGGAAAAACTCAGATTGGTGCCGCCCTTGCCATAACCCAGTGAGATATCTGCGTCGGAATACTGGTCCTTGAGCTTCAGGGTATGAATATTGAGCTGGTCAATTTGCCAGGCAACATCGAGCGCCAGCTCCGGGCCATCTTTAATGGTGACATTGCCCTTAAACGAACTTTGACCCTCATCTTGCCAATCAAGCCTAGCTGCAGAAAGCTTGAGAGGAGGCCTTATAGCGTAGGACTGTGGCATGGAGAAAGCTTCGCTGAGCCATTTGACGACATCTTCTTCCAGAGTGCCGTCTATGGCCAGTTCGATCCTGCCCAGTCCCTGTGAAACATCCTTGTCACCACCGGACAGATCGACTTGGCAGGAAAGTCCCGAGAATTCCGAATCACCGATGGAGCCCTGCCAGCCCTTCAGGTTGACAAGGTTTTTTGCAAACGAGACCTGGCCGCTGGTGACCTTGATCGGAAACGGCACCCGCTGATAATCGGCAATAAAATCAAGAGCCGAGACATCGACTTCTGCGTTGAGATTATCCAGACTGTCGCCGAGAACCAGTTTGCCGGCACCGGTGCCCTGCAGATGAGTAATCTGGTTGACCTCCTCGATAAAACCCGGATTGACGACGATGCGCTCAAGAATCTGCTTGGCCTGAGCCAGGTCAGCACTGAGCATAAGCTCCAATTGGAACAGATCATCACCATCAGCCAGGCCAACCTTCAAAGTTCCATTGTGCCCGGTTGATCCCTCAAGCCGGGTCGACATCCCGGTGCCCTGGAGGACGCCATCCGCAACCAGCACGTCACCAACCGTCTCGGTGAGATCGAGCTTGATCTCCGGGATCGAAACGGAGCCCTTCTGCAGTTTGCCCTCGATGCGGAGATTCTTCAGCTCACCCAGCTCGCCAGTTGTCCGGCCCTGCGAACGAACATTGATCTGCGAAACTGTTCCGCCGCGCAGGTAGTTGAAAATTTTATCTACAATAGAGATATCCCCGGCCAGGGCCAGGGCAATCCGGCGGGTCGCATCGACATCGATGTTCTTGCCGGAGACATCCAGAGTGACCGATGGCGTGCCCGAAGCCTGTTCAATTTGACCGCTCAGTTCGAGACCGGGTTCGTCAAGAGCCAGACGCTTGAGCGTCAGGCTGATCGTATCACCGTCAATCGCAATGCTGCCGTTCAGCTCGGCCCCTTTGAGGGCCTCCTTATGGCCATTGCGCCGGATGTTCAACTCGGCAGCCTTGCTGCGCAGCGTGGCACTGGCTTTGCGGGAATCCGTCACTGCCATGGCCAAATGCAGATCCAGGTCCCCGGCTTCAAGCAGCGGCTGCTGGTCGCGGCCAACCTTCAAATGTCCTTCACTGATCACCAGGTCGAAATCCGGGGAGACTTGTCCGAGCTTTTTGAAGATCTCGGCCAGGCTGGCCTCCAGCCCGTCATCCTGGCTGGATGAAGCAGGTGATTTTTGAGACTTTGAGCTCGGCAGATCAAGGCTGAATTCCGGTTTCACCAGGCTGAGACGATCGAGGCGCAGATCACCGACCAGCAACGACAGGATGGCCGGGGAAAAACTGATCTCGGCAACCGTACCCTGGCCATAATCCGGGATGGTGAGGTTGACCTGCTGCAAAGCGATGGCCGGTTGGGGAAAATAATCCAGTTCGATCGCCTGGAACTCCAGCTTGATCCCGGCCTGCGCGGCAACCGCTTGCTGAATTTTGTTTATGACTGTGGGAGACGAGATGTACTGACCCGCGAGCAACAGCACTGCCAGCAGCAGGAGCAACAGGGCAAGAAGGCCTCCCAACAACCATAACCGGAGGGGTCTCTTGGCAGGCGGTTTTGGATCAGACAAGGGCTTCATCCGCTATTCCTGTGTCTTCATAAAACGAGCACTTTTTTATAAAACCAGTCCTAACATTGTGACCGCGTTGTTCGATCGCCGATGCGGCCAGGTCCAACGCTACATAATATCGATAGAAAACTGGCGAGGTTGCTTCCTGCCGCTGACGCATGTCAGAGGAATTAAGAAGGTATCAAGAGTATTCACTCCAGACAGTATCCCATCACCAAGCAAAGTATATCGAAATATTCCAATAAAACTCGGAAATCTTAAGGTCCCGAAGGTATGTAGCCTCTGCACGAGAACAATTGTGAGTGGTCGTAATCTCCGCAAAAGGCCGGATCATGAATGACCCGACCAATAAACAAGGCCATCCGTTTCCAGATGGCCATATTCGTATGGATGAAAGGCTCTCTCAAGGATCTCTATCGACAAGAAGCCAACTGACCTTTTAAAACTGGAGACGGTTAAAACTCCCGGTACTCAGCGAACCTCCCTTACAGAACTTGATCTGCGGTACCTAGGATTTTATGAATATCCCACTGCGATGCAAAACCTTGAGGAGGAAAGGCGCCAACCCCAAGAAGACCGGCAAAGAGCAATCCGGGAGAAGAGCTTGACGGCAATTCGCTAAAAGCTGAAATACGCATGACCCTGCCCCGGGGAACCACATAATCACCTGTCAGATTTTTGATGTCTTTTGTGGCAATGACCTGCATGCCTGGATTTAGCTCGCAATCAAACAAGGACTGCTCACAATTAGAGCAGACATGTTTCGCATGGAAGGCTTTTGTATCTTTGCTAACAAGGTCTGATATGACAGGGAGACCGTCGCTGCATTTGCATAAAACCACTATCGTCACTCCGTCCTTTTTAGGGGGTGGCCTCCCATTAATCATGCAACATCATACCAAACTGTTCTGATTTTTTTCTTACATATCAGCAATCCCCACCCCCCAGATTCGAAGATTAAGGGCTTGCATGTTTTATCCACGGTGGTAAAAAAAAGCCCCACTCCTTGGAGGGGGGATAGGAGCAGGGCAAATCTCTCTGCCTTATGAGAGGGTCATAAGGTAGAAGGTTACCTACACTTGTAACAGGTTTTTGAATAAAATCTACCGTTTGCTAAAGCCAGGGCATACAGATATTTCGGTATTTTTAAAACAGTGTTTGACAATTTCACTGATCTAGCTATAATCAACACATCTTCTTCATTCCCGTCTATATAAAAACCATACGGCGCTCGTGGCAGGCGCCGTATGGTTTTTTTGTAAATCCTGACCTAACCATTGAGACTTATGCAAAACACAATTGAAAGAAAATAGCCTGAAATAGGCCTTCTCCCTGCAAAAACCTTTGTACATGAATGCCCACTCCCGACTTCATTTTATGACTAAATTCTACCGGGGCTTTTTTAGTCCAGCGAACTTTCCCCTCAAGCAGGACGATTCTGCCGTCACCCATCGTAATCTCTATAATTAATACAACGCCAGGTTTGTAGACTGTTTTTGATTGGAGATATATGCCTTGGCGAAACAGTGCGTATCTGGAACAAGCCTTCTCGGAGGCCCTGGAATTTAAATCCAGAAAATCCTCCGTCTTGGGATCGGGGGCTTTCTTTGATTGCCATTTATCCTTTAATTAAGTACTCTCCTGAAGAATATTTTGTAAGGAACTTGGCCCACCAGGAGATATTTGTGAAGACAGGGTTGAAAATTCTTGTTGTTGATGACGAATTCTTCTTTAGACGTGTTCTGAAAGACGCCCTGAAAGATCAATACGACATCATAGAAGGGATAAATGGTGAGGAGGCCATCTCTCTTGCCAGTAAACAGAAGCCCAATCTGATTATCATGGATGTTGAAATGCCCGTAAAAGACGGGATTGATGCCTGTCGTATGCTAAAGGAGAACGCAGAGACAAGAAAAATTCCTATCATCTTGTTCACCTCTCTTGCAAAAAAGAAAGACATTGCTCGTGGGTTAAAGGTTGGCGCTGACGATTACATTACAAAACCGATGAATCTTCCAGAAATCCTTGCACGGGTAGGCGCCCACCTTCGGCCCAAAGATTACTATACCGATTTAGAACAAAGAGATTTGATATTGCTCCTTGAACTGGCAGAAAACATTTCTGCGATCCGCAATCCGATGACCATCCTTCATCTGATCGTTGACAAGATGGCCGGTATGATCGGCGATGCGCGTTGCTCCATTGTCAGTATCAACAATGAAGGCGTCCCTTATGTCAAGGCCAGCAGCGACCTCGAGGTCCACGAAGATATAAAACTGGAGTTATGTAAATACCCGGAAATCAGCAAGGCCCTTAACTCCAAGCAACCCGTCATAATTAATGACATAAAAAATGACCCTCTCATGGATTCTGTAAAGACACAGATTGAGGGTCTTAATTTCAATTCAATCGTTGTCATTCCGGTCATTAAAAAGGAGAGCGTCATAGGGACTTTTCTCCTGCGGATGGCGACCCCGCTGTCCAATGGCGTCACCGATAGAATCCACAAGCTGTGCCAATTGGTTGCGAACCTTTCCGCCAACGCCCTGGAAACTGCGATCCTGTTCGAGAGAACACAAACCGCACAAGAGTATTTTGAGGAAATGTCCATTCGGGACGGATTGACAAAACTCTACAACCATCAGCATTTTTACAGCTGCCTTGAAAAAGAGTTCAGCAGAGCGAGCCGCTATGACACGCCTCTTTCCCTGGTCTTTTTTGACATCGATAATTTTAAGCGGATTAACGACAATTATGGCCATACCCATGGAGATATGGTCCTCGGTACAATCGGTAAACTGACGAACAGCGTAGCCAGACAAAGTGATGTCCCGGCACGATATGGTGGAGAAGAATTTGCCATTGTCCTCCCAAACACAAACTCAGAAGGCGCCTTGGGGATGGCAACCCGATTAGGCTCGATAATCCGGGAACACAAGTTCGAATGCCTCGATGGCGAACAGGTCACGATCAGTTCAGGCACCTCAACCTTCACAGATAACAGCGTCCAATCTTGCGACCAGCTTGTGCAACGTGCTGACAAGGCAATGTACAAGGCTAAGTCACAGGGCAAGAACCGTGTCTCGCAAGCCTGAAATTTCAATCACCTGCCCTTGAGATGTATCCTGGATTATGTGAACACCCCATTTAATTTTTTCCTCGGCTGACGCAAGTTGCCGTGACCATTGATTCCGCTACACAGACTTGGTAACCTATTGCGGTCTCATGTTAAATCACTTTGATAACCTTTCGTTTCAAGGAGTATTCTCATGGATGTTAAGGAAAAAGTTCTAGAAGTCATGCGTGCTGAAGGCCAGCCTCTCAATGCCGGGAAAATTGCTGAACTTGGCGGCCTCGACAGAAAAGCTGTTGACAAGGCAATGGCGCAATTAAAGAAGGAAGAGCAGATTGTTTCGCCGAAGCGTTGTTATTGGACTCCGGCTTAAGCACAACCCCTTTGTTCATCAGATTGTAGTTAGAATGTTAAAGACGGCCTGACCATTTTCGATTCTCGTTGGTCAGGTCGTTCTGTATTTAGAGTCAGGACATGGCCGGTGTTCTGAATCCCCGGATAAATAAAAAAGCCCCACTCCACGGAGGGGGATGGGAGTAGGGCAAATCCCTCTGACTTATGAGAGGTTCATAAGTCAGAGTGGTCTTTAAACTTCTAACAGGTTTTTTTAAAATATCCATTGATTCCTGAAGATAAACCAGAGTGTCTTGGTGACTTCGTGGCGAGCCCTGGTTTGAGACAGCTCACCCCGGGGAAGTTTTGAGCCTTGCTGCGAGCGTAGCAACCAGTGGATTGGCGCTCAGGCCATGCCCGATAACACTCAGAATGATGGTACAAACCACGGTCATCGAAATCGTATCGCCGCCTGGCAGGTGCTCATTAAGCACGATCACGGCAAAGACGATACTGGCCAACCCTCTCGGGCCGAACCAGCCCATGAACAGCTTTTCGTCAGTGCGCAGGTTCATACCCTTGAGCACGAGGAAAACCGGCAGCATACGGATGAGGGTCAGGCTGAGCAGAGCGTAGACGACGACCTGCCAGCTGAACGAATCGATCGACTGCCCGACGACAGCCGAGCCGAAGACCACCCAGGTGATCAAGGCCAGGGTGTCACCTGTCCCTTCGGCGGCAAGCAGGAACGTATGCTTGTGCCGTTTCGCAAGCTTGCCAAATAACATGCCGCCGACAAAACAGGCGATAAAACCACTCCCACCGAGCCACTGCGCCACGGCGAAACAGGTGACCGCCAGAGCCGGGACTGTGAGCTGTTGCCAGGTCTCGGTGACCCAACCTCGTTCGGCACAGTGGGGGAACAGACGCAGGGCCAGAAAGGTCAATCCAACGCCAACAACAGCGCCGATGCCGATCGCTTCGGCCACCAACTTCAGCGCAAGCATAGAGGTGCTGCCCTCGGCACCGGTGCTGGTCGCCAGGGCCAGGAAGATGAACAGGATCGGCACGCAGATACCGTCGTTCAGCCCGCTTTCCACATTCAGACCTTCACGGATATTGCTCGGTACGGCCTCATTCGTCACCACCGCCTTGCCCAACGCGGCATCGGTGGGCGCCAGCATGGTCGCAATCAGTGCTATTTCCAGCAGGGCCAGCCCATCGAACAACAGGTAGCCGGTCACGAACCCGAGCAGGATTGTCAGCGGCAGACCGATCAGCAAAAGTTTCTGTGGAATCTTGAAGGAGTGCTTGAGTTCACGGAGATTCGCGTTGGAGGCGTCCGTAAAGAGGACCAGGGCGAGGGTTAGCTCGGCAAGGGTGCTCAGGAGTTCTGCGTCAACTTCCAGGGTCAGAATCCCCAGTCCCAGGGGGCCGAGGACCAAACCGAAGGCGATGAAAACAACCGCGCCGTTAAAAGGGGTCTTTTCGAGCCCCCCGCTGACCAGGCTGTAGAACAAAACAAACGCGGCCAGAATTGCCAGGTTTTCATACATGGCGTTGCCCTCCAACTCAGATTACAGGTACCAGGCGACGCATAACGAAAATGGAGCGGGTAGTCGCCAATACATATTACCATCTAACTAGATTTCTTCAGCTTTTTTAACAGGGACGACAACAGCGACAGAACCAATCAACATTGTCACCAGGCAGTCTTTGAATCACAAAACCGGCCCGAACATGGCAATCGCGTTGTTGCAGAGCCGGTGCTGCCAGCTCCAGCTCTCCACCATATCGGCGGCAACAATTCTGGAGCTGGCGATGTAGCTATCCTGCCGTTGACGCAGCTCACCAGTCAGCGCCTGGTCGTAAAACAAGATATTGTTCTCGAAATTGAGTTCAAAGCTGCGCCGGTCCATGTTCGCCGAACCGATCAGGGTGATTTCGCCATCGATAGTCAGAGACTTGGTGTGCAGCAACCCGCCCTCGTACTCAAAGATACGGACTCCGGCATCAAGCAGTTCGGCGTAATAACTTCGACTGGCCGCGCCAACAATCCATGAGTCATTTCTGGCCGGGAAGATAATGGTCGTGGCGACGCCTCTGCGGGCGCTCGCACAGAGGGCACCCTGCATCGACTCGTCGGGAACATAATAAGGGGTTGAGATAACCAGTTCCCTGCGGGCGGCGTAGATCAAGGTCTCGAACATCTCGGGCATGGCGGAGTAACGGACCGTCGGCCCGGTGCCGATCACCTGTGCCGGGAATCCGGTTTCAGTTTCCGAAATTGGTTCTCTGAGCAGGCCACTGATATCCTCGTCCGTTTCGGCCATCCAGTCACTGGTAAACAGGTACTGGTTCTGGCGGGCGATCGGTCCTTCGAAGCGGATCATGGCATCGACCCAGGGAGCATATTTGGCCTTGACCCGAAACTCCGGATCAGCGCAGTTCTGGCTGCCGCAATAGGTGATCTGATTGTCGATAACGATGATCTTGCGGTGATTACGCAGGTCAATACGACCAATCAAAAGGCGCAATAACGGGTTGCCGATCGGCAAGGCAGCAGCCAACAGGACACCGGCTTCGCGCATAGTACTCCAGTGTTTCGAGCCGATCATGCTGCGCGAGCCCAAATCATCGGCCATCGCCCGGCAGGTCACACCACGAGCCGCGGCCCGCTTTAGCGCTTCGACTACCTTGCAGCCGTTGTTATCCGTCAACCAGATGTAGAAGAACAGATGGACATGATCTTTAGCGGCATCGATGTCGGCGACGATGGCGTCAATTGTTGCGTTCGAATCCGGCAGCAAGTGCCCCCGGTTGCCGCCCACCGGAGTAAATCCGTTGATTGTCTGCCCGGCTTGAAACAGATGCAGATAGCGCTGCGGGATGTCCTCCTGCAGCTGCATCACACCCTCGGCCGCAGCATCACTCCAGCCCGGCAGCCGCGCAATGCTCTCACGCAGTCGCGCCGCACGGCGGCGTCCGATGTTGGTTTCGCCGAAGAACAGATAAGCCAGAATGCCCAACAG
>Ga0316191_10001998_pt1 | contig 14709 bp, 13 predicted proteins | sample Eddworburr2cm_MG_FD_204928 | JGI IMG/M metagenome (GOLD analysis project Ga0316191, IMG submission 204928) | Coastal sediment microbial communities from Maine, United States - Eddy worm burrow 2 cm | ecosystem: Environmental > Aquatic > Marine > Coastal > Sediment | place: USA: Maine...
ATTGTCGCAGGGAGTGAATCATGCAGGGTCTTTCTTGATTTTCCGAATGCGTGCTGCCAGCCGTTCGGCCGACTTGCTGACCTCATCGACAGCGGCAGTGAAGTCCTCGACTTCGTCAGCGCGCACCACCGGGCCCTGGCTGCGCTGCAGGTACTCGCTGAGCATGTCGCCGGCGCTGCCGGCCGAAACCTTCATTTGCTCGGCGCCGGCACGCAGGCCCGCGGCCACCTGGTGACCCCAAACGTCACCCAGCAGGCGCGAGAGCCGACCTTCCCAGTCCGGGTCGAGGCGCGAAAAGAGGCGTTCGAGGTCCCGGGCCAGGTTGGCGTCCCCGGAGATGTTCACACGGGATTCCGGCGAGCCCCAGCGCGCGGCTTCTTCCGGCGCCGCCATGGTGAACAGTGCGAACGGTGATCCGCTGATGGTGGTGTCCGGGTCGGACTGTGAGCGCGTGCCGACTTCGACATGCCGGCCGGTAAAGGCAAAGAACAGGGTGATGCCGAGGCCCTCGAGATCGAGTTGCAGCATGCGGCCGTCGAGACGTTGGAGGCGCTCGATACTGAGATCGTCCAGCGCCAGGATCCGGTTGATGGCCGTTTCCAGCATGGCCGCCAGTATGCCGGGCAACGGTGTCTTGTACTCAGGCATCTGCGGTGCCTCGCGCGCCTGCTCTGGCCGCATCGCTCGATTCGCCTGCCTGCGACCCCCGGGACTCCAACCCACGCACTCCGCTGTGGATAGCCACGATGCCGCCGGTGAGGTTGCGGTAACGCACGTCGGTGAAGCCCGCCTCGCGCATCATCTCCGCCAGCTCTTCCTGGGGCGGATGCTTGCGGATGCTTTCGGCCAGGTAACGGTAACTGTCCTCATCGTCCGCTACGAGCTTGCCGAGCAGGGGCAGCACGCCGAACGACCAGGTGTCGTAAACCATTTTCAGCGGTTCGTGCCGGACTTCGGAAAACTCCAGTATCAGGGCCCGCCCACCCGGCTTCAGCACCCGGTGCATCTCCCTCAGCGCAGCGTCCTTGTCGGTAACGTTGCGCAGTCCGAACGCGATGGTGACGGCATCGAAGCGGCTGTCCTCGAAGGGCAGGGTTTCGGCGTTTACCAGTGCATAGCTGACGTTGCCCACGATGCCGCGATCCTCGAGTCGGCGGCGGCCCACGTCGAGCATCGATTCGTTGATGTCGGTCAGCACGACCTGCCCCCGCTCGCCAACGACACGGCTGAGCAGCGCTGCGATATCGCCGGTGCCGCCGGCCAGGTCGAGCACTGAATCACCGAGGCGCACGCCGCTGTGCGCGACAAAATCCCGCTTCCAGGCGCGGTGCACGCCCAGTGACATCAGGTCGTTCATCAGGTCGTAGTTGCCGGCCACGGAGCGGAACACGTCGTGAACCAGGCGCGCCTTTTCCTGCACCGGGACCTCGCGGTAACCAAAATGAGTGGTCTTTTCCGATTCCTGCTTCATGGCTGAGTCTCTGTCTGGCCGACTTATTGTATCCTTGCCCTGTTCCCCGAGGGAAACTTCCACCATGTCATCCGGAATTGAACTCTCACCATTGGCCCGGCTGTTTCCGCCCACGCGCATTGTGTGCCGGGGGGCGGCCGCCACCCCACGCCTTCTCTTGTTGCTGCTCAGCGGCTGCCTGGTATTCCCGGCAGGATTGGCCGCCGCGGAATTGGACCGGAGTTGCGTGCTGCGTCTCGCCGAGACCGGCGAAGCTACGATGACCCTTGCCGAGATTCGCCGTGTTTGTGGAGACGACGCAGAAACCGCTCCCGGCCATCCTGCCGGGCCGGCCTCCGGGGCCGAGGAAAATGCCGCTTCGGAGGAGCGGGCCGCGGACAGTGGAGCGGAGCCGGGACTGGTGGAGCAGCGCCTTGCGGCTGACCGTGAGGCCGCCAGCCGTCCGTTCAGCATCATCGCGCATCGACCCAATTACTTCCTGGCAGCGGCTTATAACACAGAGGGTTGGAGCGCCGATGCCTATCGCCAGCAATCTGGCGACGGAGACTACAACAACGAAAAACTGGAGGGTCAATTCCAGGTCAGTCTGAAGGTGCCCCTGGCCGTCGGACTGTTCGGCGACCGCATGGATCTTTATGGCGCCTACACCAACCGCTCGTTCTGGCAGATGTACAGCCGGGAGAATTCAGAGCCGTTCCGGGAGACCAATCACGAGCCGGAAGTCTGGCTGCAGTTTCGCAATGACTGGAGCATTTTCGGCTTCACCAACTCGGTCAACACGCTGGGCTGGGTGCACCAGTCAAACGGCCAGGGCGGACTGCAGTCGCGCAGCTGGGACCGGCTGTATGCCACGCTGGTCTTCGAGCGAACGCACTGGGTCCTGGCTTTCAAGCCATGGTTCTGGGCTTCGCCGGACAAGGGGGACGGCGACAATCCGGACATCGACAGGTACATGGGGCACGGCGAGTTCCGTGCCATCTATGGACGCAGGGGACACGTGCTCAGCCTGATGCTGCGCAACCAGCTCGAGAGCGGTTTCGATCGCGGCGCGACCGAGTTGAGCTGGAGTTTTCCGGTGTTCGGTTACCCGTATCTGCGGGGCTACGTGCAGTACTTCTACGGCTATGGCGAGAGCCTGATCGACTACAACAACAAGGTGAACCGCCTGGGTGTCGGCATTTCCGTCACGGACTGGCTCGAATGAGCACCGGCCCGCTTTGGCCCGCCACCCGATCGGGCCCGGATCTCACCAGGTGGCCACGAGCGACGATCCGAGCGCGATGCGCTGCCCTTCGCCGGAGCCCAGGATCGCATTCTGGGCAAAGGCCGGGGCCGGTTTCGGGCCGGGCACGGGGTTGATGCGGCGCAAGGTCAGGTAAGGTTCCCGGTCCGGATTGCGCTGCGCCGTCTGCTGGTCGATGGTGGTAACCAGGCAACGCTCGCAGGCATCCGTCAATGACAGGCGCCAACCCTCTCCCGCCAGTTCCCTGGCCCGGTGCTCGGCGAACGGTTCGAGCCCGCGCACGACGATATTCGGGCGGAAACGGTTCATCGGAACCGCTGCCTGCCCGCTCGCCACGAGTTCACGGTTGAGCTCGGCCAACGAGGCCTCGTTGGCTACCAGGAAGGGTGCGCTGTCGGCAAAGTGAGTGGTGGTGTCCGCGCCGTAGCGATCCGGCTGGCCCTGGGGCCGCTTGAAGCCTTCGGCCATGTGAACGATGCGCAGCGTTTCCGGGCTCTCGAGCGCGTCGGTCAGCCACTGCGAAACCAACGGCCCGACATCAGTCGCCTCGCACTCGTCGCCCCAAACCTTCGTTCTAACGGAGGCTCCGCCGCTGGATTCGAACGGGATGGCGATAGAACCGTGGCCTTCCATCGACAGCACCACCCCCTTATCGTCGAGCCGGGTGGTCACCAGGGCGAGGCGCGGCAGGCCCCGTTGCGTGACGAACCGTCCATCGGGCCTGACGACCATCCACAAGCGGTCATGCAGCAGACCCTTGTCCGTCAGGATCGCCTCGTCCAGGGCGATGCCCTTCATCGACTTGACGGGATAGACGGACAGTCCGGTGACGTGCAGCTCATGCATGGGTGATTTCCAGATGGCGATATCCCTGGTGGATTTCGACAGTATAATGTCAGATATACAGGATGCGAGGACGGCTCATGTCGGTGTTTTACCGTAGTTTGTGGATGGTCGCCCTGATCGGGCTGATGGCTTGCTCCCCGGGTGGCGAAGATGTGGCCGCGCCGGAGCCGCTGGCCCAGCCGGAACCGCGGGACGTGCGCCCGACCTGGCGCGAAGACCACATGGCGCTGGGCAAGGAAACCTACCAGTTGGCCTGCGCTTCCTGCCATGAAAGCGGGGACCTGGGCGCGCCGATTACCGGCAACCGCGATCAGTGGGAAGAGCGCTCCAACATGTGGCAGGCAGTCCTGTTCAAACACGCCAAGTCAGGTTACCTGGACATGCCTGGCAAGGGCGGCCAGCCCAACCTGTCCGACGAAGCGGTAGAAGCGGCGACCGAATACATGCTCGGCCTGACCTTTCCCGACCGGCCTGCGGATTGAAGCCGTAGGACCGAATTCATTCGGGAAAATAGCACCACATCGTAGGGAGGGGCCGGGCACCTCGGGTCAGGACACGCTCAAGACGTCCCTGTGCGCTAATCGACTGTTCCCGACAGCCCGATTGTCCTGACCCGAGGCACCCGACCCCTCCTTGTCCAGTTCATGATCCCGAATAAATTCGGTCCTGCAAGCGATTGCCGATGCGGAGCACTTCTTTCACCAGCAGGTCGAAATCCTCGAAACGGCTGCGATGGTTCGAGATGGCGACACGCAGGCAATAATTGCCGTTCAGTGTCGTGTTGGAAGGCGCCGCCACGCCGGTTTCCTGCAACTCGACCAACAGGGCCTGGTTGAGCCGGTTCAGCGCTGCAACGTCCAGCCCACCCGGGTTGAAGCGGAAGCAGACGATGTCCAGGCCGATCGCTGCGGTCAGCTCCAGCCCATCGCTTTCCTCCACCCGGCGGCCCAGGTACGCGGCCTGCTCCACGTTGCGGGCGATCATGCGTCCGAACCGCTCCAGGCCATGTTCCTTGATGGACATCCAAACCTTGAGTGCGCGGAATTGCCGGGTCAGCTGCAGTCCGTAGTCGCTGAACCACAGACTGCCCGAAGCCATGCCCCGGCCGTCCGCCTCGCGTTGCAGGTACTCCGGCACCAGGGCGAACGACTCGCGGTGGGCGGAGGCGTCCCGCACCACCACGCAGCCCGCCTCGAACGGAATGTGCATCCACTTGTGCAGGTCCAGCGCGATGGAATCGGCACGCTCCATGCCTGCCAACTGGGGGCGCACGTTGTCCGCCAGCACTGCCACGGCGCCGATCGCGCCGTCGACGTGGAACCACAATCGCTCGCGCTCGCAGAAATCCGCGATCGCGTTCATGTCGTCGATGGCGCCGGTGTTGATGGTGCCGGCCGTGGCGATCACGCAGAAAGGCAGGCGGCCGTCCTCGCGGTCGGCGGCGACCTGCTGTTCGAGCGCCGTGAGATCGATCGTGTAATCGGCCCGTACCGGTATTTTGCGCAGGCCTTCGGAGCCCAGTCCCAGGGTTTCGATGGCCTTCTGGTTGCAGCTGTGAATCTCGGTCGACGCGTAGGCGGTCAACGGCCCGGGGGCGGCGAGCACGCCCTGGCGGCGCACATCGCAGCCGCAGGCGGTGTTCCTGGCGACGGTGAGGGCGGTGAAGTTGGCCATCGAAGCACCGCTGGTGAGCAAGCCGCTGGCTTCTGCAGGAAAACCAACCATGTCGCGGATCCAGCCGAGGACCTGTTTTTCGACCAGCGGCGCCGCGTGGTTGCCGCCGCCGAGATTCGGGTTCATGGTCGCAGCCAGCAGGTCCGCCAGCGCGGCCATCACGGTGCCGCTGCCCATGTACCAGGCCCAGAAACGGGGGTGGGTCGTGTTCATGGTGTAGGGCATGATGTCGCGCAGGAACTCTTCGTAAACGGCGGGTGGATCAGCCGGCCCCGGCGGAGCCGGCGCTGTCAGCCGCTCGGCAACGTCCGCCGGAACCGGCCGCCAGGCCGGCCGTTCGCGCGTCGTTCGAAAGTAATGCAACGCATCGTCCACCACGCGGTGCCCGAGCTCACGCATGGAGTCCCAGTCTTCGGGGTCCAGGGTTTCGAACGGCTCGTGCTCTTTCATCAGGGATTCCAGGAATTGCGGATGACAGGTGATTATGGGTTTTCCACTGTCTCCTTCCAAGCATCAACTCCAGCCAAAAGGACGGATCGCGGGTTATCATGCGATTTTAGGCACAGGTTTCGCCCATGCACCTCGGCACCCCGGCCCTGCTCGACTTCTACCGCGCTCATTGCAGTGACGATGACCTCGTGCTGGCGACGATTATCGCGACCGTGGGGTCTACCTATCGCAAACCCGGCGCGATGATGCTGATCGCCCGCGACGGTACATTCGAAGGACTGATATCGGGCGGCTGCCTCGAGGGAGACTTGCTGCAGCACGCGACCGACGTGTTTGCCGGTGGGATGGCAAAGCGCGTGACCTACGACATGCATGCGGACGACGACCTGGTGTGGAGCCTCGGGCTGGGTTGCGACGGCGTGATTCACCTGTTGCTGCAGCGGCTGGAGCGGGACAGGTCATTCGGCTTCCTGGAACAACTCGAGCGCGCTCAACGGCTCCGCCAGGCCACCTTGCTGGCACTGGTGACGCAGTCGGACGGCGCCTTGCCCACCGGGGCTCACGGATGCCTCGATTCAGCCGGCGCAAGGCAAGGCGCACCCTTATTGTTGAACCTGCTGGGGGAATTGGCCGATCCCCGGCCGGACTGGCGTTTCAAAACCGTTCGATTCGGTGACGATGGGGCGGGCGAGGCGATCGTCGTCCATCTGCCGCCGCCGCCCCGCGTGCTGATCTGCGGCGCGGGGCCCGACGCAGTGCCCCTGGCCCGCCTGTTGGCGGAGCTGGGCTGGGACACCGTGGTGGTCGATCACCGGCCGGCGTTCGCCAAAGCCGAGCGGTTTCCGGCGCAGTGCACGGTGTTGCAGACGCGACCCGAACGCCTGGCCGAGGTCCTCGAGCCGGAAAGCCTGGACGCGGCGGTGGTCATGAGCCATCACCTCGAAAACGACAGCGCATACCTGGTCTGCCTGGCGCCGCACGGTATACCCTACATCGGCGTGCTGGGGCCAAGGGCCAGGCGCATGCGCCTGGCAAAGCTGGCAGGGATTTCCGAGCGCACAGTCTTTGGCCCCGTGGGCCTGGATATTGGTGCGGAACTGCCCGCGTCCATTGCACTCTCGGTCGCGGCTGAAATCCATGCCGTGCTCAACAAGCGGGACGGAAGGTCCCTGACGGAGGTGGAAAGATGACTGATACGCCGGGTAATCCGAGTCTCGGGGTCGTGTTGCTGGCGGCGGGTCCATCCACCCGGCTGGGCCAGCCCAAACAGCTGGTCGAGGTGGGCGGCGAGTGCCTGGTGAGTCACGCGGCGCGACTGGCGCTCAGCCTGGATCCGACTTTCGTCACGGTCGTCACCGGCTGCGAGGCGGACCGCATCGAGGCCGAACTGGAGCAGTTGCCGGTTGGCGTTGTCTATAACCGGAACTGGTCCAGCGGCATGGGTGCTTCGATCAACTGCGGGGTGCGCTCCATCCACAAAGGGGTGGAAGGTGTATTGGTCATGGTGTGTGATCAATGGCGACTCGAGGAGTCCGATCTGGAGCGGCTGTTCAGCGCCTGGTCAAGTGATATATCACGAATAGTCGTTGCCAGTTGGAAAGAAGAAACCGCTTTTGTATCAGGGCCTCCCGTTATATTTCCACGAAAATTAATACCCGAATTAAAGAGCATGCAAGAAAACCGGGGCGCCCGGCAGCTCATCGACCGCTATATGGACCTCGTGGACTACGTCGAGATGGAAAACGCGGCCCACGATCTCGATCGTCCGGAGGACCTGGAGCGGCTGAGAAACCGGGGCTGAAGCCACACCCCAATGGCCGATGCGGGCGGAAGCGCTATAGTAAAGCTGTACTCAGCATCTATATAACGGAACCCATGGGAAAGATACGGCACCGGCTGAATCACGCGAACCTGATGCTCGCTGCGTTGCTGGTCGTCAGCGCCTGCGCGGTCCAGCGCGGAGACGCACCCAAAATGAGCGCCAAGGACATCACGAGCCAAATGCTCCTCGATGCCAGCCCCCTTGCGGCCGGCGCTGAGCTCCAGGATCTGTCGGAACTGGATATCCTCGCGCTCTCCCCCGAGATGATGAAGTTCGTCGACAGCCACTTCGAGGAAGGTCTCGGCAAATCCGCCAGGCTGCAACGCCTGCTCTACGCCGTCATGGGCGAGGGCGTATTCGAGCTGATCTACGATGAGAGAACCTACACGGCAGAGGGAACGTTCCAACGGGAGCACGGCAATTGCCTTTCGTTCACCAATATGTTCGTGGCCATGGCCCGGTACGCGGGACTTGACGCGCACTTCCAGGAAGTCGAGATTCCGCCCCTGTGGTCCTCCGCGGGCCAGACGGCGCTGCTCAACCAACACATCAATGTGTTCGTGGCCCTCGGGGCGGGCCGTGACCACGTGGTCGACTTCAACATTCGCGATTACAGCACCAGCCAGGATGTACGGATCATTTCCGACGATCGCGCCAGGGCCCACTATTTTAATAACATAGGTGTCGAGGAGATGCTTGGGGGAGATACCTTGCTGGCGCTCGCCAATTTTCGCCAGGCTCTTCGCGAGGACAGCAGTTTCAGCCCCGCCTGGGTAAATCTCGGAAGCCTCTACCGCCGCGATGGATACTACGAATATGCCGAGTCGGCCTACCTGCGTGGGCTCGAAGCCGATGGGAATAACCTGGTCGCCATGAGCAGTCTGGCCAATCTTTATCAGCAGCAAGGGTACGACGAGCTAGCGGCGGAGTACCTGGGCCAGGTCGAAGCGCACCGGATGCGCAACCCTTACTATCGATTTCATCTGGCGACCGTGGCGTTCAACAATGGCGACTACGACAGCGCAATCGCCGAGGCCAAGTACGCCATTCGCATGCGGGATGACGACCCAAAGTTTTATTCGCTGGTGAGCTTCGGATACCTGATGAACGGCGACCGGCAAAAGGCCCGAAAATGGATGGAAAAGGCCGAAGCCGTGGCCGAGAATGAAGGCGATAAGGACAAGTACCACCACAAGCTGGACATGCTGATGCAGCTGCAGTCGGATGGCTGACGCGGTTTTGCTGAATTTTTGGCCCATTCGGGCCACATCTGACCAGGGGTACTTTTAGATTGAAGCCTATTCCCAGTTCGTTTAAACTGTATCCGTTTAAATATTGTTAAATATTTGGCGAAATTACGTTAAGGCCATGATAAGGCCAGTCTCATATGCACAGCAAAGTGAGGAAATCCATGACAAACCATAAGTTACTGAATGCGGCGATATCGGCCGCCCTGGCGTTGAGCGCGTCAGCATTCCTTTCGACCAGCGTTATGGCGCAGGAAGAATCGGATGTGGACGAAGAGCTTCTTCTCGAGGAAGTGATCGTCACGGGCTCAGCCATCCGGCGTGACGACCTTGAAAATACCCTGCCGATCCAGATCATCACGGAAGCGGACATCAAGGCGCAGGGCATCACCAACACGGCCGACCTGATAGCCAAGGTTCCGGCGATGCAGGGCTTCATCACGGAGAGTGACTCCGTCGGTGGCGGCGGTGGCGGCGTACGCAATGCCAACCTGCGCGGCATCGGCGACCAGTACACGCTGATACTGCTGAACGGGCGCCGCATCGCGCCGGCCGACTCCGGCAGCATCTTTGACCTCCAGGGCATTCCGCTGGCGGCGATTGAACGCGTCGAAATCCTGACCGACGGCGCCAGCGCGCTGTACGGCGCCGACGCCATCGCCGGCGTGGTCAACTTCATCCTGAAGAGATCGGTTGACGCTACCACGATCTCGGCGCGCTACGACAAGCCCGAGCACAGCGGTGGCGGCGACAGTTGGGAAGCCAGCGTCGTGACCGGCTTCGGCGACGTCCGTGAAGACGGTTACAGCTTCGTTTTCACCTACCAGCACCAGGAACGGGAAGAATTGGCTTCGAAGGATCGCGATTTCGCGAAGACCGGTTTCATTTTCTTCAACCAGCCGGGCTACTCCGATCCGCTGTATTTCCAGAATTCTTCGAGCAACGCTATCCCCGGCAACGCCTACGTTTATGGCCCCGGCGTGACGGACCCACTGCGGTTCCTGAATCCGTATGCTGAGACGAACGGTGGCGTGTGCCACGAAAACAGCACATTCGTTCCGTCGGGCGACATCGGCTATGGCTGTGCGTTCGACTACACCAGCACGCTGTTCGTTCTGCCTGAGACGAAGGCTGACACCCTGTACCTGAACGGCGAGTACATGGTGACCGACGACATCAAGCTGTACGGCACGGTGGTCGGTTCGAAATCCATGTTGACCGCGAAGATCGCGCCGTATCCAACGGGGCAGTTCCCGATTCCGCTGGATTCCCCGCTGCTCGACGAGTATGTCTATCCGTACCTGTCGGACGAGGAACTCAGCCAGGTCAATCGCGTCACGGCAACCTGGCGTGGCATACCGGCGGGCAACCGTACCACCGAGTATAAAACCGACACGCTCAACATCACCGTCGGCGCCAGCGGCAGCACGGGCAACTTCGACTGGGATGCGGCTTACACCCATACCGAGGCCACCACCGACCAGAACTACACCAACGGCTGGCTGCTGCTGGATGAGTTTATCGCCGCTTCGCGGGGCGGATTTTTGAACCCCTGGGTCTGGGCCGATGACCTCACCGACGAGGACCGGGAAGTTATCGCCGGCTTCGTTTACAACGGTCCCTGGGACAAGGTCGAAACCGCCATGGACATCGTTAGTGGCGTAGGTTCCATGCCGATGTTCAACATGGGCGGCGGTGCGGCGATGATCGCGGCAGGCTTCGACTGGCGCACCAACAGCTACGACCGCTGGATCTCGGATGTCAATGCGGCCGAGGGAATCCTGTTCCTGAGCAAGGACACGCCATACGGACTCGAGCGCGACCAGTACGGTGCGTTCGTCGAGGCACTGTTCCCGTTCTCGAACAACATCGAAGCCACGGCCGCGTTGCGCTACGATGACGTGGATGGCGTGAAGGACACGCTGCGCGGTCAGCCACTGGACGATGGCGACAGCGGCACCACGTACAAGTTCAGCGCCAAGTGGAGCATCACTGATTGGATTTCGGTGCGTGGTTCCTACGGCACCGGCTTCAAGGCGCCGTCGATGCGTGAAATCGGCGAGCCCCGGTCCGACTTCGGCGTGACCTCGGCAAACTTCTTCTGCCCGTTCGACGCGTCAGATCCTTTTTCGGAGTACTGCGTCCCGGGTGAGCAGCAGTACAACGTGTACCGCGAAGGTTTTGCCGGTCTGAAGTTCGAGACATCCACCCAGTACACCGCCGGCTTCGTATTCACGCCGGGTGGCGGTTTCGATGCAACGGTCGACTACTGGGTCATCGAAATGGAGGACCTGATCGAGCGCTTGACCGAGGAGCAGATCTTCGGCGATCCGGTCACCTATCGTGATCTGTTCACCACCAAGACCAACACGGCCACCGGGCTCGAGGAGCTTGCTATCATCCAGGCCGCCGTCAACGTGGGCACCAAGGACAGCGAGGGTATCGACTACAGACTGCACTATGGATGGGAGCCGTCGTGGGCCGTTGTTGACTTCAATCTGCTCGGCACGCACATGATCAAGTCGGATAGTTCGCTGACCGGCAGCAGCCTTGGCAGATTCGGCAACGATCAGGCCGTGGTGTTCGATGACAAGTTCCAGTTCATGACCACCGTTACCTTCGATAACTGGACCCACAACCTGATCTGGGACTACAAGAGCAGCTACGACGACTCGGAGCAGGAAGTAGAGCTCACAGGCCAGGGCTTCCCGCTGGGCCAGGGTCCGGGGGTTGATATCATGTTGACCGTCCCGTCGTACAGCCTGTGGAACTACAGCGTCCGCTGGGACACGATGGAAGACCGCCTGGGCCTGACCTTCGGCGTGAACAACCTGCTGGACGAAGAGCCGTCGCTCTCGTTGCGTACCGGCGGTGCCGGCCACCAGGTGGGTTGGGACCCGCGTTACACCGATGCCTATGGTCGTACCTATTGGCTGCGGGGCGAGTTCAGCTTCTGAGTGTTGATTCGAAACAGGCCTTGAAGGTCTGAAGAAAATAAAACCCGGCTCTCGAGCCGGGTTTTATTTTGTCCGCAGGCCGCGCCGGTCTCAAACGCGTCAGTCGTCGCTGCCGGCACTGCCCCAGTAATTGAAGCAGGCCGGTCGCCAGCCCGGGATATACATGGTCTGCAGGTCGGGAGATCGAAAACCCGCCTGTTCCAGCAGTTGATCGATCGGCCGGTTCAGATTGCAGCCACCGGCCAGGCTGCGCCAGACCGGGTTCAACCGCTCCTGCCAACGCCGCACGCTTGCGTCCGGTGCTCTGCCATGTTCGCAGAACAGCAGTTTCCCGCCGGGTTTCAGCACGCGCCGGATTTCGGCCAAGGCCGGCGCAATCTCCGGGATCGTGCACAGGGTGTAGGTCATGACCACCGTATCGGCTGAATGGCCGTCCAGTGGAATGGCGTCGGCGCCCGCCTGGATGAATTCCGCATCCAGGTGGTGAGCCACCGCGTTCTTCTGCGCGATGGCCCACATTTCTGAAGACGGGTCCAGCCCCCACAGGTGTTCCACGCGGCGCGGGTCGTACAAAGGAATATTCAGACCCGAACCGATACCGATTTCCAGCACGCGGCCGCGCGCCAGCGGCACGACCTTCGCACGCTGTTTCATGGCCGGCTTCAGGCCGCAGGTGAAGTGCACCAGGTGGGGCAGTAGATGCTTGTCGTAGAATCCCATGATCGCCTTCCTTTAGGCTCGATCGGCCGCTTGAACCTTGCCCTGCTCCGGCGGCCCTTGGCCGGCCGTCCCCGGCCCCCGCATCGTAGCTCAAAGCTACCTGGCATCACAGGATATAGCGGCTGAGGTCCTCGTTGCCGGCCAGTTCGTCGAGATGGGCGTTCACGTAGGCTGCATCGATCTCGAACGCTTCGCCGGAGCGGTCGGGTGCTTCATAGGAAATCGTGTCCAGCAACCGCTCCAGGACCGTGTGCAGGCGGCGCGCGCCGATGTTCTCGGTCGACTCGTTGACCTTCCAGGAGATTTCGGCGATGCGCCGCACGCCCTCGGCGGTAAAGCTCAGCGCCACTCCCTCGGTATTCATTAACGCCGAGTACTGCTCGGTCAGCGAAGACTGCGGCTCGGTCAGGATGCGCGTGAAGTCCTCGACCTCCAGCGCGCGCAGTTCGACCCGGATCGGCAGGCGGCCCTGCAACTCGGGAATCAGGTCCGAGGGCCGTGCAACGTGGAACGCGCCCGAGGCGATGAACAACACATGGTCGGTCTTGAGCATGCCATAACGCGTCGACACCGTGCAGCCCTCGACCAGCGGCAGTAAATCACGCTGCACGCCTTCTCTTGACACGTCCGCGCCGGCGTACTCGGAGCGCCGGGCGACCTTGTCGAGCTCGTCGATGAACACGATGCCGTTCTGCTCCGCGTTCTGCAGCGCCTGCTGCTTGATCTCCTCGTCATTGACCATCTTCGCAGCTTCTTCCTCGACCAGCAGCGGCAGGGCGTCGCGAATCTTCATCTTGCGCTTCTGCTTTTTGGCGCCGCCGAGGTTCTGGAACATGCCCTGCAACTGGCTGGCCATTTCTTCCATGCCGGGGGGCGTCATGATTTCGACGCCGACCTGGGCCGCGATATCGAACTCGATCTCGCGGTCGTCCAGTTCGCCGTGTACCAGTTGGTAGCGCATCTTCTGACGGGTACGGCTGTCGCCGGATTCTTCCGGAGGCGGCTCATTGGCGAAGCCGATGCCACTGGCGGGCTGCGGCAGCAGAATATCCAGGATACGGTCGTAGGCGCCGTCCTCGGCGCGCGAACGCACCCGGGCCATGGCCTGCTCGCGCGTCATCTTGACCGACGTGTCCACCAGGTCGCGGATGATGGACTCGACGTCCTTGCCGACGTAGCCGACCTCTGTGAACTTGGTGGCCTCGACCTTGATGAAGGGCGCGTTGGCCAGCTGCGCGAGGCGTCGCGCGATTTCGGTCTTGCCGACCCCGGTCGGGCCGATCATCAGGATGTTCTTGGGCGTGATCTCGGCGCGCAGGGGCTCCTCCACCTGCATGCGGCGCCAGCGATTGCGCAAGGCGATGGCGACAGCGCGCTTGGCGTCCGACTGGCCGATGATGTGCTTGTCCAGTTCCTGGACGATCTCGCGGGGTGTCATTTGGGACATAGTGATGGTTGTTCCTCGCGCAGGACCGAATTCATTCGGGAATCGATCGCGGATGAATCCGCTCCTACGCTTCTTGGCGGGCGTGGCCCGGTATCAGGCATTTGTCTCCAGCGTTTCGATGGTGACGTTGGCGTTGGTGTAGATACAGATATCGGCGGCGATGCCCAGGGCCTGCCGGGCAATCTCTTCCGCATCCAGTTCGGTGTTGCGCAGCAGCGCCATGGCGGCGGCCTGGGCGAAAGGCCCGCCGGAGCCGATGGCGATCAGCCCGTTTTCGGGTTCGATCACGTCGCCGTTACCGGAGATCAACAGGGAATTCTCCCCGTCGGCGATGGCGAGCAGGGCCTCGAGCCGCCGCAGGGCCCGGTCGGTGCGCCAGTCCTTTGCCATCTCGACGGCCGCCCGCACCAGGTGCCCGGAGTGCTTCTCCAGTTTGCCCTCGAACCGTTCGAACAGGGTAAAGGCGTCGGCGGTGGCGCCGGCGAAACCGGCCAGGATGCGATCCTTGTAGAGCCGGCGCACCTTGCGCGCATTCGCCTTCATGACCGTATTGCCCAGCGTGACCTGGCCGTCGCCGCCCATCACGACCAGGTTGCCGCGCCGGACTGAGCAGATAGTGGTTCCGCGATACTGTTCCACTTGAGGTTCCCGTCAGAGCTGTGAGTCGAAAAAGTGGGGTTCGCCCGCCGCGAATGCAAGACAATGCCGGTGAAGGGGTGCGGAGGGCGGGCTTGCTCTAAACTGGCTGCCGGACCCTCGATCGAATGGAGCGGTAATGCTGCTGGAACTGTTTAGAGCAACGCTGATCGCCGGCCTGCCGGTTGCCGCGGCG
>Ga0316191_10001999_pt1 | contig 14708 bp, 12 predicted proteins | sample Eddworburr2cm_MG_FD_204928 | JGI IMG/M metagenome (GOLD analysis project Ga0316191, IMG submission 204928) | Coastal sediment microbial communities from Maine, United States - Eddy worm burrow 2 cm | ecosystem: Environmental > Aquatic > Marine > Coastal > Sediment | place: USA: Maine...
TGACCTCGAGCCCACCGCTCGCCGGTCACTTCACGACCGTGCTCCTCCGATCCTTCGCACGCAGGGCCGTCCGTGCTGTCGAGCAGCACAACGAGATCGACGACTTGAACTCGACGCTCGAGTCAGAACGCGATCGGTTGCGGGAGACGCTGAGCGAACTCGCCGCCACGCAGACGCACCTCGTCGAGTCCGAGAAGCTGGCAACGCTTGGCGAACTCGCTGCCGGTATCGGGCACGAACTGAACAACCCGGTCGCTGCCATCGTACGCGCCGTGGACTTCCTCGAGGAGGACGTGGAGAGCCTCCTCGAGGAGCGGCACGGTGAGGACGGAGCCGCGGCGTATCTCCATGCGGGGATCGACAGCCGACCCCTGCCGACGGCCGAGGAACGCCGCAGGCGTGGTGAGTTCGAGAAGTCCGGTCTGAGCTCGGGGATCGCCCGCCGGCTCGTCAAGGTTGGCGTTGCGTCGCCCGAGGAGTATCGGGAACGCTTCGGTGGGCTCGATGACTCGGAGGCGGCTGCTCAGCTTGACGACATCGAACGGTTCTACGACCTTGGCCTCGCCCTCCGCAATATTGGCTCGTCGGCTGGCAGGATCGCTGATCTCGTTGGAAGCCTCCGCACGTATGCCCGATCGGGCCAGGAACTCAGCACGAACATCGACCTCAATCACGGCCTGGAGGACACGCTCGTTCTTCTCGGACACCGATCCCACGGGGTCGCCGTCGAACGCGACTACGGGGAGCTGCCACCCATCGAGGGCTCCCCGGGCAAGCTCAACCAGGTGTGGACGAACCTGATCGTCAATGCCCTCCAGGCGCTCGATGGGTCGGGATCGTTGACGATACGAACCGATTCCCCCGAGAACGGGCACGTTCGCGTCCAGGTGATCGACTCCGGTCCGGGTATCGCCGCCGAGCATCTCGCGAAGGTCTTCGACCTCCGCTTCACAACCCGGGAGGGCCGCGTCGAGTTCGGCCTCGGCCTCGGTCTTCGCATCTGTCAAGACATCGTCGCGCAACATGACGGGACGATCGACGTTGAGTCACAACCAGGCCGGACCTGCTTCACCGTGATTCTCCCAACAACACAACCCGAGCATTCCGGAGGAGTGGCATGACCGAACTCGCGATCCTCATTGTCGAGGATGAGCCCGAGGTACGCGACGCGTTGATTCGTGACATCGAACCCTTCGAAGGACAGTTCCGAATCGAGGCGGCCGAAGACGTGGACGATGCCCACGCGGCGTTGCAGAGCCTCGACGACGCTGGACAGCGGGTGGCGCTCGTCCTCTGTGATCACCTGCTGCCCGGGGTTCACGGGGTGGATTTCCTCATCGAACTCAACGAGGACAAGAAGACGAATCCGGCGCGCAAGGTGCTCGTCACCGGTCAGGCTGGGCTCGAAGATACGATTCGCGCGGTCAACGACGCCGATCTCGATCACTACATCGCGAAGCCGTGGGAGGAAGCCGATCTGCAGCACATCGTCCGTGAGCAACTCACGGAGTACGTGTCGAGATGGGTCGACGATCTCCTCCCGTATGTCCCGATCCTCAACGGTGCAAAGCTGATGGCCATCGTCGCCGCACGAGGCTACGACCGCTGACGAGTCCCCAATTCTGGCCTCTCCCACGGAGTGGGGGAGGCGCGAGCACCGACCGCCGGGCCGGAGCGCAGCGGAGGGGGCTCTGGGAGTCGGCAGGTGACGATGAGACCTACGCGGCTACTCCGCTACGCGTCGCGCGTGAGGTCAGGCAGCGTCCCCTTCGCGATGTGTTCGAAGATCAGGGCAGTCTCGATATGGTCGACTTCTCTCATCGTGGTGAAGCCACTCACCGCCAGATCTCGCAAGTGGTCGGCGTCGCGGACGACGACGTGGGCGAGGAAGTCGTTCGGTCCGGTCACGTGGGAGATGCTGATCACCTCGGGCATCGAAGCGGCGTGCCGGCGGAACGCGTCAACCTCTTCGGCCGCGTGGCGGCGGAGGCGGACGGCGATCATGGCTTGAAGGCCGATGCCGAGCGCGCCCGGTTCGACCGTGGTGTGGAACCCGGTGAAGACCCCGTCGGCCTCGAGACGGCGCATTCGCTCTGAGCAGGTCGATGGGGCAATCCCCACTCGGGCGGCGAGTTCCTTGTTGGAGAGCCGCGCATTCTCCTGAAGGATCGCAATGATTGCGTGATCCGTACGGTCGAGCGTCGACATTCCTGCCTTTCGACGAATTCTCTGCGGGCTGAGTGGCCAGCAGGGGAAGGATACCCCACAATGGGGCCACAGGTAGGCGGTCCGTACGGAGAAGTCTCCGTATCGACGTACAGCGCACGGAAGGAAGACACGGTGCGGGACGAGTACGACGACACGATTGCGGGGCGGAAGCTCTCGCCCGAGACGCTGATGATGAGCTACGGCTACCGACCGGAGTGGTCGGAAGGTGCCATCAAGAGCCCGATCTTCCAGACCTCGACGTTCGTGTTCGAGTCGGCGGCTGACGGGAAACGTTTCTTCGCGCTCGCCGAGGGGTCGGTTGACGCCGAACCCGGGGAGAAGCTGGGCCTCATTTACAGCCGCCTCAATAATCCTGATCTCGAGATCCTCGAGAACCGCCTCACCCTGTGGGACGGAGCGGAACGGGGCCTCGTCTTCGCTTCCGGCATGGCGGCGATCACGACGACCATCCTTGCGTTTGTCCGGCCGGGTGATGTGCTGCTTCACACGGCCCCGGTTTACGGCGGCACCGATCATTTCGTGCGGGACCTCTTGCCAGAGTTCGGGATCCGCTCCGTCGAGTGGGAGCCGGGGATGTCGGAGTCCGACGTCGATGCACTCCTCGAGGCCGCGCTCGATGGCCGTCGCCTCGGTGCAATCCTCATGGAGACACCGGCCAACCCGACCAACGACCTCTTCAGTATCTCGATGGCGCGCCGTCTCGCAGACCGCCACGCCACCCCCGGTGATCACGTTCCGGTGGCCGTCGACAACACGTTCCTCGGCCCACTCTGGCAGCACCCGCTCCGCCATGGTGCAGACCTTGTGATCTACTCGGCGACCAAGTACATCGGCGGTCACTCCGATCTCATCGCCGGGGCCGTGTTGGGGAACGCACCGCTGATGGGAAAGGTCGCCGGTATGCGCACCGTGCTCGGCAGCATGGCCACGCCGATGAACTCCTGGTTGATGATGCGAAGTCTCGAGACCCTCGACCTCCGGATGCGGCGCGAGACCGCTTCTGCCGAGAAGATCGCAGCGTTTCTTGTGACACACCCCAAAGTGGTCGAAGTCAACTATCTCGGTTTGTTGCGAGAGGGCGACCCCGGATACGACATCTACCAGGAACAGGCAGAAGGCCCCGGAGCGATGATCTCGTTCTGGATCGACGGCGGCGAGGAAGAGGCGTTCCGCTTCATCGACGCACTCAGCCTCATTCATCTCGCTGTCAGCCTCGGCAGCACGGAGACGCTGGTCGAGCATCCCGCCACGATGACGCACAGCGGCGTCGATCCCGACGAGAAGAAGAAGCTGAGAGTGAACGGTTCCCTCGTTCGCTTCTCCATCGGCGTCGAGAACCCCGACGATCTGATCCATGACATCTCAAACGCGCTCGACGCGATCTGACGAAAGGACAGGCAATGACGCGAAGCTGGGCCGAGCCCTGGAAGATCAAGATGGTCGAACCCATCACGATGACGACGCGAGGAGACCGTGAACGGGCCATCCACGAGGCCGGCTTCAATACGTTCCTCCTCAAGTCAGCCGACGTCTACATCGATCTCCTCACTGATTCCGGCACATCCGCCATGTCCGACCGGCAATGGTCGGCGATGATGATCGGCGACGAGTCATACGCCGGGGCGGACAGCTTCTACCGTCTCGTCGATGCCGTGCACGACGTGTACGGATACGAGGAACTCATCCCAACCCACCAGGGGAGAGGCGCCGAACACCTGCTCAGCCAGATCCTGATCAAGCCGGGCGACGTGATCCCCGGCAACATGTACTTCACGACGACGCGGTTCCATCAGGAGTACGCCGGTGGCCTCTTCGTGGACGTCATCATCGACGAGGCCCACGATCCGGCGAGCGAGTTCCCGTTCAAGGGGAACGTCGATCTCGACAAGCTCCGTGCGGTCGTCGACGAGTACGGGGCCGACCGCGTTCCGTACGTCTCATTCGAGACCAATGTGAACATGGCAGGCGGACAGCCGGCCTCGATGGCGAATCTCCGTTCGGTCTGCGAGTACTGCCACGCGAACGGCATCCTGGTGATGCTCGATGCCACCCGGGCACTCGAGAACGCCTACTTCATCCAGCAGCGAGAGTCGGGCTACGCCGATCGGTCGGTCGCCGAGATCGTGCGCGAGATCGCCTCCTATTCGGATGGGGCCACGGTGTCGTCCAAGAAGGACAACCTCGTCAACATCGGAGGATTTCTGGCACTCCGGGATCCTGAGCTTGCCCGCCGGGCTCGGGCACTCCTGGTCGCCTTCGAAGGGCTCCACACCTACGGCGGCATGTCCGGTCGCGACATGGAGGCGCTGGCGGAAGGCATCCGCGAGATGGTGGCAACCGACGATCACGTGCGGGCACGGGTGGGTCAGGTCGAGTATCTCGGTCGGAGGCTCATCGAGGCCGGCATCCCGGTCGTTCGACCGATCGGCGGACATGGGGTCTTCCTCAACGCAAGCGCGATCCTCAGCCATATGCCTCAGGATCACTTCCCGGCGCAGGCACTCACCGCGGCGATCTACCGGGACTCTGGGGTACGCGGCATGGAGCGGGGCATTGTTTCTGCCGGTCGGGATCCAGAGACGGGCGAGAACCGACGGCCGAGCCTCGAACTGGTCCGGCTGACGATTCCCCGCCGGGTGTACACCCAGTCGCACATGGATGTGACCGCGGAATCAGTCATCGAAGTCTGCAAACACCCCCAGGACGTCACCGGCCTCCGCTTCACCTATGAACCAGACTCCCTGCGGTTCTTCCAGGCCAGATTCGAGGAGATCGACTAGGGCGTTCTTCTCCGCTATCGACCGACATCCTCAACCTGCCTAGATCATGATGGGGAGGCTGAGGAGGATGATCGCACCGATGACGACGCCGACAATGCCGATGATGTTGACGGCGAGCCGATTCCAGCGGCTCTCCAGCTTGGAAGCGACGCCGGAGAAGAACAGGACGGCAGCGAACAGCACCGCCGTCAGCACGTAGTTGTCCCCATTCTGGTTCGCAGCGCGAGCGTCGACCGCCGCCTGATCGGCGACGAGCGCCAACGCGTCTGCCTCGTCGAACTCGGCAATCGTGTACTCGGGCATCACGAACGGGCTGGTTGGAGCGTTGGGATTGCCCGCTGGGTCGGATGCGAGCCAAGCATCCACGGCTGGGCGGAACTCATCGCGGAGGCGGAGGTAGAGAAACCCCGAGAATGTCTCCGGAGTGGGAACGAACGCCGTGCCATCGTACGGCACGACCTTGCCGCTCTCGACATCGTCGAAGTAGGCCCCGACAATATCGGTGTACATCGCGACGTCGATCTGGGCCAGTTGCCCGCCGCGCGTGTCTGCCCGTGTCGATTCCGTGCGCGAGGCCCCGGCAATCGAGAACTGGATTGACTGTTCGCCGCCCCACTTGGCCGCCTCGAAAGCCGCCCACGCTGTCAGCACAACGGCGATCGCCACCACGATCGATGCGATCGACTCGAGGCGCGAGTTGAAGGTGGATCCGGACGCGGGCGAAGGGCTCTCAGATTCAGGCATGCCGGGGTTCGTACCTGCCGAACGGATCAGTCGCTAGACGGGAACGTGATCCACGATGTGACGCTCGAGGATCTCCCAGGTCGACGGGTGAGCAAGTTCGTCACGCATCGAGCGGAGCGTTGCGAGGAACGAGGGAACGGCGGCTTCGACCGACATCGGATTCGGGCGGGAGATCTCGAGGACGCGCTCATCCGGCCGCAACACCAGCACATCAGTTTCGGGCCACTGCTTCTTCAGGCGTTCAATCTCCGCGGCGAGAGCCGTCCGTCCGGCTCGGTCGAGGAGGTCTTCGTAGAACCGTCCACCATGGCGGGTATCGGTCGCAGCCATCGGTGCGACGACAATGACGAGATCGAGTGGATCGGGATTCGCGAGCAGGAGATCGACGCTGGTCCCGGACGCTACGCCGCCGTCGGCGTAGGTGCGGCCGTCGATCGTCACGGGTTCATACACGAACGGCACGGCGCTTGAGGCAGCGACCGCCTGTTTGAGCGAGACGACTGGTGCGGCTTCGGTACCGAACGGCACGCGGGCTCTGCTGTCGAGGTCGTAGGCCACGATGACGGTCGGAAGCTCCGGCCAGCCGTCCGCAAGATCGCCGAGGCTTTTCTCCACCCAGCCAACGAGGGCATCGGTGGAGTAGATGCCGGGGCTGCCGAGGACGATGCCGAGGCCGGGGCGGGTGATGCTCGGCACGAGGCCTTGCCTGACCCAGCGCAGGAGCCCGCGAGGCCGGATCCGCTGGTAGACGTTCCCCGCAAGCCATTCGACGACCTCGTCGTCGTGTCGAGACTCTCCGACCATGGTGTCGAGGTTGAGGGCCCCTCCGCGAACGAGTGCAGCGATGAACGAACCAGAGGACGTGCCGATCACGACATCGGCGCTCGTCGCATTCCATCCGGTCGCCATCTGCAGAGCAAAGAGCGTGCCGAAGTGATACGAGGCCCCGGTGATTCCACCACCACCGAGAACGAGACCTACCGAACTCATGGACAGAGGATACGACGTTCGCCGCGGCGTCCATGCCACCGTATCGTGGCGGCATGCAACCGACCCCTCCAGATGCAGCGGCGATCGACCGATTCCTCGCCGAGGTAGCAGAGGTCGATGGCCATCCACCTCTCTCGGGCAACAAACTCGCCATGATCGATGCCGGGTCGGACCGGGTGGGTGTTTGGGGTGACAGCGAGGGTATCTGCCTTGTTGGTGTGGCCGCCCATCACGCGGGCGATGGCCATTGGGCGGTCGAAGCGGCGTTGGCATCGCGGCGGCGGGGCTCAGCTGGGGAGGAGGAGGCGATCAGGAACGCGGCGGCGCTTGTGCCCGACGGCGACCATCACACCCTGTGGGCGTTCCGCAGCCGGCAGATCGAGGCAGCGAACCGACTCGGGTACGTTGGGGGCAGGAGCGTCCTGCGCATGTCCGCTCCGATGGCGGATGTCGTCCGGGTTCCCTCATCCGGGGTCTCGGTTGTGCCGATGGCGGAAGCGGATGTCGGTGCGATTGTTGCGATCAATAACCGGGCGTTCGCCGATCATCCTGAGCAGGCAGCCATGACGTCCGAGTCATTCGATGTGCTGTCCAGATCCAGGTGGTTTGACCCCGACGGCGTCGCGGTGGCTCGGTGCGAGGGCGGCATCGTTGGATTCTGTGTCACGAAGGCGGAGGGGAGCGGCGTCGGCGAGATCTATCTGCTCGCCGTCGACCCAAACTCTGAAGGTTCGGGCTACGGCGCGATGCTTGCGAGTGCCGGGTTCGAGTGGCTGGCACGCCGTGGTGCCACGACCGCATCGGTATGGGTGGACAGCACCAACCACGGCGCAATCCGCATTTACCGCAAGCTCGGGCTTGCGGAGGACTTCCGGAATCGCGAGATGACGCCCGCTACCGGATAGTGGTCTCCGTCGACGCTATCCGAACGGTTGCCCGCATGCGGAACAACCCGAGTCGTCCTCACGGGTCTGGGCGAGGCACCACGGGCATGGAAGATCCGCAACCGCTTCTTCCCTACTGAAGAAGGGTTGGACTTCCATGACCGGTGTCGCCGTTGACGTGCGGGACGATGTCCCGATAGCGACGAACGCAACAGCAATGAACACCGACGCAATCGCAATCTCAAACATCTGAGTCTCCTGGCTCGTACGACGACTCGATGTTATGACCAGAGCGCGAAATCTCCCGGTATTTCAGGCGAAACGCGGGCGCAGCAACGTTCCTAGGGGTTGGCGATCTCCGCTGCCTGCCGGAGATCGGCGACCGTCTGCGCGTAGGCGTCGGCGCCGTGGTCGGACATCCGCTGCTCGGCCTCGTACACAAGACGCATCGCAGCGTGGTAGACGATCCACCGATTCAGCTGGATCGGGCCCAACATCCGCCCGTACCCCTGTTGCAGGGCCTCAGCTGCGAGCGGCCCGGCCTGGGAACCAAGCAGCCACGTCGCTTTCGATAGGTCCCACTCCGGCGGAGCGAGCGTGGCCCATTCCCAGTCGATCAGCGTCATTTCACCATCATCGTCGACGACAAAGTGCTCCGGTGTCGGATCCGTGTGGGCGGGCAGCGGACCCGATGCTTCGGGCGGCGGCACGGCTGCGACGTCCGCGTACAGCTCGGCGTCGATGCCGACCCGGCCGCGGTAGCGAGCGAGCCGTCGCATGGTCGATGCATGATCCACGTCCACCCACTCAGCGTCCATACCGCGCGACAGATTCGAGATGTTGCTCGGGTCCGATGCGTGCAGCGTCTGGAGAATCGCCCCTGCACGCTTGGCCGCGTCCGAGCCGCCGGGCAGCGAGGCAAGGCTCCATTGTCCCGGATCCTTGAAGAGCGACCAGGACTCGTCCTCCGTCCCGACGCCGTCGATCTTGACGGGGATGCCGGGACGGCCACTCAACGCTTCGAGCGCATGGGTCTCGCGGCGCTCGCGCGCCGGCGTCCCGTACACCTTGAGGAGCACGCTCCCGTTGTCGCGCCAAATGCGAAACAGGTGGTTCGTCGCGAGTGACTTGGTCGGTCGAGTGAGATCCTGGAAGTGGTCTCCAGCGGCGATGCGTTCGGCGATTCGATAGGCGTCGATGATTCCTCCATTCCTGCTCGACCCATTGTGTCACGGTCTGCATCGTCGTGCGAAGGCGGTAGCCTTGCCTCTCCCGATTCCAGCGAGCGTTCACCATGCCTATCCAACTCACCCTGCCCGACGGCTCCGAGCGGTCCTACGAGGACGGCACAACGGGGTACGACGTCGCCCATTCGATCGGCGCCGGCCTGGCTCGCGCAGCGGTCGCAGTGTCGGTCAACGGCGAGACGCTCGATCTCGGTCGGCCGATCGACCAGGACGGGTCGTTCTCGGTGATCACGGAGAACACGGAAGAGGGCCGCGCCGTCCTCCGCCATTCGGCAGCGCATGTCATGGCGCAGGCCGTGCTCGACCTCTACCCGGGAGCCACGTTCGCGATCGGTCCACCGATCACGGACGGCTTCTACTACGACTTCGATATCGGTCGGCCTTTCACTCCCGAGGATCTGGAGCAGATCGAGGCGCGCATGGCCGAGATCATCGAGATCAACCAGAGCTTCGAACGGGAGTACCTCTCGATCGAGGACGCCCTCGAGATGTTCGCGGACCAGCCATTCAAGTCCGAGATCATCCGAGGCGTCGACGAAGCCGAAGGTGCCGGGGCGAGCGAGGTCTCGATCTACCGGAACGATGACTTCGTCGACCTTTGTCGCGGACCGCACGTCACGTCCACCGGGCGGCTCAAGGCGGTCAAGCTGATGCGGACCTCCGGGGCCTATTGGCGCGGCGACGAGAAGAACCCGCAGCTTCAGCGAATCTACGGAACCGCCTGGGAGGATCGCAAGACCCTCCGGAAGTACCTCAACCGCCTCGAAGAGGCAGAAAAACGCGACCATCGCCGCCTCGGTGTCGAACTCGATCTCTACTCGTTCCCGTCGGATCTCGGGAGCGGACTCGCCGTATGGCATCCGAAAGGCGGCCTGCTCCGCAAGGAAGTCGAGGACTACAGCCGCAGGACCCACCTCGCGCATGGATACGAGTACGTGGTCTCGCCGCACGTAGCGAAAGCGGATCTCTGGAAGACCAGCGGCCACCTGCAGTTCTACGCCGAGGGCATGTACCCGCCGATGGAACTCGACGGAGGTCAGCAGTACTACGTCAAGCCGATGAACTGTCCGTTCCACATCCTCATCTACAAGTCGAGGAGCCGGAGCTACCGGGAACTGCCGTTGCGCCTGTTCGAACTCGGAACCGTCTACCGCTACGAACGGTCGGGCGTTGTGCACGGACTCCTGCGCGCACGGGGATTCACCCAGGACGACAGCCACATCTTCACCACCGTCGGGCAGATGGGGGAGGAACTCCAGAGCCTCCTAGATTTCGTCCTCATGGTGCTGCGCGACTTCGGGTTCGACGAATTCGAAGCCGACCTGTCCACGAGGGATCCCGAGAAGTCGATCGGCTCCGACGAACTGTGGGAACTGGCAGAGTCCTCGCTTGCCAAGGCGCTCGAGACCACGGGCCTGCCCTATCAGATCGCTCACGGCGAGGGTTCGTTCTACGGGCCGAAGATCGACATCCATGTCAAGGACGCAATCGGTCGACGGTGGCAGCTGTCCACCCTCCAGTTGGACTTCGCCCAACCAGAGAACTTCAACCTCACCTTCGCCTCGTCCGGAAACGTGCGGGAGCGGCCGGTGATGATCCACCGAGCTCTGCTCGGATCGGTCGAGCGATTCATTGGCGTGCTCGTGGAGCACTACGCCGGTGCCTTCCCTGCGTGGCTCTCGCCGGTGCAGGCTGCAGTCATCCCTGTGGCGGATCGGCATGCGGACTACGCCTTCGAAGTCGCCGACGCGCTCAAGGAGCATGGGATTCGGGTCGATGTCGACGCAGCCGACGAGACCGTTGGGGAGAAGATCCGACGGGCCATCACCCAGAGGGTGCCGGCAGTCCTCGTTGTCGGTGACAAGGACATCGAAGAAGGCACGGTAGGGCTTCGACTCCGCGAAGATACCGGGGAGCAGCGAGGGCTGCCGCTCGACGACGTTGTCGCGGATCTCGTCGAACGCTGCGCTCCGCCGCGCTAAATCTGATCGCTCGGTGACTGTTCCGGTCGCCGGTCTTCTACCAAAGGGAATGTGACTGTGACCAGTTTCGTGAATGCTCTCGCTTGGATTGTTCGTCGCGCGCCGTGGGCGGTCATCATCATCACGATCGCGGTGTCCCTGATTCTCGGGGCCTTCTCCGGTCAATTCACGCCTTCGGAAGACATGAACGAGAGTTTCGCTCCGGATGCTCCGGAGCTCGCGGCCTCCGAAACGATCACGGATCGGTTCGGGGCTGAGACGACCCAGAGCGTGATGCAGGTCATCATCGGGTCCGACGGCGGAGACGTCATCACGCTCGAGGGTCTTGCCACAACGGCTGCCGTACGAGAAGCCATCGTCTCGGGACCCATGGCCTCCTACCTCGTGATGTCCCCTGAGCAACCGCCCGTCGTCACCTACCTGAGCCCGGTCGAGCAGGCGATCGCCCTCGGCGCTCCCGCACCGACGACCGACGAAGAGGTGAAGGGGCTCTACGCGATGGCGTACGAGCAGGCGCCGATCGAGCAGCAGGGCTTCGTCGACGCACTCCTGCCATCAACCGCTGATAGGGCGAGCGTCTCCTCCCCAAGTGGCCTGGTGCTCTCCTTCTCGGTCGCCGATTTCGAAGACCAGGCATACATCGATGCGTCGATCGACACGGCCGAGGCGATCGGCGCTCTGGAGCTACCGGCCGGCTACACCGCTGAGGCCTTCTCATTGGAGATCATCTTCGGTGGGACCGACGAGTTCCAGAGCGAGATCGGCCGTCTGTTCGCCAGCGCCGGCTTCATCATCCTGTTGGTCCTCACCACCGTGTTCCTCGTCCTTCCCAAGAAGAAGAAGAACAAGATCATTGCGGGAGTCGGCATCGCAGCCATGCTCGGGGCGATCGTCATGCTGGTGCTCCCGGGTCTCGCGAAGGCATATCCCGATATCTTCCCGGCGAGTGCCGCAGATTGGGCAACCGGGACGCTCCTGATCGGTGCGCTCTCGGTGTTCGCTCTCGTGTTCGCCGTCTGGTCGTTCTCGACGGGCCGTCTGCGCAGAACCGTCGCCGACACGTTGATCACCATGGCCGGAATCGGGTTCGCCGTCTCGATCATGAACGGATTCGGCTACCTGATCTACGGGGAAGCCGGCCCGATGAGCCAGATTCTCCCGATCCTGTTGATCGGGCTTGGTGTCGACTACTCGATCCATGTGACGTCGCGCTACCGCGAGGATGTGTCGGGGGGTGATCCCGTCCCGACGGCCGTCACCGTCGCCATCAGGACGGTGGGTGTCGCACTCGTTCTTGCCACGATCACGACGGCAATCGGGTTCCTCACCAACTTGCTCAACGACATTCCGGCCCTTCGCGAGTTCGGTGTGCTGGCCGCGATCGGAATCACCGCATCGTTCTTCATCATGCTCACGTTCGTCCCGGCCGTCCGACTGCTGCTCGACACGAGGGGCGAGCGGAGAGGGACATTGGATCGCGACGCACTCAGGGGCGGGGACGCCCGTTTGCTGCCACGCCTCGCAGGCAAGACGTCCTGGTTGGCGAAGCATGCGGCCATTCCAACGCTCATCGTGGCACTCGTGCTCGGCGTCCTCGGTGCCGTCGGTACGAGCCGGCTCGAGGCGAGCTTCAGCTTCATCGACTTCGTGCCGGTCACCTCTCCGTACCGCGTGACGTTCGAGACGCTGCTCGACGAGTACGGCGGCGGCTTCGGCGAAGAGACCCAGGTGCTGCTCGAAGGCGGCGTCGCGACACCGGCCGGGTTCAACGGCATGGTGGATTCGACCACGAACCTCACGTCGGTCGAGAACGTCGTGCAGTACGGGGCGTTCCCCGCTGCTGAATCACCGGTGGCGTTGGTCCTCCAGTTGGCAGATCCAGAGTCGCCCACGTTCAATCCCGCGGTTGCCCAGGCGGCCGGAGCGGCCGGGATGACCGCAACGAGCTTGAAGGTGTCCGAGTCGACAGACGTGGAAGCCCTCTACGGGGCGGTGTTCGCCGCCGATCCAACGGCGGCCGCTGCCGTGATCCACGTTGACGACGCCGGTGACTATTCATCGGCCCTGTTCGTCGTCCAGACCCAGGCCGGAGAAGCGGCTGCAGGACAACTCCAGGACGACATGGAGGTTGCGTTCGCCCCCATGGAAGCGGCAGGAGTGAGCACGGTCGTCACATCGACGGCGATCATCTCGGAAGTCATCATCAACACGCTCCAGACGTCGCAGCTCTCGTCGCTGATGTACACGCTGATCGCGGTGCTGATCCTGCTGGTCGGCTACTACTGGTACGAGGTTCGTCGACCGATGCTCGGTGCGATCACCACGCTGCCGGTGGTGCTCGTGGTCCTGCTGTCCTTCGGGATCATGTGGGCAGCCGGGATTCCGTTTGGACCGATCACGGCAACCGTTGCTGCGCTCGCTGTCGGCATCGGTATCCCGTACATGGTCCACGTGACGCATCGCTACGAGGAAGACCGCATCCGCAACGACAACGAGAACGATGCGATCGAATCGACGCTGACCCACACGGGCGGTGCCCTTGCGGGATCTGCGATGACCACGATCTTCGGCTTCGGCATCCTGATGACGTCGACGACGATCCCGTTCCGTCAGTTCGGACTCGTCACGGCGTACACGATCCTGCTGTCGCTGCTCGCAGCGATGCTGGTGTTGCCGTCGATGCTCGTGGTGTGGGATCGCTGGCACCGCAACCGCGGTGAAGCGACACTCGATCCCGAACTGGTCGAGAGGGCCCTTGGAGAGACTCCCGCGTGAGCCAAGACCGTCGTTCGATCGAGATCCCGGCCGAGGTCGCGGCAACGGCTGCCGTCCCCGAGGATCTCGACTCGAACGTCGTCGACGAGTATCACGTCCCAAACACGAACCGCAGGCGGCGCGCGGCGTTCGCCTACCTCGTCGGAGCCGCCGCCGTTGCCGTCTTGATCGCACTCGGCGCGCTACCGGTCACAATGCTGTGGACTGCTGTGGCCGTCCTTGTCATCGTCGGTGGCTACCACTTGATCGCGGGCTGGAACCTCGAGGTCCGAGAAGGTGAAGCGCTCGAGATCGCGAACCGCACCGTCGCGTTCGCCGTTGGCCATGCGTCGGCGTCGCTCGGGTTCACGGGGTGGCGAGCGAGGCCCGTGTGGAACGTTCTTGTGTTCAGCGCGGACGAACCGCCCTCAGAACGCGGCCTTGTGCGAATCGACGGAATCGACGGGACCGTCGTCGATCACTACAGCGAACCGGTGCCGGAACCCGAGCAGATCACCAACACCGAATAGCAGGAAGCCCCGGGACTGACCTGCCTAGCGCTCCGAGATCGGGAGGTACGGCTTGTCGATCTCGCCGATGTAGATCTGCCGGGGGCGCATGATGCGGGTCTCGGGATCTTCCGTCATCTCCTTCCACTGCGCCATCCACCCGGGCACACGCCCGATCGCAAACAGCACCGTGAACATCCGGGTCGGGAACTTGAGGGCTCGGAAGATGAGGCCCGAGTAGAAGTCGACGTTTGGATAGAGCTTGCGCTCGGCGAAGTAGTCGTCCTCCAAGGCTGCCTGCTCGAGTTCCTTCGCGACATCGAGCAGTGGATCGGTGATGCCCATCTTCCCGAGGACCTCATCGGCGTAGCTGCGAAGGACGCGTGCGCGCGGGTCGTAGTTCTTGTAGACCCGGTGTCCGAATCCCATGAGGCGGAACGGGTCGTTGGGATCCTTCGCTCTCTCGATCATGGATTTCGCCGAAGCGTTCGGGTCATCGACGATCGACCGCAGCATCTCGATCACTCGCTGGTTCGCCCCACCATGGAGCGGGCCCCAGAGTGCATCGATCCCGGCAGAGACCGAGGCG
>Ga0316191_10002000_pt1 | contig 14698 bp, 10 predicted proteins | sample Eddworburr2cm_MG_FD_204928 | JGI IMG/M metagenome (GOLD analysis project Ga0316191, IMG submission 204928) | Coastal sediment microbial communities from Maine, United States - Eddy worm burrow 2 cm | ecosystem: Environmental > Aquatic > Marine > Coastal > Sediment | place: USA: Maine...
GGAATGGAAAATTGTATTTTATACATCAATCTATACCTCAACCTGGGAGGATGAAGAAGATAATGAAACTCAAAAAGCAGACGGGGAAATGTAGAATCCGAAGTAAAAGATTAAAATATTTTTACGACTAACGTTTTTAAATCTTAGCGATCAATCATGTTTATATGGATACTATTAAAAAATTTATTTTAATAGCAAATATTTTTTTACCATTTGCATTAATGTGTCAGGACTTTAATATTATACCTTATCCGGTAAAAGTCGATAAACATGAAGGCTTTTTTGAACTTAACTCAAACACAGTATTAAATCCTGGCGAGGATCTCTACCAAAAAGCAAAACAGCTAAAAGATTATCTCGATCCGGCCACGGGTTTTGATATTAAAATTGGAAGTTCTAATATTCAATCCAACGAAATAATACTGAATATAAATGAAGACTTAAATGACCTGGGCGATGAAGGTTATACTCTTGAAGTAGGTCAAAACAGAATCCTGATAGAGGCATCTGATCAAAAGGGATTTTTTTATGCTTTTCAGACACTTCTTCAACTTTTACCGGAAGATATATTCAGGCATGCGAAAGTTGAAGATATGGAATGGCATATTCCTAACTGTAGCATTAGAGATACTCCACAATATGAATGGAGAGGCCTAATGATTGATTATAGCAGAACTTTCTGGAATAAAAGGATAACAAGGAAATATATTGATGCAATGGCCTTATATAAGTTAAACAAATTACACATGCATCTTACTGATGATCAGGGATGGCGTATTGACATCGCAAAATATCCTGATCTCACAGAAATTGCATCAAAATTTGATATGTCTTACCATGAACCTGAAGAAAGAGAAGGTTTCTTTAGTCAATCAGATATTAAAGAAATTATAATCTATGCGGAGGAAAGGAATATCGAGATAATTCCTGAAATTGAGATGCCGGGTCATTCCTCAGCAGTTTTCTCTGTTTATCCGGATCTATCCTGCAAGGGGGATAAAATGAAAATTCATCCTTTCACTCTGGGCCCCGGGATTCATCAAGAGATATTTTGTGCTGGAAATGATGATACTTTTGTGTTTTTAAATAATGTATTATCTGAAATATCCAGGTTATTTCCTTCTAAGTATATTCATATAGGAGGTGATGAGGCTCCAAAGGATCATTGGAAGGAATGTGTTAAATGTCAGCAAAGAATTAAGGATGAGGGCCTTAAGGATGAGCATGAATTGCAAAGTTGGTTTATTAAGCAAATAGAAACTTATTTATCTGCAAATAACAAAACAATGATTGGCTGGGATGAAATATTGGAAGGTGGGCTAAGCAGGACGGCAACTGTTATGTATTGGAGGGGATGGGAGAAAGAAGTTCCTGAATTTGTACTCAACCAGGGAAATAACATAATAATGACACCAACTTCTCATTGTTATTTTGACTATACATATGAAACGATCTCTACTGAGAAAGTCTATTCATATTGCCCCATTCCAGCAGGTCTCAATAAGGAATATGAAAAAAAGATTCTTGGGATTCAGGCAAATTTCTGGTCACATCTTAATAGAATTGAACCGGAAATGGATAGACAAATATTTCCCCGACTACTTGCACTGGCGGAGGTTGGATGGTTAAAAGAATCAAATAAAAAATGGGAAGACTTTACACTGCGTTTGAATAACCATTTAGAAATTCTGGATATTCTGGATATTTATTATCATGAAATAGGAATACATTAATTCAAATCATATGAAAACAAGGATATTGATTTTTTTAACCGCTCTGTGCTTGCTCTGCCATTCTAGAGCTGGTGCCCAGGCTATTAACATCATCCCTCACCCACAGGAGATAGTTATGGGAGAGAACACCTTCACTATTAACAATCATATCAAAATAATGAGTTCCTCAAAAAGTCATGACATAGCTGTTATTTTACAAAATCACATTAAGCAAAAGTTAGGATATAAACCAGAGGTAATTGTATCAAAGATATCAGAAACTGGTATCATTCAATTCGACTTTGATAAGAACCTTGCTAAAGAGGCTTACGAGTTGGTTGTTTCTAAAGATGGGATACAGCTTATTGCCTCCAATAGTACTGGTTGGTTTTATGGAGTACAAAGTTTGATACAGTTGTTTCCAATCCATTCGGATTTAGAAGAGGATAAATCGTCTTTAAAAATTCCAGAACTATCCATTAAGGATGCTCCCCGGTTTTCATGGAGGGCTTTTATGCTGGATGAGGCTCGTTATTTTAAAGGTATGGATCAGGTAAAAATGTTGTTAGATGAGATGGCATTATTGAAAATGAATGTTTTTCACTGGCATTTAGTTGATGACCAGGGTTGGAGAATTGAGATCAAAAAATATCCGCTACTTACTGAAATTGGATCGAAAAGAAAAAGCACACAGGTTGGGCCACTGAAATGGGATAGCCCCATTCAATCGGCAGAAGTACATGAAGGATTTTATACACATGAACAGATTAAAGAGATAGTAGAATATGCAAAAAAACGACATATAACAATTGTTCCTGAAATTGAAATGCCAGGACATTCTAGCGCAGCCATTGCATCATACAGCTGGCTTGGCACTGCAAAAAAAGAAATAGAAGTCCCTATAAAATTTGGAGTTGGCAAAGATGTATATGATGTAAGTGACCCAAAAGTATATCAGTTCCTTACAGACGTTCTTGATGAAGTAATTGATTTGTTTCCTTCCCGAGTTATTCATATCGGAGGAGATGAAGTTAGATATGAGCATTGGAAATCGTCAGAGTCTGTTAAAGCCTATATGGAAGAAAAAAAACTGACTTCCCCTGCTGATTTACAGATTTTTTTCATCAATAGTATTTCTCAATACTTACAAAGTAAAGGAAAAAGAATGATGGGATGGAATGAAATAATGGGGCACAATCTTCATGAATATCAGGATGAAGCAGATACTGAATCGAATCAACAACTGGCAAAAGAGACCATTGTACACTTTTGGAAAGGAGATGTGATCTTGGCTACACTGGCAGCAAAGAGTGGTTATGATATTGTGAACTCCTTGCATAGCAACACTTACCTCGACTATGATTACAATAGTATACCATTGTCAAAGGCATATGCTTTCGATCCTGTTCCGGAAGGACTTGATCCTATATATCACGATAAAGTGATTGGTACAGGATGTCAGATGTGGGGAGAGTGGATTCCAACTAATGGACACATGCACTTTCAGACATTTCCAAGGATTGCTGCTTATGCGGAGGTTGGCTGGACAGAAAGGCAAAATAAGAATTTTGAGAACTTTAAATCAGCTTTGCAAAATTTAAAAAAAGGCTGGGAACAAAAAGGAATTTATTACGCTCCTGAATCTGTTATCGAAAAAGATACTGAATAATGTGAAATGGAGTTTATCCAATGGTCTATTCATTTTAAAACAGATCAGTATAACTGAAACCAACAAAAATTATATTAAATTAAAAGTGGCGAATTCAGAACAAGTGCAACTAATTTAAATTAATACTTATTCAATTAATGGTAATTGATATGAAAAACCAAAACAGAAGATCATTCATAAAAAAATCAACATCCGCAATGGCAGGAGTTGGATTATATTCATCTATGCCGATAGGTTTTGCTTCTACGGCCCCAAGTGACCGTGTAAACATTGGCGTAATTGGTCTTGGATTTGGAGCAACAAATATACGTGTCATGATGGAGGCAAACTCATTTGTGCATTGCACTGCCCTGTGCGATGTTGATCAAATAAAGTTGGAGGAGCAAGCCAAATTACTGAAAGAAAAGTTTCTGGCAAATGCTGATAAAATAAAATTATACGCTGATTTTCGTAAACTTCTGGAGGATAAAGATATTGATGGAGTAATTGTGGCAACCCCCGACCACTGGCATACCTATATCTATGCGGAAGCCATCAAAGCCGGTAAGGCGGTGTATGTAGAGAAACCTACTGGAAAAACCATTGCGGAGTGTAATTTGATGGTAGATCTGCAACGAAAATACAATAATGTAGTGACCACAGGATTGTGGCAGATCAGCGTGGATTATTTTATGGATGCTTTTGATATTTTAAGGAGTGGTGTATTGGGTGATGTTTATAAAGCACATGCTTGGATTACGGGTGGCACTGATCCTATAATCTATAGTGCTGATCCTGAAAAAAATCCGGAAACGTTGGACTACAAAATGTGGCAAGGCCCAGCCCCTTTGCATCCTTATGTTCAGGACAGAGTGAAGAGCTGGCGACATTACTGGGATTATGGCGGGGGAAGACAAACAGACTGGGTGCATTACCTTGATTCGGCTTTAGATGGCATAGCTGCTCTGGGTCATGAAAGAACCTACCCGAAAGCGGTATATTCTGTTGGTTACAAACATCCGGAAACCATGAGGGAGGTCCCTTCGCTTCAGACTTCTGTATTTCAGTTTGATGATTATCATATTGTATGGGAGCACCAGGTCAGTCCATTGTATAACAGAGGAGATGGGGTAGCTTGGATTGGAAGCAACGGAACCTTGGTTTGCAATCGCAGAGGTTATGAAATTTTCCCCACCAACGACCGGGATGGAAAGCCTAAGATCGAAGCGAAGAAAAGACAGGGTCCCTATGCAAATCAATATAATCATATGATCAACTGGGCAAATTGTATCCGGGATAACAACGCTAATACAAATAGCCCAATTGATAAAGGAAGTTATGCATCCACTTTGGCTAATATTGCCAACATTTCGTATCGAATCGGTGGCAGGAGTCTTGAATATCTACCTGCTGAACAGAAATTCAACAATAATTCTGAGGCTGATTCATATATATTCCCGGATTACAAGAATAATTGGGCTTACCCACAAATATAGTTTTATTCATATAGGCCCAATCCTGTGGCAGCCCAATAAATTCCACCATATATATGGTCCAGGAATAATGGATCCTTATATAATTCAGACAAATGCCCCAATGCGGTATAAAACGATCTTCCTCCATCGTAATCCTGATACCATGCGATTGGATGAAAATCCCCCATACCTGTATGTCTGTCCTTGTCTTCCCATGTCCTGTCTGGATCATATGTTGATTCATCCACGGTAATTAGAACTTTTTGATTTTCAGTTAGTGCTTCCGTAAATGAATACCATTCATCTGTCCAGATCCACCTGTCTGCAAGGTGCATGGTGGATGGGTGGTTTTTATCTGTCACTTGCATTACGCCGGTCTGCTCTTCAGGATGATCAGTAAATGTACGTCCTACCAGTTTTCTGAACCACTCTCCTTCTTCTCCGCAAGCTGAGGTAGCATGAATTCCCACGAAGCCACCCCCATCGCGAATAAATCTTTTGAAACTTTCAAGTTGTTCTTCAGAAAGATCCCTGGTTGTTGAATGAAGAAAGACCAGGACATCATATTTATCGAGGTTTTCATCGTTAAAATTGCTTACCACCTGTGTTACGGTTAATCCAAAGGCATGCTTGTTTGCCAGCTTCTGGAATTCAAGAATGGCCGTTGGTTCCGTTACATTATGCCATTTGTCAGGGCTTAAATAAACCATAACCTCAAACTGATTTCTACTTTGATTTTGAGCAAAAACTGGAACCACGTTCATGAACATAATTATAATGACCAATATGTAATTGATTTTTCTCATCAGAAATAAATTTATAGGATAAATATTAACATTACGTAATCTGAATTTTAATCGAAAAACAATATATAAATGTAATTTTATAAGTAATAGATTAACTTCATTATTTTAAACTTACAATACAAATATTTTGCTATTCGATATAGTTGCAGCCTTCTGGATCAGTTTGTAACCCGGAACACAATGGAATAACTTTAAAAAGTTTGGATGTTACCGAACATTAGATTAATCCTGTTGATAAGCAATATACATTAAATTTGAAAAACGGCTTTGACATCGAAGTGTAATATTCTCATGTTAATAATTAGTTTTAGTTCAAAAGCATTGCAACTTAAAATTGAAAATCATGAATTCAGATAAACTTGAAAAATTCGAATTCCTTGTTGGTGATTGGAATTTGGAGTATAGGATTCCAAAAAGTATCTTCAGCGATCCGGGGACTGACACTGGAGAAGGATGTTTTAAGAAGATTCTAAAGGATAATTACGTGTCATTTGAATATTCAACTAAATCTGGTGGAGCGGCAAAAGGTATTTTTGCCTGGGATGAGAAAATAAATATGTATAGATATTGGTGGTTTGAGAATTCCGGAAGTTTTTTAAATGCAACTTGCAATTTTGTTAACGATACGACCTTAGCTATGAACTGGCATGATACTTTACTTGTTCAAACTTTTATCAAAGAAGCTGCGGATAGAGTAGTTCTGAAAATGCAACATCCTGCGGAAAATGGGGGATATGAATTGGTATTGGAAGTAAATTTTACAAAGAGATAACCAGGTGATATGATAAAATATTGAAATGAAAACATTGTTCGTAATATCGGATTAAAAAACGGACTTGTGTATATAAAAGTATCTGCGGTAAATGAAATTTGGTCAGCATTAAAATTTGTTATTCCATTGAATGACAGAAAAAAATAACCATGTACCAAACGTACAGATATAGTACGTATCATACTCACTAAGACATTCTTAACTTGAAATTAGTCTGGTTTTACATCATACAGATCTAATCACTTATATAGACTTAAATTATTTAATAATTCCAGATAGAAAAAGTCGAGGAATTGCTTGGTATTCCATGTTTAATCAACATTTTTTTTGTAAGTTTAAAAGCCAGACTCGTAGAATTATATTTTTTAATATATTGAAAATAACTGGTATAATATTCAAATCTTCCTGCATGTGAATATTGTTATATATTGAATCGAACTTAAAATCCCGGAATATGGAATTGAAATTTTTTTTCTTTCGAAGATCATCCCAAGTCTTTTATTTGATGGTTATTTTTCTGTTGATGCAGATGCCAAAAGCCCCTGCGCAAGAAATTGATCTTGAGAAATCCATTGAAGAACATAGAAAGGGAAAAATAATCGTAAAATCCAAACCCGATTCAGAAGTCAACATTGAACAGTTAAGCCATGAGTTCTGGTTTGGATGCGCTATTAGTGATGGCATATTTAATGGCAGAGCATCAGTAAACGATGTCAAACAATACAAAGAAAAATTCTTAGAGAACTTTAACTCTGCTGTAACAGAAAATGCCGTCAAGTGGGGCAATATGGAAAGACAAAAGGGCCAAGTGAACTATGCGGTGATTGATGCCATGTTGAAATGGACAGAAGAAAACTATATTCCATTACGGGCCCATAATCTTTTCTGGGGAATACCGAACAGGGTGCAATCCTGGTTAAAGGAAATGTCAGATGAGGAGTTGGAAGTAACACTTGAAAACAGAGCCGAGACTGTGACAGCCCGGTACAAAGGCCGGTTTGCAGAATATGATATGAACAATGAAATGATCCACGGGAATTACTATGAAGACCGCCTTGGTCCTGAAATTACAAAGAAAATGGCTGAATGGGCAAAAAAGGGGGATCCGGATATCAAGTTATATCTTAATGATTATGATATACTAACTGGCAATATGCTGGATAAATTTATAGCCCACATAAGGGATGTTCAAAAACAAGGGGTGCCTATTTCTGGAATCGGTGTACAGGGACATTTGCACTCTGATACCTTTGACCGGGCTGAATTGATCAGATCACTGGATTCTCTTGCAGAATTTCAATTGCCTGTTAAGATTACTGAATTTAATATGCCTGGACAGCGCTCAAAATATCACATAAATAAAATTCGAACCATGACGCCTGAAGAAGAAGATTTCAGGGCAAAGGAAATGATAGATTATTATAAGATCTGCTTTGCACATCCTGCTGTGGAAGGGATTTTAATGTGGGGTTTCTGGGAAGGAGCGAACTGGATACCTGTGTCTTCCTTATATAAAAGAGACTGGACACCAACACCTGCTGTCGAGGCGTATCAGAACCTTATCTTTAATGAATGGTGGACAACGGAAGAAGGAAAATCTGATGAAAATGGAGAATTTTCATCCTCCGCTTTTTTTGGGAAATATAGAGTTACCGTAAATGGGGAGAGCAAAGAAATACGATTGAATAAAGCTGATGGAAGTGTTGTAGTTGAGTTCTAATAACCAGAGCTTTATTTAGAAAACTAGTCTTGATTGTTTATTTTTGAATGTATGTCAAGTAACATTTTTTATTATTTATAATCCATAATAAATTATACTTTTTACAATGGAACCAATAAAACGCCGGCAATTTCTAAAATCTTCATTTCTTGGAGGGATGGCATTAACTATGCCTTTTGGATATGATTTGAAATATTTTTCCAACAAATCTGATTATACAAGCCAGGTAGGCCTGACTACTGGGGATCACAGGGCCGATATGGCTTTCCGTGCCCTGCAACCATTTTCCAAGCAAATCAAGCGAGGCATTGGAAATAAGCGCGTTTTGATCAAGCCAAATAATGTAATGATTGATCATCAGTTGGCTGCCACACATGTGGACAGCCTGGAAGGTATTCTTGAGTTTCTTAAGTCGATTGGGATAACTGAGAATATAGTAATAGCTGAATCTGCAGCAGGTGGAGCCACTTTTGATGGGTTCGATAATTACAAATATTTTGACCTTCAGAAAAAGTACCCAGTCAAGCTTATAGATTTGGACCAGGAGAAGTATGAGTTGATCCATGTCTTTGATGAGAAAGATTTTAGGCCACATCCTGTTCGTACCTCCAGTCTGATACTGGATCCGGATACCTATGTGATTTCAGCTGCTAAATTCAAAACGCACGACCGCGTTCTGGCTACCCTTTCCCTGAAAAATATAGTTTTTGGGGCACCCATTAAAGATCTGGGCTTCAGTTGGGACAAAAATAGAAAAGCGGGAACAAAAAATGACAAACCCATTGGTCATGGCAGTGGAATAAGGGGAATCAACTACAATACCTTCAGCATGGCAAAACTGTTACATCCGGATCTATCTGTTATTGAAGGATTTGAAGGGATGGAAGGAAACGGGCCGAACAGGGGAACTCCTGTTGATCACCGGGTATGTGTAGCAGGAACTGATTGGCTGGCTTCTGACCGGGTAGCCATTGAGTTGATGGGAATCGATTTTGCTGATGTTGGCTATCTGAACTATTGTGCAGATGCTGGCATGGGGGAGGGTGATCTGGCAAAGATAGAGATCATTGGAGAGCAATTAAAGGATCATATCAAATCCTATAAGCTAAGTGATAATATTGAAAAACAGCTTATCTGGAAACAGCCTCTTGGGTAAATTATGAGCTGACAGCTCATCCCAAAATCATTAAATAAGGACTGCCTTAGAGACAGCCCTTAGGGTATTTCCAATCCTGTAACTCTGGATCAATATCGTTCTGTTTTTATATTATTGTTATGCCATACCCAGCTCAAACCTTTCAATTTCATCCATGAATTTCTGAGCTTCGTTTATCTGGCTGCCATTACCCTGCAGTAGCCAGTTCACCCACTTTTTGTTCACATTCTTTGGACTTAGATTCCTGTATATCCAGATGGTTGGAATTATAAGTACAAGCGTCTGAGCAATCATCCACACCGGATCAGCCACTTTAATGAGATCAACATTTAACCATATTTTTGATATTACGATTAAAAAAGCCATGTGGAAAGGCAGGATCATTAATGCCATTCTAAGAAAATGAACAATAGCAATTTTCACTTTTTGTAATTGCTTCTGAACAATTGTAACCGGACCAGCATAGTCAGTTTCATGTATCAGTTTCAGTTGTTTGATTGCGCCATATGATATTACCGCAGCCCATGTAACGAGCAAAGATCCAGAAATTAAGAATTGTATTTCTGACCAATGTGTTGCAGTGAAATATATGAAATACCACATAACCATCTGATAAAAAACCAGTGTTGAAACATTTATCAGTATAAGGCTCGTCATCCTGGATCTGGCACTTTTGATATTGATTTTTCTTAAGATCTCTAGGTTCAGCTGTATGCTTTTTTCTAGTTTTTCTTCATGATTTGACCATGTATTCTGAATGTTATTTATATCAATCATTTTCTATTTGTTTAAATTTATTTCTTAATCTTTCTTTAATACGATTTATTTTTGTGCCTACATTGCTCACGGAAATATTGAGTACATTGGCAATTTCCTGATGACTGTTTCCATCAAGATATAGAATCATCAATGCCCGGTTCATTTCGTCAAGTTCCTGGATGAATTGTCTCAATAACCTGATATCCTCATCCTTGTCATCACTTCCTGTATCTGAGAATTTGACTAAATCCTCATTCAGGGGTGCAGTATACTTTTTCCGTACCGTATCCTTTCGATAGTGAGAAATGGATACATTAAGAGCAATCCGGTAAATCCATGTCGTAATTTTATAATCCGGATTATATTTACTGAAACTGCTCCAAAGTTGGAGAATGATTTCCTGTACAAGGTCCTCCTGATCCGCAGCAGATCGACTATAGGCATTGGCTATTTTATAGATTATGCCTTTGTTTTCTCCAATCATCAGGACAAAATCCTCCTTCGTTTCTATATTGTTTTTGACTTTCATCGGGATAAACCACAGAATTCAATTAGGAAATCAAGCGAACGATAAATGGTAAATAGATCATGAATCCTTTCCCGTGTTCTTGTAAGTAAGTGTTTTTTAAATTCTTTTATCATAATACTTAAACATTTGTTTCAACATTATTCGCAGCACCTGAAGAAAAATCACAATATGAAAATAAAATATTATAATACTTGCGACCTCGCATAATTACAAATTAGTAAAAGTTTATATTATTTAAACATCTTGAAAAGTTCATTATAATATTTGTAAATAGTGTCGTATATTGTACGATGGTGTTGGATATTCCGACAGAGAATTCAATTGATCCTGAACTAACTAATTGAATAACAGCAATTTAAAATTTGGTACTCTAATTGACTTTAGATTCCAAAAGCCTGACGTATGATCTTTTACAATTTAAAAATTGCTATTCGAAACATTCTCAAGAACAAAGGATTTAATCTGATCAATATTTTTGGTTTATCCATAGGTATGATGGCTACGATATTTATCGGCTTATGGATAATTGATGAATTGAGCTATGACCAATTTCATGAAAATGCCGACAGAATTTATCGAATTGATTGGCAATCAGAAAATCCTCAAACCCGGACTCCTCACCCGATGACCTATGAATTGGTCCGGGATATGACAGAGGTAGAAAATGCTGTGAGCATAACACCGGTCTGGGGAGAGGGGTTGACCCGTCCTATGAGGACTGTGAAACAAGGAGAAATTCAATATGAAGAAAATGGCATTTATGCTGCAGATACAACTTTTTTTCAGGTTTTTTCCTTCACCCTTCTTAAAGGTGACCCAAAAATTGCCCTGAAAGATGTGGGTGGTCTAGTAATAACTGAAGAAATAGCTAAAAAATATTTCGGTGATGAAGATCCAATGGGCAAAATGTTAATAATCAATTTCAGTGTAGATATACCTTTTGTGATTACTGGGGTGATGCAAAATATTCCACACAATTCTCATTTCCATTTTGATTTCCTTATCTCTTATAATTCCACAAAGGCATATCATACGGGTGAGTTTTATGAATGGGCAGATTTCGGACATTATAATTATCTTCTTCTTACAGAAAACACATCGCCCGAAAGTGTTGAAAAACAACTGTTTAATTGGGTAGGCAAATACAGGGAGTGGCCGGAAGGAGCAGAAGAAGAATATAAAAACGGGACAATAGGATTTAAATTAACGCCTATTACTGATATCCATCTTCATTCCAACATCAGGTGGGAGTTGGAAAGTAATGGCAATATCCTTTATGTATACGTTTTTGTATCCCTTGCTGTGTTTATCATCCTTATAGCATGTATTAATTTCATGAACCTTTCCACCGCCACGGCTACAAAACGGGCAGTCGAAATAGGTTTAAAAAAGGCCGTTGGGGCCAGTCGCGGTCAGTTGATACTTCAGTTCTATCTGGAATCATATCTGGCTTCATTTTTAGCAATGCTTATTGGAATAATTATTTTTGAGCTATTAACGCCAGTTTTCGGTACCTTAACAGGGAAAGTTTTCTATCTGGATTATAAAGATCCAATTGTTCTTTCCATACTATTTTTATTTACTATTGTAACTACTATTTTAGCGGGGACATATCCTGCGATCATTTTATCAAGATTTAAACCCACTCACATTTTAAAAGGAATTAAAGCGAGCTTCGGGAATCCGGTTAATTTCAGGAATGTGTTGGTAATATCTCAGTTCGCGATATCTGCTTTCCTGATCATTGGAACATTGGTCATATCCTCTCAATTAAAATACCTTAAAAATCAGAAATTGGGATTAATGTCTGAACAGGTTATGGCCATTCCCATTAGGGATAGTTTGATGCAAGCCAGTTATAAGGCTGTCAAGGCGGAATTATTAAAAGATAATGGGATTTTAAGCATATCTGCAGTTTCAAATCTTCCCGGGAGAAATTTTAATCAAAATCCTATCCAATGGAAGGGGGATGATGAGCAACTGAGTGTATCTGAATTAAGTGTAGATCATGATTTTTTTAAGACTCTCGGCATTCAATTAAAAGATGGACGATCCTTTTCATTAGATCGCGAATCTGATCAGGAATTTGCATTTATCCTGAATGAAGAAGCAGCAGCATATTTTGATTGGGAATCTGCCATAGAGCAGGAAGTACTTTGGTATGATGATGAGGTTGAACGGAATGGAAAAGTGATCGGAGTTGTAGAGAACTTTCATTTTCAATCACTTCACAAAAACATTGAACCTCTGATCATTAATTTGATGCCGGATGTGTTTAATTATTTTCTGGTAAAGATCAGTTCATCAAATATTTCTGAAAGCATTGCTTATCTGAAAAATACATATGAAGAACTGGATCCCAACAATGACTTTACATACTTCTTCCTGGATGATGAGTTCGCTACGTTGTATCAATCGGAAGAAAGTGTAGAAACCATCTTTTCTTATTTTACTATTCTATCTATACTTATCTCTTGCCTGGGATTATTTGGTTTATCAGCTTATGATGCTGAGCGTAGAACCAAGGAAATAGGTATCAGAAAAGTAAATGGAGCTACCATAACAAGTATTATTGCCCTGTTATCACGGGATATCTCCCGTTGGGTACTAATCGCTTTTGTAATTGCATGTCCTTTTGGATATTTTCTCATGAATAATTGGCTGGATAATTTCGCATATAAAACCACGATTTCAATTTGGTCATTCCTTCTAACAGGAATACTCGTAATTTTTATTGGCCTTGTGGCAGTAAGTTACCAGGCAATTAAGGCAGCCCGGAGAAATCCAATTGAGTCCCTCAGATATGAATAAGACCTCGGATTTTATCAATTGTTTCTAAAAATCAATAGTCAGGTTTATTTTGGCCTGAACTATTTAGTAATTTTGCCCTCGAATTCAGGAATGAACAGATTAGCTGTTTAGTTCCTGGCATTCATCCATATTGCTGATTAAAAACATAAATTAAAAGCATCATGAAAGTCAAATTATTCATATTGGCCATTATATTTCTGCAAATTTCCTGTACAAACAGAACTGAAAGGCAAGACGAAAACGTGGCTGACCCCGGTACCACTAAATATTATTTTGAAGGCATGTATGTGCCGGTCACGCTAAAATCTGATCTTTCTGTATTAACTGATAATGAAAGATCTATGATCCCTATCGTGATTGAAGCTGCCGAGATCATGGATGAATTGTTCTGGATTGAATCCTATGGAGATAAAAATGAATTGCTTGGAAAACTATCCGATGATAAGATCAGGGACTTTGCTGTGATCAATTATGGACCCTGGGACCGCTTGAAAAATAACGAATCCTTTGTTGAGGGAATTGATGATAAACCAAAAGTTGCTAACTTTTATCCGCATGACATGAGTAAGGAGGAGTTTGAAAATGCCGATCTGGATGATAAAGAGAACCTCTATACAATAATCAGAAGGGATGATAATGGAAACTTGATTTCAATTCCATACTATGAGTTTTTCAAGGAAAGAGTCGTGAAAGTAAGTGATCTACTTGCAAGGGCCTCTGAACTGGCCGATGATCCCGGTTTAAAAAAATACCTGGAACTTCGTTCCAAAGCTCTACTTGATGATGAATACCAGGCAAGTGATATGGCATGGTTGGATATGAAGGACAATACCATTGATGTGGTCATTGGTCCCATAGAAACCTATGAAGACAAACTTTTCGGTTATAAAGCCGCACATGAAGCTTACGTATTGGTCAAAGATAAAGCCTGGAGTCAAAAACTGGAGAAATTTGCTCAGTTCATGCCGGAATTGCAGAGTAATCTGCCCGTTCCTGACGCATATAAAAGAGAAAAACCGGGAAGTGATGCCCAGCTAAATGCATATGATGTGGTATACTATGCCGGAGATTGCAATGCGGGAAGTAAAACGATCGCCATCAACCTTCCAAATGATGAAGAGGTGCAACTTTCTAAAGGAACACGACGATTGCAGTTAAAGAATGCAATGAAAGCCAAATTTGATAAGATCCTGATACCAATTGCTAATGAATTGATTGAAGCTGAACAACTGGATCATATTACTTTCGATGCCTTTTTTGCAAATACCATGTTTCATGAAGTAGCACATGGCCTGGGTATCAAAAATATG
>Ga0316191_10002005_pt1 | contig 14687 bp, 23 predicted proteins | sample Eddworburr2cm_MG_FD_204928 | JGI IMG/M metagenome (GOLD analysis project Ga0316191, IMG submission 204928) | Coastal sediment microbial communities from Maine, United States - Eddy worm burrow 2 cm | ecosystem: Environmental > Aquatic > Marine > Coastal > Sediment | place: USA: Maine...
GCGGACGACTGGGTGGCGCGGAAATCGCACGCACCGAGTGGTATCGCGAAGGCCGTGTGCCGCTGCACACGCTGCGCGCTGATATCGATTACGCCACCTATGAGGCCGCCACTACCTACGGCATCCTCGGAGTAAAAGTGTGGATATTCAAAGGCGAGGTCATCGGTGCTGAAGAGCATTCCGAGGGCGCCAAGAAGACAGCAACTAATTAAGGGTTACGCAGATGCTTCAACCAAAGCGTACAAAATTTCGCAAGACACAAAAGGGTCGTAACCGCGGCCTGGCCCATCGCGGCAGTAAAGTGAGCTTCGGCGAATACGGCTTGAAGGCCACAGGTCGCGGTCGCGTTACAGCGCGCCAGATCGAGGCAGCTCGTCGTGCCATGACCCGTCACATCAAGCGTGGCGGCAAAATCTGGATTCGTGTGTTTCCTGACAAGCCCATAACCGGCAAGCCGCTGGAAGTGCGTCAGGGTAAAGGTAAGGGTAACGTTGAATATTGGGTAGCCCAGGTTCAGCCCGGCAGAGTGCTTTACGAAGTGCAGGGCGTATCTGAAGAACTGGCGCGTGAAGCGTTTGCGCTGGCCTCCGCCAAGATTCCCGTTGCTACAACATTTGTTAAACGGTCGGTGATGTGATGAAAGCAAGCGAATTGCGTGATAAGTCCGCAGAGGACCTGAACAAGCAGCTGCTCACCCTGCGTGAAGAGCAGTTTAAGCTGCGCATGCAAAAATCCACTGGTCAGCTGGGGCAGACGCACCTGCTCAAGCACAACCAGCGTGATATCGCACGCGTGAAGACTGTACTTAATGAGAAGGCAGGTAACTAAGAATGTCAGCTGCAGAAAAGCGTACACGTCTGGTGACCGGCAAGGTCGTCAGCAACAAGATGGATAAGACAATCACTGTGATGATTGAGCGTCGGGTGAAGCACCCGGTTTATGGCAAGTACATTACGCGTTCTTCCAAGATCCATGCCCACGACGAGAACAACCAGTGTGGCATTGGCGATACCGTTACGGTTGCGGAAACGCGCCCGATTTCCAAGAGCAAGACGTGGAAGTTGCTGGAAGTAGTAGAAGCCGCCGCTCCGGTTTAATCCCGGTTGCAGGCAGCACAGTTTAGCTCGCGGTGATGAGCCGCAGTTTGGAGTAAGAGATGATTCAGACACAGTCGTATTTGGAAGTCGCAGACAACAGCGGTGCTCGTCGTGTGATGTGCATCAAGGTGTTGGGTGGGTCCAAGCGTCGCTACGCGCGGGTCGGGGACCTCATTAAGGTTACCGTGAAAGAGGCTATCCCTCGCGGCAAGGTCAAGAAAGGCCAGGTAATGACAGCAGTAGTCGTGCGCACTAAAAAAGGCGTGCGTCGTCCCGACGGCTCCCTGATCAAGTTCGACGACAATGCAGCGGTACTGCTGAATGCGCAGGATGCACCTATCGGCACGCGTATTTTTGGCCCGGTAACCCGTGAGCTGCGCGGCGAGAAGTTTATGAAGATTATTTCTCTGGCCCCTGAAGTTATCTAGATTCGGCCAGCGCAGGGAGAGTAAGGAAATGTTGAAGATTAAGAGCGATGACGAAGTGATTATCCTGGCCGGCAAGGACAAGGGTAAGCGCGGCAAGGTTCGCAGGGTATTGGACAACAACAAGTTGATTGTATCCGGTATCAATATGGTAAAGAAGCACACCAAGCCCAACCCGCAAGCGGGTGTGGCTGGCGGTATTGTTGAGCAGGAAGCGCCTATACAGGTTTCCAATGTGGCGATTTTCAACCCTGGCACCAGCAAGGCTGACCGTGTGGGCTTCAAGATAGACGGAGATAGCAAAGTGCGCATCTTCAAATCCAGTGGTGAGGTTATCGGCTCTTAAGCGCTCTCTCGAAGACAGGGCTGACAGGGTAAACAGGTAAAAGATATGGCAACGCTGAAAGAAAAGTACAAGAGCGAACTCGCTCCCCAGCTGAAAGAAGAGCTGGGTCTGGACAATGTGATGGAAGTGCCGCGCATCACCAAGATCACCCTTAACATGGGTGTTGGTGAAGCGCTGGGCGATAAAAAGGTGTTGGAAAACGCTGTTGCGGATATGGAGAAGATCTCCGGCCAGAAGGTCGTGGTCACTAAAGCCCGCAAATCAATCGCCGGCTTCAAGGTACGTGATGGCTGGCCCATTGGCTGTAAAGTAACGCTGCGCTCTGACCGTATGTATGAGTTCCTGGAGCGCTTGATCAGCATCGCTATACCACGTATTCGTGACTTCCGTGGCATCAGCCCGAAGTCATTTGACGGCCGCGGCAACTTTGCCATGGGCGTTACCGAACAGATTATATTCCCTGAAATCAATTACGATGAAGTGGATGCCCTGCGCGGTATGGATATCACTATTACCACCACTGCTCGCACGGACGATGAAGGTCGCGCACTGTTGCGTGCCTTCAACTTCCCACTGAAAGCTTAAGAGGCTTTATACATGGCTAAAAAATCTATGATTGCGCGTGAGAACAAGCGTGCACGTACAGTAGCTAGGTTCGCTGAGAAGCGCGCCACCCTGAAGGCAATCCTGAACAATCAGGATGTGTCTGACGAGGAAAAGTGGGACGCCCAGGTCGCCCTGCAAAAGCTGCCACGTGATGCCAGCCCGGTACGTCAGCAGCGTCGCTGCCAGATCACCGGTCGTCCCCACGGAGTTTATCGTAAATTTGGCCTGTGCCGTAACAAGCTGCGTGAAGCGGCAATGCGCGGTGATGTCCCCGGTCTGGTTAAGTCCAGCTGGTAAGCAACCAGTTGGTTGACGGAGAGAATTAGATTATGAGTATGCAAGACCCATTGTCAGATATGCTGACCCGTATTCGCAACGCACAAATGGCTGGCAAGACAGGTGTGGAAATGCCTGGCTCCAAGCTCAAGGCTGCGGTTGCCAACGTGCTGAAGGAAGAGGGCTACATCGCCGACTTCAAGGCCTCCAGTGAAACTGGAAAGCCGCGCCTGGCGATAGAGCTGAAGTACTACGAAGGCAAGCCGGTGATCGCAGAGATAGATCGCGTCAGCCGCCCCGGACTGCGCCGTTACACTGGCAAGGATGGCCTGCCTTCCGTACGCAATGGCCTGGGTGTGGCGATTATCTCCACCTCCAAGGGTGTGATGACCGAGCGTGCAGCTCGCGCAGCCGGTGTCGGCGGCGAATTACTGTGCACTGTTTTCTAAACTGATTGATTTAAAGAGCATTCAAAATGTCTAGAGTCGCAAATAATCCGGTACAGCTGCCAAGCGGTGTGGAGGTCAAGCTGGATGGCAACGGCCTTACCGTCAAGGGCAGTAAAGGTAGCCTGGAACTTTCCCTGTATGAGGGTGTTCAGGTCAGCCAGGATGACAACGTTCTGACCTTTACCTACGACAGTGACAAATCCAAGCCGATGGCCGGGACGACGCGGGCGTTGGTTAATAACATGGTCCTGGGCGTCAGCGAAGGCTGGGAAAAGAAGCTGGTCCTCAACGGTGTTGGTTACCGTGCCAAGGCTGACGGCAAGAGCGTTAACCTGACCTTGGGCCTGTCGCACCCAGTGGATTACAAATTGCCCGAGGGTGTCACAGTTGAGACTCCTACCCAGACCGAAATCGTGGTAAAGGGCATAGACAAGCAGGCTGTAGGCCAGGCCGCTGCGGTGATCCGCAGCTTCCGTCCGCCGGAGCCATACAAGGGTAAAGGTGTTCGTTACGCTGACGAGTACGTCCGTCGTAAAGAAGCCAAGAAGAAGTAAACAGGTAATCGACATGAGTGCAAAGAATGATTCAAGGTTGCGTCGCGCACGTCGTGCTCGCTCCCGTATGCGTGATCTCGGTGTCAACCGTCTCAGCGTACACCGCACACCCCGGCACATTTATGCCCAGGTAATCGCACCTGCCGGTGACAAGGTGCTGGCTAGTGCCTCTACACTGGACAGTGATCTGCGCAGCAGCAAGACAGGCAATATCGATGCCGCCGCAGCGGTGGGCAAGCTGGTTGCCGAGCGGGCGAAGGCTGCAGGCGTGGAGCAGGTGGCATTTGATCGCGGTGGATACAAGTACCACGGACGCGTGAAGGCACTGGCCGACGCGGCTCGTGAAAGTGGACTGGAATTCTAGGGTATAGATATGGCTTTTAACGATCAGAAAAAGCAGCAGCAGGATGGTGACCTCCAGGAGAAGCTGGTCCAGGTCAACCGTGTAGCTAAAGTGGTCAAGGGTGGCCGTATCTTTGGTTTCACCGCCCTGACTGTTGTTGGAGACGGCAAAGGTAAGGTGGGCTTCGGCCGCGGTAAGGCGCGTGAAGTGCCTGTTGCGATCCAGAAGGCTATGGAAGCTGCGCGTCGCAACATGATCCAGGTAGACCTGAACGGCGGGACTATCCAGTACCCGGTCAAGGCCTCCCATGGAGCCTCGAAGATATATATGCAGCCCGCATCTGAAGGTACCGGTGTTATTGCCGGTGGCGCGATGCGTGCAGTGCTCGAAATTGCTGGTGTACACAACGTCCTGGCCAAGTGCTACGGCTCGACTAATCCGGTAAACGTGGTGCGTGCGACCTTTAACGGTCTGCGCGACATGGTTGCTCCGGAAGATGTCGCTGCCAAGCGTGGCAAGACTGTTGAAGAAATTCTGAATTAATTATTGGGTTGGCTAAGTCATGGCTAAAGCAACTATCAAGGTTACCCAGGTCAAAAGTGCCCACGGTCGCCTGAAAAATCACAGGGCGTCCATGTCCGGTTTGGGCTTGCGACGTATTGGTCACACGGTAGAGGTGGAAGACACTCCCTCGGTCCGTGGCATGATCAACAAGGTACATTACCTGGTACGGGTTGAGGACTAAATCATGTCAGATGTTATGCGACTGAACACACTGAGCCCCGCACCGGGTTCCAGGAAGAACACCAAACGCGTTGGACGCGGCATTGGCAGTGGCTATGGCAAAACTGCCGGCCGCGGTCACAAGGGCCAGAAGTCCCGCTCCGGCGGTTCCGTGCGGCCCGGTTTTGAGGGTGGCCAGATGCCACTGCAGAAGCGCCTGCCCAAGTACGGATTCAGTTCGCGCATTGCGCGTACTACCGCACAGATTCGCGTCAGCGAGTTGAATGCGATAGCGGCTGAAGTGGTTGATCTGGAAGCGCTGAAAGCGGCCGACCTGGTGAAGGATAATGTTACCCGCGCGCGGGTGTTCCTGTCCGGTGAACTGGACAAGGCTGTCACTGTCAAAGGTCTCGCGGTAACCAAAGGTGCCCGTGAAGCAATTGAAAAAGCTGGCGGGAAAGTAGAGGACTAAATGGCGACACCTCAGCTGCCCTCAGTAAACAAGGCTGGCCTGGGCGAGCTTTTTGCTCGCCTTCGTTTTGTTTTATTGGCAATTATTGTTTATCGGATCGGGACGCATATCCCGGTTCCCGGGATTGATCCCAACCAACTGGCGGCGCTGTTCAACCAGAACCAGGGCACTATCCTGGGGTTGGCCAACATGTTCTCCGGTGGCGCTTTGGAGCGGATGAGTATCCTGGCGCTGGGTATCATGCCCTATATCTCTGCATCCATCATAATGCAGTTGATGTCGGCGGTAACCCCGCAACTGGAACAGTTGAAGAAAGAAGGCGAGTCTGGCCGCCGCAAGATCAGCCAGTACACGCGCTACCTGACGGTAGTGCTGGCCGTGATACAGGCCACGGGTATGACCGTGGGAATGGCCAACCAGGGGATGTCCTACGACACATCGATTGTGTTCTTTGTGATAGCTATTACCTCCCTGGTGACCGGTGCCGTCTTTATGATGTGGCTCGGTGAACAGATTACGGAAAAGGGTGTGGGCAACGGGATTTCCCTGTTGATCTTCGCCGGCATCGTGGCGGGCTTGCCCGCGGCGATAGGCCAGTCGCTGGAGCAGGCGCGACAGGGTGAACTTAACATCCTGATATTGCTGCTTATCCTGACCCTGGCGATAGCGGTCATTTATATGATCGTATTCATCGAACGCGGCCAGCGCCGCATCACGGTGAATTACGCCAAGCGTCAGCAGGGACGCAAGATGTACCAGGCGCAGAGTTCGCACCTGCCCCTGAAGGTGAACATGGCGGGTGTTATCCCGGCTATTTTTGCCAGTAGTATCCTGCTGTTCCCGGCGTCAATCGCCCAGTGGTTCGGCTCCAGCGGTTCCGCTGACTGGCTGCAGGACCTGGCCGTGGCCATTGGCCCCGGCCAACCCTTGAACATATTGTTGTTCACGGTGTTTGTAGTGTTTTTCTGCTTCTTCTATACGGCGTTGATGTTTAACCCGGTAGAAGTGGCTGACAACCTGAAGCGTTCCGGTGCCTTTGTGCCCGGTATCCGCCCGGGGCAGCAGACTGCCAATTACATAGATGGCGTGCTCACCCGGCTGACGGTATTTGGCTCCGCCTATATTGCCCTGGTGTGCCTGATGCCGCAGTTCCTGGTAGTGATGTGGAACGTGCCCTTTTACCTGGGCGGTACCTCGCTGCTGATTGTTGTTGTAGTGGTAATGGACTTCATGGCACAGGTACAGAGCCACCTGATGTCACACCAGTACGATTCGGTGATGAAGAAGGCCAATTTGAAGAATTATGGAGGTGCCGGGCGCGCTCGTTAGAACGGCCGGCGAATGGAGTAGTTGTTATGAAAGTACGTGCATCAGTGAAGAAAATTTGCAGGAACTGCAAGGTAGTTCGCCGCAATGGTGTGGTACGCGTGATCTGTAATACGGATCCGCGGCACAAACAGCGCCAGGGTTGAACCCGGCCCTGGCTGAAACCGCGGTTGATTTTTAGTAACGATATCGCTAGAATGCTGCGCCTTTTGCGCTCATCACAGGTAAATCTGAAGAAAATCAGTAGCTTGGATGGGCCTGGTAGCATAGAGCGAAGACAAATGATTGGAGAAAGTTGAATGGCTCGTATCGCCGGCGTCAACATACCGGATAACAAGCATGCTGTTATCTCTTTGACATACATCTTTGGTGTAGGTCGCAGTCAGGCCAAGCGCCTGTGCGCCGCCACCGGTGTGGCGGAAAGCACCAAAATTGGTGAGCTTTCCGAGCAGGAGATGGATGCACTGCGCGCGAAGGTGACAGACATGACCGTGGAAGGTGATCTGCGTCGTGAAGTCTCCATGAATATCAAGCGCCTGATGGACCTGGGTTGCAACCGCGGATTGCGTCATCGCCGCGGCCTGCCACTGCGTGGTCAGCGCACCAAGACCAATGCCCGCACCCGCAAGGGTCCGCGCAAGCCGATTCGCAAGTAGGTCAAAAACCTCAGCGAATCCTTTTTAGTGTAGCTGCACCACAGTGCAGTGTTGATATTAAAGTAGGAAACAAACTATGGCCAAGCCAGGTGCGAAAAGCACTCGTAAGAAAATTACCAAGACCGTTGTCGACGGTATCGCGCATGTTCACGCGTCCTTCAACAACACCATCGTTACCATTACCGACCGCCAGGGCAATACCCTGAGCTGGGCGACCTCGGGTGGCTCCGGCTTCCGCGGTTCGCGTAAGAGCACCCCTTTTGCTGCGCAGGTTGCGGCAGAGCGTGCCGGCGAGGCAGCCAAGGAATACGGCCTGAAGAACCTGGACGTGCAGGTTAAAGGACCCGGCCCAGGCCGTGAATCAGCAGTGCGCGCACTGAATGCCTGTGGTTACACCATCAGCAACATCACTGACGTCACACCGATTCCCCATAACGGTTGTCGTCCGCCGAAAAAACGTCGCGTATAACGCCCACAGGAAGATTTGACATGGCTCGATATATTGGACCGAAGTGCAAGCTCTCCCGTCGTGAAGGAACTGACCTGTTCCTGAAAAGCGGAGTGCGCTCACTGGAAAGCAAGTGTAAGGCAGAGGCCGTTCCCGGCCAGCACGGCGCCCGTCGTGGTCGCCTGTCGGACTACGGCGTGCAGTTGCGTGAAAAGCAGAAGGTTCGCCGTATTTACGGTGTTCTGGAAAAGCAGTTCCGTAACTACTACAAGGAAGCGGCCCGTCTGAAGGGTGCTACAGGTGAGAACCTGCTGCAGCTGCTGGAAAGCCGACTCGATAACGTGGTGTACCGCATGGGCTTTGGTTCCACGCGTTCTGAAGCGCGTCAGCTGGTTGCGCACAAGGCCATCATGGTTAATGGCCAGGTGGTGAACATCGCCTCATATCAGGTACAGGCAGGTGATGTCGTATCCCTGCGTGAAAAGGCCAAGAAGCAACTGCGCGTGCAGTCTGCTCTGGCCCTCGCGGCCCAGCGCGGCGAGCCTGAGTGGATCGAGCTGAACAGCGAGAAGCTGGAGGGAGTGTTCAAGTCAGTGCCTGATCGCCAGGACCTGACCTCGGAGATCAATGAGAACCTGATCGTCGAGCTTTACTCCAAGTAATCTACTGAAGGACCAACCTACAATACAGGTGCCGAAATGCAGAGTGCAGTGAACGAATTTTTGACCCCGCGTTTGATCAATGTTGATGAGAAGAACAACACGCGCGCCCAGGTAACGCTGGAGCCCCTGGAGCGTGGTTTTGGCCACACCCTGGGCAACGCCTTGCGTCGTATCCTGCTGTCCTCCATGCCCGGCTGTGCCATCACCGAGGTGGAAATAGACGGCGTACTGCACGAGTACAGTGCCATTGAGGGTGTGCAGGAAGACGTGATTGAAATCCTGCTGAACCTGAAGGGTATCGCCCTGGTGATGAACGGCAAGGAAGAAGCTGAGCTGACCCTGATCAAGAAAGGTCCGGGCGCGGTAACAGCCGGCGATATCCAGGTCGACCACGATATCGAAATCCGTAACCCCGAGCACTTAATCTGCCACCTCAATAGCGATTCTGAAATCAGCATGAGGCTGACAGTGGCCCGCGGTCGCGGTTATTCTCCGGCTGATTCCCGTGAAAATCCGGAAGAGGAAACCCGCTCTATTGGCCGCCTGCAGCTGGACGCGACTTTCTCACCGGTACACCGTGTGTCCTACGTTGTCGAAGCCGCTCGTGTAGAGCAGCGCACCGACCTGGACAAGCTGGTACTGGATCTGGAAACCAACGGTACTATCGACCCGGAAGAAGCGATCCGCCGCGCCGCGACCATCCTGCAGCAGCAGCTGGCCGTGTTCGTAGACCTGGAGAGCGAGTCCGAGTCCGAGTCCGTGGTAGAAGAAGATGAAGTTGATCCGATTCTGCTGCGCCCGGTAGATGACCTGGAGTTGACTGTTCGGTCTGCGAACTGTCTCAAGGCGGAAAATATTTACTACATCGGTGACCTGGTGCAGCGCACCGAGGTAGAGCTGCTTAAAACCCCGAACCTGGGTAAGAAGTCGCTGACCGAGATCAAGGATGTGCTGGCGTCCCGTGGCTTGTCACTGGGCATGCGCCTGGACAACTGGCCGCCTGCCAGCCTGAAAAACGACGACCGGGTGCTGAGCATATAAGCTTCGCTCCCGAGTCACTGGTTGAAAGTGCTGAGATAGCACAGAACATAGGATAGGAAAAATGCGTCATCGTCACAGTGGACGTCAGTTAAATCGCAACAGCTCCCACCGCAAGGCCATGTTTCGCAACATGACCGTTTCCCTGGTGGAGCACGAGCTGATTAAGACAACCCTGCCCAAGGCCAAGGAGCTGCGCAGCTATGCTGAGCCGCTGATTACCCTGGCGAAGAAGGACAGCGTGGCCAACCGCCGCCTGGCTTTCGACCGTACCCGCAGCAAGTCCGCTGTGGGCAAGCTGTTCAGCGAACTGGGCCCGCGCTACCAGGAGCGTCCCGGCGGCTACATCCGCATCATGAAGTGCGGCTACCGCACTGGCGATAAGGCCCCCATGGCCTACGTCGAGCTGGTGGATCGTCCCCATTTTGAAGCTGCGGAGGACGCTGAGGATTAATTCCTTGTAGTCTTTGAAATACCTTTAAAGCCGGGCTGTGTCCCGGCTTTTTTGTGCCTGTACAAAAGAGGGTTTATGCCTGTTCTCGCTTTGTCCGGCCGATTCGCGGCCTTGCTGTCTTGCCTGTCCGGGGACGCAAAAACGCCGTCCACGGCAGCTCGGGTGAGGTTGTCCCTGGCCTCACACGCCCCGACAGGCAAAACAGCAAGGCCAGGACTCTCGCTCCTGCTCCAGCGATATTCTTTATCCAGGCCTGGAGAAAGGTATTTACTTAAAACCACATAAATTTTATTGACAACGCATATAAATGGGAATAAATTCCCAAATAAGCAAATTATATGTGCTCCCAAAATAGAAAATTACACGTGGTGGTCCTTATGAAGAAGCTCTTACCCTCCCTGGCCGGTTTTTCGTTCCTGCTGCCCTTGTTGCTACCTGCAACCGTGATCTCCGCCGATGATCCTGCGGTGAACCGGCTGCTGGCGTCCCAGTGTGCCCAGTGTCACGGCACCAATGGTTACTCCCGAAATGGGATCGAGGGTATAGCCGGGGAAGAGGCCAAGGATATGTACGAAGACCTCACGGACATGAAAGGCGAGGATAAGCCCGAGGACATTATGGACCACCAGGCCCTGGGTTATACCGATGACCAGATCCGTCGTATCGCCAGCTACTTCGCTACCCTGCCGGAAGATGGGCAGTCCCCCGAGGGGGAGTCCAGTAGTGAGCGCGTCTCAGCAATCACAAGCTCGGATCTGGAGAGTAAAGAGGACGAGAAAGAAGACGAGAGAGAGGAAGAAGACCACGAGGACCACGAAGATGAAGAGGAGGAGGAAGAGGATTAGGCGGATAGCCTTAACCTGCTCCCCGTCGCTGCTCGAGCGATGCCCCGGACAACCAGAGGACTTTTGTTATGTCATTGAAAAGAAGAACAATTTTGCAGATGCTTCCCGCGGCGGCGGCCTTGTCCATGGCGCCGTCGTTGAGGTCGCAGACGGCCCATCATGTGGTGGTGGTCGGCGGCGGTTTTGCCGGTGCCACCGTTGCCAAGTACCTGCGGATGTGGAGCAACGGGCAAATCGACGTGACCCTGGTGGAGCCACGGCTCAGGCATGTGTCCTGCATTATGAGCAACCTGGTGCTGAACCGGCAGCTCAAAATCCGCGATCTGTCCTTTGATTATGCGACCCTGCAGGCGAAGTACGGGGTAAGGGTGCTGCAGGACCGGGCACAGCGCATCAGTGCCGCCGGGCCAGAGATAAAACTGAAAGAAGCGGGTTGGATTCCCTACGACAGCCTGGTGGTGGCCGCCGGCATCCAGTTTGACCAAGTACCCGGCCTGGACGATGCGAATAAAACACCCCACGCATGGATAGCGGGAGGCCAGACCAACCTGCTGCGCGATCAGATAGAAAATATGAAGGAGCGCCAGACTTTTGTGATGTCGATTCCAGATAAACCCTACCGCTGTCCTCCAGGACCCTACGAGCGGGCCTGCCTGGTGGCAGATCTGCTGCGCGATCGGGGCGGCAAGGTGGTTGTGTTGGATGCCAACAACGGCATACAGGCAGAAAAAGAGACCTTTACCCGGGCGTTTGAACAAGAGTACGCCGGCATTATCGAATACCGGCCCCTGGAGCGGGTGGTATCCATCGACCAGGGCAGTAATATCGTCTACACCAAGCGCCTGAATGAGGAGGGTAATGAGGTTGGAGACGACTCAGCCCGGGGTGAGGTGGTCAATATCATCCCGCGCCACGGCGCGCCACAGCTGCTGCAAAAGAGTGGTCTGACCGATGAGGGTCGCTGGGCGCCGGTGGATCCCACTACCTATGAATCGACGCTGGAACAGTTTCCCAATGTCTACGTGATCGGTGATTCCCAGAACACCGGTCAGCCCAAGTCCGGGCATATGGCCAATGCACAGGCCAAGGTTTGCGCAGATGCCATTGTGCGCAGGGCCGCCGGGATGCCGGTAGATAGTGAAGAGCGGTTGGCGAATATCACTACCAACTCCGCCTGCTTCAGTCCTATTAATTCTTCGGAAGCCTCCTGGTTAACCGCGGTATTCCGCTACGACCCCGAGACAGGAAAGATGGGTCTGGTACAGGATTCCCTGGGTGAGGCACACAACTGGAATTCGGAAAATTATCGGGACATGTTCAGCTGGTCCGAGAACCTGTTCGCGGACACCTTCATGTAAGGCAGTCGGGCGATTCCGCTCCCTGGTAGGGGGCGGATTGTTTTGACTTGGTGCTGGATTGGGAATATATTCCCAGCGATGGACAAAACAATGAATCAGGTTCTCAGCGCGGCAGTATTGAAACTACTGAGACCCCTGGTGAGGGTGTTGTTACGACACGGCATGGCTTACGGCAGTTTTGCTGAATTGGCCCGCAAAGCCTTTGTTGAGGAGGGATTTGCCCAGGTGGAAAGTACCGGCAAGCGCCCCACCGTATCCGGGGTTGCAGCCCTTACCGGGTTGACTCGCAAGGAAACCAAACGCCTGCGGGAACTGGAGGTGGTGGATGACGAATCTTCCTCCCAGCGTTATAACCGCGCAATCCGCGTGGTCAGCGGTTGGCTCAGCGATCCCCGTTTCCAGACCGGAGCGGGGGCGCCGGCGGTATTGCCCATGGAAGGGGAGGGGTGCAGTTTCAGCTTACTGGTCAAGGAGTATAGCGGGGATATACCCCCGGCTGCGATGTTATCGGTACTGCAGAGCAGCGGTACTGTCATCGCCGACGATGTTGGCGTTACCCTGCACGCCCGGGCCTATCTGCCCGCCGCCACACCCACTGAAAAACTCGACATTCTGGGCACCGATGTGGCTGAGCTGATCGATAGTATTGGCCACAATCTCGACGCGCCTGGCGACCAGCGGTATTTTCAGCGCAAGGTGTCGAACGTCCTGGTACACCCCGAAGCGGTTCCCCTGTTTCGGGACTTGGCAACACAAAAATCCCAACGCTTACTGGAGGATTACCACAGCTGGTTGTCGGAACATGAGGTCGACCCGGAACTCGAGCCAGACGTGGATCCCCGCTATGTGGCGGTGGGAATCTATTATTCAGAGTACCCCGGCCCGGGGAAGGATTGAACATGTCTGTACTGCGTCTGAGTCTGATTCTGTTACTGCCGGTTATCACCTGTCTCAGCGCCTGTGGCGGTGGAGGTGGTGGCGGTATTGTGGCAGCGTCATCCCCCGGTGGTGGTGGCATCGGCGGCACCGGCTATACCTCATCGGGCACGGTGGACGGGTTTGGCAGTGTTTTCGTCAACGGTGTGGAATTTGAAACGGACGAGGCGGAAATACTGATCGACGGTGAATTTGTGGGCGAGGATGCCCTGGGACTGGGTATGGTGGTCGTGGTATCGGGTACGGTCAATGAGGATGGTGTCACCGGTGATGCCAGCCAGATCGTTTTTGATGAAGATGTTGTCGGTCCGGTCGCGACCCTGGAGCGCAATCGGGACAACGACAGTATGTTGTTGAGTGTTCTCGGTATAGAAATCATCGCCGAGCGCACCGGTACTGTGTTTGACGACACCAGCTTTGACTCGCTTACAGTGGGCGACCTGGTCGAGGTTTCGGGTTTTCCCAATAATGCCGGTCAGCTACGCGCTACGCGTATTGAGAAACAGGGTAACTTCGTCGATGGCGAGAGTGAGGTCGAGCTCAAGGGTATTGTGACACTGTTGAGCAGTAGTCAATTTACGCTCGGGAACACCGTCGTGGACTATCGCAATGCTGATCTGAGCGATATCCCGGGTGGTGTCTTACAGGAGGGACAGCGGGTTGAAGTGCGCGGCACCCTGAATGGGGCCATCGTCCTTGCCAGCCGGGTAGAACCGGAGGACGGCGTTGAGGATGCTTTCGATGACAATGAATCGGTCAGCGTCGAAGGCACGATTACCGGCTTTGTCAGTCGCAGCAACTTCAGGATCAACGGTGTGCCGGTCGATGCTGGCAGTGCCGCCCTGCAGCCCGAGGCTCTGGTACTGGGCGATGGCGTGATAGTAGAAGCCGAGGGTACCTGGGATGGCAACGTATTGCGTGCGGATGTGGTGACAGCCCGCCGCGGCCGCATAGAAATCGAGGCAGTGGTGGCCGCGGTGGACGCAGCGGCCAATACAGTCACCCTGCAATTGGCGGGCGGGACAGTGGCAATACGCCTGGACAACAGCACGCTACTGGATGACGACACCGATACGGCTGAGCCTTTCAGGATTGGCGATATCCGCAGTGGTGACTTCCTGGAAACGGAAGCGATCCTGGAGGGGGATCTGCTGTGGGCTACCCGTGTTGATCGCGATGAAACAGATGACGACGTGGTGCAGGCCCCGGTTGAAAGTTTTGTCTCGGGCAGCAGTATCACGCTGCTGGGTTTGACCTATAGCACCCTGGGTGCCGAGTTTGAGGACAGGAACGACAACCCGCTGACAGCGGAGCAGTTCTACAACGCCCTGGATGTCGGCATGCTGGTGAAGATCAAGGATGAACAATCGCCGGACGGTGTTGCTGACGAGGTGGAGTTCGAGTCGGAAGTGGAACTGGATGGCGGTCCCGAGTTCGAGGACGAGCCGGACGAGCCGAATGAGCCAAACGAGCCGAATGAGCCAAACGAGCCGAACGAGCCAAACGAGCCGAACGAGCCAAACGAGCCGAATGAGCCGAATGAGCCAAATGAGCCAAATGAGCCAAATGAGCCGAACGAGCCAAATGAGCCGAACGAGCCAGATGAGCCCTGATGGGTTCATCTGGCTCCGGGCTTTGCCGGGCCGAGCCCTGACTATGGCTTAATGCCTGGC
>Ga0316191_10002006_pt1 | contig 14684 bp, 10 predicted proteins | sample Eddworburr2cm_MG_FD_204928 | JGI IMG/M metagenome (GOLD analysis project Ga0316191, IMG submission 204928) | Coastal sediment microbial communities from Maine, United States - Eddy worm burrow 2 cm | ecosystem: Environmental > Aquatic > Marine > Coastal > Sediment | place: USA: Maine...
GGAATCCGGCCCGATAACTAAACGCTCGCCCCGGGCTTACAACGCGTGGTGCTCCGCCCTCTCACAGTTTTCGTTCTATTGGATGTTCGGCGCGGGATGCCGGGTTTGAACGTTCGCGCGATTGCGTTGCCCGGCCCTGGAGTGGATCACCGGTATCGTCTTCTTCTTTCTTTTTGATCTGTTGGGCTTCGTTGACGATCTTGAAGTCGGGATCGCTGACATTGCCCATGCCACCGAGGGGAATAAGGAACGCCCCGAGTACATAGGCTCCGCTGGCTCGCCTTCTGGCCCAAATGGCGATTTTGTAGAGCAGCAGAAAAAACAAGCCCGCGCCGCCCGCTGCGAACAGTACATTGCCGAGTACCCCCGGTAGTTCCATGGCGGCACCTCCTTCGGGTCCTGTCCAGGCTCATTGATCTGTGGGCGCGATCCATCGGATTCAAGGACGCCATGCCACCTCATTCCTGAGGGCCGGAAATCAGATCCAGCAATTGATCCCGAAAAGGGAAGCATGGGGAGTCCAGTCGCTCTAGTTCGGAGTGCCGGCCATGCCGCCAGGGATGTGACATGGACGTTGGCGGGGCCAAGTCGGACATCCGCGCAGGGCGTTTCACGAATAGAACACCCAAGCCCGCTTTTCGGGCAGGTTCTTCCCGTTTGAATCCGGGCCTACCGGCTATTCCCTGCTATCGACATCGCGTGCCGCGCTTCCCCGTTGTCTGGTTCTTTGTCTCGCGCCGCTTGCTTTCAGACCTGATCGGTCTGCCGGAACGGGCGTGCCGGTGGCGGGCCGCGAGGGTCCGGTCGCCAGTTCTTCGTCAGTACTTGCGCTTGCGGTTACTGGGCCCGGTCGGCGGCGGCTTCAGAGGACACTCGTCTCCTTCGTAGGAGTAGCGGGCGATCTGTCCGTCCGCATCCAGGAAGAAGGACGTGTTGCAGTAGTGAATGATGGTCGTCCCGGAGCCGCTCGCTCCGATCGGTTCCGTTCCGCCCGGGAACGAACCGCCCATGTTCATGCTGGTGCCTTTCTTTTGCCAGGAGCGCTCGCGATGGTAGTAAAGGACGGTCGCACCGCTTTCGTCGGTGAGTACCTCGCTCGGCGCTCCCCAGTCGGCGAACAGTTCGCCCTGGCTGCGACCGACCCAGGATCCCAGCTGATCGTCGTAGCTGGGCGTGGACGCGCAGCCCGATGCGAGCAACGGCAGCAGCAGGCAAATGGTTATTTTGAACACGGATTCTCCCCCGAACATGCTGATTGGCCCCACTCCGGTTCCGGCGATCGCCCCGCGTGTGCGAACGCGGGCCACTTCATTCTAGAGCCATCAGGCCGAGTGTGAGTTCCCCGCGGTCGCTCATGTCCGCTTCGGACCGGACCCTCGAGGGCGGTTTGCCGGCGCGGGGCGCGTAGCCGCTCCCGGCTGCCAAGTCAGGCGCCGTCGCCCCGGCTCTGCTGCTTGTCTTCGTACATCAGGGCGTCCGCATCCTTGAGCAGGTCTTCCACGCAGGCATGCCGGGCGGGGTTGTACCTGACGTGTCCGGCACTCCATTTCAATCGGCGCCGAATCTCGCAGTCCTCGTTGTCGATGTCGGCGGCGAGTCGCCTCAGCGCCTCGTCGGCGTCCGCTTCCTGCCCGGCCAGCAGCACGACGAATTCGTCGCCGCCCAGGCGTGCCACGACATCCGCCGAGCGGAAACACTGAAGCAGCAGGCCCGCGAAATGCTGCAGCATCTCGTCGCCGGCGCCGTGCCCGAAGCTGTCATTGATGTCCTTGAAATCATCGAGATCGAAGAAGACCAGTTCGGCCTTGGCGCCGGTGCGCCGGCACAGCGAAAGCATGTGGCCCGCGACCGAGTTGAATCCGCGCCGGTTAGCTACCTGGGTCAGTTCGTCGACCGTGGTTTGAGAGACGAGGGCGAACTCGCCTTCGACCATCGCGGCAAGGTCCTTCAGAGTGACGCGGTCCTCTTCGTCGAACTCCCGGGGCTGGGTATCGATCAGGCACAGGGCGCCGATTCTGTAGCCGCCGGGTCCCCGCAAAGGGCAGCCGGCATAGAACCGAACGTAGGGCTCTTCCGAGACCAGCGGGTTGTCTGAGAATCGGGGGTCGAGGCTGGCGTCATCGACTATGAACAAGCGATCGTGGGCGATCGCATGCGCGCAGAAGGTGAGTTCCCGCGGCGCTTCGACCATATCGGAACCCTGGCGCGATTTGATCCACAGACGGTGTTCATCGACGAGGCTGACCAGGCAGGTCTTGACGCCGAAGAGGCGCCGCGCCATTCGTGTGATTCGATCGAAGCACTCCTCCGAGGGCGTGTCCATGATGCGGAGGGAGTTCAGGCTGGCGAGACGCTGGGTCTCGTCTTCGGGAACTGGCGCTTTGATCATCTGGTCGATCCGGCATGCCCGCCAATCCGGGCGGCTGGACGACAGGCTACAACGAAACGCGTCTAAGGTGCACCGTTGCTGTCGGGTTGGTGGCACGACGCCAACAGGACGCCGGACCCGCTTGCGGTGGTCCTTCGCCCCGCGCGAGAGCAGGACGGCGGCATCGCCCGCACGGCGGTCCGTCCGAAGTTTGCGTTTCGATGGTCCCGGGAAAGCTGCGCGCCCGGATGCCCGACGCCGCGATCGCGGGCGAAGCCGGTCCCGAGGCGCCTGATCAGCCTCGATACACTGTCCCTGCGTGCCGGATGTTGCGCATCGCGTTCGGATACGCCGATTGATACTCTCGCAGAGCGTGGTTCGCTCGCGGCCGGGAATTATTCGCACTGCCCGGCCTGTGTCCGGCCGATCAGCGTCAACAGCATCGGTGTCGATGAATACCTTACGCGTCATCCTCGGAGATCAGCTCTCGCCCGACGTGAGCGCCCTGTCGGACATCGACAGGGCGACCGATACCGTCCTGTTCATGGAGGTGCGGGAGGAGGGCGAGTACGTCCCCCATCACCCGAAGAAGATCATCTTCATCCTGTCGGCGATGCGTCACTTCGCGGCGGAGCTGCGAGAGGACGGGTGCCGGGTTGAGTACATCGCGCTCGACTCCCCCGCGAGCGCGGGCGGCTTTTCCGCGACCCTGGCCGGCTTCGTCGCAGACCAGACTTTCGACCGCATCGTCGTCACCGAGCCCGGTGAACACCGCGTTGCCCAGGGGATTGCCGGCTGGGAATCCGTGACCGGCCTGCCGGTCGAGGTGCGGGAGGACGATCGCTTTTTCGTGAGCCGCGACGACTTCGCACAGTGGGCCGAGGGCCGCAAGCAGCTGCTGCTGGAGAACTTCTATCGTCTGTTGCGCCGCCGAACCGGATACCTGATGAACGGCCGCGACCCGGCCGGCGGAAAGTGGAACTACGATAAGGAGAATCGCAAGCCCGCCGCGTCCGGCCTGGATTTTCCCGGCCCGCAGCGCTTTGCTCCAGACGCGATCACCAGGGACGTGATCGATCTCGTTCGACGCGAGTTTCCCGAGCGCTTTGGCGAACCCGAGCCCTTCTGGTTTGCCGTGACCCGGGCCGACGCCGAACGCGCTTTCGCGCATTTTCTCGAACAGGGGCTGGCGCGCTATGGCGACTACCAGGACGCCATGCGTACTGGCGAGCCTTTTCTCTTTCACAGCGTCATCTCGCCCTACCTCAACGCCGGCCTGCTCGATCCCCGCCAACTGTGCGATGCCGCCCAGGCGGCCTATCGCGACGGCGCGGCGCCGATCAACGCCGTCGAGGGCTTCATCCGCCAGATCCTCGGCTGGCGTGAGTTCGTACGCGGCGTGTACTGGCGGTTCATGCCGGAGTACGGGAAGCGCAATTTCTTCGACGCCGACCGCCCGCTGCCCGCCGCCTACTGGGGCGGCGAGACCGATCTGCACTGCCTCGGCGAGGTCGTGCGTCAGACCCGCGAGGAAGCCTATTCCCACCACATCCAGCGGCTCATGGTCACGGGCAATTTCGCGCTGCTCGCTGGCGTCTCCCCACAGGCTCTGCACGAGTGGTATCTCGCGGTTTACGCCGACGCCTATGAATGGGTGGAACTGCCGAACACGATTGGCATGGCGACTTTCGCCGACGGCGGCGTCGTCGGGACCAAGCCCTACGCGGCGGGTGGGGCCTACATCAACAAGATGTCTGACTTCTGTCGCCACTGCCGCTATGACGTGAAGCAGAAACAGGGCGAGGACGCCTGTCCGCTGAACTACCTGTATTGGGACTTCCTGCTCCGCCATCGGGAACGGCTGCGCGACAACCACCGCCTCGCGTTGCCGATGCGTCAGCTCGAACGTTTCGAGGATGAGAAGCTCGAACAGATCCGCGCCGACGCGCGCCGCTTCCTGGCCAGTCTGGATTAAGGAGGCCGTTCGGCCGGCACCCGGACTCAGCGGCCCTCCGCCTGCTGACTCGTCCGCTGGCAGCTCGGGCACCAGTAGGTCGAGCGGTGATCGCGGCCCAGGCGGGCGCTTTCGATTCGCGCTTCGCAGCGCAGACAGGGCAAGCCACGGCGCCCGTAGACCCACTGCCGGCCCGCGGCATCGCGCTCGAAGCGGGTGACTCTCGGACCGCCCCCGAGATTCTTGCCCAGCAGTTCGGCCGCCAGCGCAAACATTCGCCGCAGGGCGTCGTCGCCGACGCCACCTTGCGGCGCCAGCGGCGGGTAGTGCTCGATGAACAGGATTTCGGATTTGTAGACGTTGCCGATGCCCGCCGCCACTCGCTGGTCTAGCAACACATCGATCAGCGGGGCGTCCGAGGTCAGCATTCCCCGGGCCCGCTCGACAACCCGGTCAAAATCGATGTCCTCGCCGAGCAGATCGGGGCCCAGCCGGGTTTCCAGTATGCGTCGGCGGACGCTCGACGCCGGCACCAGCTCGACCTCCTTCGCGTTGAAACAAACGTAAATCGCCTCTTCTGTCGCCAGCGTGATCGAGGCCCGCCACGCGGGTTTACGCCAGGTTTCCCCGGCGCGGTAGCGATGCCAGTCGCCGTACATGCCCAGATGGCTGCGGACGAGCAGCGCGTTATCCAGCTCGAAGTACAGGTGCTTCCCGTGGGCGAACACCCGACGGACCCGCTGACCCTGGCACCGCCGGGCAGCCGTCGCGTCCCCCATTTCGAAGCTGACTAGCCGCTGGCCTTCGAGACGCGGCGCGAGGAAGTTCGCGAGTTTGTGAACGGTATCGCCTTCGGGCATGCCGGATCTCAGCGCAGCGCGCCGCCGGGCGGCTGCAGATCGATCAGGCCGCGATAGTCCAGCGCATATCCGGCGTCGCGGAAGTTCTCCAGCAGGGGCGATTCATCGGCAGCGACTCCGTCGATCTTCTCGATCACGAGCAGGCTGCGGCGGCCCGTCTTCGGCAGATGGCGGAGCGTGGCGAGTGCCGCGCTCAGGGCGCCCTCTTCATGCCGGATCGTGGCGGGGAAGCTCAGGATCCGGCGCCCGCGCGGCGCGACATAGAGAACGGGCCGGCCCCGGGCCAGCATGACCCAGGCGCCCGGCACACGGCGGGGTTTCTGTTGTTCCGGTGCTCCGGTTTCCGGCCAGGGCAGGAGCGCGCCGTAGGGATTGGCCGGGTCCATGGCTGCCAGCACGGCGATGTCGGCGTCACTGACCGGCCGGTCCCGTTCCTCTGCATCCGGGCGGGCCGCCCGAAGCCGGTCGACGGCACCGGGATGGGAGAACTGGGCGCCGGACAGGCCCTCGACAAAATAGCCGCGACGCACCCGGCCCGTATCTTCCATCTCCTTGAGGACCCGGTACAGGGCCGAGAATCCGCCCGGCAAATCTTCGGCAAGGGCGCACTCGCGGGTAACGATCCCGTAGCGATCGAGCAGCAGGTTGGCGCGGGCGACGGCCCGGGTCGTGGGATCAATCTCCCGCCGGAGCAGTCCGGCGACCCGCGACCAGCGGCCGCCCGCCAGTCGGTCGACCATGCCGCGCCGGCGCCGCCGACCGCTCCTGGGTGCACCAACCAGGCTGCGCAGCGGGGCGAAAGTGTCGTTGGTGATCTGTCCGGCCCATACCAGATCCCACAGCGCCGCCCGAAATTCCTTGCCGGTACAGCCCTCGTCCGCGACGGCGTCTTCGAGCTCCGTCAGGAACAGCGCGCCCCGATCCCCGAGGCTGGCCAGGATGCGTGCGTGGAGCGGACTCGGGGCTTCGTAGCCGGCATCGATGCTGGCAAGCGTCGCAATGTGCTCGCGCAGATACAGCGCGACACGCCCGTCCCGCGCGCCGCCGGCGCCCCGGCCGATCCATACCACCGCACCCGAGGCCGCAAGCATGTCGAGCATGTCCAGCGTGAATCCGGCGACTCGCCGGGGCAGTACGACCGTACTCCACAGCGACCACGGCAGGGCGAGGTCCTGAAGCTGCCCGATCGCTTCCCGCAGGCGCTCGGCGCCCGGCCTGTGTTCGTCGAGGCCCTGCCACCGGGGCAGGAACAACGCGAGCGCGGCCGCCTCGGTTGGTGCGACTTCGTCCCGCAGCCGGGCCAGGGTGCGGCGCTTGAGGCGTCTCAACACCTCGGCGTCGCACCAGTCGAGCTCAGCGCCGCCCGGTCGGATCTCGCCGCGAACGAGGACGCCTTCTGCCTCCAGGCCCCGCAGGGCCGGATCGAGCTGAGCGGGGCGCAGATCGTAGCGGCCGGCCGGGTCCGCGCTCAGAAACGGACCGTGATGACGGGCGTAGCGCCGCAACAGTCGCTCCAGGGGGCGTTCGACGGTCGCGAGGAAGCTGTCCGGCAGACCGGCGGGACCGGCGACGCCGAGGGCGTCGCGGTAGAGCCCCGCGTCTTCGGCCGAAATCCAGCGATCGCCGCCGGCGACGCGGACGCACACGACGCGCCGTTGAATCTCGAGCTGTTCGAGCCAGGGAGCGGGATCTTCGGTGCTGCGTTCGGTCAGTTCCTGCAGATCCAGATCGCCCAGGCGCCGGAGCACATCGTGGAGTTCGTCGGCGTCTCTCGCCTGGTACCCCTCGGCGAGATGCTGCAACTCGTCCTCGAGCTCCGCCAGCACCCCGGCGTCAAGCAGCTCGCGGAGCTCTGCCTGGCCCAACAGCTCGCCCAGGAGGGCGCGATCCAGCGTGAGGGCCTGGGCCTTGCGTTCCGCCAGCGGTGAGTCCTGTTCGTAGAGGTAAGCCGCGACGTAGGCGAAGACCAGAGAGCGGGCGAAGGGTGAGGCCGAGCGGGTCTCCACTTCATCGACGGTCACTGCGCGGCTGCGGATCTCACGGAGCAAGCCGACGAGGCCCGGCAGGTCGAAAACGTCTGCCAGCGCCTGGCGGTAGGTCTCCACGACCACGGGGAAGCTCGGGTATTTGCGTACCGTGGCGAGCAGGTTCTGGGCCTTCAGCCGCTGCGCCCACAGGGGCGAACGCTGGCCGGGGCGGCGGCGGCGCAGCAGCAGCGAACGAACCGCGTTTTCCCGGAACAGACCGGCGAACAGCGAGGTGCCGGCGAGCTGGTCGGTTACCAGCTCCTCGACCTCCTCGGGTTCGGGGATGAGACGCTCGAGCGCGGGCAGCTCCTCGGCGTCGGCGAAGCGCAGCACGATGCCGTCGTCCGTATACATGACCTGGATCTCGAACCCGCCGGCATCTCCGAGCAGGCGCTGCAGAGCGATGGCCCAGGGTGCGTGGATGCGGGCGCCGAAGGGCGTCAGGATGCAGATTCGCCAGTCGCCGAGTTCGTCGCGGAAGCGCTCGATCGTGATGGCTTTGTCCGTCGGCAGCGTGCCGGTCTCCTCCTTCTGCTCCAGCACATAGGCGGCGAGGTTGTCCGCCGCGAAACGATCCAGCGGCGTGTTTTTTTGCAGCCAGTCGCTGGCCCGCGCTCGTCCCTGGCGGCCCAGCTTGCCGACGAAGGCACCAAGGGCGCGTCCCAGCTCGATCGGTCGGCCGGGTCCGTCGCCGCGCCAGAAGGGGAGACGGCCGGCTTCGCCAGGCGCCGGCGAGACGATCACCCGATCCCGGGTGATCGTCTCGACCCGCCAGGTGCTGGCGCCCAGCATGACGTTGTCCCCGACCCGGGTCTCGAAGACCATCTCCTCGTCCAGCTCACCGACCCGCGGACCTTCCTCACCGAGATGGACGCCGAAGTTGCCCCGGTCCGGAATCGTCCCTGCATTCATCCGCGTGACCATCGCCGCACCCCGGCGGGGCGACAGGAGGTCCTGCCCCCGGTCCCAGGACAACAGCGGCTTGAGGTCGGCGAAGTCCGACGACGGATAGCGTCCGGCCAGCATGTCCAGCACCGCTTCGAGGGCCGTGCGCCCGAGTCGGCGATAAGGGGCGGCACGGGTAACGAGTCGCTCAAGCTCGTCCACCGTGCGCGGGGCATCGCAGCACATCGCGACGATCTGCTGGCTCAGCACGTCCAGCGCGTTGGCCGGCACAGTCAGACTTTCTATCTCGCCGAGCAGCATGCGTTGGGCCACGACCGTGCTCTCCAGCAGGTCGCCCCGGAACTTCGGGAAAATACGGCCGACGCTGACTTCACCGACGCCGTGGCCCGCCCGGCCGATTCGCTGCAGACCGCGCGCCACCGAACCTGGCGACTCGACCAGCAGCACCAGGTCGACCGCGCCCATGTCGATGCCCAACTCCAGCGAGCTCGTCGCAACGATGCCGCGGATCGTGCCGGCCTTCAGGCCCTCCTCGATCTCGGCGCGCTTCTCGTGAGACACGCTGCCGTGGTGAGCGCGCACCAGTTCCTCGTCGGCCAGCTCGTTGAGCTTTTGCGCCAGACGCTCGCAGAGCCCGCGGCTATTGACGAAGACGATGGTCGAACGGTTCTCGCGGATACGCCCCAGGAGCTCGGGATAGATACAGGGCCAGATGCCGCGCTCGGCCTCGGGCGTCCCGATCTCCCGTGAATAGAGTTCGCCCAGAATCGAACCCCCGCGGGGCTCTTCTCTCATCACGACCGGCGGGTTCTGCATGTCCGGCACCGGCACCGTGACTTCGACGTCCAGCGCCGGTCTGGCGGAGGCGTCGGCGATGCTGACCTTGCGATCCCCGCCGAGAAAGCCGGCCACGACGTCGAGAGGCCGGACGGTGGCCGAGAGGCCGATGCGCTGGGGGTCCTTGTCAGCCAGTGCCGACAGGCGCTCCAGGGAGAGGGCGAGATGGGCGCCGCGCTTGGTGGGGGCGAGCGCATGGATCTCGTCGACGATCACCGTATCGACGGTCTTCAGCGTCTGGCCGGCCTTCGAGCCGAGGATAAGGAACAGCGATTCCGGCGTCGTTACCAGGATCTCGCTCGGCGCACGGGCCTGGCGCTGACGATCCCGCTGCGAGGTGTCGCCCGTGCGCACGGCGACCGTCGGCGGCCTGAAAGCCAGCTCCAGGCGCTCGGCGGCCCGGGCGATGCCGATCAGCGGTGCCCGGAGGTTGCGCTCGATGTCGTAGACCAGGGCCTTCAGGGGCGAGATGTAGAGGACCCGGACCCCCGGCGGCGCGTCTGCGGCCAGTCCCCCGAGGGTATCGATGCCGGCGAGAAAGGCAGCCAGGGTCTTGCCGCTGCCGGTCGGTGCGACCAGCAGCGCATGTTCGCCGCGCCGGATATGGGCCCAGCCGCGATGCTGGATTTCCGTCGGCTCACGGAAATGCTCGTCGAACCAGCGCTGTGTGGCCTCGTGGAACACGGTCCCCGCCATTAGCCAGGTTTCGTCGCGCCCTGGCCTGCATAAATCCCCCGCACCGAGTCGATCGTATCAGCCTCGCCGGCGCGCTTGTCGTCGCGGAAGCGCTTCACCCGGGCGAAGCGCAGCGCGAGGCCTGCCGGGTATTTTGGACTGGCCTGAATTGCGTTGACCAGTGTGACGAGCTGCATGGCCTGTGTTTTCCTGAAATCGGGCTGACATCTTACGAAGGCGTCGGCCACGCTCGCCAATGCCCGCCTGCGGTGGGCGCAGGCCGTTCGTCGTTCGTGCCCGTTCAGCGTGAGGTGATCGTAGTGAACGGCTGAAGGTGCGCCGAACGGCGGCGACGTCAAAAGCCGCCTCGCGTCAGGGACCGTGGTCCGGCCTGTGCGACGGCTGCCCGCTAGCCGTGCCCCGGCGTCGTGATGAACGCGAGAGCGATCAGGGTGGCGTAGGTCAGCGGGAACAGCCAGCGGCAGGTGCGGTCGATCTTGTGGGCCATCTCGCGGCCCTCGGTTTCGTCCCGCGAGACCAGGTAGCTCTCGAATACCGTTACGGCAAGGAGCAGGAAGCTGATGACCATGACCTTGTCGATCAGGGTCAGATAGCCGACCCGGGGCAGATTCTGCGCCGCGACAAACTGATAGGCGACAACCGTCAGAATGCCGGTCGCCGAAGTGCGCACACGGATGCCGAACTTCTCGTCGAGCATCCAGAAAATCGACCAGGACAGCGCGACGATGATAAATAGCGGCAGCATGACCTTCCAGAGGTAAAACCCGGCCTTGCGCTTGACGTCGATGGTCAGGACGAGCTGGGAGAAGGGCTTCGTGCTGCGGATGACGTCGACCGTCCCGACCTCCGCCCGCACGCCCTCGATGGTCCACTCAGGGATGTCGAAGCTGTCGGCGAATCCGGTAGTAGACGCATCTGCGACGAACTCGACCTGCTCGGCGTCCCACAGGAATGACTGGATCACGAGTTCGAGGCGCTGACGGTCGAAAGGAAACCGCCGCAGGTCGTAGTTGGCAATCAGATTGATGGTGACATTGATGTCGACATTGACGCTGCCGTCGGCCCGTACCCGGATCACCCGCTCCGTGATGTTCATTGCGTCGACCTGATTCACCGGGAAGCCGCGGGCATTGAATATCCGCTGAAGTTCCGCCTCGGCCTCGGGGCCGAAGAAGATCCTTTCCTCGACGCCTTCCACCAGCGGGTCGAAGGCCAGTCTGGGGTCGCACCAGTTGACCGTCACGATGCCGCGGAAACGAAAGGAGGAGGCCACGGCATCGAGGTCCCGGAGGTCCTCGACGAACAGCCCGGCGCTGACCGGCGTCGGACCGTCGGAATTCGGTGGTGATCGCAAATCGACAGCGGCCGGGCCCTCGTTAGTGGCCGGGGACGACGCGCCGCAGGTGCTGAGTTTGGCGGCGGCCGGCGTGCTGCACAGCATCAGCGCGAGCAGCAGGCCGAAGAAGGGCAGAGAAGACCAGGGTCGCCGCCCGGCGTACCCGGTGTCGGGCGCTGACACCGCAGCGTGTGTCGAAACCGTAATACTCATAGATCGCTAGTTTACAGCGCACCCGGACTCGCGTCAGGACCGCGTCGGAGTCCGGCCGCAGCTCCGCGACATCCGTGCACTCGTCCGCCCCGACGTCCGGACGTTGAGCGACCACGCGCCACCGGGGCATGTGCACAGAACGGTCGACGACTGAGAGCCGGGGCACAGGTTTCGCCCGACCGAGCGCCATTCGAGTCGATCCCACGCTGATCGACGATCGCCGGTCCGCCCCGGAAATTTGGCTGACGGTCGCGCCGTTGCGCATACACTGTAGGGAAACCAGTGCAGTGGGAGGAGTTTCGCACCATGTCAGTATTCGGCAAGACCAAACTATTAAGCGCGCGACGCCCGCCGCAATACGGATACGCCCTCCTGCTGGCGGCTCTCATGGCGGCGATGCTGATCGCGCCTGTCGCCAGACAGCTGGGCGGATCTCGGACGGTTGACTCACTGACGATCGTCGTCGTTCTCATCGCCGGCCTCTACGCCATGTCCCGGCGCCACGAGCTGCGCAATACGCTCCTCATCCTCGGCGGCGCATTCGCGCTCGCTCACTTTCTGTTCTTCGTCGGCGCCGACAGCAAGACCGGTCAGATCGGTGTCGACCTGACAGCCATCTTCTTCTTCGGCTTCGTTGTCATTGCCATCATTCAGGATGTGCTGAGCAGAACCGACAACGTCAGCTGGGGCCTTATCTACGGCGCGCTATCAGCCTATTTATTGATGGGCGTCGTGTTTGCCCTGGCGTTCAGTCTGCTGTCCGTCTTCGATCCGGCTTCGTTCGACGGCATCAGCAGGTCGGCCGGCGACGACTTCACCAGTTTTATCTACCTGAGCTTCGTGACGCTAACGACACTCGGGTACGGCGACATCACCCCCGGCACGCAGATCGCCGGCTCCTTTCTGATCTTCGAGGCACTGGTCGGACAAATCTATCTCACGGTGCTGGTCGCCCGCCTCGTGGGCATGCACATCTCGGCGGAAGTGTCCGACCTGAACGATTGAAGAACCGCACGCGAGGACAGCTATGATCCGTCTGTGCCGCCTGACTCTCGTCGGGACCCTGCTACTTTTGCTCAAACCCGCTTCGGCACTTGCCGCCGATACCCCGCCCGCGGAGCAGGTCGGGGACCGGCCCCGGGTGGGTCTCGTTCTCAGCGGTGGCGGCGCCCGGGGCGCAGCGCACATAGGCGTGCTGCGGGTTCTCGAGGAACTCCGGGTGCCCGTCGATTGCGTGGCCGGCGCGAGCGTCGGGTCCATCATCGGCGGTCTGTACGCATCAGGCATGAGCCCCGACGAGATCGAGGCTGCCGTCACCGGGCTCGACTGGGATGCCATGTTCCGTGACGAAGCCGATCGCAAGGACCGCAGCTTCCGGCGAAAAACCGATGATGAGCTGCTGCTGGTCAAGGCCAACCCGGGTTTCGATATCAAGACGAGGGAGTTGAAGCTCCCGGCCGGTCTGAGCCAGGGGCAGCGAATCAATCTGGCTCTGCGTGAGCTCACGACGAAGACCGCCGGAGCCGAGTCGTTCGGCGATCTGGCGACCCCGTTTCGGGCAGTCGCGACCGATCTTTCGACGGGGCAGCCCGTCGTGCTCGGCGACGGCAATATTGCGGACGCCATGTGGGCGAGCATGGCCGTGCCGGGTGTCTTTGCGCCGGCCAATCTGGACGGACGCCTGCTGGTCGACGGCGGCGTCACCAATAACCTTCCGATCGACGTTGCCCGGGACATGTGTGCGGAAGTGCTGATCGTGGTGGATATCAGCACGCCGCTGAAGGGTCCCGACGAGATCACCAATCTGTTCTCGGTCACCGACCAGCTCACTTCGATCATGACCCGCGCGAACACCGAGCGACAGCTCGAGACGCTGGAAGAGCAGGACATCCAGATCGTTCCGGAAATTGTCGGCGTGAATACCGCGGATTTCCGTCAGTTCGCGGTCGCGATTCCGTTCGGCTATGAAGCCGCCGACCGCGAACGTGCGGCGTTAAGCCGTTATTCCGTATCGGCCGCCGAATACGAGGTGTGGGTGGCGTCGCGCGAACGGCGTCCAGCGGTGCCGGTGATCGACTTCATTCAGGTCCGTAACAATGCGGGTCTGGACGAAAGTGCGCTGTTGGCGGTGGTTGAACACCCCCTCGGCGCGCCCCTGGACATTGACCAGCTGGACCGGGACATTGCGCTGATTTACGGCACGGAGTTATTCGAGCGCGTCACCTGGGACATTAATTCGACGGCGGATCAAACCGGGATCGTGATTGATGCCGAGGCCAAGTCCTGGGGACCCGACTTCCTCCAGTTCGGCATGGATCTTGAAGGAAGTTCCGACGGTGACACCCTCTTTAACGTTCGCGTGGCCTACCTTCGAACGGTGCGGAACTTCAGGGGTGCAGAGTGGCGTACCGGCATCACCGTGGGCCAGGAACCCGGCATTCAAACGGAGTGGTACCAGCCTGTTGACCGCGTTCGTCGCTACTTCGTCAGCCCCAACGCGGGCTACAAGAAGTTCAGCCTCAACTCGTTCGACGGCGACGACAAGGTCGCCGAGTACCGTTTCACGGAGGCTTATGCAGGTCTGGCGGTCGGGCGTGTGCTCAACAACTGGGGTGAAATTCGGCTGGGCTACGACGCGGCGGTGGGTGACACGGATCTGCGTATCGGTGATCCGGACCTGCCGACGCCGGACTTCAATCTGGGCCGCGTGTTCACGCGCTTGCGAGTTGATACGCTCAGTAACGCGTACTTTCCGACCAGCGGGCGGTTTCTCCAGGCGGAGTATCGCTGGCACCGACCCGGGTTTGGCGACGACGAGAGTTTTGACCAGCTCGAGGTCGAAGCCTTCACCGCTCTGAGCTTCGGGCGTTTCACCGTGCTGCCCGGCATCCAGGCCGGCAAGAGTATGCGTGGCGATACACCGTTCTACGCCTTGTTCCGGGCCGGCGGGTTCCTGCGTCTCTCGGGTTTCGAGAGCAATGAGCTGAGCGGCCAGGAGTATGCCCTGGCTACGACCGTTTTCTACCGTCGCATGAACGACATCACGTTCTTGCCGATCTATGTCGGGGGGTCGGCCGAGTACGGCGCCATCGGGGATGACATCGACGCGGGCGACGGCCGGGCCGCTGGCAGTCTGTTCCTGGGCGTGGATTCGTTCTTCGGGCCGCTCTATCTCGGCGCGGGGTTGGCGGAGGGCGGTAACTCCTCGGCCTACATGTTCCTCGGGCAGCGTTTCTGAGCAAGCGCACCCCGTGAAAACGAAACGGCCCCCGCTCCACGGAGCGGGGGCCGTCTCAGTCAGGTCGAATCATGCCGCCCTGATCAGGCAGCTTTCTTCTTGCTGGCGCGTTTCCTGGTCGTCGTTTTCTTTCTGGATGTCGCCTTCTTTTTCGAGGCGGTTTTCTTCTTTGTCGCCGGTTTCTTTCTGGCAACAGTCTTCTTCTTGGTGGCGGCCTTTTTCTTCGTCACCGTTTTCTTCTTTGCAGTG
>Ga0316191_10002007_pt1 | contig 14676 bp, 14 predicted proteins | sample Eddworburr2cm_MG_FD_204928 | JGI IMG/M metagenome (GOLD analysis project Ga0316191, IMG submission 204928) | Coastal sediment microbial communities from Maine, United States - Eddy worm burrow 2 cm | ecosystem: Environmental > Aquatic > Marine > Coastal > Sediment | place: USA: Maine...
GCGAGAAAATCAATACAATTATCTTCGCTTTAATTTTCTAAACCCACCAGTCCATTATCCCAGAACCCATGATTCCAATATTCCAGAATTCCAACATTCCAATTGTGAGCGAAGCGAACTAACTTGTTATTACCGAATTAGTATTCTCGAAGATGAAAAAGTCGGTGCCGACTCAACCGACGATGCGCAAAGACAGGTAAGGCGCCAAGTTGAGCAGCATGATGCCGATTTTAAACAACGCCATGCCTGCGTAATGGATGGTGTCGAACCGATCCTTGGATAGATTGAACCATTTTCCATGGATCCGGTAGATCCAGTCATGGGCCAGGGTGAAAAGCAGCCACCACCCGATCAGCAATCCCAGGTTAATCACCGAGCACCAGGCCAGAGCGGCGCGAATACTTTCGAGGGTCATAATGGCTCCTTCCGTCTGTTTGCTTTGTAGTTTTTGGGTTGATCTTGTGTCTTTCGATTTCCCCATAGGGGATAGTATGGATTGTGACGGAATCGTTCCAAAATTGCAAGCCGTATTTAGCGTTGTCAAAGCCTTCTTGTCGGGCAAACAATCCCTCACTCAGCAGCGAACCTTAAAAGGACGTTCGTCCACAAGGTACAGAGTCTTGCGCAGGTGTTTCTATTATCACGATGTCTGTTGTGATTGAAGAGATAGATCTCTCGGTAAAGACCCTTGCCAGATATGAAAACTTTCTGTATTCCAGACCATATCGCGAACGGAAGGAGCCCCTGAATTGCGCAGAAACATTGCGTGTTGAGTCTGATGGCAAAGGGCAGCTGCAATCTTGGCGTCGAGCCAAGGTGTGACGTTGTGGACGATATCTGCACGGTCATCTTTATTCAGAATGCGCTCGTGTTCAACCGGCTCGTACCATGCACACCAACTCAGCAGCACTGTATCCGGGGCGCCATCTGACAGAACCATGCGAGTTGCCCGGTGGGTGTAGATATGCTGGGGGTGCCCGTACTCTCCATTGGAACCGTGGGTGATAACAAGGTCGGGCTGAATTCTCTTAACATATTCTCCGATCGCCTTGGTGAACTCTGCCAGCGGTATATCTATCGGACGGGCGATACCATTGATTTCCATATAGGGATCAATATAGGGCAGAAAAAAGATATCCCGAGCACCAAGAGCACGTGCTGCTTTGCGGACCTCCTTTTCTCGATAGGCGCCCAGGTTCTCAGGTGTTGTCAGCGGCGGCTCGCCGACTTCCCCTCCCTCACCCCGGGTCGTCTCCAGGATGTATACGTTGGCTCCCTGTTCAGCGTACATTGCCAGGGTCCCACCGGCAAACAAAGACTCATCGTCGGGATGCGCCGACACCGCTAAAATAGATGTCATTTCACTATACGTCCCTGCCCCAATTGAGTTAAAAACCAATTGGACGTTTTTTGTTCATGGTTATTGTTTACTGGCATTAACCTTACACCTAATAAAAAAATGTCAATCTTTCATTCAGCATAGCCTTCTACCGACAAGTTTAAGTTTCAGTGCTTCCGCATAGCGGTCAAGGGCCGTTCGCACGGCCTCGCGATCTTTAAAGTTCGCTTTGCCTATCACGTTCCCTTCTTCGAACAGGACTGAAAGCACCTTGAGCTTTTGGGATACCCAATCGGCCTTGAGATCGACTCGCTCAACAAGCTTATCCCCAGTACTCGAAAAGCGGCTCGCGGGGACGCAGCAACGCCTCTGCCAGCTCATGATCGAAGCCTTCGAGGCGTGGTGAGAGAAGCACGATTGCATGGCTTCGCGCACCGGCAATTGAGACGGTGTCGAGTTGAAGGTAACCGAAGCGCCGCTTTGCGGGCCCGAAGCTTAAGACCCGTTGCGTGCTTAGGAAGACCAGTCCACTCTGGTTTAAGCAGTCCGCCCCGGACCAGCGCCAGTCTCCGGGCTTCGGTAATTGCTATTGTTTCCATTAAAAAAAATCAGCGACCCCCAACAGAGCTGGGGGTATGAGGGTGGCCCCTGGAAGGAGCCGGGGCCACCTCTGCTGGTGGCCGCTGATTTATATCAATTCATAAGCCACCGGCATCGATCAGATTTGCACCCATCAAGCATGCCCTCGCGGCAACGGTAGAACCTTTTAAATTCTCATCCCGCCAAGGCGGGGTGGCTTATGAATTGAGTTATTGTCCATTTTATTTCATAGCCGCATAATTTGCCTGGCATTCTTCCACAAAATCGGTCTCTTTTTTATCATTTGGGTAGCAGTGTTATTTGGCTGGGCCGGGCTGAGAACATGACCGCTGTCTACGTATGGGCGTTTTTGGTCAGCGCCTCATCGGCCTTTATTTATGTCCCGGCACTGACGGTGGTGCAACTCTGGTATCCTGAAAGGCGCGGGCTGGTATCAAGATTGTTAATTATTCGCGGTTATAAGCGGCGTGTCGAACGATCTCGCCTTCGATAAGGTAAATTACCTCTTCAGCGATATTGGTGGCGTGATCGGCAAGGCGCTCCAGGTGTCGAGAGATCAGCAGCAAATTGATTAAATACCCTATTTTATCGGGGTGTTTGCGCATCGCCTGTTTGATGCGATCGTAGGCCTCGCTTTTAATTTGATCGACCTCATCATCACGTATGACGACGCTGAAAGCCAGGTCATAGTCCATATTGACCAGAGCATCCAAGCTCATTTTCAACATCTTCTGGACTTTTTCCCCCATGGAAGAATAGTCAAAGAAAAGGTCGGACAGGTCGCGTTTGGCAATTACATCGACTCGCTCGGCAATATTCACCGCCTGATCGCCGATTCTTTCCAGATCATTGTTAATTTTAATAACGGCAATTAGAAACCTTAAATCCACCGCAACGGGTTGATGCAGCGCCAGAACTTTGAGGCACTCCTCTTCAATTTCGACCTCCATTTCATCAACGTCATAGTCGGATTCGATTATTTTTTGGGCCAGCTCGGCATCATGGGTCTCAACAGCCTGAGTCGCCATCCGCACCTGTTCTTCCACCATTGCGCCCAGGGAGAGGATTTGTTTTTTTATTTTCTCGAGTTCTCTTGAAAAATGCTTTCGAATCATTTTTTTCATGGCGTTATTCCTATATGCTCATTTTCGATATCGATGATTATCCACAATGCTAGGGAGAGAGCTATTTTGGACCTTGCCGAATTGTCCATCCAGGTGCAACACGGCCGGATATTTGATGAATGTGTTAGATTGCCCATTTATCGTTAGAGTATCGTTAGGACAAGATTAAGATTTCGTTAATATTGACATTAATACAATTTTTCAAATCAGGCAAATGACCCCATATAGGTCTGTGCTTTGGGTTTCGCTCCTTGCATCGAATCATCAATGAATCTGAATTTCACCTTTTCCTACAGCGAGAGCTGACCGGTGGCGACCGTGGCTCCCATGCCCATTTTATCCAAAAGGCCATTGCCGGATGCATAAGAAAAGCTTCTAACTTAAATCCAATGGTTATCTAACGAAAACCTAACACAATCGTCACAGTTTGTTAACAAAGACTCATTACTTTAGTCGACTGTTAATTGTTAAAGGATAAAGATTAGTATGGGGGTCGTGTTCAAACATAAGCGATGTCAGGACATTATAACCTCTGAACCCGGAACCGCTCAGTTTAGGATAATTTATGTCACCAGCAACCTTGATTATCATCCTTTTGGCACTTTCGAGCCTCGCCTATTACGTGGGTCGCCGCCGGGCGGTTACGGTCGGTGGCGACAAAATTCAAATCAAGCAGTTACATTCCCGACCCACCTATTACGGTGCCCTGACGGCGATCGGGTGCGGAATTCCGACCCTGCTTATTTTTGGATTTTGGCTGGCGGTTGATTCCAATGTCATCACCCAACTGGTGGTTGCGGATCTCCCCGAAAACATTCGAAATTTGCCGGACGCCCGCTTGAATCTGATCGTCAACGATATCAGAAACCTGGTCAGCGGCAACATTGTTTCCGGTGAAGTCGATCCGGCCATGCAGGCCGCTGCCGATCATTACCGCAGCCTCAAAACGACCAGCAATGCAGCCCTGGCGGTGGTTTCGATTTCCATGGCAATGCTTGCCATCGTGTTCGTGCGGGGTAAAATCAAGCCCGGTCTGCGGGCCCGCAATCTGGTCGAGCGGGTCATTAAGTACCTCTTAATTGCCTGCTCAATCCTTGCCATTTTTACCACCATCGGCATTGTCCTGTCAGTGTTATATGAGGCCATCCTTTTTTTCCGGGTTGTTCCGGTTACCGAATTCCTCTTCGGGCTGAAGTGGAGCCCTCAAATGGCGATTCGTTCCGACCAGGTCGGTTCTTCCGGCGCCTTTGGTGCCGTACCGGTTTTTCTGGGCACCGCTTTAATCTCGGGGATTGCCATGGTCGTGGCGGTGCCCATCGGATTGATGTCCGCCATATATCTCTCTGAATATGCCAATAAAACGTTTCGGGCTGCCGCCAAACCGCTGATTGAAATTCTGGCGGGCATTCCCACGGTGGTCTACGGTTTTTTCGCGGCATTAACGGTGGCGCCTTTCATACGCGATACGGGCTCCATCCTGGGACTCAGCGTCTCTTCTGAAAGCGCTTTGGCGGCCGGACTGGTCATGGGTGTCATGATTATTCCTTTCGTGTCTTCCCTTTCCGACGATTTTATCAATGCCGTTCCCCAAGCCTTGCGGGACGGCGCCTACAGTCTGGGCGCCACCCAATCGGAAACCATCAAACAGGTGATTCTGCCGGCTGCGCTGCCCGGCATCGTCGGCGGTGTCTTGCTGGCAGTCTCACGGGCCATCGGGGAAACCATGATTGTGGTGATGGCAGCCGGATTGGCGGCTAATTTAACGGTGAATCCGCTGAAAACCGTCACCACCGTCACGGTGCAGATTGTCACCCTGCTGGTCGGCGACCAGGAGTTTGACAGTCCCAAGACGCTGGCGGCCTTTGCCTTGGGGCTATTGTTGTTTATCGTCACGTTAATATTAAATGTCATCGCGTTATACGTGGTGCGAAAATACAGAGAGCAGTATGAATAATTCTGAAACCGGGTCATCAAAACCGGATAAAAAAACCCGAAGATCCCTGGACATTGTCAACCAGGGTCTGGCCCGGCGCTACCGGGCTGAACGGCGATTTCGCTATTATGGCTTGTCGGCTATCGTTGCCAGTCTGCTTTTTTTGTCCCTGCTGTTTATCAGTATCTTCGCAAACGGCTATTCCGCCTTTATGCAGACCTTTGTCCGGTTGAACGTTTTTTTTGATCCTGAAGTTTTGCAGCAGGAATCTCTGGCTTCAGCGAATTATCAGGGGCTGGTAAAAAGTTCGCTTCGCAAAATGTTCTCCGATGTCAAAGGACGGGGGGATACGAGGAAGCTGTATGGTCTGGTCAGCTCCGGCGCCTCCTTTCGGCTGCGCGACATGGTATTGCAGAAACCGGATGTTATCGGGAAAACCCTCGAAATATGGGTACCGGCGGATGATGATGTCGACATGCTTTTCAAGGGGCATTTCGATCGCAACGCCGCTGAAGGAGAGCGGCGTCTCAACGACAAGCAGTTGGCATGGATTGATCAGCTTTCCGCTGATGGCCGCATTGAAAAGAAATTCAACCAGACATTTTTTACGGCCGGCGACTCCCGCGAACCTGAATTGGCCGGTATCCGGGGCGCGGTGGTGGGCTCATTTTTAACCCTGCTGATTACATTGCTGTTATCGTTTCCAATCGGCGTAGCCGCGGCGGTTTATCTGGAGGAATTTGCACCCAAAAACCGGTGGACCGACCTGATTGAGGTCAACATCAACAACTTGGCGGCGGTGCCATCCATTGTTTTCGGGCTGCTGGGATTGGCGGTTTTTCTCAACTTTTTCGGCCTGCCGCGCTCAGCGCCCCTGGTCGGCGGGCTGGTATTAACCCTGATGACGCTGCCGACCATCATTATCGCCGGTCGTTCGGCACTGACATCGGTACCGCCTTCCATCCGGGAAGCCGCTTTGGGTGTCGGTGCTTCCAAGATGCAAATGGTTGCTCACCACGTGCTGCCCCTGGCCATGCCGGGCATGCTGACCGGAACGATCATCGGCATGGCGCGCGCTTTAGGTGAGACGGCACCGTTGCTCATGATCGGTATGGTGGCATTTATAGTCGACATACCAGGTGGATTTACCGACCCATCCACCGCATTGCCGGTTCAGATATTTCTCTGGGCCGACAGTCCGGAGCGGGCCTTTGTGGAAAAGACCTCCGCGGCGATCATGGTCTTACTGGCATTTTTGATTGTGATGAATGCGGCGGCTGTCATCCTGCGAAAACGTTTTGAACGTCGCTGGTAGTCGGAAAAAGTACCACCAAAGAAGAAATTTTTATGATTAACTTATAACTTGAATCAAGGAGGAAAAAATGAGAAAAACAATTTTCGTATTGGTAACCGTTCTTTTTATGATTGCATCATTTGGTCTGGCAAATGCGGCCAGGGACTACATCAACATTGTGGGGTCTTCGACGGTTTATCCGTTTGCAACCGTGGTGGCCGAGCAGTTTGGCAAATCGACCTCTTATAAGACGCCCAAAATTGAATCGACGGGTTCAGGCGGCGGTTTTAAGCTTTTTTGTGCCGGTGTGGGCGTCGAGCATCCGGACATCACCAACGCCTCGCGCGCGATCAAGAAATCCGAATTTGATACCTGTGTGGCAAATGGTGTCAAGGAGATTGTCGAAGTAAAAATCGGTTATGACGGCATCGTGCTTGCCAATTCCAAGGAAACCGCGCCGCTGAAGCTGACGCGCAAAGACATCTTTTTGGCCCTGGCCAAGGATGTTCCGGATCCCAGTGATGCTGAAAAATTGGTTCCCAATCCCTACAAGACCTGGCAGGATGTCAATCCGGCGCTGCCGGCAAAATCCATCGAGGTTCTCGGACCGCCGCCGACCTCCGGCACCCGGGATGCCTTTGTCGAGTTGGCCATGGAGGAAGGCGCTAAAGCGTTTGCCTGGATTAAGGCTCTGAAAGACAAGAAAAAATTCGCGGCGATCGCGCACACCATCCGTGAAGACGGCGCTTATGTCGAAGCCGGTGAAAACGACAACCTCATCGTTCAGAAACTGGAAGCCAACCCCGATGCGGTGGGAATATTCGGTTTCAGCTTCCTGGATCAGAATATGGACAAACTGCAGGGATCCTTTGTGGACGGCGTTCAGCCAACCTTTGATGCCATTGCCGACGGTGAGTATCCGGTGTCGCGCCCTCTCTTTTTCTACGTGAAAAAGGCCCACGCTGAGGTGATTCCGGGGATAAAAGAATATCTCCAGGAATTCACCAGTGAAAAAGCCTGGGGCCCGGATGGCTACCTGACGGAAAAGGGAATGATCCCCATGCCGGATGCCGAGCGGACAAAATATCGTACCGATGTCGAGAAACTTCAGAATCTAATGCTGCAATAGCCTCGATACAATGCGCAAGGCATTCCAGATTTTCACGTCCGCCCTGCCTGCCCAGTTTATGGTTGATTAAAATGGATAGCACAAATAAAGAAATTGCCTCTATGGTCAAAACAACAGAAAATAGAAACAGAAACGCTGCGAAGACCATGGGGAAGAAGGGTCGAACCCTAGTTGCCCGTGAAAACCGTGAGACGGTTGGGGACATTGCCGTTAAAAATCCACGGATGACCTGCCGTAACGTGAATGTCTACTATGGCGATAAGCAAGCGATCAAAAATGTTTCCCTGGACATCGGACGCAATGAGGTTCTGGCCATGATCGGCCCCTCCGGCTGCGGCAAGTCGACTTTCATCCGTTGTCTGAACCGCATGAATGACACCATTGAAAGTTGCCGGGTGACCGGTGAGATAACGCTGGATGGCGCCAACATCTACGATAAAGGCATCGATGTGGTTCCTTTAAGGGCCCAGGTCGGCATGGTGTTTCAAAAGCCGAATCCGTTCCCGAAATCAATTTACGATAACATCGCCTATGGCCCCAAGATTCACGGGCTTGCCGAAAATAAGGCCGAGTTGGATAACATTGTGGAGACATCATTGAAAAAAGCGGGGTTGTGGAATGAGGTCAGCGAAATGTTGGATCATCCAGGCACCGGATTGTCCGGCGGGCAGCAGCAACGTCTGTGCATTGCGCGGACCATCGCTGTCGGTCCGGAGGTAATTCTAATGGATGAACCCTGCTCGGCCCTGGATCCGATAGCAACCGCCGTCATCGAAGATCTCATCGATGAGTTACGTGAACAATACTCAATCGCCATCGTTACCCACTCCATGCAACAGGCCTCGCGGGTTTCTCAGCGTACAGCCTATTTTCATCTGGGTGATCTTATCGAAGTCGGCCCCACGGATCAGATCTTCACACGTCCCAACCATCAGTTAACCGAGGACTACATTACGGGTCGTTTCGGCTAAGCCGTTTTCTTTGAAACGGAAAGGTTTTTGATGCCCACCAAGCACATTGTAAAATCCTATGATGAGGATTTGGACCATCATCTTGATATTGATCAGCCGATTGTCGCCATCATTGAGATGGCGGAATTGAAAAAAGGGATGTGGTCGGATTATAGCTACTCGGTGTCAGGCGTTAGAAATTCGGAACGAATTTTCTGCAGGATTACTTTCGGTTTTTGGGGCAGATGGATGGTAAATACACTTCCTACCCCGAGGGTGCTCTCCACCGTTATATGGCCACCGTGTGCCTGAGCGATGTGTTTGACGATGGCAAGGCCCAGTCCGGTGCCGCCTAAATTTCGGCTGCGGGCCTTGTCCACCCGGTAAAATCGTTCAAACAGCCTGGGCAAGTGTTTTTGGGCGATGCCGATGCCCTGGTCCTCCACGCTGATTCTGATTGCTGAATTTTCCTGTTGCGCTTTAATGAGAATGGTACTTTTCGGTTCGCTGTATTTAATCGCATTGTCGAGCAGGTTAACCACCGCCTGCTCGAGCAGGGTGGTATCAAACTTGGCTGAAATGTTCCCTTTGCAGACAGGACGAATCGTGATATTTTTCTCTTCCGCTTTGGAACGGCATATCTGTATGGCAGATTGAAAAACATCTTTAACATACCCTTCTTCGAGCTTAATGGTTTTTCCTTCATCCTCCTGTTCGATTCTGGAAAGGGAAAGCAGATCCTCGACAATGGAACTCAAGCGATCCGCGTGCTTCTGGATGATGCCCAGAAACCGCCGGGCCTCCTCCGGGTCGTCGACACTGCCCCGATGCAGGGTTTCCACAAACCCTTTGATGGCCGTCAGCGGAGTTTTAATTTCATGAGAGACATTGGCCACGAAATCGCGCCGCATGTTCTCCAGGCGTCTGAGATGGGTAACGTCATTGAACACCACCAGGGTCCCGATGTGCTCTTTATTGGCATCCAGAAGAGGGGAGCTTTGCAGATGGAGCGTCTTTTCGCCGTTATGATACAGGTTGATGTCGTCTTCTTTGGAGACTTTAGTGGAAATTGATTCGCGCACAAAGTTTTGCAACGCCGAATTGCGGATGACTTCCTGCAGGTCACGGCCCGGACATTCTGTGGGTTGACAGTCGAAAAATCCGGCCGCCGCCGTATTCATGTTGATAATTCGCTCTTCATTGTCAATGGCAATAACCCCTTCCAACATGCTGGCAAGCACGGTTTCCAGTTCATTGCGCTGACTGACAATGGTTTTTATGCGGCGATCGAGCTGGGCGGCCATCTGGTTCAGCGCCTCGGCCAGACCGGCCAATTCTTCTGAGTCCGGCGCCGTCAGACGATGGGTTAAGTCGCCGGCGGCAAAATGATCGGCGCCTATTTTCATTTCTTCGATGGGCCGACTGATTCGGCGTGAAATCAACAAGCTGATCCAGGCGGCAAGCACGGCGATCAGGAGCCCGCCTAAAACGATTTTGGTCTGGATCGATCTGAGTTCTCCCTTAATCGATGTAATCGGTACTGACGTCCGGATGACCCCCAGGATGGTTTGGTCCATTTGCAGCGGTACGGCAACATACATCATCTGCTGCCTCAATGTGTTGCTGTAGCGAATAGATTGGTCTGGATTTCCTTTCAGCGCCATGGCTATTTCAGGCCGATCGGCATGATTGTCCATTAGGCGGGGAGTTTCACGGGAGTCACCAATGACCCGACCGGAAGGCAAAATTATGGTGATGCGGGTGGTGGAATGCTTTCCGATTTCCTTACAGATAGCATCCACTTGAGCAGCATCCAGCGGCGCCAAGTGGCCGACGATCTGTTTTTCGACCAGAAGTGCGCGAATTTTTAAATCTGCTGCGGTTTGATCCAGGAAAAAATGGCGCAGCGAGCTGTATGCATACCAGCTGACCGCCAGAAGCGACAGCAGCGTGATCAGCAAATATGAAGGAAACAGCTGCCAGATCAGTCTCTTTCTTCTATTCATAGGATCTCTTTCATTCGATAACCGACTCCCCGGACGGTTTCGATGTATTTTCCACAATCTCCCAATTTTTTTCGCAATCCGACGATCTGCACATCCACGCTGCGGTCGGTGACCGGATAATCATCTCCGTGCACAGCATCCACGATCATGCTGCGGGTAAATACCCAGCCGGGCCGCCGGGCCAGAAGATAAAGGACCTGAAATTCGGTAAACGTCAAATCAACCGGTTTGCCGGCGGCCAGCACACTGCGTCTGCCGGGGTGAATCTCCAGTTCAAAAATATGTATAACGGCTGTTTCATCCTTCGGCTGCGGCTTGCTGGTCTTGCGGCGCAGCACGGTCCGCACGCGTGCAATCATTATCCTGGGGCTGAAAGGTTTGGTAATGTAATCATCGGCGCCGAGTTCCAGACCGGTGACGATATCGGCTTCTTCGCCTTTGGCCGACAGCATTACAATGGGAACCTGTTCGGTTTTCGGGCTTTTTTTCAATCTTTTTGCCACTTCAAGACCATCGATCCCCGGCAGCATGAGATCCAGCACAATCAGATCGAAATTTTCGGATAAGGCTTTTTTGAGGGCATCTTCACCGGTTAAAGCCCCGGTGACATGGTATCCTTCTTTTGCCAGATTGTATCTGACAAGCTGGAGGATATCTTCTTCATCGTCTACAACTAAGATGCGTTCTTTTGACATGATTTTTATCTCATCTGATCAGCGAAAAGTACTAACGTTTTCTTAATAAAGATTTATGAGTTATGCAACATATTCATTTTTTATTAGATTTTAGTTAAGGAATTGTTAAAATAGTGTTTGCGAATTTGTAGGAGCCATCTTTATCATTCTCACAAATTCACTGCTGCAGGCCCTCGTTTTTTGGCTGGCAAGCCGGACCCGGACCCTCCTGAGAATTCCCTTGTTGCTCCCTTTTCTGCTTATTTGGATGTGGAGGTGTCTTTTGGCAGGGTCAATTGTAAGGTAAAGCATCGTCATAAATTGTCCTGAATCCTCCACATGATAATCGGCAAAATGTTGCAGTCAAAACAATATAGATTTAATCAATATTTTTTTCTGATTCTAAACATCTTTACAATGGGCAACTAAAAAAGTATGAGAAGGTGTGCATCGAACTGTGGTTAGAGCTGACCGTGTGGAAGGAAAAAGGAATGGGGAGATGTCCATGGAATTTTCTGATAAGGTGGCAATCATTACAGGCGTTGCCGGTGGAATCGGACTTGCGACCGCCACCATGCTTGGAGAGCAAGGTGCGACCGTAATCGGCTGGGATTTTCAGGAAGAAAGGTTGGAGCAGGCAAGAAAAGCGCTGCAGGCGCGAAATATTGAAATGACGGCTGTCAACGCCGATCTTATAAACATCAATAAAATTAAGGCATTGTTTGAAAAGACGATTGAGGATTTCAAGCGAATTGACATCCTGGTTCAATGCGCCGGTATTTGCTACCAATCCCCGGTGCCTGAAATTACGCCTGAGGAATGGGATCACATTTTCGCTTTAAACCTCAAGTCGGTGTTCTTCGCCGCCCAGGCGGCACTTAAAGTTATGTGCCGGCAAAATTACGGAAAAATTATCAATATTTCGTCAGCTTCGGGCAAAAGCGGCGGTGTTGCCGTCGGCGCTCATTATGCGGCGACAAAAGCGGCTGTCATATGTCTGACCAAGTCCCTCGCGCTCTATTCGGCCCCCTTTGCTGTTAATGTTAATTGTGTCTGTCCCGGCCCGGTTAAGACGCCGATGACTGATGTCTGGGGGGACGCTATGAACAAATCTTTCGCTGAAAAGATTCCTTTTAAGAGATACGGAACGCCCGAAGAAGTTGCGGAAGCCATCTGTTTCCTCGCCTCAGATCGGGCCCGGTATATTACCGGTGAAACCGTGGACGTGAACGGCGGTCTTGTGATGGATTAATTATTAATCCGGACAAGGCCGGTTTTCCAGCAACAGTGGATTCAACCCGGGATCTTCTTTTTGGAAATTGTTGGGGTTTGTTATCGGGAAATTAAATAGGGACCGCCAAAATGTACGGGTGTCAATCCATGGTCGCCAAAATCGAAAGCGTGATTATCAAACGCCCGCAGGATGCGTTCATCAGCCGGCAAAACCTTGCAAACCTCTGGCAGGCGTTTAATTATACTGCTTGTCCCGATTACGAAAAAACACTGCTGGAATTTGCGCATTTCGAGCAGGTGCTCCAGCAGCATGTGGCCAAAATCTATTACCTTCCCCGCCATGAAAAAGCCGGATTGGACTCCATTTATACCCACGACCCGGTTAAAATCACCCGCCGGGGAGCCATCTTGATGAACATGGCCAAACCGCTGCGTGCCGCCGAACCTCAAGTCCTGCAAGCGTGGCTGGCGCAGATCGGGATCCCCGTTCTGGGAAAAATCGAAACACCAGGGCGCATGGAAGGAGGCGATGTCATCTGGCTGAATGCAAGGACCCTGGCGGTGGGCCGTGGATACCGCACCAACGCGGAGGGCATCCGGCAGCTCAAGGTACTGACCACCGGGATGGTCGACCGTATTATCGAGGTCCCGCTACCGCACGCCGACGGGGCTGAAGCGTGCCTGCACTTAATGTCGCTCATCAGCCTTATCGACCGGGACCTGGCGGTAGTTTACTCCCGCTACCTGCCGGTGTTTTTCCGGCAAATCCTGATTGCAATGGGAATCGAACTCATCGAAGTACCGGATGACGAGTATGAGCGGCTGGGAACCAACGTGCTCGCCCTGGCGCCGCGCCTTTGTCTGTACCCGACTGGGAACCCTGCAACCCTGGCAAAAATGATCCGGGCCGGCGCACAGGTTTTCACTTACCCCGCCGAAGAGATTTCCTTAAAAGGGACCGGAGGGCCGACCTGCCTGACCTGCCCGGTGCTTCGAAAATGAGAAGAAGCCTTTGCATACTTGCGGCGACGATAGCTCCGTCCCTCCGCCTCCAAAGTCACGGCGGGTTTATGTGCCTTTGGCAGGCCCAACGAGCTTACCGACCGTAAGGCACTGCGCAACGATGGAGAATATGACCACCGCATACGTGATGGTCAAGAGGATGTCGCGGTGGCGGCCCGGATCGATGAATTTTCAGGATGCCCACATTAAATATTACTTGTTGCAAATTATTTATTCTTTTTTTCTCGCTTTTCCTGTTTCTTCTCTTTAGCAGTTTTCTGGGGCTTTTTCTTATCGCTTTTTTTAGTATCTCTTGCTTTTGACATATGCTTTACCTCCAGCAAATTTTCATAATAACATTTAATTATACTGTCAACTGTTTACTATATGTACCTGAAAATGCAATATCAAAGTTGCACAAGCAACACCTCTCTATTTGAAGGGCAGGGAAGTGATGGGATTGGGTTTCGTAACGAACGAAACATTGTAAAATCTGACGGGCTTTATTATGATATGAAATATACTGTTCAACCTGATTTTTACTCATTATACGGGCCACCAAATGAAATCCCGCATTAAAGGAAAATTCACTTTTCAAACTGCAGGCGTTTTATTTGTTCTTTCCGCCCTGCTCGAACTGTTCTCGATCAATTCCCGCGTACCTTTGTTTGGGAATATTCAGGGCGGTATGATCGCCGCAACCTACCACCTGATATATGTTGTGCTTTTTTTCCCGCTGGGTCTCGGCTTATACAAGGCTAAGTCCTGGGCATATACACTTGTTTTTGTCGCAACCGGTTTATATACGCTGGATCGGTTGGTTTACGTATTAGACAGAAAGGCACTGGAGATTTACCTGGTGACGTTATTGGGCAAATACGGGGTAACCATTGGAATCCCGCAAACTGGATTTATCCTAAAGGTTATCATGCTCGCTACGGTTCTGATCGTTGCCTGCTGGTGGGGTTTTGCAGGGTACACTTACCTTCGTCGGGAATATTTTCATCAGCCGGCTACAGATAATGAGTTCGCAAAAACAGATGTTTCATAAACCGAGGAGGAATCAGTGAACTAATGTATATTCCGATGATAGTGTTATGTGCACTCATCCAACATCTCGGAATTTCTATAATATATTGAAATCATGAAGCTTTTAGCGACACTGGTTTTATGCCGCCTACATGGAATGTCGAATTTCCGCCTTTGGAGGGATGGAACTGACGATAGCTCCGTCCCTCCGGCTCCAAAGTCGCGGCGGGTTTATGTGCCTTTGGCAAGCCCAACGAGCTTGCCGACCGTCAGGCCCTGCACAACGATGGAGAATATGACCACCGCATACGTGATGGTCAAGATGATGTCGCGGTGGCGGCCCGGCGGCAGCGACAATGCCAT
>Ga0316191_10002009_pt1 | contig 14666 bp, 14 predicted proteins | sample Eddworburr2cm_MG_FD_204928 | JGI IMG/M metagenome (GOLD analysis project Ga0316191, IMG submission 204928) | Coastal sediment microbial communities from Maine, United States - Eddy worm burrow 2 cm | ecosystem: Environmental > Aquatic > Marine > Coastal > Sediment | place: USA: Maine...
TCGTGTACACATGGCGCGGGCGCTGCAGCTTGCCGAGCGTGGCATAAACACCGCACACCCGAATCCAATGGTCGGTTGCGTGCTGGTCCGCGATGGCGTTGTGGTGGGTGAAGGTTGGCATAAGCGTGCCGGCGAACCGCACGCCGAAATTAACGCGCTCGGGCAAGCTAACGACAAGGCGCGTGGTGCTACAGCGTACGTGACACTGGAGCCTTGTTCGCACCATGGCAAGACACCGCCTTGCGTGCAGGCGCTGGTTGCCGCAGGTGTTAGCGAGATTGTCGTCGCATTGCAGGATCCCAACCCGAAGGTTGACGGTCAGGGATTGGACGCGCTGCGGCAAGCCGGCGTGCAGACGCGGGTCGGACTAATGGAGGTCGAGGCCGCAAAGTTACTCAGCGGTTTCATCAGCCGCATGACGACTGGCAGGCCATTCGTGAGACTCAAAATCGCGTGCAGCATCGATGGTGGTATCGCCATGTTAGATGGCCAGAGCCAGTGGATTACCGGGCCCGAGGCACGTGAGGATGTGCAGCTTCTTCGCGCCAGGTCGGGGGCAATCATGACGGGTATTGGTACCGTGCTGGCTGACGACCCTTCGCTGACAGTGCGCGATGCGACTATCGATACAGGCGGGCGGCAACCAATACGGGCCGTACTGGACAACGGTCTGCGGATGCCATTGTCCGCCGAAATGCTGGCTTTGCCGGGCACTACATTGATCTACTGCGGCGATGACGTCGCGCGCGTGCCGCTCATTGAGGCCGGTGCGGAAGTCGTCAAGGTCGATGCCGTCGATGGCCTGGTGAACACCGCGGCGGTGCTCGACAATCTCGCGTCACGTGAGGTCAACGATGTGTTGGTAGAAGCAGGACCAATGCTTGCCGGGAATTTGTTGAGCCGCGGTCTGGTCGATGAACTTGTGATTTATCAGGCTCCGCATATCATGGGTAGCGAGACCCTGCGGATGTTCGATACGCCAACCTGGACAGAGTTGTCGGATCGCAAGGAACTGACTATCACCGATATGCGCCAGGTCGGTAAAGACACGCGTATTACGGCCAGAATTTCAGGTTAGGCTAAATGTTCACCGGCATAATCAAAGCGCAAGGCCAAATCGCCGCAATCGAGCGGCGTGGTGGTGATGTGCGTCTGTCCGTGCAGTCGGCTGGCATACCTTTTTCAAGTTACGAAGTCGGCGAGAGCATCGCTGTAAACGGCGTGTGCCTGACAGCGATTGCCTTGCGCGACGGTGGCTTTGACACCGATGTATCGGTGGAAACCTTGAACGTAACGAGCCTGGGAAATTTGCGGGTTGGAGATGCCGTCAACCTGGAGCCCGCACTGGCGCTTAGCGACAGGCTCGGTGGGCATCTGGTCAGCGGTCACGTTGATTGCCTCGGCAGTGTGGTCAATATCGAAGCAGATGCGCGCTCGATCCGCCTTACTATGACGTTAGATGCTAATTTTGCCCGCTATGTGGCCAGGAAAGGCTCAATTACAGTGGATGGCGTGAGCCTGACAGTCAACGCGGTCAAGGGGAATTCATTTGATGTCAATATCATTCCACACACCGCAGAGGCTACAATCATCGGCAAGTACACCGCAGGCACTGCGGTCAATATCGAGGTCGATCTGCTGGCGCGGTATATCGAGCGCTTGCTGGGCAAAGAGGATGGCGGACTGTCGATGGATTTATTGAGAGAAAATGGCTATGTCTGACAACACAACGGTGCATCCGAGTGCGATTGATTCGTCCTTTAGCAGTATCGATGAAATTATCGCCGACATCGGTGCCGGCAAGATGGTCATCATGGTCGATGATGAGAATCGTGAGAACGAAGGCGATCTGATCATGGCGGCCGCCAAGGTACGTCCCGAGGACATCAATTACATGGCCACACACGGTCGTGGCCTCATTTGCCTGACGCTGTCACGTGAACGGTGTGCGCAACTGCGGTTGCCGCTCATGGTATCGGACACCGACGATCGTCACGCGACCAACTTTACGATTTCGATTGAGGCCGCCGAAGGCATTACAACCGGAATTTCTGCTCACGATCGTGCGCGTACTATCCAGGCGGCTGTGGCGGCAACCGCCAAGCCAGAGGACATCAGTCAGCCGGGCCATATTTTTCCGGTGATGGCACAGCCTGGTGGCGTCTTGACACGCGCCGGGCATACGGAAGCGGGTTGTGATCTGGCGAGACTGGCTGGGTTGGATCCGTCCGCGGCAATCGTCGAGATTCTCAATGACGACGGGACGATGGCGCGTCGTCCAGACCTCGAAAAATTTGCTGCTGCGCACGGCGTGAAAATAGGCACGATCGCAGACCTGATTCGCTACCGACTTGAAAAAGAACGCAATGTTGAGCGCATTGATGAACGGATCATAAAAACGGACCATGGCGAATTTTCAATGATTTGTTATGACGACCGGGTGAACAGGGCGGTGCATGTCGCGCTCGTCAAAGGCGATCTGAGCAAGACGGACAACCCGCTGGTGCGTGTGCACTTGCAGGATACGTTGGGCGATGTCATCGGTGTGCAAAGTCGCACGCTCGGCTGGCCACTGGATGGTGCGATCGAACGCATCGCCAAGGAAGAGACTGCCGTCATTGTGCTGCTGCGCGAGCAAGAAAGTTCGCGTGAGTTTATGGATGCGGTTGAAGGGCTTGGCCAGGAACGGGATGACCTGACAGATCGGCGCAGCGGCGATGCGGTATTGCGTACGTATGGTGTTGGCGCACAGATTCTGCGAGACCTCGGCTTATCGAAAATCCGTGTATTATCAGCACCCAAGCACATGTACGCGATCTCCGGGTTCGATCTTGAAATCACAGAGTATGTCGAAGAATAAAGCACACCATGGACAAGATTAAGACAACGGAAGGTGACCTGATGGTCCGCGACGCACGATTTGCGATCGTCGCGGCACGTTTTAACGACTTCATCGTGGAGTCACTGCTCAAGGCGGCAGTACATTGTCTGCATCAGCACGGCGCCGCCGACGCCGATATCGAAATAGTGCGCGTCCCGGGCGCGTTTGAAATGCCGCTTGCGGTCGACAAGGTCGCTGCATTACGCCGCTTCGACGGCATCATTGCATTGGGCGCGGTTATTCGCGGCGGAACTCCGCACTTCGATTACATTGCCGGTGAGTGCGTGCGCGGCATCGCCGCTGCCGGCCAGCGAAACGGTATTCCGGTTGGGTTCGGCGTCTTGACGGTGGACACGATCGAACAAGCGATCGAGCGGGCTGGCACCAAAGCCGGTAACAAAGGTGAAGAAGCAGCGCTTGCCGTCATCGAGATGGTAAATACGCTTCGTCGCCTCGGATGACCAAGTCCCAGTCAACAGGCGCCAGAACGCGGGCGCGCGAATTGCTGGTGCAAGCACTGTATCAAAAGCAGATTGCTGGCCATGATAGTGCGGAGTTATTGCAGCAGTTTCACGAACAAACTGCTTATGCGCGCGTCGATCACGAGTTCTTCGACGAGGCGCTTCCGGCTATTTGCAAAACGCAATCTGAACTGGAGAAGAAGATCGGTGGCCTGATCGATCGGCCACTCGAGCAACTGGATCCTGTTGAACTTGCTGTCTTGTTGATTGGTGTCTATGAGCTCGAATCACGCATCGATGTTCCCTATCGGGTCGTCATCAATGAGGGTGTCAACCTTGCGAAGCGTTTTGGCGCACTTGATGGCCACAAGTACATTAATGCTTGTCTCGACGTTGCGGCGCAGTCCTTGCGCAGCACCGAGGTAAGTACGCAGAGCAGTGGATGAGTTTGAGCTAATTCGCCGTTACTTTGTCCGCGAGGATGCGGTGCGCGGTGTAATTACCGGAATTGGCGATGACGGCGCGGTCTTGCAGCCCGAACCCGGACATGAACTCATCGTCGTCATCGACACCCTGGTGGCCGGCGTGCATTTTCCAGACGATATAGGCGCTGCTGACCTCGGTTATCGTGCCGTTGCCGTAAATCTTTCCGATGTCGCAGCGATGGGCGGATGTCCGCGCTGGATGACACTGGCGTTAACACTGCCCGAGGTGGACGAGCAGTGGCTTGCCGGGTTCGCGCAGGGTCTTCACGCTGCCGGCGCCGCGCATAACGTAGCTCTGGTTGGCGGTGACATGACGCGCGGCGATCAGCTTGTCGTTAGCGTTCAACTAACCGCTGAGATTACTGCGGGTCAGGCGGTCCTGCGCTCTGGAGCAAACGTGGGCGACACGATCTATGTGACAGGCACGGTTGGTGACGCTGCTGCCGGGCTTGAGTTGCTGCAGTCGGGCAGGCCGGACGATTTCCTGTCAGGACGTTTTTTGCGGCCTGCAGCAAGAGTTGAATTTGGCCAATCACTTTGTGGTGTTGCAAGCGCCGCCATCGACTTGTCTGACGGGCTGTTCGGTGACCTGCAGAAATTGCTGACAGCCAGCGGAGTCGGTGGCGAACTAGATCTGCAGAAGCTGCCGATTTCGGACGCGCTGCACACCTTATTCGATGCGGAAGCACAGCGCAGATTTGCATTGTCAGGCGGCGACGACTACGAACTGTGTTTTACGTCCAGCGTCGATCTGGCGCAAACAGGTGACCTGCAAGTTACTGCCATTGGCAGGGTTACCGACGGGAACAAGCTGATTTGCATTGATCAAAGTGGCGTTGTGGACTACGCCGACAGCGGCTATCGTCATTTTCAATGACGGATTCCGAACAAAATCTCACACGACAGGTGTTTAGCGACCCGGTGCATATCCTGGCATTCGGCTTTGGCACCGGGCTGTCGCCGTTCGCACCGGGCACAGTCGGCTCATTATTGGGCGTGCTCCTGGCCTGGCTGACGCTGGATCTGGGCCAAATGACACAAATAGGGTGTGCGATCCTGCTTTTTGCATCAGGTATCTGGATCTGCGGCGAAAGCGCGCGTCGCCTGGGAATTCATGACCACGGGGGCATCGTCTGGGATGAGATCGCTGGCATGTATGTGACGCTTTTGGTGGCGCCATTCACGCCAAGCGCGTGGATACTCGCTTTTTTGCTGTTTCGGGCCTTTGATATTGTTAAACCATGGCCGATTCGGGACCTGGATCACAGACTGGGTGGAGGCCTCGGAATTATGCTGGATGACCTCGCAGCCGCCCTGTATGCCGCTATTTTATTAGCTTTGTATGGGTGGCTTATGACTTGAACGTGAGACGAAATGGCCACGCCTGTAAGTGAAATTGCACGTCCTAACGACGTACCCGAGAAAATCGGCAAATACGTCATCATCAATAAGATTGGTAAGGGCAGTACCGGCATGGTCTACCTGTCGCACGATCCCTACTATCGTCGTGACGTCGCGATCAAGGTGTATGACATCGAGGAAGACTCCGATGCCGATCGCGCCAAAGTCTCTCGTAAAATGTTTTTCAACGAAGCGCACATGGTCGGTATGTTGCAGCATCCGAACATCATGCCGATTTACGATGCCGGTGAAGAGGACGGCAAGTATTACGTCGTAACCGAACACATCCAGGGCGCGCGTACCCTCGCCGCGTATTGTCGGCCCGACAACCTGCTGCGCGTCGATGACGTCGTAGAGATCATTTACAAATGTGCCAAGGCGTTGCATTACTCGCATGGCCGCGGTGTCATTCATCGCGACATCAAGCCGTCCAATATCATGCTGACCATCGACAACGACGTGCGCATCATCGATTTCGGTATTGCGATCGTGAGTGATTCGGAAGTGTCACGCATTGAAGGCATCGCCGGCTCGCCGAGTTACATGTCACCCGAACAGGTGCAGTCCGAAGAACTGACACCGAAGTCGGATCTGTACTCGCTCGGTGCCGTAATGTACGAGCTGCTGACCGGCTTCCGTCCGTTTCGCGCTGATAACCTTTCCAAATTATTGCACCAGATCGTCTACGCAACGCCGCCGCCGATACACACCTATCGCGACGACCTGCCGACTGAACTCGAAGATGCCGTTGCGACGACGATGCAGAAAGATCCCGACAAGCGTTTGCCGAGTGGCGCCGCAATGGCGGCTGAACTCACACGCGTCTACAAGGATCTGCGCCAGAAGTACGACAGCCTCGATAACCAGGAGCATTTTGATGTCCTGCGTTCACTGACCTTCTTCCATGAGTTTTCACACGCGGAAATATGGGAAGTGCTGCGCGCGTCGGACTGGCATGAATACAAAGACGGTGACGACATCGTTCGCGAAGGCGAAATCGATGATCGCTTCTACATCATTGTGACCGGTAGCGTAAAAGTGCAGGCCAACGGCAACAATATCGGCGGCCTCTCAAATGGTGACTGCTTTGGTGAGACAAGCTATGTCCGTGGTGCCAAGCGTCAGGCATCTATTCAGGCCGATGGTGCTGTGACGATCCTGCGAGTTAGCTCGACATTGATGGAACAGGTTTCGTCGGCGTGCCAACTGCGATTCAACAAAGTCTTCTTGCGTTCCCTGATCAAGCGCCTCCAGGGTACTACCTAGCAGCGGCTCCAGTCGCGAATTACGCTAAACTATCCCCATGTTTAATCGGGGGTATCCATGAAAAAATCACTGGTCGCGCTCACAAGCGCACTTCTTGTCTGTGTTTCTGTGGCCGGCGCCAGCGAACTTAATGATGCCGTCAAGAAAGACTATGACGATTATCTCGCTGATCTCTGGGACCATTTCCATCAAAACCCGGAACTCTCCCTGGTCGAATTCCGTACTGCTGAACGTATGGCGAAGGAATTGCGGGCTGCGGGATTCACAGTGACCGAGGAAGTCGGCGGAACTGGCGTTGTGGCAATCATGGAAAATGGCCCCGGTCCGCTCGTCATGATGCGTGCTGACATGGACGGCCTGCCTGTCGAGGAAAAATCCGGCCTGCCGAATGCATCACGCGCGCAACAGCGCGATCCTATTACCGGTAACGTTGTACCCGTTATGCATGCCTGTGGCCATGATGTGCACATCACGAGCCTGGTAGGTACAGCGCGGCAGATGGCGGCGCGCAAAGACGAATGGAGCGGCACAATCATGCTGGTCGTGCAGCCGGCCGAAGAGCGGGTGCTTGGGGCACGTGCCATGCGTGCCGACAACATTTGGGAGCGGTTCGGCTTGCCGGATTATGCGTTGGCATTCCATGTTGGTGCGGGAAGTCCTGCGGGCAAAATCGACGCGCCCGAAGGGCCGTCATACGCGGGCGCCGATACGGTCGATATCATTGTGCATGGCATCGGTGCACACGGTGCAAGCCCGCATCGCGGCAAAGACCCGGTGCTCATCGGCAGTCAGATAGTCGTGGCCCTACAGACATTGGTAGCACGCGAATTGCCCCCGCGTGCGCCTGGCGTAGTAACCGTTGGCTCGTTTCACTCAGGTACCAAACACAACATCATTTCTGACGAAGCGCATCTGCAATTGACCGTGCGTAACACCAATCTCGAAACTCGCGAAATCCTGTTGCGCGGCATTGAGCGAATCGCAATGAACATCGGTCGAGCGGCAGGTTTGCCCGAGGACAAGCTCCCTGAAGTCATTATTTCAGAAGAGAGCGTGCCGCCGACGATCAACGATCCGAATCTTGCGCGGCGATTGAAGCAAGCCTGGAGCGAAGCGATGGGAGATGATGCGCTGTTTGAGGAAAAGCAGGAAGGTATGGGCGCCGAAGATTTCCCGTACTTTACGACCGACCCTGGCATTACCAGTGTCTACTGGGGTATCGGTGGCACACCGCAGGAAGACCTCGATGCTGAAGAGGCCGGTGGTCCGATGGTGCCGAGTCATCACTCGGCGTTGTTCAAGATCGCACCGGAACCTTCGGTGCGTGCCGGTGTGGAGTCGACGGTTGTCGCGCTACTTGAGCTAATGGGCGACTAGTCGTCTTCGACGTCGAAATCCTCGAGCACATCGCCGCCCGCACTCTTTAGCAGGATCTCGACTTTCTGTTCGGCATCTTTGAGCGCTGTCTGGCAGGCACGCGTGAGCTTGATGCCGTCCTCAAACTTCTTCATCGCTTTTTCGAGCGGCAAGTCACCGGACTCAAGTTCGTCGACCAGCTCTTCGAGGTCGGCGAGTGATTTTTCGAGGTTGACAGCTTTTTTTGTGCTCATTTATGACTTCCGCGGGAACTATGCCATTCGCATAGATTTGCATGATAGGGAGATTTCTTCCTCACGGAAACCTCAATAGCAACGGCGCCGCAAATCACTAATAATTCAATAAGATAGGTAGTAATCCGAATTGTCAGCGTTGTTTCAAAAATCAACAATCTCAAATAACCCGATATTCGGGTAGAAACGGGATCGCTTGGGTGTGAACGTCTCGAGTTGCGAAAGCCTTGGTTTTGACGCGGCCGCATTGGCTGCGCGCATTCGTCTACTTGGCTTTAACGAGCAGAACCTGCGCCACGATGGGGAAGCGCTACAGAGGCTGGTCATCAGGCCGAATACCGAGTCACTTCTTCAGAATTTCTACGCATCGTTGCTGGCTATTGACGGGTTCAGCGATAAAGTTGCCAAGTACTCCAGCTCCTCCAGAATTATCAATACGCAACGGCGCTACCTGCTCAGCCTGGGCGTTAATTTTGATAGCGAAGAATACTTCAGAGAACGGCTCGCGATCGGGTCAGCTCATCACCGAATAGGCATACCTCAGAGCCAATACCTGAGTGCTTGTCAGCGGCTGCAATCCTTGCTGATCCAGCACATACCACAGGAGATATGGCGAGACAGGGCTGCTTGTGAGGCGATGATTCAGTTTGTGCTGAAAATTACAGCGCTCGATATGTCGTTGGTAATTGAAAGTTATTGCGCGTCCAGAACGTTCGGTCTCGAAAGGTTACTTATCGACGAACGTGGAGAACGTGAACGCCTGCATCATCTTGCCGTCACGGATTGGCTGACCGACTTACACAATCACTCTTACTCCAGGCACATTCTGGCTGACGTCCTGGAACAATCGAGAATGGAAGGTTCACCCTTGAGTGTGATCATGGCGGATCTCGATAATTTCAAGCAAGTAAATGACTCCTACGGTCATCTTGTAGGCGATGAGGTGCTGCATATCGCTGCGGCACGCATGGCCTCCGCCGCCAGATCACATGATGAAATCGGTCGCTACGGTGGCGAGGAGTTTTTGTTCATCCTGAAGAATACAGATATCACGGAAGGTGCGGAGGTGGCCGAGCGTGTGCGTTTGCGGGTGAATAGCGATGCGATCAGCGCGAGACATGCAGAATTGCAACTGACCATCAGTCTCGGAATAGCTCAAGCTCGCGAAAGCGACAATGTCGATAGCCTGATTGACCGCGCCGATGCGGCGTTGTATGCAGCCAAGCTGGCTGGCCGAGATCGTGTCTGTGCAGAAGTGCCGACCCGAAGCAACGGCGAAGCTGCCCGCACCGCCTCGGCAACCACGGATTGACAAAAAAAGGCCGTCGGAATAAAGTGCGCTGGTACTTAGACTTGGTCTAAATAATACTAATTCTCAAGCGAAGGGACCTGAAATGTCACTGAAAGACAGCAAAACAGAACAAAACCTGAAAGATGCATTTGCCGGCGAATCTCAAGCCAATCGCCGTTACCTGTATTTCGCAGCCAAAGCCGATGTCGAAGGTTACAACGACGTTGCTGCTGTATTCCGCTCCACCGCTGAAGGTGAGACGGGCCACGCGCACGGCCATCTCGAGTACCTCGAAGAGACAGGCGATCCCGCTACGGGCCTGCCTATCGGGTCAACCGCCAACAACCTCACCGCTGCAATCGCGGGCGAGACGCACGAGTACACCGACATGTACCCGGGCATGGCGAAATCGGCTCGCGACGAGGGTTTTGACGAGATTGCTGACTGGTTTGAGACGCTGGCCAAAGCCGAGCGTTCGCATGCCAATCGCTTCCAGAAAGCGCTCGACTCACTAGACGACTAGCATGTCCAACAACCGCGAGGGGAGCCTTGAGGCTCCCACTCGCCATCCTCTCGACTGGCAGTCCGACGAATTCTACGACGAGCCCAAACTCTTCGAAGAGCTTGAGCGCGTCTATGACATTTGCCACGGCTGTCGACGCTGCTTCAACCTGTGCAACTCCTTCCCGACTTTATTCGATGCCATCGATGAGTCCGAGAGCATGGAGCTCGATACGGTTCCGAAAAAAGCCTATTGGGAAGTGGTCGATCATTGCTACTTGTGCGACATGTGCTACATGACGAAGTGTCCCTACGTGCCACCGCACGAATGGAACGTCGACTTTCCGCACCTGATGCTCAGGGCCAAAGCTGTGCGCTTCAAGAAAGAGGGCGCATCGACTCGCGACAAGATACTCAGTGCAACCGACAGGGTCGGCAAGCTGGCGGGCATCCCTGTTGTTGCCCAGGTCGTCAATGCGACTAACAAGAGCAAGTTGGGCCGTAGCCTGTTGGAAAACACACTCGGCGTGCATCGGGACGCACCTGTGCCCGACTACCATTCGAATTCGGCCGGCAAGCAATTGAAGTCTCATAAGGGCGCGAGTGGTGCGGCTGCGGAGCCGACCGAGAGTACCAGTGGCAAGGTTGTGCTCTACATGACGTGTTACGGCAATCGCAATCATCCTGCTATCGACACTGATCTTGTCTCCGTATTCGAACACAACGGCATTCCCGTCGCACTGGCTGAAAAAGAGGCCTGCTGTGGCATGCCGAAACTCGAACTCGGCGATCTCGATGCGGTCGCGAAAGCGAAGGATATTAATATCCCGGTGCTCGCAGCCATGGTTGATGCGGGTTGGGATATTGTTGCGCCAATACCGTCCTGCACCCTGATGTTTAAACAGGAACTGCCCTTGATGTTCCCGGACGACCCGGACGTTCTCAAAGTGCGCGACGCGATGTACGACCCATTTGAATACCTGATGTTGCGCCACAAGGACGGCAAGCTAAACACGGAATTCAAGAACTCGCTTGGCAAGGTCTCATACCAGGTGCCATGTCACTTGCGTGTGCAAAATATCGGGCTGAAGACACGCGATATTCTGCAATTGGTGCCGGACACCACGGTAGACGCGATCGAGCGTTGCTCGGGTCATGACGGCACCTATGCCGTGAAGAAGGAATTTCACGACATCTCGAAAAAAATCGCTCGTCCGGTTATCAACAAGGTCAAAAAGGCTGAAGCCGATCATTTCACGAGTGACTGCCCGATGGCAGCCGAACAAATTACGCAGGGTCTCGACGGCCATGATGCTGAAAACCCGATGGGTTTGCTGAAACACGCTTACGGATTATGAACAACATGCAAAAATTGACACGCGACGATCTCTTCAGCCTCGAGAAATATGCCGAGGTGCGCGCTGAATTTCGTGGCGACGTGCTCGCGCACAAGCGGAACAGGCACCTTGAACTCGGTACCAATGCGTCCTTGTATTTCGAGGACCGCATGACGATGCAATACCAGATTCAGGAAATGTTACGCATCGAAAAGATTTTCGAGGCCGATGGTATCAATGAAGAACTCGAATCTTATAATCCCTTGATCCCCGATGGCTCAAACTGGAAAGCGACATTTATGGTCGAATTTCCAGAAGAAGATGAGCGACGGGCAATGCTGACGCAACTTGTCGATGTTGAAAATCGTGTCTATGTTCAGGTTGGCGACATGGACAGGTGCTATGCGATTGCCGATGAAGATCTTGAACGCGCGGACGCTGGCAAGACCTCGGCCGTGCATTTTCTGCGGTTTGAACTGGCCGCCGATATGGTTGCCGCGCTCAAAGACGGCGCCGAACTAGCCGCAGGAATTGATCATGAGAATTACAGGGTCGAAATATCGCCGGTTGCCGATAATATTCGACTGTCATTGCTAGGTGACCTCGACTAGCCTAGAATCTTGCCGTGCTTCGCTTGGCAACCTCTGACAATTCAATAAATGGCTAAACGCTACGACGCTGCGGACATTGAAGTCCTTAGCGGACTGGAGCCTGTACGGCGCCGGCCCGGGATGTATACCGATACGACACGGCCAAATCACCTGGCCCATGAAGTCGTAGACAACAGTGTCGATGAAGCACTCGCCGGCCACTGTAAGAAAATCGACGTTACGTTGTACAACGATGGCTCGCTTGAGGTCGCAGACGATGGCCGCGGCATGCCGGTCGACAAACACCCTAAAGAAAAAATCCCCGGCGTCGAACTGATTCTTACGCGATTGCACGCTGGCGGAAAGTTCAATCACGACAACTATCAGTATTCCGGCGGCCTGCACGGCGTCGGTGTTTCGGTCGTCAACGCGTTATCGAAAAACCTCGAGATCTGGATTCGGCGCGGCGGCAAGGAATACAACATGAGTTTTGCCGGCGGTAAGAAACGCGGCAAGCTCGAGCAGGTGGGCACGGTCGGCAAGGCGAACACAGGTACGACTATTCGCTTCTGGCCCGATCCGCAATACTTCGACTCACCCAAGATATCCATATCACGACTAAAACACGTACTCAAAGCCAAAGCGGTGCTGTGTCCCGGGCTTACGGTTCGACTCAAAGTCGAAAAGCCCAAAGAGAAAATCGAATGGTGTTACGCGGGCGGCCTCGAAGAATATTTGCTGGAGGCCATTGGTGGCGGTGAATTGCTACCGACCGATCCGTTCGCGGGCAGTCTTTCCGGTAACAGAGAGGCGGTGGACTGGGCGTTGTGCTGGAATGCCGGGGATGGTGGTCAGAGTGTTTCCGAGAGCTACGTCAACCTGATTCCCACGCCACAAGGCGGCACACACGTTAACGGTCTGCGGACCGGGCTAACCAATGCGCTACGCGAATTTGCCGATTTTCGCAGCCTGTTGCCGCGCGGCGTGTCGCTTGCACCCGAGGATGTCTGGGACGGTTTGAATTTCGTGCTTAGTGCCAAGCTCGAAGACCCTCAGTTCTCTGGACAGACCAAGGAACGCCTGTCGTCGCGTGAATCGGCAGCTTTCGTTGCCGGCGTGATTAAAGACAGTTTTTCGCTGTGGCTTAATCAACATCCAGAGACAGGCGATCAGATTGCGCAATTAGCGATCAACAAGGCGCAAAGGCGTCTAAAAGCGGCTAAAAAAGTCGTCCGCAAGAAAATTGTTTCCGGACCAGCGTTGCCTGGAAAGCTTGCGGACTGTACGTCGCAGGAGCCGGAATTGTGCGAAATATTCCTGGTCGAGGGAGATTCAGCGGGCGGCTCGGCCAAGCAGGCCCGCGACCGCAATACGCAAGCGATCATGCCACTGCGCGGCAAAATCCTGAATACCTGGGAAGTTGACTCGGGCGAGATCCTGGCGTCGCAGGAAGTGCATGACATCAGCATCGCACTCGGTATTGATCCGGGCGAAACCAATCTCGACGAACTTCGCTATCACAAGATATGCATTCTTGCCGACGCAGACTCGGACGGCCTGCACATTGCGACGTTGCTCTGTGCTTTGTTCCTGCGCCACTTCCGCGAACTCGTGATGGCGGGCCATGTTTACGTGGCCATGCCACCACTGTTTCGCGTCGATGTTGGCAAGGAAGTGTTCTATGCGCTCGATGATAGCGAGCGCAAGGGTATTCTCGATCGTATCGAGGCGGAAAAAATGCGCGGCAAAGTTACGGTCACGCGCTTCAAGGGTCTGGGCGAAATGAATCCGTCGCAGCTTCGCGATACGACGATGAACCGTGACACGCGGCGGCTGGTCCAATTGACAGTGAGCGGCAATGACAAAACTGACCAGACCATGGATATGTTGCTGGCGAAAAGTAGAGCCAAAGATCGTCGTAAGTGGCTCGAGACCAAAGGCAACCTTGCCGAGGTATGAACATGCAGAGTAGTTTGAATCTCGAGGGCGTTGAGCAACAGCCGCTCAAGGAATACACCGAAAAGGCGTACCTCGACTATTCGATGTACGTCATTCTTGATCGGGCGCTGCCGCAAATCGGTGACGGTCTGAAGCCGGTGCAGCGGCGCATCATCTACGCGATGAGCGAGTTAGGCCTTTCGGCCGGACAAAAGCCGAAGAAATCCGCACGTACGGTCGGCGATGTAATTGGCAAATTTCATCCGCACGGAGACTCGGCTTGTTACGAAGCCATGGTGCTGATGGCACAGGATTTCTCCTACCGCTACCCGATCGTGGATGGGCAGGGCAATTGGGGATCGACCGATGATCCGAAATCATTTGCCGCAATGCGTTATACAGAGTCGCGCCTCAAACCTTACGCAAAGAGCCTGTTGCAGGAATTGGCGCATGGCACGGTCGACTGGGTACCTAACTTTGATGGCACGATGGACGAGCCGGTCGTGCTACCGGCGCGCCTGCCGAACCTGTTGCTCAATGGCACGACAGGTATTGCCGTCGGATTGTCTACAGACGTGCCGCCGCACAATCTGAATGAAGTCGCGAGCGCACTGATTCACCTGATCGACAATCCGAAAGCAAACGTATCCGCGTTGATGAAGCACATTAAAGGTCCGGATTATCCGACCGGTGGCGAGCTTGTTTCGCCGCACGAAGACATCAAACAGATCTACTCGACCGGCAATGGTACTTTGCGGCTGCGCGCCGCCTATAAGATCGAGAATGGTGACATTGTCATTACGTCGTTGCCGCACCAGATTTCGGGTGGCAAAGTTCTCGAGCAGATAGCCGCGCAAATGCGCGCCAAGAAACTGCCACAGGTTGTAGACTTGCGTGACGAGTCA
>Ga0316191_10002010_pt1 | contig 14666 bp, 14 predicted proteins | sample Eddworburr2cm_MG_FD_204928 | JGI IMG/M metagenome (GOLD analysis project Ga0316191, IMG submission 204928) | Coastal sediment microbial communities from Maine, United States - Eddy worm burrow 2 cm | ecosystem: Environmental > Aquatic > Marine > Coastal > Sediment | place: USA: Maine...
GTTCACCTTTAATCTATCCAAACAATTCAATGCTGCCGTGGCATTCAAAGGAATGCGCTCTCTGGGCAAATACAGATCCTCTCTGACGGATCACGGGAATGCCAGGATCTCATTGAGCTACCAAACTAAAAACAATAGATATTTTGTTAGGGGCCACATTGCGGCTCAGGACCTTTACAACGATCAAAATGGGGGGCTGACTCCGGAATCCATTTTAGACTTCGAGAGCAACGATCCGAATTTCAAAGATCGGGCGCGACTCACTACGAATTTTACAGATGGCAAAAACGGGATACGCGGAAACCGTTATTACTTTGATCATTTTTACAAACTCTGGGACAAAAAGGACAGTACACGTGCGATTCCCTCTGACTTGCGCATCGGTCATGTCTTCAACTACGAACGCAAGCATTATGGTTATGAGCAGGACAGTCCGAACGACTTCTTTGGTCCGGCTTTCACCAATGAGATTGATGATGACGTCACGTATTCCAAGATGTTTAATGAGGTTTTTATAGCCCTCAATTCACCTTACACGTTGGGAGAAGTCCGCTTTAAAGTGAACAACTTCAACTACGAGTACGTCTACAAGAGTGCGCTGATTTCTGACGACGGGATCATCCCTCCCGGACTGGACGGTGATGCCTTGGCCGTTGGCGGGGAATGGCACACGAAATTCAAGAAGTTCAACCTGGATGTCGATGCCACCCAAATTATTTCGGGCTCCCTTACCGGGAACTCCTATTCGGCCCGGGCAAGCTTTGTTTCAGACAGTCTGTTCATGGCCAGTGCCCGCGTATTCAGCAACAGCCGTTCACCCAACTTCAATTTCCTTCTCTATCAAAGCGGTTACAAGCACTACAACTGGAGCAATGATTTTAAAAACGAACAGCTCAATGGGCTGGAGGTTGTTTTTGACTCCGACAAATGGCTTTACGCCGCGGTGAGATGGACCAATATCGAAAACTACACCTATTTTGAAGAGGCAGATGAAACAGGTCAGACCTCTCCTGCCCAGGCCAGTGAATCGCTGAGCTACTTCCGGCTCGATCTCAGCAAGGAATTCAAATTAGGAAACTTCCGGCTCGACAATCAATTCATCTACAACCAGGTAACCAGTGGAGAAGATTTCTTCCGGGTTCCGGATTTCGTCACCCGGAACACCTTGTATTACGCGAACCATATTTTCAAGGGCAAGCCCATGTACCTTGAGACGGGAATCACCTTCAAGTATTTTGGAGAATACTACATGAATGCCTACAACCCCCTGATCTCGGAATTTTACCTGCAGAATGACAGGCAATTCGGGGCTTTTCCCCTGGTAGACTATTTTATCAACTTCCGGGTGAAAACCATGAGGGTATTCTTTACCCTTGAACACCTGAACTCTTTGTTCACCGAGAAGAATTACTACTCGGCTCCCACCTACCCCTACCGTGATTTCGTCATACGCCTCGGTCTGGTCTGGAACTTCTTTATATAAGCACGGACACCATGCAAAAGGAAATCAACATCCAGGTAAGTCCCGAGCAAGCGGCCGACCCCACTCTGCTCAAGTCAGCCGTAAGCAGGAGCGCGGGGTTGCCGGCCGGCGAGATCCGACATGTAGAAATTCTAAAACGCTCCATCGATGCCCGGCAGAGAAAGGTCCGGATCAACTTGCGGGTTCGCATCTACGTGCACGAAGATTTTGAGGAGGAAGAAATAGAGCTGCCCGACTATCCTGATGTGAGCAAGGCCAGGGAGATTCTGATCGTTGGGGCTGGACCAGCAGGGCTTTTTGCTGCCTTGAAACTGATTGAAAAAGGATTAAAACCCATCATCTTGGAGCGTGGAAAAGACGTTAGAACCCGACGTCGCGACCTGGCCGCCATCACCCGAAATCACGAGGTCAACCCCGACTCGAACTACTGTTTCGGAGAAGGTGGAGCCGGCACTTACTCAGACGGAAAGCTCTACACGCGCTCGAAAAAAAGAGGAGACGTCAACCGGATTTTGCGCCTGCTCATCGCGCACGGCGCAAACAAGAACATCGCCATCAACGCCCACCCACACATTGGGACGAATAAGCTGCCCAGGCTGATCCAATCAATTCGGGAGACCATACTGAGGCATGGCGGAGAAATCCAATTCAACACCCGGGTGACCGACTTCCTCCTGAAAGAAAGTCGAATTACTGGGGTGGTCACGCAAAACGGAGACAAGCTGGAGAGCGACAGGGTCATCCTGGCGACGGGCCATTCGGCCCGTGACATCTTTGAGCTGCTGCACAGAAAAGGAATTGCCATTGAGGCCAAACCCTTCGCCCTGGGAGTGCGGGTTGAGCACAGCCAGGAGCTTATCGATAGCATTCAGTACCACTGCGAGATTCGCGGCCCACACCTCCCTCCTGCTCCCTACAGTGTTGTTAAACAGGTAGGAAATCGAGGGGTCTATTCCTTTTGCATGTGCCCCGGGGGTGTGATCGCCCCCTGTGCCACCGCTCCGGGCGAAGTGGTCACCAATGGCTGGTCACCCAGTAAACGAGATCTGGCTACTTCAAACTCGGGCATCGTGGTTTCTATCGCCCTCGAAGATCTTGAGAATTACAGGCAGCACGGACCACTCATGGGATTGGAGTTTCAAAAGGAGATCGAGCAGCGCGCCTGGAGACTGGCCGGGGAAACGCAACGGGTTCCCGCCCAGCGACTCATGGACTTCACCAAGGGAAAAGTCTCTGCATCGATTCCGAAAACCTCATATCAGCCGGGCACAACTTCGGTCGAAATGAGTGAGGTGCTGCCAACCTTCGTGAACAAGAGCCTTCAGGAAGGGTTTCGACTCTTCGGCAGATCCATGAAAGGATATTTGACCAATGAAGCCGTGGTCCATGCTCCCGAATCGAGGACCTCCTCGCCGATCCGAATCCCCAGAGACCGCGATAGTCTTCAGCATGTGCAGGTTCAGGGGCTTTACCCATGTGGTGAGGGAGCCGGTTATGCAGGTGGCATCATATCAGCCGCCATAGATGGCGAAAAATGTGCCGAACAAGCTAGTTTGAGTTTGAAGTAGGAACGCGCCAGGGCGGATTCTTTCGGTTTTCACCTGCTTTGAAGAGAATGATCCGGTTCCCGTCCGGATCCAAAAGACGGGCTTCTCTCCAGAGCCAGGACCTGTCTTCGGGCATTTCATCAAAAACAATTCCAGATGCGATCAGGCCGGCGACCTTGTCATCCAGGTCATCGACCTCGAAATACACATAGGTTCCTTCCCCGGAAGGAAGAGCCTCCACTTTGTGAACTGAGAAAGTTGCATCCCCTACAGGGCACTCAAAACGGACATAATGTGGCCGGGCATCCACGATAAGCCGCAATCCCAGCTTCTCGTAAAAAACAGTAGTGGCCTGTACATCGACAGACGGAACAGTTACCTGGTTCAAGTTCATGCCTGTTTCGTTGTCAATTGTCGAATCTTGATTTTGAAAGCCGCGAAGGTCAAGGTCATAAACGGGCTCAGCCAGTTAAATATGGCATAGAAGAAGTACTCGTCCACTCCTACCCCAAGAACACCTGACTGGTAGGCTCCACATGTGTTCCAGGGAACCAGGACCGAGGTCACCGTACCCGAATCTTCAAGGGTCCTACTCAGGTTTTCGGGTGCCAGGTTCTTTTCCTCGTAGGCTTTGCTGAACATTTTTCCCGGAACGACGATGGCCAGGTACTGATCAGATGCCGTAACGTTTAACGCAAGACAGGTCGTAACGGTGCTGGCGAAAAGTCCGAAGGTCGTATGCGCAAGTTTGAGAAGGGCGCCGCTTATCGTGGACAATGCCCCTATGGCATCCATGATGCCACCGAAGACCATGGCGCAGATAATCAGCCAGATCGTTCCGAGCATCCCATACATCCCACCGGAAGAGAATAGTTCATTGAGAGACTCATTGTTCGTGGCGATCGAAGTATCAACGGTGATGGCGTTCATGATTCCCTGGTAAGCAGTTTGAAAGTTCAGCTCCGAACCTCCGGAAACCGAGATCAGGACGTCAGGCTGAAAGAAAATGGCAAAGACACCTCCCAACAGCGTGCCGATCAAAAGAGCGATCAGGGGCTGCGTTTTTCGAATGATCAGAAAAATCACAGCAGCCGGAACCAGGAATAGCCATGGGCTGATTTTAAAGGACTCGCGTATGGAAACCAGAATCGACTCCGTATCGGTCGTTCCTGAAGTGTCAAAGGTGAACCCCAGAATTATAAAGACAATAAGTGTGATCGTTATGGTTGGCACCGTGGTGTAGGCCATGTATCGAATATGAGTGAAAAGGTCGGTACCTGCCATGGCAGGAGCAAGGTTGGTCGTGTCTGAAAGCGGCGACATCTTGTCGCCGAAATAGGCTCCTGAGAGAACGGCACCGGCCACCATGCCCAGAGGAATTCCAAGGGCTCCCCCAATCCCGATCAGGGCTATACCCACGGTGGCTGAAGTGGTCCAAGAACTGCCGGTCGCAATTGAGATCACGGCGCAGATCACAACCGTGGCAGGAAGAAAAATAGTCGGGTTCAAAAGCTTGAGACCGTAATAAATCATACTTGGAATGACACCGCTGACCAACCAGGTTCCGGCTAGAGCTCCAACGAACAGCAGTATCAGCAAGGCCCCTGTCGTAGATTTTATATTGTTGGCGACCTCCTCAATCATTCTCTTGTAAGTTACCTTATTGAAGAAACCTACGATAGCGGCTACAGCGCCTCCCAGTAACAAGATGAATTGATTCGATCCGCTCAGCGCGTCATCCCCATAAACGTATACGTTGTATGCGAGCATTCCGATGAGGGCAATAACAGGTATGAGGGCTTCGTAGATGTTGAGCTCTTTGTTCTTGATAATTCTGTCGTCCATAAAAAAGGGTTGAATCTGTAATGTTACATAAAATGGATGACTTTTGAAAATACCCAAGGAACTAGAGCTTTGTTGCCTCACATTTTTTTACTCATGCGCGCAACCCTTCGCATAATTAAACATCTACTTAGTACATCCCCCATTACTATGAAACTGGAATATACTATTTTGGAATACCTGAGTGAGCACGACGACGGAAGGTTTGTCGAGCTGACTTCGGTTCATGAGGACTATGATTCCCTCATGACCGCTTTGGATGAGCTGAAAGGCAAGAATCTGATTGTTGTTGAGGATGCCGGTCGAGATTTTTCAAGATTTGGGATCAGCAACAACAGGCCAAAGTCGGTCAAAGCAAAACTAAAATTGAATGGACGTGCGTATTTCCATTCTCTAAAAGGAATTGAACAGATTAAGAAAGAGCTGAGAGGCAGGAGTAGAAATCGCTGGAATCTGACACATTTTCTTAGTTTTTAAATTGATTACTCAAGATTAATCTTAGGATTATAGATCGGGGTTTGCTTGTCAGACCCTTTTTTTTGTGCCTGCTTTTTTTTGTTTAACTTATTTAACATTTTTTTAAACATTTTATAGTTTTGTTTAATGTTTTCTGTCGTATCTTTGACAAAACAATTAAAACAAAACCCATGAACTTTAAAAAACTAATGATGAGCACGCTGCTGACTGCAGCTCTCTTTTCGACGTCACTGATTCAGGCAAACGTCAATCCAATCGAGCCGAAACCTGCAATTGAAAACGACAGCAAACAAACTATTGTTGGCGTTGCGGCGTCAAATGATAACTTTTCTACTCTCGTTGCTGCCGTGAAGGCCGCTGATCTCGTAGAGACTTTGAACTCTGAGGGTCCTTTCACCGTATTTGCCCCCACGAATGACGCTTTCGGCAAATTGCCTGCAGGAACTGTAGAGACTTTGCTCAAGGCAGAAAACAAAGGAACGCTTACTTCTATCCTGACATACCACGTAGTGGCAGGCAAGTTCGAAGCGGCCGACGTTTTGAACGCAATTGAAAAGAACAATGGATCCTTCACCATTAAAACCGTAAACGGAGAGAACCTGACTGCTTCCCTGAAAGATGGAAAAGTCATGTTGAAAGATGCCAAAGGAAATTATTCAACTGTTATTCTCACGGATGTGGGAGCCAGCAACGGGGTAATTCATGCCATTGATACGGTAGTTATGCCCTAAGTACAAGCCTTTCCAAGGTTGCAGTCTTAGGCCAGTGAGCTGTAATCTTGATTTATGAGGGGAACCGTCTGTAGCAGCGCTACAGGCGGTTTTTACATTTAAAACCTTTATTTTTAGACTTGTCAATCCATGAACAATTTGCGTCATACGTTAAACCATATCCACTCATGAATTCTTTAAGCGCTCTACTCTTGGTAATCTCAGTAATCGGATCTTCCCATTCTCAATCCCCTGACCCCACCGATCCCGAAAAAGTGGTCCAGGCCAACCTGGAAGCCTATAACCATAAAGACATTGAGGGCTTCATGTCTTATTTCAGCTCGGATATCCTGGTTAGAAATTTCGATTCGGGAGCTGTCACGGCTCAGGGAAAAAAAGAAGTTCGTGAGATTTATACCCGGCTTTTTGAGGCTTCGCCGGACCTGCATTCGCGGATTCTCAAACGGACCGTTTTTGACAACAAGGTGATCGACCACGAATACATCACCGGGAGAAACGGAAGCCAGGAGCCCCTGGAGCTCGTATTGATCTACGAAGTTCGAGACGGCAAGATTTTTCGAATCTCCGTGATGCGCAAGTCCTGAACCGCCCAACAAAAGCTCAGGAAACAAAAACCTAAATCATATCTTTCCAGATTTCTGGAATTTCAATTACTTTAGTGATTCATTCCAATGCAGTGAATCATGGCAGCTTACGTGTTTGTTGAAATCGACATTTACGATCAGGAGCTTTACGAAGAGTACAAGAAAATGACCCCGAATACCATCAAAGCCTATGATGGCAAATTCCTGGTCCGGGGCGGAAAGGCGGAACACCTCGAAGGAGATTGGAACCCGGAAAGAATTGTGATTCTTGAGTTTCCTTCTGTTGAACGGGCCCGTGAATGGTGGGAATCCGAAACCTATACCCGGGCACGACTCGTCAGGCAGCGCGCAGCTGAAACCAAAATGATCATCCTGGAAGGAGCATGAAAATTAGATCAAACTCGATTAAGAAATAAACCGATATGTTCAAGAAACACTATACCCTGTATCAGATCGATGCCTTCACCGACAAAACCTTCAAAGGAAATCCGGCCGCTGTCTGCGTCATGGAAGACTGGCCCTCTGATGAACTGATGCAGAACATCGCCGCAGAGAACAACCTCTCCGAGACGGCTTTTGTAGTGAAAAACCAAGACAGATTTGAAATTCGCTGGTTCACTCCCACGCTGGAAGTGGCTCTGTGCGGACACGCGACCCTGGCCTCGGCCCACGTTCTGTTTCTCTACTATCACGTTCCTGGAAGCCAGTTGCACTTTCACTCAAAGCACAGCGGAGATCTTTACGTCAGTAAAAAAGACGATCGGCTCACCCTGGACTTTCCCGTGGATCCCATTGAGCCCGTTGAGCCTCCTGCCGAACTTCTGGAGGCCTTCAAGAAGAAGCCGCTGGAGGTCTACCAGGGAAAAACCGATTATTTGCTGATCTATGAATCCCAAAAGGATATCGAAGGATGTGACCCGGACATCACTTTGCTGAAGAAGTCAAAAGCAAGAGGAATCATTGTCTCGGCCCCCGGTAAGAAAGCCCATTTTGTCTCACGGTTTTTCGCCCCCGGCTCAGGTGTTGATGAAGACCCGGTCACCGGGTCGGCGCACACGACTTTGACTCCTTATTGGAGCGAAAAACTCGGTAAAAAAAAGATGAAAGCACGTCAGCTATCCAAGCGCGGCGGCAAGTTGATCTGCGAGCTGAAAGGAGATCGCGTCTTGATCTCCGGGCGGGCCGTGACCTATCTCAAAGGAGAGATCGAGGTTTAGTTCCACATCAGCGCATACAAGGCCGCCAAGACGATCAAAACGGCAAAAGCACCAATATTGAATTGATTCGAGGTTTTAAAAAGGTCTGCGCTCAAGTCAATTCCTTTGTCGCTGTCATGCCCTTTTCCATCGATCCAGCTTACGACAGCGATGACTCCCATGGTCAAAAGGGCCGTGTAGCCCATTTGGTCGAGAAATGGAATGTTGACAAACAAAGGGCTATCCGACCATCCCTTCGGAGCGACTTTGAAATAAAGTGCGATGGGAATTGAGGCCAATACCCCGTAAATAGCTCCTTTGTTGGTCGTCTTCTTCCAAAAAAGCCCGAGCATGAAGACCGCTAAGATTCCCGGACTTACCACACCCGTATATTCCTGAATGTACTGAAAGGCCTGGTCCAACCCACCCAGCATTGGGGCAATTAGAACAGCAATAAGAAGCGCTACGGCAGCAGTGACCCTGCCGGTCCTTACCGTTTGCTTGTTTGAAGCCTTCGGGTTCATGTAGGGCTTGTAAATATCCATGGTGAAGATCGTGGAGGTCGAATTCAGCATTGAGGCCAGGGAAGACACAATGGCCGCAGCCAGGGCCGCAAAAGCAATCCCTTTGAATCCTGCTGGAAGAAATTGCAGAAGCCAGGGGTAGGCTTTGTCTGCCGCTTCGAGCGTTGGAATGTTGTTTTTGGCCAGATCCCCGAGACCGGCCATGATCTCCGGATCGTTGATCATGACAAAAGCGGCTATTCCGGGAATGACCACAATCAGAGGAATGACAAGCTTTAGCAGGGCCGCCATCAGTATGCCCTTTTGGGATTCTTCCAATGACTTTGCGGCCAGCGTGCGCTGAATGATGTACTGATTGAAACCCCAGTAATAGAGGTTGGCCACCCACATCCCTCCTACCAGGACGCCAATACCCGGAAGATTCACGTACTCCGGATTAGTCTCGTCCAGGATCATCACAAATTTTTCGGGTACTCGATCGTAGATGACCTTCAGGCCTTGAATGAGTCCCTGGCCTCCTGAAACCTGATCAAGCGCGAGATAGGTCGTTGCCAAACCCCCGAGCACCAGGAAAACAACCTGTATGACGTCGGTCCAGGCAACCGCTGACAGTCCGCCATAAAGTGAGTACGCTGCAGCGAACAAAGCCAGCCCCAAGACGCCATAGATCAAGGGAATCCCCATGATAGTCTCCAAAGCGAGTGCACCCAGGTAAAGCACAGAGGTCAGGTTGACAAAGATGTAGAGACCGATCCAAAAGACGGCCAATATGGTCTTGAGGTTGGTGGAATAGCGCTGTTCGACAAATTCAGGAATCGTATAAAGCCCTTTCTCAATGAAAATGGGCAGGAAATATTTTCCTACCAATAATAAGGTGAGCCCTCCCATCCATTCGTAGGAGGCGATGGCCATACCCACGGCAAATCCGGATCCTGACATCCCGATAAACTGCTCGGCGGAGATGTTCGCCGCAATCAGGGAAGCTCCGATGGCCCACCAGGGAAGGGACTTTCCGGCCAGGAAATAGTCTTCGGCATTCTTCTCGTGACCCTTCTTATCACGAGACACCCAGAGCCCAACACCCAAAATGGTTATCCCGTAAACAATGAATATCAGGTAGTCAATGGTTTGGAAGGATGCGTTCATGGCCAGTGAAGATTTCAGTAAATATAGGAAATAGACTGAACCTGCCGAACGTTAATGATTTCATAAATTAGGGTTCAGATATGAATTATTGCCTAAATTTGTGGCGTGAAAGTCAAAGGAATCCAAAAAACAGCCTCTGTGGCTCTGGCCCTTCTTGTGTTGTTTTCAACGCTGTCTGTAAGCATTGAAAAGCACTACTGCGGCGACCATCTGGTCGACGTAGCCCTATTTTCGGATGCGAAGAAATGCGGCATGACGTCTGGTGATGATGGAGAGTCCAGCATGGCAGAAAACTGTTGCAAGGATGTTGTTGACCTGATCGAAGGCCAGGATGAGTTGAACCTCGAAAAGACCGAGCTTTTAACTTCAGCTCAAAAGGTTTTCATCTTTTCCTTCGCCTATGTGTTTAGCGGCCTGAGCATTCCCGAACCGCTTGACGACCCGCCTTTTCAACACTACTCACCTCCCGAAGTCATCCAGGACATACAGGTCCTGAATGAAGTCTTTGTGATTTGATTTGATCTAATTCTCTTCCCCTGCCTGCAAATGCAGGCATGCTCAAAGAATTATCAATCAAATTACACTTCATGAAACATCTCATACTAAATTTTACCGTGCTGACGCTGCTTATGGCGGCACCTGTTTTAGCACAGGATCAGAAGCCTCTGGAAGGCATCGTATTGGAAGTCATCGACGGCCAGGAAGTCCCTGTGATCGGGGCGAATGTATACTGGATGGATACCTCCATTGGAACAGTAACCGATGACAATGGTAAATTCTCAGTTCCGTATTCGGGTGAGTACAATAAGCTCGTCATTTCATACGTTGGCTTTTCAACAATAACCCTTACAATTGACAAGAACGAATTTGTGAGGCAAGTTCTTCAGTCGACATCTGACCTCGACGAAGTAACCATCAAATCGCAGAAACAAAGCACGACGAAGTCCTACTTGAAAGCCGCAAACACCTTCACCGTGACCAATGACGAGCTGCTGAAGGCCGCTTGCTGCAACCTCTCGGAGAGTTTTGAAACCAACCCTTCGATCGATGTTAATTTCGCCGATGCGGTGACCGGGACCCGGCAGATCAAAATGCTCGGGCTGACCTCGCCTTACATTCTGATCGCCACCGAGAACATCCCCGCCGTACGCGGGGCTTCCCAGGCCTACGGTCTGAGCTTCATACCGGGAACCTGGGTGGAGAGCATACAGATCACGAAAGGAGCGGGCAGTGTTGTGAATGGCTTCGAAAGCATCACGGGTCAAATCAATGCCGAACTCGTTAAGCCCACAACGGATCACAGGTTTTACCTCAATCTGTACGGAGCGACCAGCGAGCGTTTCGAATTGAATGCGCATTACAACACCCAGGTATCCGACAAATGGAGCACCGGAATCTACGTTCACGGAAACACCCTTCAGAAAAAACACGACGTAAACGACGACGGGTTTCTGGACATGCCGCTATACAATCAAATCAACGTGATGAATCGCTGGCAATACACCAATCCAGAAAAAGGTCTGGTCAGCTTTATCAATTTTCGCTATTTGAACGACGCCAAGCAGGCCGGGCAAGTAGACTTCAATCCGGACACCGACCGTCTGACCACCAATGCCTGGGGAAGTGAAATCGATACGGAGCGCATTGAAGGCTCCTTCAAACTGGGCTACGTCAACCCCGAAATCCCTTACCAAAGCCTCGGATTTCAAATGGCCTACAGCCATCACAACCAGGACTCCTATTTCGGGCTACGAATCTACGATATTGAGCATAACAGCTTCTACTCCAACCTCCTTTACAATTCAATCATTTCGGATTCGAGGCACAAAATAAAGACAGGGGTGAGCTTCACGTACGATTATTACAATGAATTTGTTGAGACCCGTGATTACAAGCGTACCGACAATTCTTTCGGTGGATTTTTTGAGTATGCCTTTGACAACCTAGACAATTTCACCATGACAGCCGGACTGAGGGTAGACCAGCACAATCGCTTGGGCTTCTTCATCACCCCGCGGTTGCATCTGAGATACACCCCCTGGGAAAAAGCCGCCCTCAGAGCCTCGGTCGGTCGCGGAAAACGAAGCGCCAATATTTTCGCTGAGAACCAAAGCTTGTTTGCGAGTTCCCGTCAAATCAACATTTTTGACGCAGGAGGGCAAATCTACGGTCTCGACCCGGAGATTGCCTGGAACTTCGGATTCAGTTATTTGCAAGGATTCAATCTCTTTGGCAGAAAAGCCGATGTCACCTTTGATTTTTACCGAACATCTTTTGAAAACCAGGTGGTAATAGACTGGGAAAACCCGTATGAAATCAATTTTTATAACCTGGATGGAGAGAGTTTTGCCAACAGCTTCCAGTTTGAACTAAACTTCAATATTGCCAAGGATCTGGATTTCAGAGGCGCTTACAAATATTACGACATCCAAACGGATTACACCGTTGGAAGAAGGCAAAAACCCCTGGTGCCCAAACATCGAATCTTTGCCAACCTGGCCTACGAACTGTCAGGAAAGAACGACCAGGCACCCTGGAAATTCGACGCGACATACAACTGGCTGAGTGAGCAACGCTATCCCGACACGTCGTTGAGTCCGCCGGAATATCAAAAGGAGGAATTCTCACCGACAGTTGGAACCCTCAACTTACAGATCACCAAGGTCTTCTCATCCAAATTCGAAGTATATTTGGGAGGTGAAAATGTGACCGATGTGAGGCAACCTGACCCGATTGTAAGCCCGGAAGATCCGTTTGGACCCAATTTTGACTCCAATTTCGTGTATGGTCCAATTTTTGGAAGCATGTATTACGCAGGATTACGACTAAAACTAAATTAGAACTGAAACAAAAAAGAACATTAGACATGAGAACGATCATCACAATATTGACCCTTTTTGCCATGACATTTTCTTATGCACAAGACAAAAACGCACGAGCGAGCATGGAAGTCGACGGCGTTTGCGGCATGTGCAAAGAGCGGATAGAAACCACGGCAATCAAAACCAAAGGAGTCAAGTCAGCGGTTTGGAACAAGGAAACGCATGAGTTGAGACTCATTTACGACGCACGCAAAACCAATTTGGACAGCATTTCAAAAAACATTGCTGCTGTTGGACATGACACAAAACTGTATAAAGCCACGGACGAAGCCTACGAATCCGTGGATGATTGCTGTCGCTACAGGGATCCCAAAGTTCACGAGGACCACGGCATGGAGATGAAGAACTAAAGGCTCTTTTTAAAAATTGGGAGAAGTCTGAGTATTGGAAAAAACTACTCGCCCTGACCCAGTGAAAACCCGCGCTTGCCGTCAAATTCATAGAGATTCTCCGTTTTAATCACATCAAATCCCAGATCATACAGTTTCGACAGGAGTGCCACTACCTGTTCAAAATCAATGGAGGCATAATCAGGTTCTCTCCTGTTGATGTCGGCATCGACTCCTACAAACCTGCAACGCCAGTGGTCGGTGCAGTAAGTTTCTTTCAATCCTTCGGGATATACTTTAACCCCACGATTGGTAATCATTTTTAACTTTAGCCTATAGACTTCGATGTTCGCCAGGGCATCTCCTATTTCATCGGGATCACTACCTTGCCAATCGATGAAAACATCCACGCCCACAAGTTCTTTTTGTTGCGGTCTGCGAACGTAATCCGGGATCCGAATCTTGCCACTTCCAAGCTCGAGCGTACTTTTTGGCAGTTTTTCTGGCGACCCTCCTAGATTGAAGATCAAGTAATCTGCAAATTCCTGGGTTCCGACCAATTCTTTGCTGATTCCTTCCTGAAAGATGTCTGCCGTGTGATATCCCTGCTCCAAAGTTCTCAACCAGGCATTTTTGACCTTGTCTGCCACTGCATTTTGGCCGATGTGAGCCAACATGGCCACGGCGGCGTTGATCAGACCCGAAGGATTCGCTATTCCTTTACCTGCAATATCGGGGGCAGAGCCATGAATCGCCTCAAACATAGCCACGTTCTTCCCGATGTTTGCCGATCCGCACATGCCAACAGAGCCTCCAATTTCCGCAGCTATATCCGAAATTATATCCCCATAAAGATTTGCAGTGACGATCACGTCATAATTGTCAGGATTGGCCGCCAATCGGGCCGATCCTATGTCAATGATCTGTGTTTCACATTCTATCTCCGGATACTGGGGAGCAATTTCATCAAAAACCTTGTGAAAGAGTCCGTCTGTGATCTTCATAATGTTGTCTTTGACCATGCAGGTCACCTTTTTTCTACCAAAGGCACGAGCATATTCAAAGGCGTAACGGATAATGCGTTCAGATCCGGGACGGGTGATGAGTTTCAGACACTGATAGACATCCTGTGTCTGTCTGTGCTCAATTCCTGCGTACAGATCCTCTTCATTTTCTCGAATGATGACAACGTTCATGTCGGGAAAATTGGTATGAATGTAAGGACTGAAAGCCTCAACGGGTCGAACATTGGCAAAAAGACCGAGTGATTTTCTCAAGGTTACATTTAGACTTTTGTATCCTTTACCCTGTGGAGTAGTTATCGGAGCCTTTAAAATAACTTTGCTCTCACCAATGGCCTCCCAGGCTCCGGCATCGATTCCAGAAGTATTCCCGGACAAGTACACTTTCTCTCCCAGGTCAATAAACTCTGGCTCGAGGTTGGCCCCGGCTGCATCCAAAATTCGCAGAGTCGCGGCCATGATTTCGGGTCCGATCCCGTCACCGTGGGCCACGGCTACTTTGACTGGAGTGTTTACTTTTTTTTCTTGTAATTGTTGACGCAGTTGCAAAAGACTCATGTGTATGGGATTATAAGTTCGGAGCAAAGATGAAAAGAATCAATCATATATTTTTATTTATATATTTAATATTATGCATATAATAATATTTATGATTTAAACATCCTGTTTTACCTGGTGTGAGGAATTATTCATCTTACTCAACTCAAAAAGCTCCCTAATTTCATACCTTTAATTCTATTCAAGAAACAATTAAATCGAGATTGAAAATGCATCTACACGCCTTAGAAAATGATCCTGAGTACATCGAATTACAGACCGAAATGGTCAGAATGCAAAACTGGCTTATCGAAACCGGCAACCGACTGATTATTGTCTGTGAAGGGCGGGATAGCGCTGGCAAAG
>Ga0316191_10002012_pt1 | contig 14654 bp, 8 predicted proteins | sample Eddworburr2cm_MG_FD_204928 | JGI IMG/M metagenome (GOLD analysis project Ga0316191, IMG submission 204928) | Coastal sediment microbial communities from Maine, United States - Eddy worm burrow 2 cm | ecosystem: Environmental > Aquatic > Marine > Coastal > Sediment | place: USA: Maine | collected...
CGCTGGTGTTGATGGTACAGCTTTGTGTTGCACCACAGCTGCCGCCGCCTATAGCTTGATCAGCATTGTTGTAATCGCTGTAGATGTTCAGGTACTGGGTACCCTGAGAGACACCGCCCTCACCGCCGGCAACCGCCGAGAAGCCGGGGCCGCCATTCGGTGCGGCAAAAGGGCCGTACGAATAGAGAAAGATATCCGAACCGACCACGGCATCACTGGCACCGGCTACACCCCAGACATCCGCGAAAACCTTGAAATCTTCACCGAAAGGGCCAAGCGCAGCCGCATCCGCAGCATTTACAGCCTCAAAGTTCTGTTCGTAAACAGCAATCGCCGCACTACCGGACTGTGCATAGGCCGCTGCCATGGAGATAGCAAGCGCGGTCAGGCCGGTCTTGAATAACTTTTTGTTACGCATCATATTATCCTCATTCTGTTATAATCTCAGGTTTTTTCACGCCAACAGTGCATTGCCCTGCACGAACTAATTAATGCAACTGCACACAACACATTATAGACATTAAATGTAGCTTGCTTGATTTTTCTATCTGCTATAGAGCAGCATGCTAAGAAAAAATGCATATTTGATGCCGGATTTTATATCCAACTGTATTTATTATTATTTATTTCTTTCCCCGGATGTTGTTTGACAATCTGAGGGTTAATTTGTAAGACAAACCGACATGAGCAGCAGCGGGGCAGCTGTCGCGTTTTTCTTATTATTTCTTTATTTACAATTATTTGGGTGCACCTGGAGCTGTGGCCCAGGACTAATCCGCTAGTTGGATATCTTTACACGTCTGGCAGCCATGCCCTGTTGGGGGTTTTTTGTCCCCCGGTAGCCAGTTTGATGCAGAGGCAACCAGCGTTCCCGCCACCCAGCCCTGTTTACCCGGTCAGATCCGCGCCATGGGTCGCAATCACCTGCCGGTACCAGTGCGCGGATGCCTTCAGCGTTCGCTGCTGGGTAGCATAGTCGACATGGATCAGCCCGAAGCGTTTGGCATAGCCTTCCGCCCATTCGAAATTGTCCATGACCGACCAGAGAAAATAGCCAAGGGCCGGCACGCCTTCGGCAATGGCGCGCCAGTATTGCTGTAAATACTGCTGTAAAAAATCGATGCGCGGCTGATCGTCGACGGCACCGTTTATGAGGCGATCATCATTCGCCATGCCGTTTTCCGTGATGATGATCGGCAGGTGGTAGCGCTCGTGGAAGAATCGCGGGGCCCAGTACAGTGCCTCGGGCGTGATGGGCCAGCCCATGGCAGTCACCGGCGACCCCCGGTCCGTCACCGGCTCGAAATCCCCGGCGGGAGTCGCACGGACATACTGCCCGGAATAGATATTCGCGCCAAAGAAATCCAGCGGCTGGTGGATAGTTGCGAGATCGCCGTCCCGCACTGCCGGCATGTCGGGTTCGAACAGCGCCAGCCCGTCCCGGGGATAGTGCCCCAGGATCATGGGGTCCGAGAACCAGCTGTTGTTGAAGAACCGTTTCTCGCGTATCGAGAACATGCCATCGCGGGCCGCGGCAACATCGTCCGGCTGCTCCGTGGCAGGGACCGATACCAGGCTCGCCTGTGCGGCGCTGACCAGCGGGGGCATTTTCGCCCGCGCGCGAATCACCTGCACGGCCTGCCCGTGGGCCAGCAGGGCATGGTGAGCGGCCAGCAGAACCTCGGCGATGCCCATCTGCATGCCGGGGGCATGGGTTCCATCGAGGTGCCCCATGCCGATAAAACATTGCGGCTCATTCAGGGTAAGCCAGTGAGAAACCCGGTCCGAGAGTTTGTCCACCACCAGGGCCGTGTAGTCGGCAAACCAGCCGGCACTGTCCCGATTCAACCACCCTCCCCGGCAATACAGCGCGTACGGGTAGTCCCAGTGGAACAGGGTCACCCAGGGCGTTATGCCATGCTCCAGCAAGGCATCGACCAGCCGGTTGTAGAAATCGACCCCCCCGGCATTGACGGCGCCGCTACCTTCGGGAAGAATTCGCGGCCAGCTGACCGAGAGCCGGTAGGCCTGCAGGCCGATCTCCGCCATCAGGCCCACATCCTCCCGGTAGCGATGGTAATGATCGCAGGCAACTTCCCCGGTATCGACATTGACCACCTTGCCCGGCTGGCGACCGAGCATGTCCCAGACAGACACGCCGCCCCCATCCCTGCAGGCAGCCCCCTCGATCTGGTAACTGGAGGTTGCACCGCCCCAGACAAAGTCCTTCGGAAAAGTCATAAACTGAGTGAATGCTTTAATGCCTGTAGAAACGTTGATTTCTCACTTCGGGGTGCAAGGCTTGCCGGGAAAATAGTTTTGCTATGGGAAATTGCTAACAAACACCAGTCCATTAGCTTCGTCATAGGAAAAACCCCATTCACCCATAGCTTCCCTCGCCATAAAATCCGACACCACCGGGTCATCATCCGGAAAGAGCGTGTCCAAAGCAGCCACAGGCACCACCGTCCCGTCACACTTCGTGAAACTGGTATTACCAGGAGGGTCAACCAGGTTCCGCCCTGTCAGATCACTCACAATGACAGAATAAAACAGTTCAGGTTCGGGGGGGGAAGGGTTAAGGAAGTCGCAGGTAGAGAAAAAAGTGACCGACCCGAAATAATTTTCCAGCACCGACCGGTAGGCTTTTATGGCCTGTTCCCGCGCATTCGGACTTCCACCATCAGCACCACCGCCCGAGGTATATAATTCATGCAATGCCACTGCGGTGAAAAACTGGTTTTCTCCACTCGACCTTCTCGCCAGTGCCGTCGCCCAGAAATAGAATCTTGATTTCGCGCCCTCCGGCCCGGGGGGAGTCAGCTCTTCCACCTGGTCGAACTTGGTCTCCTGATCATCCGGTCCGTTTGGATCAAACTCTTTGATAAATGAGTTCCTGTAGGGGTTACTTGAATCATCCAGGACACAGGTCTCGAGATAAATACCCTCATTCGCACATTCCAGATTAAGTCGATCATCGATGGGCAACGCCGTGCTATTTTTAACTGTCCCATCACTCTTGTCGGGGTCACAGCCCGTGACGGTCAGGACAAGCAGACCCAGCAGGAACAGGGACAGCCTTCTAAAGCCCCCTGAATGCTCCCCCTTGTAATACAGATTTCTCATCATGTTAAACCTCGGCAATGTGCGCACTGTTACTAGAAACCCCATTCGAAATAGAGAATCGTCTCAAAGGTGTAGTCATTATCGCCATCCATGTATTCACCAGCCGGAGAGTCCTTGTCAACTGTTCTGAACAACGCCCTGAGACCGACCTTGCTGGAGCTTTTTTCATCCCGCTTATCATCAAGCAGATACGAATAATCGAGTTTGTACTGCCAGGGGTAGGTGATATTAAACTGCTGATAATAGTCATACAGACCCCAGGCATCCTTCTTTACGTAGCCTTCAAGGATATGCCTTCGGTCATAGACCATCTTCGCCTCGGCTTCGTAAAATGTACGTGTACCACCTTCAGGGCTTCCGTCAGATTGCTGGTGCCCAGCCAGCAGTCTTGTAATAAATCTGGCCCGCGAACTGGGATTAAACACTATCCTGCTCCACACTTCCCAGACGTCCGCGTCCGAAAGTCCTTCCTGAAAGGGTACATTTTCATTGGTCGGGTCAAAGAAGAAAAGGTAAGCATCCGTCGGTGAACGGTATTGCGTATACAGGCCGCCGAGATTGAAGGCGACCTTCGCATCCTCTCTAAGATCGTTGTCCCAGTCATAAAAGTTTGTAGCCCCGGTGGGATCGTAGGTATAAATAATCTCGGCCGCTCTGGCTTCCCTGTTATCCAGAACCGCAAAGGGATCATCATCCGTGTTACGGGGGTTTACGCCAGGATTTATTGTCCCGTCGCCGTTAGCCGACGGTGGGATTAACGGGTTGGCATCGATAAGATTTTCTCGATACAGGAATCGCGGATAGAGCATGTGGTGACCACCATCACCGAAGGTCATCATCAGGCCACCTTCTATCTCCTTTTTGTTGCCATATTCAGAATAGGGCAGCCGTGTGCCGAATTCAACGAGGGGTTCGCCTCCATCAGCAATGATCCCCGAATAATTGCCCCCCAGGTAGGCTCGCCCAAGATTGAACAGGTCAAAGGAATAAGTGGCCTTTATACCCAGCGAATCACTACGATCAACCTCTTCAATCCTGATCTGGCCGCCATCGTAACGGGTATATTCATCATTCCACTTTTCCGAAGCAGCGGCGATCCCGCCCACTTCCAGTGTGGAATTTGCGAATTTTGGAAAGTTGGTTTTTGCATACAGCGTCGTCGCACGGGTTTGCGGTGTTGTTGCCGCTGTCGCTGTAGATGAATCACCGGCCCTGGCAACGTCTTCTGAATGGATGAATGCGTAATCGATGTTGCCAATGCGGTTCTCGTATTTCAGTATAACTTTCGGATTGGCGCCCCAGTAGATTTCGTTACCGCCGACGACCTTCAATCCTTGCAGTGACTGCTTGCCGACGAATTCCGCACCGGATGGCGCCTTGGAGTTCCATATATCCATGCCATTGGGGCCATCGATATCCGTTGCTTCTCTCAACAGGCCAAAATAGTCACCCTCGTATTTCCAGTGGTAACGTGGCACGTGATAAAATGTGGTCAAGTCGAAGCCGTCATTCTGGTAAGTCGCGTTGAAATCATAAATCTCGACTCGATCACGATCGTCCACCTCTACCGGCACTAATATTTGCTCACCGGTATCCGGCAGTTCCTCGACTTGCAGTACTGTGACTGTCTCGCCACGCATCCCGTAGGAGATTTCCATGTATTCATCGGGCACACCCGCAAGAATATTCACCGAAGCTTGTCCGCTGATCTTATCAGTCGGCTGGAATTCAAAGTCCAGGAAAAGCATTTCACCATGCTGAAAGTCGAGACCATCCTCGCCATCCCTGTGTATGTCTTCTTCATATCCCTGCAATATCAGCTTTGTCTCAAGCCGGCCGCCGGACAGGCGTAGTTTTTGCTTGTCCTCCTTGAGCTCACTTTTCAGTGCACGCACATCACTCTTGAGGACAAGATACTCCATGTCGATATCGTTGAAAGACTGGTTGAGCGCGTCCTTTTTGTAGGTGTACGGGTCCATGCTCCATACCTGTGACATGACATCGTAGGCCATTCTCGGTTCGGCGGTGTAGACGCCGTCGGAGTTGGCCTTCCCGAGCCGGGTGATACCAAACCACTCTTCGTTCATGTTGTTCTTGCCATCAACATAATCGAATTGATATCCACCGTTGGCCCATGATGCATTGCGATCATGTATGTCGAGATTTTCCGTCTGCTTGTACTTCCACCATTCATCACGCCACTCAAACACAAACCCGCCGATGGAATTGCCCTCCTCGCCGTTTCCATAGCTCTTGTTGTACATTTCCTGCCACTGGTCCTTGAGGTAGATGGCCTGTGATTGCTGGTCCTCGGTAAATTCCCTGGCATTAAAGGCATCACTGCCGAATTCCATGAAAACAAGGGGAAGATCCAGCTTCTCCTGCACAACCTTCCACATGTCAGTGAAACCTCTGCCCCGGTAGACATTGGTACCAAGCAAATCCAGAGACTTGCAGTACTCGGCAATCAGGTCGATATACTGGAGGTCCCCGTTGACGATGGTAAAGGGATGATTGCTGTCGATACGCTTGCCTGACTCTATGACCTCGTTGAACAGGGTATACAGGTATTTTGCCTTTTCGGCCTGTCGTTCCCCGACCGGAAGATTCTCGATTTCAAAGCTGGCTGACCATTCGAGGGCATAGTTGCTTTCATTGCCGAAAGCAAACATCAGCACGCCCGGCACATTTTTATACTTGTCGACAATCTCCAGCATGTCTGTTTTCAGGGTCGACCGTGTCAGTACATCCGAGTAATCGGTTTGCGGCACCCACCTGCCGCCAACAGTGTATCCATACCGTCCCATGAGCGGATTGATGACCGTCCTGATACCGAACTCCTGGTAGATATAAGTCACCCATTGAGGCGGTATCGTGGCGAAACTGCGGATCGTGTTCACGCCCGCGGCCTTCATCATTCCAAATTCGTAATCGAGCACCTTTCTGACGAAGTCATCAGGTTCTTTCCACAGGTTGTAGGTATAATTCTCATTCCTTGGCGTGTAACCCCATACGACACCCTTGATGTAGTAGTCACTGCCATTCACCTGCAGTTTCCACCCGTTTTCATCCTTGTAGGTGGTTACCACGTCCGCAGCCAGCGCCTGGCTCACAAACGGTGCATAAAAAGCCAGAATCATTACCAGAGTACTGCATACTTTCTTCATGCACCTGAACATGCTTAAACCCGACATTACCCCTCCCCCCTACCTATCCAACTAGCGATTGATGGAAAATTCCCATGCGCTGCATCACACCTGATGCGATTAATAATGAAATGCCTGTATCAATGTGTCTCATGTGAAGCCTGTACCCGCCCTGACCTATAACTGAACGCGAATTGTTTGCAGTGAATTCGCGACAATAGGTACTTCGGCATATTGCTTCCCGATCTGCAGCATATAAATAACCCGCTGTTTGGTGGTGTTCAGCACCTGAATGGCGAGTAATCCGGATGGGCTGATCGTGGCGCTTGCATGTATCGCGTCATCATCCAGGCCATCCAGGTATTTATAAGCCTGGACGGCTTTATCCCCCGGTCGTATTGTCCGACTGAACTGCGCAAGCACGTAATAAACCGGTGTGTAATATATATTTTGCGTTGCCACGTCGATCATGATGGGCGCACCGCAATAATTGCCGACATGATTGGGCCCGCCGTTCCGGTCCAGCACAATGTTCCAGTCGATCCAGCCTGACATCCAGTGATTCAGGCTGACAATGATGTTTCTTGCATAGCGATGTACCGGTGTGTAGATGGGGTGATCTTCCTGTATGACACCCGGCCACGTTGCCGTGTAGGCCCAGTCCGTGGCGTTGGCGTTCCACCAGAAGGCATCATTGTCAAACCAGCCGCTTTCCTTGTAACGCACCGGGTCGAGGATACCCTGCGGTGCATCCTTGCCCAGGTCATCGATGGTCCCTTCGGTATGTATGATTGAAAACTCCGGAAACCTGTCATGCACCTTGTCCAGTATTTCTTCATAGACCCTGAAAGTGCTCTCATACCAGTGCACCGCCATACCGTAGACATACTTCGCGGATTCAGCATCAGACAATATGACATCCGCCCATTCTTCCAGGCCATCCCTGTTCTGGTCATAAACCAGTAACTTGATATCGCCGTTGTTACTGCCATGCAATGCCGGCCCCAGCTGGTTTTTCACAAAATCGTTTTGCGACTCGGGCGTGAAATGCATGCTTTCCCATTGCCCGTTATTGCCATGCGGTTCGTTTACCGGGGTAAGCCCCCAGATATTCACACCTTCTTCCCTGTAGGCATCCAGGTATTTTGTCAGGTAAGCGGCGTAGACCGGTATGTATTCCTTTTTTAGTTCTCCTCCTGTGCCCTGCCAGCTGTTTTCATCACTCCCCGGGATATACCAATCTTCAATGTCTTTCATCCATGACGGAGCAGTCCAGGCCGAGGCAATGATTTTCAGGGCCTTGTCATTTTGCCGGTTTTTTATTGCCAGCGCCTCTTCTATCATCGGCAACAGGTCATAGGTGGCGTCGCGTATGCCGGGGTATTCTTCCGCCGGGAAACCGTCCCGGTCAGGTGCGATGCTGAAGTGTTGCAGCTGTACGTCACCTTTGACATCTGCATAGGAATATTTACCCTTCACGGAAAAATCGCTGGCGCCTATCATGGTTCTGGCCATGGAAAAATTGGCACCGTCTTCGCCGTATATACTGTTCATTACCTCCTGTCGTTTACTTTTGTCCAGGTGGGCCAGTACAAAAGCAGACGATTCGGTAAATGATGTCCCGATGCCGTCGATTGTTTGCTTGACGATATCAGGGCGTATGACGATAAGGTTGCCGCGAGGGTAGCCATCTTGAAACGATATATTGTCCTGCCGGGACATTTTTTCACCGCTTTCGGCGGTGAGCAGCACTTCCCTGGTAGCAGTTATTCTGTAATCTGTATCGGTAACGTCATACATTTCGATCGTAGGGTTGTTAGCCGGCTCCTGACATGAAATCAATATCAGGGCCAGGGCTGCAATTACTGTGATGGCAATTATTTTCGGCATCTTACTGCTGTCATGATGCAGCACACAACGACTCTTCGACTGTCATCGGGTTTCCGTTCGACCGGGTAACTCCGGGTATCCCGGCAGGCAAACATCACTTTTTCAGCCTTACAAAGTTGCCGCTGTCCTGTTCTTCGCACATTGGCTCTGCGCGTTGCGTCATCACCAGGACTGGCAATTTTGCCTCATGGGGCACCCTCCTGATCGCATCTCCCATCAACTCTTCTTCTCTTATCGGGCCGGATAAATCAGGATTGTACACACCAGAAGAAACCAGAAACAGAATATTTCTCTGTCCCCGGCAGGCAACTGCCACAGCAACGTGAAGCCAGGTGCAACAGGTAGCGAACCGACGCCAAGGTGATCTTCCGGTCCAGTGATATGATCTTTGTGCCCCCCCTCCTGCTCTTGCATACGGATCAAGTCATCAATCCGGTCGACCCAGCGTGCCCAGTCTTCTGCTCCGGGACCAGTCACCATCGGTTGGAACCGGCCTGTTACGGAACATTGTCAGCTGCAATATTCCAGTGAGCCCGCAACCAACACATGCTGGGACAATTCAATGTCCTACCCGGGAAATTGCCGCCCCCCCGTAGCCGTCGGAAACCGATTACGGGCTTGTCCTCTTTCAGGGCCTGATCAAGCAGAACCACTAACAGGTGAATCTCTCCCGGCAAGTTATGGGTCGCTTTTCTGATAGACCCTGACCCAGTCAACCTCCATAGTCTGGGGCCATTTCTCGGTGCCATCAGGTGGTTGATCATTGCTGCCAAGAAATCCACCCATCGCGACATTGAGTATCACGAAGAAGTCCCTGGTAAATTCTTCCATGGTTTCAGGTTCGATGTCCCTGGAATAAACCTCAAGACCATCGGCATAAAATACGAATTTTTCAGGGTCCCACACCACTTCGAAAATATGAAAACCATTACCCAGTGATTCCGGGAAGCTCAGCTCGCCGCCGTCAAAGACCCTGCCCTCCGGAAAGGAACATACCTCCGGTGCTTGTATCGTTTCATCGCACCAATGCAGAGTGGAATGCGTTGTCCGTTCATTTGAACCAAAGGAGTTAAACATTTCCATGATGTCGATTTCACCCGACCTTGGCCAGCCGACGTCAGGGAAGTTGGACCCCAGCATCCAGAATGCCGGCCAGGCACCTTTACCCACGGGGGGTTTTATCCGCGCCTCAATTTTTCCGTAGCGGATGGTATTATATGTCTCCAGCGTATTGATCCTGGCGGAAGTGATTGAACCGTCGCGAACGGCCTCTTCACCTACACATTCAGGCGTGACGGCGGAATCTTTTGTGAAACTGATATTGTCGTAGTAAACACCGCTGTCATCATACTGGGTAGTTACGGTATTGAAGCCAAATTGAATTAACTGGCCTTCCAGTAATGGATCAGTCAGATCCAGACTGATGGAGAAAGTAGCCCAGTCTGTATTGCTGATTTCCGTCATGTCGACACGGATATCGTTGGTGGTTGCAAAACCGGCGCCCGGATCCAGTGTCTTGATGAAGGCGGTTGCCGAAGTAGGTTTACTGGTATTACCCCCGTTATCAAGGACAGCATCGGAAATACCACCCTCGAACGGTGACTTGGCATCGAAGGTGAACGTGTATGTATCGCCGATATCGCCAGCAGTAATGGTCGATTCCTGGAACACGCTGGTGTTGATGGTACAGCTTTGTGTTGCACCACAGCTGCCGCCGCCTATAGCTTGATCAGCATTGTTGTAATCGCTGTAGATGTTCAGGTACTGGGTACCCTGAGAGACACCGCCCTCACCGCCTGCAACCGCAGAAAAGGCTGGACCGCCATTCGGTGCAGGAGCCGGGCCGTACGAATAAAGGAATATGTCGACGCCGACTTCCGCATCACTGCCACCGGCTTTGCCCCACACATCGGCGAAATACACGAAACCCTCTGCACCCAGGGCTGACGGGTCATCGGCGTTCACGCCTTCAAAGTCCTGTGTATAGCCCTCTGGGGGCGACCCGCAAAATGCATCAATCACCAGATTGCCATTTTCCACGCGGACATTGTCCAAATCTTCCGTGTACAACTGCCACTCGTTATTACCCCAGCCGTCGTTATTGGGACCGTATCCGGTTTCGATCGTCCAGTTGTTGGGGTCAGGGCTACATACACCATCGCCGCACCAATCATCGAATTCATCCGACCATACCAGTTGGAACTCAGCCGGCCCGATCAGGCTGGCGTCATCCCAAAAAATGGCACCACCGGTTGCCGGATTGTTAAGTTGAATATGAAGAAGTTGTATTCTGGCAAAGGCAGTACCTTCCGGTGCAACTGCCGTGGCTTCCAACAAGACCCAGGTGTCCGCGGGCAGATCTCCGACGCCAGCTGTGGTCTCGGCGGCAAAACCACCGATCTCGTTACCGTCGACATCAAGGAAAAACAGTTGCACATCCGCCAGATTATCACCTTGCAGCGGATCTACAGAAGAGTTATTGGCCCAAGCGGATGCTGTGTAGGTCTGACCGGGTATCGCCTCTACATCTTGATATGTACCTGCTGCTCCTTCCGGTACGAACGGACCAAACATTTTCAGCACCTGGTCAGGGCTGCGTGGTACAGGTACCTGCTGGCATGCATCGAATAAGCAGCTACTAACACTAACATCATTGAAAGAACCGCTCCATCTTGGGGGCGTACCATTGATATCCCCAGAAGACGCGTCCCCAGCCTCAAAATCCCGGTTTTTCAGCAGCTCAACAATTGGCAGCGGAGGTGGCGGAGGTGGCTTAGCTCCAGCGGGTGCATCGCGAACTTTGTCTGGCCCGCTGCCATCGGTGAAACAACCCGCCAGGACAATGAACGGGAGTATGATCGTCAGCAGGCGCAGCTGATGTATATAAGATTTTAAGTGCATAACTGTATCTCTGGGTTAACAGCTATTAAGTAGTTATCTGCGATAGTACTACCAGTCTTAACTTGTTTCCTTGTCGGAACATGCCAGAAACTAATCCTTGTGATTCTGGCCTTCACCCCTTCAGGCCAGCGATTGCTTTATGTTGACGGCATGCCGCATGATTACTTTGTTCACGGCTGCATTGCAAGCCGTGCGGGTAGCACGTGCTAGAGATGTCCCGAGCTGCCATCTTCTGTTGCGACACGCTGCTGCCATTCGTAAATCCGACCTCAGCTGCATTCATCCTCAGTTAACAAGGTTGTCAGTTATGGACAAAGTTAGACAAAACCAGGCTCCGTCAAACAGGTTACCTATGCCCGGAATGGTTAACAGCATCAGGTGCAAATCTGTCTATTATTAGATTGCTGTGCTACCCTGCTATATAGCTGTTGATTTTCACCACTTCGTTGTGATTGTCAAGCCCTAAAGCCTGCTAAATATATACACGCATGCATAGGTAGCGTCTATCTAAATTTTTGATACTAAAATAAATTAAACTATCAGCATATAATCAACTAGCAACGTGCAGGACACAACCAAACTGAAGAAGACGCAGACAGCATCCTTCGTAACACTGAATCATGATGTCATTTCTCAGCAATATGGATGTTAGCAAATAAATATTCATTCAGGAGGCGAAGTTGACGCTTCGTAATTACCGGGCGGTGCATCATGCGAACAAAACGGGCGCTTTCTAAATGAATCGGTAATTGAGTCGTCTTATGCATATTTATTGGTGCTTGCCAGAATCAACAAATCATACAGGGTAGCCAAGCATGGACAAGCAAGAACTCAGACATATTTACGCGGAAAAGAGCATCAGGGAAACCATTCGTCAGCTCAAAGCTGGTGACAAACTTCCAGGTGAAAGAACCATCTCAAAGGAGCTCGGCATATCGTACATGACAACACGAAAGGCCATAGAGAACCTGGTAGCAAAAGGCCTGCTTTACAAGATTCCAAAAAAGGGCGCCTATGTTGCAGGCCACAAGGAGGCAAAAACAAAAAATCTTGCTTACTTCCTCGACAGCAGCATCAAAGACGGGTTGTCCAGCCCCTATTACTCAATGATTTTCGATGCAGTTGAAAAAGAAGCCGCGAAAAACGGCTATTCACTAATGTACATTTCGAATGCCGGTGGATCTGATTTTCTGGAGATAGCCAAAAAAATAGATGGTGTGATTATCAGTTGTTTCCCACGTATAGAGCCATTAATTCAGGAACTAAAAGCGCGGGTGGCGGTAGTATGCATCGATAATAGTTCTGCTGATAAATCCATACCTTCAGTAACACTCGACAATTTCAACTCCGTAGCCAATTCAATCGATTATCTTTGCACCCTGGGGCATGAGCGGATTGGTTTCATAACCGGCCTGGATGATTCGGATATCGGCAGAGACAGGCTTGCCGGATACCTGGGTGCTTTGAAAAACCATCATATTGCAGAAGACAGGGATCTGGTATTCAGAGGCGACTATACATTTGCGACCGGCAGAAGAGGCGCTGATTATTTTCTTTCACTGGCCTCACCACCAACCGCCATTATGTGTGCAAACGATACCATGGCCATCAGCGCCATGAAGGAAATCAGCACCAGGGGATTAAAGGTACCCGACGATATGAGTATCATCGGGTTTGATGATATCGTCCTTGCTTCGCAGATTACTCCAGCGTTAACAACGGTATCCGTACCTGTTGAGGAAATGGCAAAACGGTCAATAGATTTGCTTCGCTCTCAAATAAATGACAATGACCTGAAATACCAGCATACCTCCCTGCCCTGTCAGCTGGTATTGAGAGAGACATCTGCAGAAATAAACAACAGTTCGCCCACCGCCAGAAAAATCAAGGCCTAGAGACAAGAGCTATCTGCCGTCCTGCCAGCATCACTCCGCCCCCCAATGCCTAATACGAAGTAAACCCCGCATGACTCCCCCGGTCGGAAATCAACGCCGGAAACACCCGGGTTGTAGAAAACAATTTATTCCTGCATGACCAGTTTCGGCATGCGATCTACCGTGAAAAGTCCCCAGTGCTTCTCCGGGTCAAGCGGATCCGGAGAGCCTTTCCAGGGTTCATCAAATGCCTCGAAGACAAAGGTGAGAATCTTTTCCTTCGTGGTCCATTCGAGCAGCTGCTCATAGTAGATCGCCTGCAACTCCTCGGAAGCATTCCAGTGATCGAGTCCGCGGCCATTGGATGCGGTCGTCCAGCCGGCCTCGGTAATCACGACCGGCTTTCCGGGGTAGTGGTTCGCCACGTCATGATAATTCTGCATGGTGTACCCCAGCGCGTCATCGATGGTCCGGTATTCCCATGCCGGATAGGTATGCACGGAAATAAAATCCAGCTCGGCCGCCAGCGGCTCGAGCTTGGATGTCCAGGGTACGTAGTTTTCACAAAAGGTTACCGGCTGCCTGATCGCGCTCCTGGTCCTGCGCACATAGGCAAGCAGGCTTTCCACCGGCACCATGTGATCCGTCCATTCGACAGTGGCTTCATTGCCCACGGACACGGAGGACACGATATCCGGGAAGCGGTTTGCCAGTGCGATCAGCTTGTCGACCTGCTTGCTGTTGGCTTGCCGATTTGCACTGAGGATTTCCTCGCTGTATTCAGCTCCCCAGGGGCAGTTCCAGTTGCTCATTTCAGCTGCCATGTCCAGCCCCAGCATGATCTTGAAATCCAGGCCCTCATTGCGGATCACCTCGATGACCGTTTCGGCATGGGGGCTGCAGTCATAGAGCCTGAGAAACTTCCAGTTTTTCGCCAGAATATTAAGATCTTCGCTGATCTCTGCATAACAGGGGAAAATGCCTGCTTGCGGGGATTGCCCTTCCCGGTAACCTGAATAACAAATCGCGTTGCCGTGTTCCGCCTGCATGGCAATGTTGCTCACTGCCTGTTCAATGAGTCTCTCAGACATACTTGAGGTTTCCGTCTTTGTCCCAAAGGCCCCAATACGCGCCAACGTCTCCTTCCTTGTCTACTTTCCAGGTTTCGTCAAATGCTGAAAAATAGAAGATTTCGACACCCTCCTCCTCGGCCCACTGGTAGGTGTTGATGAAATACTTTATGGCGTTTTCAACAGAAGGCACCGCGCCCCAGAAAGGCGTGCCCATATTTGGCCAGCCGGTTTCACTGATGATGACCTTTCTGCCATTTGCTGCCTGGACGGCACGACGATACATATCCTTCATGTAGAGCAGAGCATAGTCGGCCGGGCAACTCTCCCAGAAAGGGTAGCAGTTGGCGAGGATGACGTCACAGGCCTCCGTCACCCGCGGGTGATCGGCAAATTTGAAATAGGCATCGACGTAGCCGACATCAACACCCGGAACGGCCTGTTTCGCGCGCTGGATATAATCGATCAGTTCATCCTCGGACAGTTCTCCGCGAAGCAGCACCTCGTTGCCCACCGCCAGTATATCTGCATGGCCCGCACTGGCAACGTCGATGGCACTGGCCAGTTCCTTCTCGTTATTCTCCCGATCATCATCCAGCCAGACCCCGACCATGGTCTTGAGCCCGCTTTCCGCGGCAATTCGCGGG
>Ga0316191_10002016_pt1 | contig 14651 bp, 13 predicted proteins | sample Eddworburr2cm_MG_FD_204928 | JGI IMG/M metagenome (GOLD analysis project Ga0316191, IMG submission 204928) | Coastal sediment microbial communities from Maine, United States - Eddy worm burrow 2 cm | ecosystem: Environmental > Aquatic > Marine > Coastal > Sediment | place: USA: Maine...
CCGGCATCCGGGCCAATATCGATTATCTGATCTGCTTGTAACATGACCTCCTCCTCATGTTCAACGACAATTACAGTATTGCCAAGATCTCTAAGTGATTTTAATACATCTATTAATTTACTCGTATCCCTCGGGTGCAGGCCTATACTTGGTTCATCTAATATATACATGGAACCTACCAATGCGCTCCCAAGGGAAGTCGCCAGCCTGATCCTTTGATATTCTCCCCCAGAAAGGGACGATGTCAGACGGTTAAGGGTTAAGTATCCGAGCCCAACTAAATCCAGATATTCCAGACGGCTTTTAATTTCTATTAATAGTTGCCTGCTTATTTTTTCCTCAGTTCCTCCAATTTTAAGGTTTTTAAAAAAGGAGACAGATTCACTTACCGGCATTAAGACAAGGTCGGATATAGACTTGTTATTGATTTGAACATAAGCGGCATCTTCACGTAACCGGGTTCCCTTACATTGAGGACAGATTGTGCGGCCTCTGTATCGACTCAGCAGAACTCTGTATTGTATTTTATGGGTTTTGGAACTTATGTAATCGAAGAATTGGCGGATCCCTTTGAAATATTTATTCCCATTCCACAGCAATTCATATTCTTCTTTGCTTAATTGATTTATTTGTCTGTGTATGGGGAAATCAAATTCCATTGCATTTTCCATTAGCTTATGAAGCCATTTTTTCATAGTCTCGGATCGCCATGGAACTATGGCCCCTTCGTAGACAGAAAGACTTTTATCGGGGATTACGAGATCTTCATCTATCCCAAGTATTTTTCCAAATCCCTCGCATTTTTTACAGGCCCCATATGGATTATTGAAACTGAATAGATTTACACTCGGTTCTTCAAATATAATACCATCAAGTTCAAACCGATCGCTGAACTCTTTAATGTTTTTTCCAAGTATATCTACTATACAGTATCCATGTCCCTCAAAAAAAGCAGTTTGAATCGAATCTGCAATTCTATATTGATTGTCTTCATCATCGTGAAGGACCGATGTTCGATCGATCAACACCTGGATATCCTCGATTTCAGGATACTTTTCCAACCCTGTTAAAGCATTTTCAACCAGAATTACTTCTTCACCTATTTTTATACGGGAAAAACCTTTGCTTAGAAGAATATTTAATTCCTGTTCAAGCGTTCTTTTTGGATTTATATGCAAGGGAGCAAAGATCATAACCTTATCCCCTTCATGAAAAGAATAGATCCAATCGACCACAGAAGTTACGGTATCTCTTTTTACTTCCTTATGACTGATGGGGGAATATGTCTTTCCTATTCTTGCATAAAGAAGTTTTAAATAATCATAAATCTCAGTGGTAGTGCCCACTGTAGATCTCGGATTTTTAGTATTTGCTTTCTGTTCGATAGCAATTGCAGGGGATACTCCCTGGATGAAATCAACATCAGGTTTCTCCATTCGTCCGAGAAATTGTCTGGCATATGAACTCAGACTTTCCACATACATTCTTTGCCCTTCAGCGAATAATGTATCAAAGGCCAGTGAAGATTTTCCGGAACCTGACAATCCTGTAATAACGATCAACTTATTTCTGGGGATGGCAACATTGAGGTTTTTTAAATTATTAACCCTTGCTCCTTTTATTATTATAAACTCTTTTGGATTTATATTATCCAAATTCAACTGTTCTTTGGTGGCCTTTATTTCATGCATGGATTAGCAAAGATAATATGAGGAACTTTCTAATTAGCTATTTGTTCGGAAGAGATTGTAATATTCTAAAAATTGGAATTTCGTACAAATTTGGGAAAATTAATTCTTTTTTGTTTTGGAAGAATTCTTAAAATAAAACTAAAATTAACACTTTTATACTTAGATTTAATCGAGGTTTTATTTTCATAACTTATTAATTATAAGGAAGTTATACCCAGTTGTATTAAAGTATTTATTCAATAATATTAAATTGTATTATGGGTTTGAGGAAATTTGGAATATATATTGTTTTGTAGTATATCCAACACATGTAAGATATTTTAAAAATATTGTTGTTTTATAAAATCTTATTATATACTTTGGCATTCCCAATTAAAATAATTGTTTAACCTTAAATACAATACAATATGATATAAAGCTCTACGTTTACTAATTAAGATACATAATGAATAGGAACGAGGTAAGTGACAAAAAATTAGTTTCAGCGTACATTAAAGGTAACGAAGAGGCTTTTGAACTATTGGTTGAAAGACACAAAAATAGGGTTTTTACAACAATTAACTTGATCGTAAGAGATACTTACTTAGCGGAGGATCTTTTACAAGAAACCTTTATCAAGGCAATCAAAACCATTAAGTCGGGAAGGTATAATGAAGAGGGTAAATTTTTGCCCTGGATATTACGAATAGCCCATAATCTGGCTATCGACTACTTCAGAAGAGATAAAAGATATCCTACCATGGTTCTTGAAGATGGAAGTTCTGTCTTTAATAATCTTGATTTCTCAGAAGATTCTTTTGAATCTGTACAAATACAAAAAGATACACATGATCGTCTTAAGCAATTCATTGAAGAATTGCCCCTTGTACAAAGGGAAGTACTCGTAATGAGGCACTATATGAATATGAGTTTTAAGGAAATTGCAGAAGTATCAGGTGTCAGTATCAACACTGCTCTTGGAAGGATGCGATACGCACTGATCAATCTGCGTAAAAAGATTACTGTTAATCGGTCTGCCTATGACAAAAACCTTTACCCGAAATGATCTGATAAGATATATCTATCAGGAAACAACTGAAAGCGAAAAAAAAGAAATCGAACAGGAATTATTGTTAGATAATAAATTGTTTGAAGAGTATAAGAATCTTGCGGAAGTAAGCATGGAGTTGGACAGAGTTGAATTATGTCCTTCAGAAAAAACGATAAATAAAATCCTAAATTTTTCAAAAGCTATAAATTTGCATTCAGCTTAGATCAAAAAGAATGCAAAAAAAAGAAAGATTTAGATTATTAATCGATTACTTCACCAAGAATTTTCCGGAGCCCAGAACTGAATTAAGTTATTCCAATTCATTTCATTTGTTGATTGCAGTTATTCTCAGTGCTCAATGTACTGATAAGAGGATCAATATGGTGACTCCAGCGCTCTTTAGGGATTTTTCTACCCCTGAACATTTAGCACATAGTAGTTTTGATGAGGTATTTCCTTATATAAAAAGCGTAACTTATCCCAATAGCAAAACCAAGCACTTGATCGGGATGGCAAAGATGCTTTGTGAAGAGTTTGACTCAAAGGTCCCTGAGACTGTAACTGACCTTCAGAAATTACCAGGTGTAGGACGAAAAACAGCAAATGTGATCGCTTCCGTGGTCTATAATCAGCCAGCCCTGGCTGTTGATACCCATGTATTTCGGGTGTCAAAAAGAATAGGCCTGGCTAATCTAAATTCTAAAACTCCCCTATCCGTTGAGCAGCAACTGGTTAAATATATACCAACTCATCTTATTGCCAAAGCCCATCATTGGTTAATTCTTCATGGTAGGTATATCTGTGTGGCCAGAAATCCCAAATGTAGTAAATGTGGATTACAAAATTTTTGCAGGTATTATGAAAAAAACTTAACCTGATCCATATGGTTCATTGTATATTAATTTTTTAGGCATTGAACATTCTCTATATACACCAATATTTTAAAACTCCATCAGAGGGCGGGGCAATAAGATCCTATTATATTGCTAAGGGTATGGTAAACGTGGGGCATCATGTTGAAATGATTACTTCGCATAATCGTAATCAGTATATAAGAAAAGATATTGAGGGGATTACCGTACACTATCTGCCAATTACTTATTATAATCATTTCGGTTATCTAAGGAGGTTATACGCATTTTTACTATTTGCGCACAAAGCATATCATCTGGGGAAGAAATTAAAGAACATTGACCTGGCTTATGTAACATCGACCCCTCTGACTGTTGCGCTCACAGCTCTGCGATTAAAACATAAGAAGCGAACTCCTTATGTTTTTGAAGTCCGAGACCTTTGGCCGGAGGCTCCGATCCGGTTAGGTGAAATAAGAAACGTATTTATCAAGGCTATTTCCAGAAAACTGGAATTGACTGCCTACAGAAAAGCGGAAAGGATCGTAACCTTATCACCAGGAATTTATGAACATGTATCAAACCTGGTACCTGGTAAATCAGTGTATCTATGTCCTAATTTCTCCGATTGTACTTTTTTCCAAAGAACAGATCGGAAAAATGAAACATTACTTAAAAAACATGGTATAATGAATGCCTTTGTGATCTCATATTTCGGCGCTATTGGAAAAGTGAATGCTTTGGAATATTTTCTTGACCTGGTAAAAGTTTCCGAAGATCATGAAATGGATATTAAATTCTTTCTGATAGGTGATGGAGCAAAGCTTACCAGGTTAAGGAAGCTTGCCGAGCATAGAAAATTAAAGACAATTGAATTTATACCACATATGGATAAACTTGGCTTGAAGGAATATTTATCTATAAGTGATGCAGCATATATCTCTTTTATTAATAATCCAGTAATGGAATTGAACAGCCCCAATAAATTTTTTGATGCTCTTGCAAGTGGGAAGCTGATAATCACGAATACTAAAGGATGGATCCGCGATCTAATTGAGGAAAATGAATGTGGATTTTATATGGATCCCGATAGTCCTGAAGAATTTATCACCAGAATAAAACCATTTATGAATAAACTTAAACTTCAAATTCAACAGGGCCAAGCCAGACACTTGGCTGAAGAATCATTTGATAAAGATAAGCAAGTTAAAAAGCTTTTAGATTTTATCAATCCTAAATATCCTGACTTCGAGGCTTAAAGCCTGATCTCTCAAAAATAACACGCGAATTACTGTTTCTCATTAATTCAGGAAGGTCTGATTCAGGATTATTCTCCATATAATCTTTTACAATCTCCCAGCCGATCCATCTACCTATTCTGCCCGGACAATTTTCACCAATTTCAAAAGTTTTAGGCCTTTCAGCAATGAACTTATCCTTTATATGATGATTTGTATCAAACAGAACTTCATTTTCAATAAAATTTGCCCAGATAATTTCCTGGCCGCCGAATATATCTTTCATTTCTTTCGGAGAGTAACCCAGGAAAATTGAATCCGGCACACAAGGCAGCATTTGTTTGGAGAAATAAAATGCTTTTCCATAAAACACCATTTCACCCAAGAGCGTTTTATCCCGGATATCAATTTTGTTGTATTTCTCGGATAATAGCAATAATGAATTGGGAACGATGTTTTCTTTACGGTATCTTTTCAATATATAATCCGGAATATTTACAGGCCGGTAGGACGCATCATTTCCGAGATAGTAATCCAATCCAATAATTATTAAGCTATCGGATACGTACATATCATGGGTAAGTCCGGTAAAAACAAACTGGATCTTTGGAGGCTTGAACTCGGGATAGTAATATTTAATTCTTTTAAAAGCATCCTCAAACTGGACTTTAATATCCTGCAGATCCCCAAATGCACTATCAGTTTCCGTCCATAAAGTATCAATTGAAGGATTATGTAATAATTCGTAAAATCTATTCACAAAAACTGAATCAAAAGGATATTGAGATCTTCCAAGAAAAATTTCACTAAATGCGAAATTTTTGTCAAGCAGTTCTTTTAATTCAGTTCTGGTATGAATTTTGAATAGTTTCTTATCTAGCCTGTCAACTTCAAGAGATAGATTGATCTCGGATATATCAGGCGAAGGAATGCAAGCATCCTTGTTTGAACATGAGTAGAACGAAATAAGGGTGCTTATAAAAAAGATAAATAATAGATTCTTACTTACTTTATAGTGCATTTTAAAATTTGATTAAGATCATTTACATTTGACACTGATCTGCGTTCAATTAATTTTGACGTAAAAGTATTAAATATTTGTATGAAGAAATACAACATCCTGTTTTCCTTGATTATGCTCCTGTCGACTTCAGCATTTAGCCAGGTAAAAGTTGGAGCCAATCTTCTGCCGGGCATATCAACTAACAGAATATCTTCAGATTCCGATACAATTTCATTTAGTAACGATGGTGTAGGCTACAGGATTGCATTGGGGATACTTTTTGATTTTGAGACCAGAAAGAATTACTATTTCAGTACCGGTATTTATTGGTTCCCTAAAAGAATAGGAATAAAGGCTGGAAGTTCTGAAGGTGAAAATGAACAATCCTTTAATCTTCAATATTTACAGATCCCTTTTAATTTTAAATTACTGACAGATGAATTCTCAATAGACAAGTGGTTCTTTTTTCAGTTTGGAATTGCCTTTGATATGAAGATAGATGAATCCGGAAAATATACAGAAGATGTATATATAGAGAAATTTAATTTCTGGGATATCGTATTGAATTTTGGAGTGGGTATTGAAATGAACCTTAGTCAAAATACAACTTTTTTCACAGGTGTAACCTATTACCGGGGATTATTGAATGCCGTTAAACCCCAGTCGTTTTTAGAAAATGAACTCGCAGTTAAAAATGATTACTGGGCGTTAAGCCTTGGAGTTAAATTTTAGTTATTCCTTCCTATTATTCGCCTGTTTTTCTGCTTAATTTCATGATTTACAAAAAAATGCTAAGTTTGTGTTTATGGAAATCGAACAAATACGTAAAGAACTGGAGGAAAAAGTTAAAAAAATTGATCCTATCGGCAAAAAATTAAAATTCAATCTTGATGGTGAGTTTATCCTGATCGACGGCAGTGATCAGATCAATCATATTTCTGAGGATGATGGCGAGGCTGATTGTACCATTACTATGAGTAAGGATACCTACCTTAAACTCCAGCGTAAAGAGATCAAGCCAATGATTGCAACTCTGACAGGGAAAATAAAGGTAAAGGGCGATATAGGAACGGCACAAAAGTTAAAACAATTGATGTAAGCTGTGGAGAAACAACCTGAACTTTTTATTCAGAGATCCTCAATGCTCAATACTATAAATGGTGTTGGTTTTTTTTTAAGGAAAATTGGTCTTGATCCATTTAAGCTTGATACGGGAAAGATTATTCGGAAAGCCCAAAAAAAGGCTGGATTTTCTATATCACTGCCGGTGGCTGAGATCGGATTAGGAAAATTGGTTCATTCCATAAACATGGAAGGGAAACCTAATCCTTTTGGAGCGCTTGCCATCAAAGGACTGTTAGAGCGCACACTATATGGCAGGTACAAGGTAGAACAAACGATTTCTCAAAATCCTCATATATTAAATGAGAAAATTGAGCAACCTGTATTTATAGTTGGGATGCCCCGCTCAGGGACTACCATACTTCATGCTTTACTTCATGAGGATCCTGATCACAGATCACCCCAAGCCTGGGAATGTCTTTTACCATACCCTGTGCCCAAACCAGAAAATTATACAGATAATGATCAATTGAATTCAGTACGTAAGGAATTTGGACATCTGTTTAAACTAATACCAGATTTTCTAAGGAAACATTATATGGCAGCTGATTCACCTCAGGAGTGTATTAGCATCAATGCTTTGGATTTCAACAGTTTTCAATTCTTTGCGCAACAATATTTGCCTTCTTATATGGAATGGTTCAATAACCATGCTGATAATTTGAGCACAATGCGTTTCCATAAGAAATTTCTTCAATATCTACAATCTGGCGGTGTTAAATCAAAGCGATGGTTACTTAAATCTCCAGTTCATTTGATGAGACTACCCGAATTGTTCGAAGTATATCCGGATGCCAGGATAATAATGACACATCGACATCCTTTTGAAGTTGTTCCTTCAACTGCCAGTCTAATATCGTCCGTTAGATCTCTGTATAGCGACAGTGAAATAGCTGAAAGAACAGGACATGAACAAGCTGAAACCTGGAGTCTGTACTTGAGTAAATTCTTGAATTCAATAAAGGTTCTGAATAAAGATGATCAGATTATACATATACGTTTTGAGGATTTTGTAAGTGACCAGGTAAATACTGTAAAAAGAATATACGAAAAGTTTGGGTGGACCATGTCTGACGAAGCGCTTGAAAGATTCACGCATTTCCTAAAGCAAAATCCAAAAGATAAGCACGGGAGGCATGCCTATTCCTTAAAAGATTTTAACCTGAAAGAAAGCAACATAAACTCAATGTATGGAGACTATATTCATTTTTTAAACGATCTGAATTCATTACGTAATTATGGAACATAAAAGCAAAAAAGCCCTTCTGGAGTTTCTGGAGGTTATCGCAAATGCCGAAAATACCTTTTTGAATCCGGAAAAGAACCTGGATGAACAGGGGAAGATTGATGGGTATCAACATATATTTCATCTGTTAAGAACCAGCATAGATTTTTATTTATTCAATGATCCGCTAAGGCCAGAATTTATGTTGTTGGCAACCCCTTATCATAAGGTCATTGGTGATAATGTGGATTCAGTTTATTATTTCACGCAGGTGAGGGGAGATCAGGAGTATATCATAAGAGGCAGGCGTTATGACAGTTGTTATTTGTCATTTACCTTATACGGGGGGCCACCTGATGGCGAACTCAGCGAAAGGGTTACATTAAGTATTAACCACACCAATATTGAGTTTGAGGAAGATGGGCATTTTGAAATAAAACTTACCCAGGATCCGAAAGGCAAGAATGAGTTTAAACTGGATTATGATTCAGTTACCTTATTTTCCAGGGAATATTTTTTCGACCGGTTTAACAGCCGGGAAAGTGATCTCTCAATTGAAAACATCTGTGTTCATGAAGTTCCTGCTCCTTTGTCGGATGAACAGCTTGCTAAAAGGATCCGGGTTATGAAGACCTTTTTTGAGCAGACTACATGGATAGCTCCCTTACCTGTAGAATTTCCAATGAATGATTTTCTGCCCCCTTTTCCATTTGAAGCAGACCAGGGTGGGTGGGGAACAGTGGACAATGTCTATTGCTTCGGAAGATTTCATCTGGAGGAGAATGAGTATTTAAAAATAAATTTTACATCACCGGAGTGTTGTTACTGGGGGATCCAGACCTGGAATTATCTGATGCAGAGTACGGATTATAAGAACTATAAAGTATGTATCAATAAGGAACAGGCAGTTCAGAATGAGGATGGGAGTTTTACCATATATCTCAGCCATAAGCCTATGGATGTGGATAACTGGATCAGCACTTCTGCTTATAAAGAAGCGATCATTTTCTGCCGCTGGTTACTGGCAGAAGAAATGCCGGAACAACCCACAGTAGAGTTGGGGAAACTTTGATTCAAATTCTTTTTATAGAATTAGCCTTTTAGTTGGATCTATATTTATTTACAACCTTGTTAATTCTTTATACCGGAAACAACTTAGTTCATGATCGTTTACAATCCCTGTAGCCTGAAGGTGGGCATAGATAATAGTGCTCCCCACAAAATTGAATCCGCGTTTTTTAAGATCTTTGCTAATTCTGTCGGATAATTCAGTTCTGGCCGGAATGTCGCTCATTTTTTCCCAGGTATTGATAACAGGCTTTCCCCCGGAGAAATTCCAGATATAATTATCAAAGCTGCCGAATTCCTTTTGAACTTCGAGGAACTTTCCAGCATTATTTATAGCGGATTTGATCTTCAATCTATTGCGAATGATAGAAGAATCCTGAAGCAATGCTTCATGCTTTTTCTCATTATATTGTGCAACTATAGCGGGATCAAAATCTGCAAAAGCTTTACGGTAACCTTCCCTTCTTTTCAAAATTGTACTCCAGCTTAATCCAGCCTGTGCTCCTTCCAGGATAAGAAATTCAAAATGCTTCCTGTCATCATGTACAGGAACACCCCATTCCTGATCATGATATTTAACATAGTCATCATAAAGACCTTCGCACCATGTGCATCTTTTTAGATTTTTGTCAATGGACATAACTTCCGGCGTTTATATCAAATGTTCCTCCTGTTGCATGATCAGCTAATCCGCTGGCTAAAAAACCAACAAAAGGGGCAATATCTTCAGGGCATGTTAATTCATTTAATGCGATCTGATTTAAAGCTTCTTCTTCCCCATATTGATCAAAAAATTGCTGTGCCATCTCTGTTTTGACAAATCCCGGGGCGACGGTAAAGGCAATAATTCTTTTTTTACCAAAAGCCCGGGCTATTGAGCGAGTCAAAGCAACCATTCCTGCTTTTGATGCGGCATAATCCATGTAATCTTCTGTATCCCCTCGAAAGGCAGCTCTTGAGGAAATATTGATGATCTTTCCTCCTTTGTTCTGTTTCATAAAATGCTGGATTGCTTTCTTGCATAAAAAGCCAACCGAATTTAGATTTATATCCATTGTTTTTTTCCAGCTATTAATCCACTCGTCATCAGGACCAGATATATCAGAAGAAAGCGCTATTCCGGCATTATTTATAAGAACATCTATATGACCCATTTTTTCAATAACCACATCCATGAAGGATGGTATGCGGTCCAATTGTTCCAGGTCATATTGAAAAGGAAATGCCTGATCAGGATATTTTTTGATTATATTTTCAATAGAGGCACTACTACGATTATAATGGATGGCCACCTTAGCTTTATTTTCAAGCAGGAAGTCCACGATGGATCTCCCAATGCCCTTACTGCCCCCGGTTACCAGTATGTTTTTATTTTTTAAATATTTATCCAATTCCGAAATATCATGAATCCAATATAAATTAAAGATAATAAATTGTTATACAGTCAACGATATTTTAATAGGAAATAAGTGCAGCTTTAATTTGGATCATTTTTATAAATTATTGTCGTTAACCACTAAGTTTTCATATTTTTTCATTTTTACCATTTTATATTAATTCATTTTTCTTAAATTTTAGTGGAACTAATTATGCGTTGATGATCAAATTATTTAAATCATTTGGAACCGTAGTATTGGCTTTTGTTTTGGCGATAATGTTCATCATTTTTTATCCGGTAATTATTGTTTATCGGGCGTTTATTTAAATAATTAAAAGTATTTCAAACCAGCTATTTTGCCAAAATACTTAATTTGCCAGGTATTTCTATTTGGTTTTTACTTGCCATTTATGAATGTTCATGGTCAGGGGGAGCAAGGAACATCTGATATTTCCATGAAAGATACGCAGGATGTTCAAACCCATGTAAACTATAAAAACCCCAATGTTCGTTTCGTTTTTTACAATACAGAAAACCTGTTTCATCCATCGGATGATCCTGTCAAGTCTGATGAAGACTTCACGCCAGACGGTCCGTATTATTGGACATACAGGAGATATTACTCCAAAATTAATAAATTAGGCAAGCTTTTTGTAGCTATTGGAGAAGGGTATATGCCTGCTATTATTGGTTTGTGTGAAATTGAGAACCGTATAGTAATAAATGATATCCTAAATAAATCGGTTATGAAATATTGTTCTTATAAGGTGATACATAAAGAATCTCCTGATTTGAGGGGAATTGATGTAGCATTATTATATGACCCTTCCCAATTTAAAGCCTATAGATACAGTTTTATCAGAATCGATGATCCTCAATTTCCGGACCTAAAAACAAGGGACATACTGTTTGTATCCGGAATTTTATTAGAATCAATTCATTGCCACGTTTTTATTAATCATTGGCCCTCCAGAAGAGGCGGACAGATGGCCAGCGAAGCAAAAAGAATTATAGCGGCAAAAAGATTGAAACAAATTGTCGACAGTTTGAGTTTTAATGATCCTGGCTCTAATATCATTATTATGGGAGATTTCAATGATGAGCCAACAAACAATTCTCTTACTCAAGTTTTGAGGACAGGTGATCCGGAAGCAATGGAAGATTCAGTTTTACTAATTAATTTAATGTACTCACTTTATAAGAAAGGAATTGGAACTCATTATCGGGTGAATAACATTACTGAAGCTTCTGTTTTGGATCAGATAATAGTATCATCCTCAATGTTATATGGAAGAAATGGGTTGAAATTAAAGGAAGAAATGGCAAACATTTATAAAAATGAGTTTTTGATTGACAAAAAAAATGGTAGGCCACTACGAACTTATCAAGGATTAAAGTATCTTGGTGGATTCAGTGACCATCTGCCCGTTTATGCTGATTTTCAAATAGTCAATAAATAATGAACAAACGGATTTACATAATCTTTATGCTACTTCTTATAGTAGTATTTTCTGTTTCTGGTCAAAAACGGTTTAAAATTCCATCTGTTTATTCCAATATTACTTATGATGTTGAAGGAAATTTGATGTTAAATATAGGGAACATGTCTTATATTCTAAATGATATGCCCTCAGAAATGACCTTAGAAAACCTGATCGGAAACCCCCAAGCTACAACAACTGGAATACTTTTTGATTTTAAAAATGCCCTTAATAATGGTACTCTATATTATGGATTGATACCTTATGAGGATTCCAAATATCCATTACCAGTTTATTTTAGAGCTCCTGTGCAAATTATGGATGGAAAGGCTTTTGTTAATATGCAAGCTCTTAAAGGCAGATATGATATGATTAACTGGGTTAAAAAGGGGAAAGGTATGTTGGGTTATAGAGTAGTTAGTGAAACAGGAGAGTTTTTATATGATGGACGAATAGGATTTAAAGGGAACAAGCCTATATTTATAGACACTACTATAGTGGAGGGCCCATTTGTTAATCTTCTAACACATGAATCTGTTGTTTTATCACTAAAAACAAATTTATCAGTAAATGTTGAAATTGAGATTGGAGGAAATAAGTATTCAAGCAATTCGGCAAGCACCTATCATGAAATCCCAATTAATGGATTACAGGAGAGTCAGGAATATAAGTATACAGTTCATTTTGGCACTAATCAGGAAAGTTATTCTTTTAAAACGGCACCCAAACCAGGATCAAGAACTAAATTCACATTCGGTTATGCCAGTGATTCAAGGTCTGGACAGGGAGGTGGAGAAAGGGATTTCCACGGGGCCAATGCTTATATTATGAAAAAGATTATGGCATTGGGTGCTTATGAAAATTGTTCTTTCATGCAATTCACAGGAGACCTGATCACAGGGTATAAGATTGATCCAAACCAGATCCAATTGGAGTATGCCAATTGGAAACGTGCTGTTGAACCTTGGGCCAGATATTTTCCTGTTATTACCACTATGGGAAACCATGAAGCGACTATGTATTATTGGGCATTGCCGGGTGGAGATTTTTATTCTATTGATAAATTTCCTTTTGATAAGGTTTCTTCAGAAGTCATGTACTCCCAGAATTTTGTAAATCCATTAAATGGTCCGGAAAGTGAGGATGGATCCCAATATGATCCCAATAAAAAACAGGTTGATTTTCCATCATACAAAGAAACTGTGTATTACTACATATATGACAATGTCGCTATGGTCGTATTAAATTCGAATTACTGGTATGCCCCAAGTACTTCACATGTTAATGAAACCAGCGGTAATATTCATGCATATATTATGGATAACCAGTTAAAATGGATAGAAGAAACTCTTGAAGTCCTGGAAAATGATGACAATATTGATCATGTATTTGTAACAGTTCATACTCCATTTTTCCCAAATGGGGGACATGTTAATGATGATATGTGGTATGGTGGAAATAATAAATTCAGACCATATGTCAATGGAAAACCAGTTAAAAACGGAATTATTGAAAGAAGGGATGAATTGCTTGATGTTATTGTGAATAAAACAGAAAAGGTTGTGGTGCTTCTCACGGGTGATGAACATAATTATTGTAAAACGCATATCACACCTGAAACCAATATTTACCCGGATACATGGGACCTTCCTAAATTGCAACTGAAACGCTCTATTTATCAGGTCAATAATGGAGCTGCTGGTGCTCCCTATTATTCACAGGAAATAACACCATGGACCCCCTACACCACTGGTTTTACTACCCAGAACGCTTTGGTTTTGTTTAATATAAATGGGGAAGACATTGAGATGAAAGTCATTAATCCGGATACACTGGATGAAGTTGATCAGCTGAAGTTAAGGTAAAAGGATCAATATCATTTCCCCAGTTTCAGGATAATTAAATATTAAATCTTATAATTTTTAGTCGGGAGAATTAAGCACAAGTACTTTAATTAAAAAAATTAATCCATTATAGTTTTTTAGCCGGACCAGTATAAACAATTTCTGTACTTAAAACCTGTGTAGTATGATTATCAGCAGTTTCTTTCATATTGGGTTGTTTACCACCCACATACACCATGAATGAACCAGGCTCTATGATTTTTTCTCCAATCTCATTAATTATGGCTAACTGTTCTGGCATAAGTAAGAATTCCAAAGTCTTTTGTTCTCCAGGTTTGAGATTTATTTTCTCAAATCCTTCAAGTGACAGTCTTGGGACTCTAACACTTGCTTCCATGTCAGTTATATACATTTGCACAACTTCAGCACCTGGTCGCCGGCCAGTATTTTTAACTGAAATTTTAACGGTAAGTTTATCGATTTCATCAAATTCGCTTTCCGAGATCCCAAGCTTAGAGTATTCAAAGTTTGTATAAGAAAGCCCGTGCCCAAAAGGATATAAAGGATCACCGGTAAAATATTTATAAGTTCGGTTTTGCATATTATAATCTTCAAAATCGGGGATATCATCAATTGATTTATAAAACGTTACAGGTAATTTTCCGCTCGGGTTTACTTTTCCAAATAATATTTCAGCAATTGCCTTGCCTCCAAATTCAC
>Ga0316191_10002018_pt1 | contig 14644 bp, 11 predicted proteins | sample Eddworburr2cm_MG_FD_204928 | JGI IMG/M metagenome (GOLD analysis project Ga0316191, IMG submission 204928) | Coastal sediment microbial communities from Maine, United States - Eddy worm burrow 2 cm | ecosystem: Environmental > Aquatic > Marine > Coastal > Sediment | place: USA: Maine...
GAGGACGGCCGGCACGAAGCCACCAATGAGAGCGAGACCGTGGAGGTCGAGCAGCGCTCGCAACTCGTCAGGGTCTCGCGGGAGATAGCCGTCCGGACCCAACTCGGTGGCCTGGAGACCGACCTCGTTCATCTCGGTCAGCACACGCTCGACATCCATCAGGTGACCCCAACCGGGCGAACCGTCCACTCCCCACGTGATAGGGGCGCCGGCGACACGTGACATCACATCGCTCATACGATCTCTTTCATCTCGACTGGCCGATGTTGCTCGCGAGACACGTCGCACGCGACCGCGATTCGCAGCGCCTCGCGTGCATCCGCTGGGGTGCAGGGGCTGGCCAGACGCCCCTGCGCGACTTCGATGAACGCCCCGATCTCATCCCGATAGGCGGGAGCGAATCGATCGAGGAAGGTTTTGGGGGTCGGATCCGCGGGTGCGGGAATCCCACGCTCGAGCGAACGCAGCGGGAGCGACGGTTCGAGTCCGACCGAAACACTGTCGCGCGTCCCGAACAACTCCATCCGCACGTCGTGCCCGACCGGATCGTGCCGGATGCCGGACATGACCGCTTTCGTGCCGTCGGTCAGCGACAGGATCGCCACTCCCGTCTCGACCGGACGGTCCGGTCCGAACTCGTCGGTCGTGGTGGTGTGACCGTCGGCGTAGGCCTCGACAACCTCCTGACCGGTGACGAACCGGAGGATGTCGAAGTCGTGGATCTGCGTGTCACGGAAGATGCCCGTGTCGTGATAGCCGGGTGGCGGCGGATCGAAGTCGTGGGTGTTCGCCCGAACTGAGTAGAGATGACCGAGGCGCCCGGAGTCGACCAGATCCTTGGCTCCGCGGTAGCCAGCATCGAACCGACGCTGGAATCCGATCTGCGCCGGGACGTTCGATTCTCGGAGCCGCTCGACCACCTCATCGGTTGATGCAAGATCGGTGGCGATCGGCTTCTCGCAGAACACCGGGATGCCGGATTCGGCAGCGAGGAGCATCATGTCGGCGTGGACGTCGGTGGCCGCGGCGACGACCATCGCGTCGATGTGGCCGATCATCGCCTCGGCGTCCGGGGCTACGCCGGCGCCAACGTCGCGGGCGACGCTTTCGGCACGCTCGAGAAGCGGGTCGGTGACGATCACGGCAGTCACATCATCGTGATCTGCCAGCGTCTGGGCATGGAAGGCGCCAATCCTCCCTGCGCCGATCAGCCCGACTCTCACACTCCCGTCCTCTCCGGATACACGCCGTGAAGGAGGCATCCAGCTCGATAGCTGTGGAACGTTCCAATGACTTGACGTTATACTGCTCGCCAACCTGGTGTCAAGCCACTCTGAAGGGCACCCGAATGTATCGGATCTGGTTCGAGCGAGACATACCCTACGCCCTCTCACCGATGCTCGAGGGCGTGGCTGCGCCCATCGGTCCGGGAACCGCGACCCCCGGTGACCTCCTCTCCGCCATCGGTCCGGCCGAGGCAGCCATTGCCTCGTCGCTTGCGACGTACGACGGACCCTCGATGGATCGCGCTCCGCTCCTCCGGGTGATCGCCCGCACCGGGATCGGGGTCGACAAGGTCGATCTAGAGGCAGCGACCGAACGCGGCATCGCCGTGTGCAATACGCCGGATGCGCCGACCCTCTCCACCGCGGAGCACACCGTCACGCTCATGCTGACGATCGCCAAGCGCGTCCCGGAGGCACAGGCGGCACTCCGGAGCGGCGGCCGGGACTTCTTCGCCTCGCACACGGGTGAGGAACTCTCCGGCCGGACGCTTGGACTCGCCGGCATCGGCCGGATCGGGACACGCGTCGCCCGCATCGCCGCGGGCTTCGACATGAAGGTCATCGCATTCGACCCCTTCGTAGATGATGCGACAGCGAACGCGGCCGGAATCGAATTGGTCGAGACACTCGACGAAGTCCTCACCCAGGCTGACGTCGTCTCGCTCCACCTGCCGCTCACGGCGGCGACGCGCCACGTGATCGATGGTGAACGGCTCGGACTGATGAAGCCGGGATCGATCCTGGTCAACACCGCGCGCGGAGGGCTGGTAGATCACGATGCCCTGCTCGGCGCGCTCGAACTCGGCCACCTGTCCGGTGCCGGCCTCGATGTCACCGATCCCGAACCCCTGCCTCCGGACCACCCCCTGCTCCACCGCGCCAATGTGGTAGTGACGCCACACGTCGCCGCTGCGACCGCCGCCGGCAAGGCCCGCCTCTACGAGAGTGCCGTCGCCCAAGCACTGCAGGTTCTGCGGGGCGAGTACCCGAATCATCTGGTCAACCCGAACGTCTGGTCGGTTCGCCGGCGAGATCCGAACACAAAGGAGACGCGATCGTGACCACGACCATCGGCATTGGCGTGATCGGCTTTGGATGGATGGGGCAAGCGCACTCGCGCTCCTACCGACGCATCCCGATGCACTTCCCCGAGGCGGAGATCATGCCCCGGCTCGTCGTCGTTGCCGACAACGTCCCCGAACGTGCCGACCTCGCCCACCAGAACTTCGGGTTCGAGGCATCGACAACCGAGTGGGAGGTCGTCGTCGACAATCCAGAGGTCGACGTCGTCACGATCACCGCCCCGAACAAGCTGCATCGCGAGATCGCCACTGCCGCCGCAGTGGCCGGCAAGGCCATCTTCTGTGAGAAGCCGGTCGGTGAGGCACCGGACGTCACCGCCGCGATCGAGCATGCCGCACGCAGCGCCGGCGTCATCACCGGGGTCGGCTTCAACTACCGCTGGGCTCCGGTCGTCCAGTACCTCAAAGAACTCATCGACGAGGGACGGCTCGGCGAACTCACACACTATCGGGGACGCTTCTTCTCGATGTACGGACGGGATCGGCTCGGGATGCTGAGCTGGCGATACCTGCTGGAGGAAGCCGGCTACGGAGCGCTGACCGACATCATGTCGCACACGGTCGACATGGCGAACTACCTCGTCGGCCCGATCAGTCGCGTCGTGGCAACCAAGGAGATCTTCATCAAGGAGCGGCCGCTCCCGAAGCCGGGATCGGGCACGCACTACGACCGCGGGGCGCCCGGTGATCCGACCGGCACCGTGACCAACGAGGACTACGTGGCCGCGCTCGTCGAGTTCGAGAACGGTGTCCGGGGCACGCTCGAGGTCGACCGCTCGATCTTCGGTCCGCAGAGCCAGATGGCGTTCGAGATGAACGGCTCCAAGGGGGCAGCGGCCTGGAATCTCGAGACGATGAACGAGTTGCAGCTCTATCTCCCCGAGGAGACGCCGGCCGACGGTTACCTGCGCGTGCTCTCCGGCGACGGCTTCCCGCGCCACGGAGCCATCGTGCCCGGCGGCGGCAACCCGATCGGGTACGAGGATCTCAAGGTCTTCGAGGACCTCGAATTCCTGAAGGCGGTCGCGGAAGACCGTCCCGCTCCCGTGTCCTTCGCGGATGCTCTCGCCACCGCCGAGGTCGAAGCGGCCATGACTCGTTCGTGGGTGTCGGGAACCTGGGAAGACGTTACGAGCCTACGAATCGATTGAAGGGAACCTCAATGGACATGTATGTAGGCGGCAGATGGCAGCACTCATCCGACTGGATTGACGTGGTCGCTCCCTACTCGGGCGACGTGATCGACCGCGTCCCGATCGCAACACCTGCGCAGGTCGAGGAAGCGTTGACGACCGCTGAACGCGGGGCGAGCATCATGCGCAACCTCGGCGGCGCAGCCCGCGCCGACATCCTCCGCCGAGCGGCAGACCTCCTCGACGCCGACGTCGAGCGGATTGCCCGGACGATCAGCCTTGAAGTCGGCAAGCCGATCGGCGAGGCGACCGGTGAGGCGTCGCGACTCGGCGAGATGTTCCGACTCGCGTCGTTCGAGGGCACCCAGATCCGAGGCGAGACACTCCCCCTCGACGCCCAGGCCGGCGCCGAAGGGAAGATGGGCTTCACGCTGCGGATCCCGACCGGCGTGATCGTGGCCATTACCCCCTTCAACTACCCCGGCCTGCTGGTGGTCCACAAGATCGGGCCGGCCCTAGCGGCGGGCAATGCCGTGATCCTCAAACCTGCATCCCAAGCTCCGCTGACGGCGCTGATCATCACCGAGAAGCTCGTCGAGGCAGGACTTCCTGAGGCTGGTCTGCAGACCATCACGGGTGGCGGCGAAGCCGTCGGCATGGCCCTCGTCCGTGATCCACGGGTTCGGAAGATCTCGTTCACCGGCAGCACGGCCGTCGGCGAGGAGATCACCCGCATCGCGGGTGTGAAGCGCCTGTCGCTCGAATTGGGCGCCAACTGCCCGATGATCGTGATGCCGGATGCCGACCTGGAACTGGCTGCCGGGGCCAGCGCCGCCGGGGGCTACGTCAACGCCGGCCAGGTCTGCATCTCCCTGCAACGGGTCATCGTCCACGAGGACGTCTACGAGGACTACCTCGACGCACTTCGAGGACCGGTTGAAGCCTTCCAGATGGGCGACCCGCTCGCAGCCGACACGAGGATCGGCGCCATGATCTCGGAAGCCGAGGCCGTCCGGGTGGCCGGGTGGGTCGACGAGGCGGTCGCCGACGGCGCACGCGTCGTGATCGGCGGAGAACGGGACGGGGCAAAGCTCTTCCCCACCGTTGTCGCCGACGTGATGCCCGGGATGCGCCTCTCCGACCAAGAAGTGTTCGGTCCCACGCTGAGCGTCACCAGGGCCACCAGCATCGACGAAGCCATCGCCCTCGCCAACGACTCGAGCTACGGCCTCGGCGCCGGCATCTTCACCCGCGATATCACGAACGCAATGCGGTTCGCACGGGAGGTCGATGCCGGGGCCGTGCACATCAATTGGACGCCGCTCTGGCGGGCCGACCTCATGCCGTATGGCGGACTGAAGGGCAGCGGCATCGGCAAGGAGGGGATCCGATACGCCGTCGAGGAGATGACCGAACTCAAGACGGTAATCATCCATGGTCTGGAGCGTGATCCGGCATGATCGAGAATCAGGCAAAGCGGCGTCTTGCAGCCGGAGAGACGCTGGTCGGCTGCTTCCTCCGGTACTCGAACGCAACGCTGGCCGAGTTCGTGGCCCTCGGCGGCTGGGACTTCATCGTCTTCGACGCCGAACACGGGACGCTGCAACCCCGCGATCTCGAAGACCTGTCCCGGGCGTGTGAACTCCACGGTGTTACCCCAATCGTTCGCGTCACCGCCAACGAACCCGCCACGATCCTGCGATTCCTCGACGCCGGCGCACACGGGGTCCAGGTGCCGTGGGTCGAATCCGGCGACGCTGCGGAAGCCGCAGTCCAGGCGACGAAGTACCAGCCCCGGGGGAACCGGGGTCTTGCGGCCACCCGATCTGCAGGGTTCGGCGTGCCGGCGCCGATCGGGGAGTACACGAAGCAGGCGAACGCCGAAACGCTCGTCATCGTGCAAGTGGAGTCTGCCGAAGGGGTCGACAACGTGGGAGACCTCGTCGCGATCGACGGTGTCGACGTCGTGTTCATCGGACCCACCGACCTCGCCCACTCCCTCGGCCACGTCGGCAACCCAGGTCACCCAGAGGTCGGGGCCGCCATGGCCCGCATCGCCGATGTCGTCACAGCCAGCGACAAGGCCCTCGGCATCTTCGTTGCCAACCCGGCCGACGCCGTTGGCTGGAGCGAGCGGGGAGCTCGCTATCTGGCCACGGGACTTGAACCGCTCTTGTCGAAGTCGATGCACACCTACTTGGAAACCGTCCGTAGAACCGAAGGAGCAGCCGAATGAATACCGTCCGACTCACCACCGCCCAGGCGATCGTCAAGTACTTGATCGCCCAGCGAACGATCATCGACGGCAAGGAAGAGCCGCTGTTCGCCGGTGCGTTCGGCATCTTCGGTCACGGAAACGTCGTTTCGCTCGCCGAGGCGCTGTACCCGGTGCAGGACGTGCTGCCGACGTGGCGCGGCCACAACGAGCAGTCGATGGCGCTCGCCGCCGTTGCCTTTGCGAAGGCGAAGCGGCGCCGCCAGATCATGATCGCCACGTCATCGGTCGGTCCCGGGTCGTCGAACATGATCACGGCAGCGGCAACCGCGCACGCCAATCGCCTGCCGATCCTGATCTTCAGCGGCGACACGTTCCAGCACCGCTTCGTCGATCCGGTACTCCAACAGGTCGAGCACTTCGACAGCCCATCCACGACGGTCAGCGATGCCTACCGCCCCGTCACGAGGTACTGGGACCGCATCACGCGCCCCGAACAGATCATTCAGTCACTCCCCCAGGCCGTCGCCACCATGATCGACCCGGCGGACTGCGGGCCGGCGTACATCGGCCTGCCGCAAGACATCGCCGCCGAGGCATACGACTACCCCACGAGTTTCTTCACTCCGCGGACTCACTACATCAGGCGGCCGATCCCCGATGTTCGCGACGTTGCGCGGGCCGCGGAGGCGCTCATCTCCGCAGAGAAGCCGCTCATCATCGCGGGCGGGGGTGTGCACTACTCCGGAGCGGTTGCCGAACTGACTGCGTTCGCCGAGAAGCACGGGATCCCGCTGACCGAGACGGTGGCAGGCAAGGCAACGATGCTCGCCGACCATCCGAACTTCGTCGGACCGATCGGCGTGACCGGCAGTTCGTCCGCCAACGTCATGGCAGACGAGGCCGATGTGGTTGTAGCCGTCGGGACGAGGCTCCAGGACTTCACAACCGGATCGTGGTCGATCTTCGGAAACGACGACATGACCCTTGTCTCAGTCAACGTCGGACGCTTCGACGCAACGAAGCACCAGGCGGTCTCCGTCATTGGAGATGCGAAGGTCACGCTCGAGGCCATCGAGGAGGCCATCGGCGACTACCGGGCGCCGGCCTCCTGGCTGGAGAAGGGCGCGGTAGAGATGGCTTCGTGGAACCGGTATCTCGACGAATTCACGTCCGGGACCTTCGAGCCCCCCACCTATGCGCAAGTCATCCGCGCCGTGAACGAGATGGGGGACGCGAGCGACTACCAATTGAGTGCGGCTGGCGGCCTGCCGGGTGAGCTCAACATGGGCTGGCGCTCGAAGTCGATCGGATCGTTCGATGCCGAGTACGGCTATTCGTGCATGGGCTACGAGATCGCCGGTGCGTGGGGCGCCAAGATGGCGCTGCCGGATCGCGACGTCGTGTCGTGGGTAGGTGACGGGTCGTATTTGATGATGAACTCGGACATCTACTCGACGGTGATGACCGGCCACAAGGTGATCTTCATCCTCTGTGACAACGGCGGCTTTGCCGTGATCAACCGGCTCCAGGTGAACACCGGCGGTGAGGAGTTCAACAACTTGCTGCACACCACCCGCCATGAACGCATGTTCCGGGTCGACTTCGTCAAGCACGCCGAATCGATGGGGGCCCTCGCCGAGAAGGTCACCACGATCGACGAGTTCAAGGACGCGTTCGCCCGTGCGAAGGAAGCCGACCGCAGCTCCGTGATCGTCATCGATGTCGCCCAGTACGACTGGACGGAAGGCGGAGCGTGGTGGGAAGTCGGAATCCCCGAGGTCTCGGATCGCGCCCAGGTCCTGGTCGCCCGGGCCGAACTCGAAGCGGAGAAGAAGCTCCAGCGGCGCGGGGTATGACATGACGGAACCCGAACTCGTCGATACCGTCGCTGCGACCTACGCCAACGTCATCGCCACCTGGCCTCGAGAAAAGGAACAGTCATGAGCCACAGCAACAGCGACCTCCTCCGACCGAACGGCACCCTGTCTGACGGACCGGACCCGGTGCTCGTCACACCGGAAACTGCCGGTTGGACGTACAGCGGACTCCGCATCTTCACCCTCGCTCCGGGTGAGTCCCGGACCTTCGCCACCGACTCGAACGAGATGGCGATTCTCCCCCTCAGCGGATCATGCGTTGTCGAAGTAGAGGGCCACCGCTTCGACCTCGAAGGCCGGGCGTCGGTGTTCAGCCGTGTCAGCGACTTCGCCTATGTACCGATCGGTGTCGAGTTCCGGGTCACTTCGCAGGGAGGCGGCGAGTTCGCTCTCCCCACGGCGGAAGCGACCGAGCGGATGGAGCCGGCCTACGGACCGGCCGAGGAGGTGTCGGTCGTCGTGCGCGGCTCCGGACCGTCATCGCGCCAGATCACGAACTTCCTGATGGCCGACGTTCCGATGGCACAGAAGCTGCTGGCCGTCGAGGTCATCACCCCCTCTGGCAACTTCTCGTCGAACCCACCCCACAAACACGACGTCTTCGATCCGGACGCCCCCGAGGTCGAATTGGAGGAGATCTACTACTTCCGGTTCGATCGGCCGAACGGATACGGGTTCTTCCGCGAATACGCGAGCGACGGGGAGTTCGACGAGTTGATGCGTGTCCAGAACGGGGACGTGGCCTATTGCCCGCGCGGGTACCACGGCCCATCGCTCGCCGTGCCGGGCCACAACATGTACTTCCTCAATGTCATGGCGGGACCCGGCGCGGAGCGGATGTGGGAAGCGTCCGACGACCCGGATCAAGCCTGGGTCAAGGACACGTGGGAGGATCTCGAACAGGACCCGCGCCTTCCGCTGACAACCTACCGCGGGATCGCCTAGATCATGGTGCGCATGGGGGTCGTCGGCGTGGGCCGCCTCGGCAGCCTGTTTGCGAGGACCCTCGCGCGCAACCCAGACGTCGATTCGCTGGCACTTGCTGGGTCACGGCCCGGGAGCGCCGACGAGCTCGCCTCCGAACTGTCGGCAACGGCGAAGGCGTCGGCCCTTGAGGTGTTCGGTGATGTGGACGCAGTGGTGATCGCTGCTGCCACTGCCGCCCACCCCGAACTGATCCTCGGAGCCGCGGCCGCCGGCATCCCGATGTTCTGTGAGAAGCCCATCACGCTCGACTTGGCGTCCACCGACGCGGCGATCGACCTGGTTCGCGCGGCGGGGGTGCCGATGCAGGTTGGCTTCCAACGTCGGTTCGAACCGGGCTATCGGGCCGCACGCGATCTCGTCGCATCCGGAGCGATCGGCGACGTCTATCTGGTCCGCACCACGAGCCTCGACCCCGCTCCATCGCCCGAGGCATTCATCACGACATCCGGTGATCTGTTCCGCGATCTCGTTGTCCACGACTTCGATGCCATCCGCTATGTGACGGGCCAAGAGATTGTGGAGGTATTCGCGACCGGGGCAACGGACTTCCCGGCCGTCGAAATCTACGGTCGCCACGATGACCTCGGCATCGGTGCGGGGACTGTGCGGCTGAGCGGAGGAGCGACCGGAACGTTCGGTGCAACCCGTCACAACCCGGCGGGCTACGACATTCGCATGGAGGTCTTCGGATCGGCGGACAGCATCGCCGTCGGTTGGGACGATCGGACGCCCATTCGATCCGTCCAACCCGGCGTCGAGCCACTCTCCGGACCGCCATACCGGAACTTCCTCGACCGGTTCGCTCCTGCCTACGAGGCGGAGATGAACGCATTCGTCGACCTCGTAACGGGCCGTATCGCCAATCCATGTCCGCCGGAGGAGGCCCGTACCGCCTTCGTGGCCGCGTTGGCGGCCGCACGCTCGGTTGCCGAGCGCCGCCCGGTAGCCGTGGCTGAATTCTCATGACCGCACACGAAGGAGGCCCCATGCGACGCGACTTCGAAGGGAAGGTGGCCATCGTCACCGGGTCGACGCAGGGACTCGGAGAGGCCATCGTCCGCGAGTTGGTTGCTCGCGGCGCCGTCGGTGTCGTGATCACCGGACGAGACAACGACCGCGGTGCAGCCGTTGCCCGAGACGTCGACGCCTCCGGGAGTCGGGGCCTCTTCGTCGCTGCCGACCTCACCGACCCGGATGCCCCTGGCCGGATCATCACTGCCGCCGATGAAGCGTTCGGCCGCGTCGACGTCTTGGTCAACAGCGCCGGATTCACCGAACGAGACAGCCTCTGGGACTCGACGCTCGATCACTTCGACCGGATGATGGCGGTCAACACCAGGGCCCCCTGGTTCCTCATGCAAGGGGCGGCCAAGATCATGGTGCGTGAGGAGATCGCAGGAACCATGGTGAATGTGCTCTCGATCGCCTTGCATGGCGGCCCCCCGTTCCTCGCTTCCTACTGCGCATCGAAGTCGGCCCTCGCCACGTTCACCAAGAACACAGCCAACGCGCTGCTGGAGCATCGCATCAGAGTGAACGCCCTCAACCCCGGTTGGATGTCGACGCCGGCGGAGGACGACATCCAGCGCCGCTTCCACGACGCCGAGGACGGATGGCAGGAGGAGGCAGGAAGGCGGCTCCCGTTTGGGCGCTTGATCGATCCAGAGGATGCCGCGCGAGCGGTAATGTTCCTCGCTTCCGACGAATCTGGCTTCATGACCGGAGCCGTCGTCGACTACGACCAACAGGTCATCGGGACCTCGGACTGATGCGTCGACTCGGCCTACCGAGCGCACACGGAACCCCTCGGCACATGCCGCTTCGGTTCGCCGACCGTCCGACACCGCGACCGATGCTTTGCGGGACCTCACCAGAGGTCACCCCATGAGCCGTCCCACCATTCTCGATGTCGCCGAACGGGCCGGCGTGTCCAAGTCACTGGTGTCGCTCGTGATGCAGGGATCCCCACATGTCAGCGACGATCGGCGGGCAGACGTTCTCCAGGCAGCGGCCGAACTCGGCTATCGGCCGAACACGATGGCACGCAGTCTTGTCCAGCAGCGGTCCCATGTGCTTGGCGTCATGCTCTCCAACTTGCACAACCCCTTCTTCGCCGACGTCGTCGACGGGATCGAGGATCGGGCATTGGAGAATGGGTATCGGGCGCTCCTCAACAGCGGCCGCCGGATCCCCGAGCGGGAAGGCGTTGCCCTCGAGACCCTGCTGGGTCTCCAGACCGACGGTCTGATCCTGGCGGGGACGCTGCTGGACCTGAAGACGATCGACGCTGCTGGCGAAGAGATCCCGACCGTCCTCATCACTCGCGACCTCAAGTCGAAGGTCGTCGACAGCGTGAGCGGCGACGATCGCAGAGGGGCGCGCCTCGCCGTCGATCACCTGGCCGCACTTGGCCACACGCGGATTGCACACATCGACGGCGGTCGCGGCGCAGGGGCCCGGCGCCGCAAAGCCGGCTTCATCAAGGCCATGAAGGCACACGGCCTCGAGCCGGTCACCGTCGCAGGCAACTATGCGGAGGAAGGTGGCATGCTTGGAGTCGAGCGGCTGATCGAGATCGGAGCCAATCCGACCGCCATCTTCGCGGCGAACGACCTCGCTGCGATCGGGACCCTGCAGGCCCTCTTCGAGGCCGGTCGCATGGTCCCGGATGATGTCTCGCTGATCGGATACGACAACGCCTGGCTCGCCGGACTCCAGCACATCTCTCTTACGACGGTCGATCAGCCACGCCACGAACTCGGGGCGACCGCAGTCGAACTCCTCATCGAGCGGATCGACGGGGGCCGCACAAAGCCGAAGCATCTGATCCTCGCGCCGACCCTGGTCGAACGCTCCACTACCGCCCCACCCTCCCGCGGCCTCTAACGCTGCGAACCCAGGGTTCTCCACCTCCTATTTGGCGCCGACAGCCCACAGAATGGGACCGGCGCATCGATCCCGCCGAACCGCGGGCTCTCGGCGTCATTTGCGATGCGGAGAACCCTGGGTTCGCAGCGTGATGGGGGCTCTGGTGGCTGCCGCCTCCTGGACTGCGCGACCGAGTCGGACCGCCTGCGTGCTCGCCGCGGCGCCGGGAACATCGACCACGCCCCCGCGCACGGCCACCGCAAACGCTTCGGCCTGGCCGACGATCCCGTCAACGAACGCGTCCGCGGTCTCCGACCCGGACACGACCTCAACACCGGACGACGTAGCGAGCCTGGTCCGCCCCGCCGGGAGGAGATCGACGAAGATCGCCCCTTGCTCCCCGAGGATCTCGGTGCGCACATCATCCGCGTAGCGGCAGTTGCGGGTCAGATCCACGGTCGCAACGGCACCTCCCGAGAGTCCGAGCACGGCAACAAGGTTGTCGATGTCGCCCGCGTCTCCAACGGCTTCGTCGACAAGCGGCAGGTTCCACGCATCGACGGTCTCGACCGGAAGCCCGGTCAGCCACTCGACGAGATCGAATTCGTGGACCCCGCAATCGATCGCCAGTCCCCCGCTGACCAGCGGATCACAGAACGCAGGCGGTGGGGGATCTGCATCCCACTGGGCGAGGCGGAGCATCAGGGGACGACCGACTGCGCCGGCGTCGAGAAGGTCCTTCGCCACCGCCCAGGGGGGTGAGAAGCGACGCCAGAATCCGAGTTGGAGGACACGCCCGGCGGATGCGGCCAGCGCCCCGATCGTTTCGCTCTCGTCAAGATCAAGAGCGAGCGGCTTCTCGCAGAGAACGTGGAGGCCAGCCTCGAGCGCCGTCGCGACTACGGCCGGATGCGTCGCCGTGGGAGTTGCGATCAGCCACGCCTCGATGTCATCCCGTTCCAGCAGGGCTGCCGGGGAGGAGGAGGCGCGAGCGCCGATTTCCTCGGCGATGGCATCGGCGACTGCCGGCACGGGATCAGCGACGGCGTCGACATCGATCGAGTCGCACGCAGCAAGGGATCGAGCGTGAATCGACCCCATCCGCCCCACGCCAACAACGGCCAGTCGCAGTGGTTCGCTCACGATCTGATGCTATCTGATTCGACCCGAACCCAGGCCGTTCAGCTCGTGCCCGACGACGCTGAGCCGTCGGCGACGACGGTCAGGAGTCGCCCAGAGTCGGCCCGAACGCCGCGCTACGCGTCGGTCGTTGTGTCGCCGGCGTCACCGGACGCAGCGTCCGGAGCGACTTCGTTCGCAGCCATCAGGAGCCGAGTCGCTTCCTCGACCGCTGCCTGAGCCTCTTCGATCTTCTGAGCCCAGGTCACGAGGTCGCCGGTGCGCATGGCCTCGTCGGCCTCCATGAACGCTTGGTCTGCGCGGGCCAGCAATTCGACGATCTGCTCCTCGAGCGTACCCGTCGGCGGCTCGGTCGTGTCCCCGTCACCGGTGCCATCGCCGGATCCATCCTGCACGCCGAAGACGGCCGTGAGCGCCTCCGACAGCGAATCGCGCATCTCGATTTGACCGTTGAACGACACGACAACTCGCTTGAACTCCGGGATACCGGTGCTCGACGCTTCATCGTTCGCAGAGATGTAGATCGGTTGAACGTACAACAGCGACTGCTCGATCGGAATGACCAGCATGTTGCCCTGGATCACCCGGGACCCACCCTGGCCGAGAAGCGTGAACTCGGCGGAGATCGCCGGATCCTGGTTGATGAAGTTGCCGACCTGACCGGGGCCGTCGATCTGGCTGTCCGACGGCAAGCCGTACTCGATAATGCGTCCGTACTCCTCGAGCGGACCGCTCTTCGCAACCATGAACGACACCATGTTGGGGCGGCCACGCGGCGTGAACGGCTGCATGAGCAGGAACGACGACCGGTCCTCACCGGGTAGCTTCATCAGCAGGTAGTACGGAAGCATCGGGCTGAATTCCTGGCCGCTCGAATCCACGAACCGTCCGCGCAGCGCCGGCCGCGGCGAAGTCGACGGATCTCGGGCGATCTGCCACGGATCCGACACCGTGAAGAACTGATCCGGGTTCGTCATGTGATAGAGCTGGTATTGATCGGTCTGAATCCGGAAGAGGTCTTCCGGATACCGGAAGTGCTCGATGACCTCAGGCGGGAGCTCCGAGCCGGGCCGGAAGACGCCGGGGAAGATCGCCTCGTTCGCTTGGATGATCGGGTCATCGGGGTCGATCACGAAGAGGTCGATCGTCCCGTCATAGGCGTCGACGACTGCCTTCACGGAGTTGCGGATGTAGTTGAACCGGTTCGGTAGTCCTTCACCCTGGTTGAGCCGCGCCGTGTTGGCAGGCGCCGAATAGGGGTACCGGTCGGTGATCGTATAGAGATCCATGATCCACTTGAGGCGCCCGTTGGCGATCACGATGTACGGGTCGGCATCGCCGTAGAGGAACGGTGCGAGGCGGGCGATGCGTGACCGGAGGTTGCGCTCGAGCAGCACCTTCGAGTCGTCCGAGAGCCGATCCGAGATCAGCGTGTCGAGGTTGCCGAATCGCAGCGCCCACGCGGCCCGCTGGAAGAAGCCGCCGAGGTTCACTCCGCCGGCACCGTCGTACGAGTTCGTCGCGACATCGGCGCCGCTGGAGCCGATCGGGAAGTCGACCTCCTGCTGGCTCGTCCCCGCAATCACGTAGTCGGTCTCCGCGTGGTCGGAGAAGTAGATGCGCGGCTGCTCGATGTTGAGGCTTTCGTCATCCGAGAGGTTGACCGGCGGAATGTCCTTGACGAGGAAGTCCGGTTGCCCCTGAACGGTCACGTCGTTCGCCGGGCTCAGCACCGAACCGAATCCGTGGGTGTACACCAGGCGCTCCGTCACCCAGCCCTCACCCGGGATACCCTGCTCCTCGAGCTCGCGGGCCGACACCATCACCTGGGTGAGTTCGCCATCGATCTCGTACCGGTCGACGTCCACATCGCCGATGTCGTAGTACGTGACGATGTTCTGCAACTGCCGGTAGGTGACATTGAGGACACCCGGATCCCACAGCCGGATGTTGCTGATCGTGGTGGCGTTCGCCTCGAGATCCTGGGGCGTGAGCACCGGCTCTGCGGCGAACGGTTCGACTTCGACGTCGGCGAGCCCGTAGGCCTCCCGCG
>Ga0316191_10002019_pt1 | contig 14642 bp, 12 predicted proteins | sample Eddworburr2cm_MG_FD_204928 | JGI IMG/M metagenome (GOLD analysis project Ga0316191, IMG submission 204928) | Coastal sediment microbial communities from Maine, United States - Eddy worm burrow 2 cm | ecosystem: Environmental > Aquatic > Marine > Coastal > Sediment | place: USA: Maine...
CTTGGCGCCGGTCAACCTCACGCAACAGGACCATCTGCTCAGCCCTGGCGCGTGCAATCACACACTCACGCTCAACGAGCTCCTCCTCGATCCGGTCGATGGTGGCGGTCTCTACATCCATACCCGCAACCTATCAAACGGGTATGACAGAAACGCCTCGTGGCGGACAGCGAATCCCGAGAATCTGGGTTGCTCCTCCTATCTGGCATCATCGTGCAACAAACCCAGATCAAGGAGCATCAGCACCATGGCCGTCGTCCGGATCAATGCCATCACCGTACCCCCTGAGGGTGGAGACGAACTGCTGGAGCGGTTCAGGAATCGACTCGGTTCAGTGGATGACCAGCCTGGTTTCCTGGGATTCGAACTTCTACGACCGACGTCCGAAGTCGAAGCGCGCTGGTTCGTTGTCACACACTGGGACACCGCTGAGGACTTCGACGCATGGATGAAGTCCACATACTTCAAGGATGGGCATGCGAAGAGCGAGCGTCGTCCGGTCGGCACCGCAGCCGACCTGCTCGAGTTCGATGTTGTCCTCTCGTCCAAGCCGGGAGCCTGAGCCGAAGACCGACCGACAGGCGTTGAACGGCACAGCGACGAACATGCTCTTCTCCAATCCGACCTTCGGCCTCTACCGGCGCCCGACTGCTTGATCGACCATGATGGGACCATGCGCACACTGATCACCAACGGAACGGTTGTCACGGCCGCAACGGCGAACGAAGCCGATGTTGTCATCGACGGGGAGCGGGTTACCGGGGTTGTCGCCCCCGGGACGGCGGGCGATGAGTTCGATCGGGTGATCGATGCAACCGGTCGCTACGTGATACCCGGCGGCGTTGACATGCACACGCATATGGAGCTTCCGGTCTCAGGGACGCATTCGTGCGACACCTACGAAACAGGGACCCGGGCAGCCGCCATCGGCGGAACCACAACGATCGTCGACTACGCCGGCCAGACACGAGGAAGCACACTCGAGGCCGGTCTCGCGGAGTGGATGGCGCGTGCCGAAGGGCGCTCGTTTGTTGACTACGGCTTCCACATGATGGTTACCGACGTTCACGACGGGACGTTGGCTGAGTTCCCCGCGATGATGCGAGCTGGGGTCACCACCTTCAAGCTGTTCACGGCGTACCCGGGCGTAAATCTCTCCAACGACCGCCAGATTCTCGAGGCCATGCAGGTGGCGGCGTCAATCGGTGCGACGGTGATGATGCACGCAGAGAACGGCATCGCAATCGATGCTCTGCGCGACCAGGCGGTTGCGCGTGGCGAGACCACGCCGATCCACCATCTGCTGACGCGGCCGGCGTCGATGGAATCCGAGGCCGTGCATCGTGTCGCCGCTCTGGCCGAGATCGCAGGCTGTCCGGTGGTCATCGTGCACATCTCATCTCAGGATGCATTCGCTGAAGCCGTGGTTGCCAGGGATCGCGGCCTGCCGGTCTTCGCAGAGACCTGTCCCCAGTATCTCTGGCTCGCGCAAGAGGACGTGCCGGAGGGGTTCGAAGGTGCAAAGTTCGTGTGCTCACCACCGCTCCGCCGCAGGAGCGAAGGACACCAAGCCGCCCTCTGGTCCGGGATATCGACCGGGCGCGTGGATGCCGTCGCTACCGATCACTGCCCCTTCACTTGGGAGCAGAAGGAAGCTGGGCGTAGAGACTTCCGAAAGATCCCGAACGGCCTTGGTGTAGTTGAGCACCGGATGGACCTCGTGTACCAAGGGGTCGTCGAAGGCTGGATCCCGCTGACTCGGTGGATCGAAGTCACCGCGGAAACACCGGCCAAGATCTCAGGGCTCTACCCTCGCAAGGGAACGATTGCGCCGGGATCCGACGCCGACGTCGTCATCTACAACCCCTCTGCCTCTCATGTGCTGTCGGCATCGACCCACCACATGAACCTCGACTACTCGGTCTTCGAAGGAGCCGAAGTGGGAGGCACGGTCGAAACGGTGCTGCTGCGCGGTGAAGTGATTGTTGACGAAGGTGAGTTCGTCGGAGTCCCCGGCCGAGGGGAGTATCTGCCGCGGGGGACGAACGCGTTGCTGCCGGAGGGCACCGGGCGAAGCTAGGCGCTTCGAGCTACGAGCTTCGAGCCGGACCAAAGACCTGAGACCCTCCACCTTCACCGCTATTCCGCTAGGGCAGTGTGACGACGCGGTCGACGCGTGGATGAGCGAGGAGGAGCTCGGAGAGGTTCGTGGCCCGATGAGCGGTTTGCGGTGTCAATCTCGTGATGACGACCGCGACGCGAGCGGTCTCGGGAATGCTCTTCAGGCCGCCGTCGGTATGGAGGAGGACCGAGGCGAGGTGGGATATCGAGAGGACATCGGATTCGGTAGTCCCGGCGAGCGCAGCGACGCGGTCCGGGCGATGAGCGACCTCCTCGATTGGGCGGCCAACGGCATCGATGGCTGCAACCACGATTACGAGGGTTGAGCGGTGGGGGATCACCGGTTCGTGTCCGGCCGGAGCCTTGACGGACATCGATCTCGCCCCATCGGCTTCGACGGCGACATAGTCGGCAGTTGTCTCCAAGAAGAGGCGATCGGTGCCCTCCGGCGTCGGACCGGTGACCTTGCCGGGGACGGTGCCGACGGCGATAAACAGGGGGGACCCCGCGGCCAGGGACCGATCCACGGCAACCGGATCGACCGACCAGCAGGCCGGCTCGGTCACCTGATCACGGGCCATCTTTGTTGTGGTGGTGAGGATGACTCGCCCACCGTCCTCGGCGAGTTCGCGCCCGAGGGTGAAGAGAACCGTCGACTTGCCTCCCGCGCCGACGATCGAGATCAGTTCGTGGTCGCCGACAGCAAGGCGCTCGCGCAGCGGAGCCGTCATTTGGGAGATTGTCCGAGCCAGACGAGCACCGCCTCGAGCACACCCCCGCCGATCGAAAGTGCCTTGTCCGAAATCTGGTAGATCGAAGCAGGGTCGAGTCGTGGATCGATGTCCCCGATCTTCAACCCGGCCGTGACTGGGCCTGGAAGAAGCAGCCCTCGAACCGTGCCTGCGATCTGAGCGGTGACAGCCTCGCTGTCGATCCACCCGAGTATCTGCCCTGGTTCGACGACGTCGCCGAAGGTCACATCCCACCGGAGCGTGCCGTCGGTGCCTGCTCGCAGCAGCCGCTCGCCCGACGCTCCGCCGATCTCTCCCGGAACGCCCGTGTTGGGTGCAGCCGGTCCGTCCCAGATGACCCGCCCGAGTCGGTGGCCGCGCATGGTTTCAACCACCGCGTCGCAGTCCACACCCGCCTTGAAACCCGGGCCGAGCCCCACAACAAGCGGTGCTTGACCGCGTGTCGTGTCGAGGGCCTGTTTCGCCAGGCGCGCGTCGACGAGTATCGAAATCGGAATTGGGAACGCAGGAATCCCCGGCGCCACCAACACGGCCACCGATCCCGCATGCGCTGCCTCAATCGCCGAGTCCTCCGAATCGACGCGCACTCCTTCGATTCCTTCGATGCTGACGGCGCCTTCGGTGACGGCCGACGAGTACGCGACGGTGCGACGGACCGTGAGCGGACGTTCGAGCTCGAGGACCACAACCGGAAAACCCACGCGGCGGAGTCGCCAGATGACGCCTGAGCCGAGGTCGCCGCCACCTCTGACGACAACAAGATGACTCGTCGGGTCGATCACTGCGCCCCCGCGGCAGCCGCCGCGATGACTTCGGACATGATCGACACGGCGATCTCTTCGACAGTCTCAGCGCCGATATCGATGCCGATCGGGACCTGAACCCGGTCGATTTCATCGGCCGGAACGCCTGATTTGATCAGCTGATCACGAGTGGCGGCCCACCTCCGCTTGCTCCCCATCACACCGATGTACGGCGCCGGTGTTCCGAGCAGCAGCGGAATGATCTCCACGTCCATTTCGTGGCTTCGCGTGACGACCACGATCGAGGTGTTCTCGTGGATTGGTTCGGCAGCAAGCGCCTCTTCCACTGTTCCCACGAGCCGGATCTCTGCGTTCGGCAGCGAATCTTCGGTGACGAGTTCGGCGCGGTCGTCGGTGGCCACGGTCCGGTAGCCGAGCCAGTGGGCGAGATCGATGACCGCTCGACCGACGTGGCCGCATCCGATGACAAGGATGGTGTGTGGTGGCATGTAGGGCTCCAGTGAGATGGTCATGGTCCCGCCGCAGATTCCCGGATCGCCTCGTTCCGGATCCTCGAGCGTGTAGTGCTTCAAGCGTGGTGTTCCCTCGTCGAGGGCGGCGAGCGCGTCGGCTTGGATCAGCGCTTCGACCTGGCCACCACCGACGGTTCCCGATGTGGTGCCGTCGCCGTAGACCAGCATCTTCGCTCCGGCATGCCGCGGGACCGACCGAGCTGTGTCGACGATCGTGGCCACGACCACCGGTCTTGCTCGACCGACGGCCGAAGCAAGCTCCGCGAGGAGCGCCCGGTGATTCGCGGACCTCACGCGTCCTGGAGCGCCCGCCACACGCGCTCAGGGGTGAACGGGATATCGGCGATCCGGACCCCGGTGGCGTTGGCGATCGCGTTGCGCATCGCAGGGGCAACCGCATCCTTCGGGATCTCGGCGATCGCCTTGGCCCCGAATGGCCCGCTCGGCTCCATCGTCTGCACGAGGATGGCTTCAACTCGAGGCATTTCGTCGGAGCGGTAGATCTTGTACGGTCCGAACTGCGGGTTCAGCATGCGTCCGTCCTCGTCGTACACCATCTCCTCACAATGCCCATAGCCGAGTGCCTGCACCATCCCACCCTCGACCTGGCCGGCCGCTGTGGCCGGATTGATCGGAACTCCACAGTCAACGGCCATGACCAGCTGATTGACGGTCACCTGTCCCGTCTCGATATCGACCTCGACCTCGGCGAACTGGGCCGCGTACGGGGGAGGGGACTCAGGAGAGACGTAGGACGCGTCCGCCATGATCTGGTGCTGCCCCTCCTGGTGGAGCGTCGACAGCGCGATCTTCTCCAGCGTCACCGACTGCCCGTCTGCGGACCACGCGGCTCCGTCGTATAGGTCGATCGAGTGGGCGTCCACATCGAGCATGAGAGCTGCGCGGGCGACGATCTGGGCACGCACCAACTCCGCGGCGCGTTTGGTAGCCATTCCGGAGATGTACGTCGTACTTGATGCGTAGGCACCGACATCGAACGGGGTCATGTCGGTGTCGGAGGAGTACACGATGATGTCGTCGGTCCCTACGCCCACCACCTCTGCGGCAATCTGTGCAAGGACCGTGTCCGACCCCGTGCCCAGATCGGTCGCACCGACGAGCAGGTTGAACGAACCGTCATCGTTGATCTTGATGCTCGCTCCACCCATGTCGAGACCCGGGATGGCCGTGCCGTGCATCGCCATAGCGAAACCGAGGCCGCGCCGGATGTTCGGCTTGTCGCTGGGCTGCCTCCACTCGGAGTCGTCGCGCCGATCCCAGTCGATCGCACGTTGTCCCTGAGCTACGGCTTCTTCGAGACCGCTCGACGTGACGAGCGGCATCACGCTGGCATCTTGGTCACCCTCGCCGAGTTGTGGGGCGATGTCGAGCGGGTCACCGACGTTCGTCCAGTTCAATCGGCGGAACTCGATGGCATCCATCCCGAGTTCGTCGGCGATGTCCTCCATGTGGGTCTCGAGGGCGTAGAGCGCTTGTGGGGCCCCGTACCCGCGATAGGCGCCCGGAACCGGGATGTTGGTGTAGGCGACCTTGCAGTCGAACCGCTTGAGCGGCGAGTTGTAGGAACTGAGCCCCCGCAGGCCGGTGACCATCTGCACGGTGAGTCCGTGTGTGCCGTACGCGCCGGTATTGGCGACGACGCGCATCTCCTGCGCCGTCAGCATGCCGTTGGCGTCGATGCCGGTCTTGAACGTGATCGTCTGCGGATGCCGCGTCCGGCTCGACATAAATTCTTCTTCGCGAGTGAGCTCGAGGCGGACGGGGCGGCCGGTTGCGATCGTCAAATGGCCGACGATGTCCTCGATCAGCATTTCCTGTTTGACCCCGAATCCCCCACCGATCCGAGGCTTGATGATGCGGATCTGCTTCACCGGCAATCCGAGAAGTGGCGCCACCATGCGCCGGACATGGAACGGCACCTGCGTCGACGATGTAATGACGAGCCGTTCGTCGCTGTCCCACGCCGAAATCGCGATATGCGGCTCGATCGGTGTCTGTTGCACCTGGTGGACGCGCATCGTCTGCTCGAACACGCGATCGGCGGCCGCGAAGCCGCCTGCGACATCTCCGGTCTCGGCTTCGATGTGATGAACGAGGTTGTGGGAGGCGTCGTGGGCCCCCTCCATGTCCGGTTCGTCGTGAATGACCGGCGCCCCATCGAGGATCGCTTCGTTTTCATCGAATACTGCGGGGAGCACTTCATACGTGACGTCAATCAAATCGATTGCGGCGAGTGCTATCTCCTCTGTGTCGGCGGCAACGGCGGCAACGCGGTCCCCGACGAAGCGGACGCGGTTGTCAAAGCTGACCTGGTCGTAAGGGAGCGGGTTCGGGTAGCTCTGCCCGCCCGACGCGTACCGAACGCGGGCAACATTGCCGTGATGGATGACCGCATGCACACCGGGGAGCGCGAGAGCGGCCGAATCGTCGATGGCGACGATCCTGGCATTGGCGTGTGGGCTGTAGAGGACCTTGGCGATCAGCGTGCCGGACAGGCTGACATCGTCGGTGAACGCCGGGTTGCCCTTGACGAGCTTGATGGCATCGACCTTGGTCTCGGCCTTCCCGACGACGCGCGTCTCCGGAACATCGTCGCTCGGCACCACACGCGGAGCGATGGCCGGAAGATCTGTCTGGGGTGCTTCCGAGCGGCCCGCTTCGGTGAGCGAGTCGAGGAACACCACGTCGACACTCTCCGGTGTCTCGCCGCGCATCGCGGCTGCGGCGCGCAACACCGCGTGCACCGGGCGGAGATAGCCGGTCTCGCGATCGAGGATCCCCGAGAAGGCGTCTCTGACGTCGTCCTCAGTTGGATTCGGGGTTCGAGTGATCAGCGCCTTCGCAGCGAGAATCATGGCAGGTGTCGAATACCCCGACTGAATCGCACCCGTCTCAATGAATGCCTCCTGGATCGGGTGAAGGTTGCCGCGGCTGCTGAGGCCTTCGATCGTCTCAATCTCATGGCCGTCGGCCTGGGCCGCGAGCATCAGATCGGCGGTGATCAGGGTGCCGTCGACGAGTACGGCGGCTGCGCCGGTCTCGCCGGTCTCTGACCCGAATCGGACACTGTGGTAGCCGGCCTTGCGGAGCACGGCTCGGAGCGAATCGTGTGGTTGGCAGTCGAGATCGACCTTGGTCCCGTTGATCATGAGCGTGATCTTCATGAGGATGCACCTCCCGTCACGGCTGCCACGACCCGGTCTGCGAGCACCTGTGCAAGGGCCGAGCGATATGCCGACGTTCCTCGGAAGTCGGGAGGCGGATCGAGATCCTCGATGTGATCGGGATTGACGATCACCGGAACCGAGGCGACGCCGGTCATCGCCAAACGAACGGTATCTCCATCGCCATACGCCACGGCCATGACAATCGGCCGGTCCATCGGTGTTCGACCCACCCGATCGGCGGCGACCCGGCCGGATGTGGGGACCGTGACGGCCGTGATGATCGCTCCGTTGGATAGGCCTCTGTCGCCGAGAACGTCTTCAACTGAGTGTTCGGTGGGAGACCCCGCTCGGGCGAGTGTCACGCGAGCCCCGAACGCAAGCAGGCCGGCGAGCAGTTCGCTCTCCGGATCGGCAGTCCCGATGGTCCCACCGACCGTCGCCATGGCGCGAATCGTGCTCGGAGCTTCGCGGCGTGCGAGGTCTCGCAGCACGGTCGGGATGAGGGCGGAGTCGACGAGGTCCTGGAGGCGGGTGGTTGCTCCGATGCGAACCCCATCGCCTTCCACATCGATACCGGCGAGGTCCAAAGCCTGGAGATCTACGGCGGTCGACGCCGCACGAGCCGGGGCAGCGTTGACCGACGTGCCGCCGGCGAGCACGGCAGCATCGGGTCGGGCTACGAGGGCGATCGCGTCGTCAAGCGTGAGCGGCCGGTGGTACTGCGTGATCATCTGCGTATCTCCTTCGTTGTCTCGTCTCTGCACTCTACTGATGGATCCAGGAAGCGAATAGCAGCGGACGACCCGAACGGACTTGGTACATTCTGAGGTATGAGCACACTTCTTGTTCGGCATGCGCAGGTTCTTGCGACGATGGATGATGGCGACACCGAGATCGTCGACGGTGGCCTGTTCGTTGTGGACGGTTTCATCCAGCAGGTCGGGCCGACCGCGACCCTGCCGGAGACAGCCGATGAGGTCGTGGATTTGTCCGGACACGTGGTGCTTCCCGGTCTTATCAACACCCACCACCACTTCTACCAGACCCTCACCAGGGCGGTCCCCGGGGCCCAGGATGTGGGCCTCTTTGACTGGCTCAGGACGTTGTACCCGATCTGGGCGCGGATGACCCCGGACGATGTTCGGATCTCGACCGAGCTCGCGCTCTCTGAACTTGCCCTGTCCGGGTGTACCACATCGTCCGATCACCAGTACCTCTTCCCGAACGGATCGCGGCTCGATGATCAGATCGAAGGTGCGGCGAGTGTTGGGATCCGTTTCCACGCAGCGCGCGGATCGATGAGCCTCGGCGAGAGTGACGGCGGTCTGCCGCCCGACTCAGTGGTCGAAGATGAAGAGACGATCCTGCTCGATACGCAGCGGGTGATCGAAGCGTTCAACGATCCAGAGCCGGGCGCCATGACTCGCGTGGTTGTCGCTCCCTGTTCACCGTTTTCCGTCACCCCGGAACTGATGCGGTCGTCGGCCGAGCTGGCTCGCCAATACGGCGTGCATCTCCACACGCACGTTGCCGAGACGCACGACGAGGAACAGTTCTGCATTGAGACGTTCGGTCGGCGGCCGGTTGAGCTGATGGAGGACCTCGGATGGGTTGGTGATGACGTTTGGTACGCCCACGGGATCTACATCAACGACGATGAGATTCTGCGGCTTGCCACATCCGAGACCGGTGTTGCTCACTGCCCTTCGTCGAACATGCGGCTCGCGTCCGGAATCGCACCCGTTCGCCGGTACTTGGCCGCCGGCGTCCGTCTCGGGCTCGGCGTCGACGGCTCGGCCAGCAACGACGGCAGCCACCTGATTGCCGAGGCCCGGCAGGCGATGCTGCTCGCCCGGCTTGCGGCGGCACCGTCGATTGAAGGGGGTCGCCTTCTGACCGCACGGCAGGCGCTTCGAATCGCGACCCGCGGCTCGGCTGCCGTACTCGGTCGTGACGATGTCGGATCGCTCGAACCGGGGAAGGCTGCGGATTTCATCGCGATCTCCCTCGATCGCCTCGAGTACGCCGGCGCGTTGCACGACCCGGTCGCGGCAGTGCTGTTCGTTACCCCCACTGGGGTTGATGAGAGTTACGTGCAGGGAACGCCGGTGGTTCGAAGGCGCGAACTCGTAGGCGTTGACGTGCCAAAGCTCATCGCCAGGCACAACGTCGCTGCGCAGCGGCTGGTAGCGGGTAGCTGAGCAGCGGAGTGGCCGCGACGGGGCCATCGGAGGTTCGCTCCGACTACGGTATGGCCATGGAATTCGTCGCAGCTCATGACCTCGACGACGCGCTCGCAGCGAAGGCCCAGCAGCCGGACGCAGAGCTACTCGCCGGAGGAACCGACCTCATGGTTGAGGTCAATCTCGCACACCACCGACCCTCGCAGGTCATCTCCCTCCGGCGCGTCGAGGCGCTCCGAGATGTGACCCCTCACAGGATTGGAGCCGGTGCCACCTGGGCCAGCCTCGAGCGTGGCCCGTATCGCGGGCTGGCACAGGCCGCCCGGACGGTTGGCTCTCCTCAGATCCGTGCAGCAGGGACCATCGGAGGCAATGTTGGTACGGCAAGTCCGGCTGGTGACGGCCTGCCCTGGATCGCCGCAGCAGAAGCATCGATCGAGGTTCGATCCGAAGAACGTGGTACGCGGGTGGTCCCGTGGCGAGAGTTCTTCGTCGGCGTCAAACGAACGTCGCTCGCACCCGACGAGATCATCACCGCCGTCGTGGTTCCGGACGATCTCCCGGAGCGGCAGGAATTCGCAAAGGTTGGAGTCAGGAACGCCATGGTCATCTCGACCGTCAGCTGCCTGGTGATGAGGGGCGACGACGGGATTCGTGTGGCGCTGGGATCTGTCGCGCCAACCCCCATTCGAGCGACTCGTGCCGAGGAGATGATCAATGCTGAGTCGACGATCTCCGATGCGGCCCTCGACGAGTTCGCTCGTATTGTCTCGCAGGAGGTCAAACCCATCACCGACCATCGCTCAACCGAGGGCTATCGAAGGCACGCCGCCGGCGTTCTTGCTCGCAGGCTCGTCGAACGGAGCGTCCGATGAACGTCACGATCAAGGTCAATGGTGAAGATCGAGAAGTCGACGTAGCGGGACCAGAGAGCTTGCTCACGGTGCTGCGCAACGACCTGGACCTGCCGGGGACGAAAGATGCGTGTGAACAGGGTGAATGCGGCTCGTGCAGCGTGATCTTCGACGGCGACGTGGTCTGCTCGTGCCTCGTGATGGCGGTCGACGCCGACGGCTCCGAAGTCACGACGGTAGAAGGGCTCGGAACCGAAGACGACCTGCACCCGTTCCAGGAGGCCATGCTCGCCGAAGGAGGCGTTCAGTGCGGGTTCTGCACGCCGGGAATCGTGGTCGCTGGTACCCACCTCCTCGAAGGGAACCCGCAGCCAAGCGAGATCGAGATTCGAGAAGCCCTTTCCGGCAACATCTGCCGCTGCACAGGATACGGGGCGATTCTGCGGGCCTTTGAGACCGTGGAAAGGGGGGACGTATGACCGCTCGGACGACCTCGGGTGTCCGAGGAGGGATCGGAACGAGCGTGCGGCGCCCGGACGGCACCCCGAAGGTGATGGGGAACTTCGCCTACGCGTCCGACTTGTGGTCCGAGGACATGTTGTGGGGTGCCACCTTGCGCAGCCCCTATGCCCATGCCCGCCTGACCCGCCTTGATATCGCTCCGGCACTCGCGATGAACGGCGTCCGTGCCGTACTGACGCAGGACGACGTTCAAGGCAAACCCACCTTCGGACAGGAAGAACAGGACCAACCCGTCTTCTGCGACGGCACGGCCCAGTACTGGGGTGAACCCGTCGCCGTTGTCGCCGCCGACGACGAAGAGACCGCTCGCCGAGCAGCTGCGGCAATCATTGTCGATTGGGAACCGCTCACGCCGCTCACCGATCCCGAACAAGCAGTTGAAGATGGATTGAGCTTCCGGGAGTTGAGGATCCGTCGAGGAGATGAGGACGCCGCAGGGACGGTCGTCGCGGAGGGAATCTACGAGACCGCGACACAGGACCAGGCACCCCTCGGACCCGAGGCGGGTTTCGCCATCCCGGACGGCGAGGGTGGACTTGACCTGTATGTGACGAGCCAGTGGATCCACGTCGATCACCGACAGATCGTCGCGTGCCTCGACATGGATCCCGACTCCGTCCGCTGCCACCCGGCAGGCATCGGCGGTGCGTTCGGGTCACGTGAGGACATCTCCCTGCACATCCATGTCGCCATGCTGTCACTCGCGACCGGCCGGCCGGTCAAGATGGTGTACGACCGCACCGAGTCATTCGCCGGACACGTCAAGCGGCATCCGTCGCGCATGTGGTATCGCCACGAGGCCGACGAAGACGGGATGCTGGTGAAGGTCACCGCGCGGCTGCTGCTCGATGGCGGGGCATACGCCCACACCAGCCGAGCGGTGCTCGCCAACGCCGCCTTCTTCACGGTTGGGCCGTATCGCTGCGACAACGTCGTGGTTGATGCCGCGGTCGCAAAGACGAACAACCCACCCGCCGGTGCAATGCGCGGGTTTGGTGCCGTCCAGACGTGTTTTGCCTCCGAGAGCCAGATGGATCTGCTCGCCGAGAAACTCGGGATGGATCCGCTCGAACTACGAAGGAAGAACGCCCTGCTCGCCGGCGATCCCATGTCGACATCGGGCCAGATCATCGAGGGGTCGCTCCCGACGCTCGAGGTCATCGATGCCGTCGAAGCGATTCCGCTTCCCGATCCGCTCGATGACGACGATCCGAGACTTCTCCCCGGCGGGACCGGCCTGACGTCGCCGAGGGGATCCGTCGTCCGCGGCGTCGGGTACGCCGTGGGGCTCAAGAATCTCGCGTTCTCGGAAGGATTCGACGATTTTGCAGAGGCTCGTGTTGTGATGACCACCGCAGGGGTCGAGGTGCACACCGCCGCCATGGAGGTCGGGCAGGGCCTCGTCACGGTGTGCCAGCAGATCGCACGGACGGTGCTGGGCACCGACCAGGCCGCTGTGGTCTGGGATGACACTTCACAGATCGGATCTGCCGGTTCGACATCTGCGTCGCGCCAGACTCAGATGACCGGGGGAGCGGTGCACGCAGCTTCCGTCGGTCTCCGTGACCAGATCCTGGCGGAGCACGACGGTGATGAGCTTCGAGACGACGGTGTATATCGAGCCGGGAAGCGGGTTGCGACGATCGAAGATGTGTGCAGCTCCGGCCCGGTCGAGCACCACGTGCAGTTCCGTCATCCAGAGACGTTCCCGCCCGACGAGAACGGCCAAGGTGATGTTCACGCCGGGTTCGTCGTCGCGGCCCACCGCGCCGTGGTCGACGTCGACCCGGAGTTGGGTCTGGTGCGCGTTGTTCGTGTTGATACCGCGCAGGATGTCGGCACCGCGCTGAACCCGCAGGCGATCACCGGGCAGCTGGAGGGTGGGATCATGCAAGGCATGGGTCTCGCCGTCATGGAGGAACTCGTGATCAACGAGGGGATCATCCTGAATCCCACGTTCACCGACTACCTGATTCCGACCTTCTTGGACGCCCCGGCCGTGGAGACCCGCATCATCGAGGCCGGTGACCATTGGGGTCCGTTCGGTGCGAAGGGTATTGGCGAGTCTCCTACGATCAGCTCAACTCCGGCCATTATTGCTGCAATCCGGGCCGCCACCGGTAGACCGCTTTCGCGGGTGCCGGTTCGGCCCGAGGACATCGCAGGCATCTGAATGGATGGGCCGGTCACGGGCGTGGTGCTCGCCGCAGGCGCGGCCGAACGCATGGGGAAACCCAAGCTGCTGTTGCCGTTCCGGCAAACGACGGTTCTGAACACCACTCTCGCTGCCGTTGAGGCGAGCAACGTCGACCGGGTGATCGTCGTCACAGGTGCGAACGCGGACGAGGTGGAGTCCTCGATTGTCGCCGATCGGGCGACCGTTGTGCGCAATTCCGACTATCGGCGCGGGAACATGTCGTCGTTTCTGGCCGCAACGGCCGAGGATCCGGACGCGGCCGCATTCATCCTCGTGCCAGGCGATCTTCCGACGATTCGGGCCGACGTCGTCGATCTGATGGTTGGACTCTGGAGGGAGTCGAAGGCCTGGGCGGCCGTGACTGTGTATGTGGACCGGATCGCGCATCCGCTCCTCGTGTCACGCGAGGCGGTTGCGGTTGCGGCGCAGACTCCCGGACAGAAGGTACTCGGCCGCCTCCTCATCGAAGCAGATGACGACCGCGTCGCTCGACTCGTCGTGCAAGCCGAAGCGCCCCGCGACGTGAACACTCCAGGCGACTACGAAGCGCTGCTGGGCGACTCAGGATCAACAGCCGTCGACGACCAATGAGTGACGAGGTTGGGACGAGGTCGGGCGTGGAGAAAGGTGCTGCCGGCGACGTGCCGGAAGTGCCCGTGGAGCGAGCAAGTAGGCTATCGAGCGTGCACGAACCCGGCCGCAATTTGCCGGGTTGCGCCGCAATCGGATGAGCCAGAAGAGGAGTTGAGGCGATCATGAGTCGAGAGTTCGGACCGCGAAGGGCGACGTGGGTAGAGGTTTCGGAGCCGGTGGGAGTGGCGCCGGATGATCTGGCGGCCCTGGAGCGGTTCGACGAGTTCTATCGGGCGTTGTGCGCCGTCTTGTTCAACTACGCCCAGTCGGGGCACCCGGGTGGTTCGATTTCGTCGGGTCATATCGTGGCAGGGCTGTTGTTCAACGGCATGGATTACGACATCGGCGATCCCAACCGGAGGGATCAGGATCTGATCTCGTACTCCGCGGGGCACAAGGCGATGGGTCTGTACGCCATGTGGGCGTTGCGGGATGAGATCACACGGATCGCTCGACCTGAGTTGTTGCCCGATGAGGCGAACCTGCGGCTGCGCTTCGAGGATCTGCTCGGGTTCCGGCGCAACGTGACCCAACCGACTCCGCTGTTCCGCGAGTTCGATTCGAAGGCGCTCGACGGACATCCGACCCCGGCCACGCCGTTCGTGAAGCTGTCCACCGGTGCGTCGGGAATCGGAGTCGGGTCGTCGCTCGGCCTGGCAGTGGCGGCTGCAGACGCCTACGGCCAAGATGCGCCGCGGGTGCATCTGATCGAGGGTGAAGGAGGTCTCACACCGGGACGAGCGGCCGAAGCGGCGGCCTTTGCGGGTACCTCGGGCCTTTCGAACGCGATCATGCACCTGGACTGGAATCAGGCCGCGATCGATTCGGACGCGGTCACCCGGGAAGGTGACCAACCCGGCGAGTACGTGCAATGGGATCCGTGTGAGTACTTCTATCTCCACGACTGGAACGTGAT
>Ga0316191_10002020_pt1 | contig 14641 bp, 12 predicted proteins | sample Eddworburr2cm_MG_FD_204928 | JGI IMG/M metagenome (GOLD analysis project Ga0316191, IMG submission 204928) | Coastal sediment microbial communities from Maine, United States - Eddy worm burrow 2 cm | ecosystem: Environmental > Aquatic > Marine > Coastal > Sediment | place: USA: Maine...
AGTGGGAACCACCCGATCCCATCTCGAACTCGGAAGTGAAACTGCTTAGCGCCGATGATAGTGTGGGAGGTCCCATGTGAAAGTAGGTCACTGCCAGGCTTTTAATCAGAACCCCTGTAGTCAGACGACTGCAGGGGTTTTTTTTATGTGTGACCATTCAATCAGGCAGTGCTCTGCTGAACGCGGGGAGATCAAATCGGTATTCCTGGCTTTCCACGAGTGCTATTTTTATAACGTGCGATTCCGCTGCACTACTTCCTTAATGAATTCTTAACATTGTACAGTTAGCATGACCACGCTGAGTTAAATCAGGGATTGGTTAGCCTGGCAACGGCAACAGTCAGCGTTAATTCGTTGGCGGTCGCTTTTTTTCAGGAACGATAGCCAGTGGTTATTCCAGAGGCTGCAGGAAAGTCATAAAGTGCCCCGGCCTGTATTACCTGTCAGAAAAATCGTCCATTAGAATGAATCGAGGCTTTCCCTGGCGATATCCCTGACATGCGCATCGGTGTCATTCAGCAGTGGCTTGACCAGTGCCGCGCCTTTTGGGTTCCCGGATAATGCCAGGTAGTAACAGGCATCGCCCCTGACCCGGGGGTCCTTGTGCTGCGTCAACTCACCCAGTTGATCGACGACTGCACTGAGTGTGTCGGTGCCTTGCAGGTGTTCCATGATTGCGCTGATGCCGATTTGGGTGTTCAGCCGGGTATCAGCGGCTGCAAACAGCTTCAGCAACGCATCCATCAGCGCAGGGTCAGACTTGATGCGTTCCAGTGGTTTGCTGATCTCGCCACTGGACAGCAGTTGATCCAGCCAGTCTGTATCGCCGTCACTGGCAGTTGCCTTGACGGCCCATTCCCGCAACTCTTTTTCGGAACGTAGTCCCTCAAGCTCAAAGGGGCCAATGCGCACCCAGGGCACAGAGCGTACGCCAAGTTCACGTGCGATTCCGGGGTTTTCCTCGATGTTGTGGGTTTCCAGGTGGCTGAGGTCACCTGACTCGACCAGTGCCTGCAGCGCCTTGAGTACACTCGGGCAATAGGGACAATGGGTGCCCATCAGCAGCAGGGCATCCGGTGGTGTACCCGACAATGGCTCGTTCATGGTGTCTTTCCCGGCAAAGGACAAACGTTATAATTGCCTATACTAAGATTAACGTGCTGGTAAGACAATGTGCCCGGAGCTTTCAATATTAAAGGGCGGCCACAATGCCGCTCATAGCGTCTATGCCACACGTACTGGATAACAGGAGCAACGCCATGTTTGGAACTGGACGTATGACGACCTTCCCGACCCCGGCAGAGGCATTGCCGGGCCGTGAAACAAAGATGCCGGTACCGGCAAATCATTTTGTCACCGGCAATCCGCTGGAGCCGCCGTTTCCTGACGGCATGGAGATGGCCCTGTTCGGGCTGGGATGTTTCTGGGGCGCCGAGCGAAAATTCTGGGAAATACCGGGTGTTTACACAACTGCCGTTGGTTATGCCGCCGGTATAACGCCCAATCCCGGCTACAAGGAGGTCTGTACAGGCATGACCGGCCATAACGAGGTGGTGCTGGTGGTTTTTGATCCGGCTATTGTCAGCTATGGTGATTTGCTCAGGGTTTTCTGGGAAGCACATGACCCGACACAGGGCATGCAGCAGGGCAATGATGTCGGTACTCAGTATCGTTCGGGTATCTATGTGTATAACGATGCACAAGAGGCTGCTGCCCTTGTTTCAAGGGAGCACTTCCAGTTACGCCTGACTGAAAAAAACGTCGGCGAAATAACGACGGAAATCATCGAGGCTCCGCAATTTTATTATGCGGAAGACTATCATCAGCAGTACCTGGCAAAAAATCCGGGTGGGTATTGCGGTCTGGGTGGAACCGGAGTGAGCTGCGACTGATTTATTCCGGTGACATCTCAACCGGCAGTTTTGCCCGGTACCAGCCAGTCATGTGTCCCTGCAGGTAGCGTACCTGTGTGAAACCTTCCAGTGACAGTGCTGCTTTGCCAATACCTGCGCGAGGTCCGTGAGCACAGTACACGACTACAAGTTCATCTTTCGGCGCATCGATTTCATCAGCCCGGGCAAAGGCAAGCCAGAAAGGCAGGTGGATAGCACCGGGGACATGCCCGGCCCTGTATTCGCGGCTTGAGCGTACGTCCACGATGACGGGTGGGTGGCCTGATTGTACAAGCTCATTCAGCTCGGCTGCAGTGATATGACTCGCATCCTCACTGCTGGCTGCCAGTGTTTTCGACGGGACTGTTGCGGATGCTGGCATGAACAGCATCATTGCTATGATAAGACGGGTTGCCGGCATGCCCTCATAGTAACGTATTTTTCGACAACTTGGTGTGCAGGTGCTGGCTGGTAGTCCAGTGATATCCAGAATGCCTGTTAGCTGCGCGATAACCACTGCATGGTTTCAGCCTGGCCCGCCGGTCTGTTAAGCTCTCGGGATGCCACTGCGCCACCGTTTACTGAACCTTCTCGCCGATGGTGAATTTCATTCTGGTGAGGCCCTGGGTGCCGCACTGGGCGTGAGCCGGATGGCTGTCTGGAAGCATCTCAAGACGTTGCGTGAGCTGGGTGTAAATTTTGAGGTGGTCCGTGCCAGGGGGTATCGATTACCGGCATCCATAGAGCTTCTGGATGGAAACAAAATCTTCTCTGAACTCGCGAGTTCGACCGCAGCCCATATTGATGCCATTCACGTGTTTCACGAGCTGGACTCGACCAATAACTGGTTGCGGGAACAGTCCCTGAACGGTGCCGCCTCGGGTACGGTCTGTCTGGCTGAAATGCAGCGTGCCGGGCGTGGTCGGCGTGGTCGCAGCTGGGTGTCACCCTATGCAGCAAATCTATATCTATCATTACTGTGGCGCTCCACGGCGGGCGCAGCTGCCCTGAGCGGTCTGAGCCTGGTGACCGGCATCGCAGTATTGCGTTGCCTGCGCGCCTGGGGTGTTGAGACTGCCGGTTTGAAGTGGCCTAACGATGTGCTGGCAAAAAATTCGAAGCTGGCTGGTATTCTGATTGATGTTGTGGGCGAAAGCAGCGGGCCGTGTGCAGTGATTCTCGGTATTGGTGTGAATGTGTGCATGCCACAGTTTGCTGCTGCGGAGATTGACCAGTCCTGGACCGATTTGCATAGTCTGACCGGACGCAGTGATCAGTCGCGGAACCGGCTGGCGGCCGAACTGCTGGATCAGTTGCTGCCTGCAGTTGCTGAGTTTGAGAAGGCCGGAATGCAACCGTTTCTGGATGAATGGCGCCGCAATGATGTCGTTGCTGGTTGCCGGATCGATTTACAACTCCCGAACGAGACAGTCACTGGTACGGCATGCGGGATTGATGACGGCGGGGCCTTGCTGGTGGAGACGCTGTATGGCCGCAGGCGTTTCACATCCGGCGAAGTCAGTGTGCGGGTCGCGACATGATCCTGTTGATTGATGCTGGCAATACCTCGGTTAAATGGGGTAGTTATGCTGCAGGCAGCATTGTTACGAGTGGCAGTTTTATGCATCGTGGAGGCATCATAACTGACCTGGCAGACCAGTCGTGGTCTGAACTGCAGAGACCAGCGGAGGTATACATGGCCAGTGTTGCCGCCGCGGATACGGCACAGCCGTTGTCCGACTGGATCGTAAAACAATGGGATATTACCCCTGTCTTTATTTCGTCGACCGCACAGGCCTGTGGCGTGACAAATGCCTACAAGGTACCGGAGCATTTGGGTGTTGATCGCTGGGTTGCCCTGATTGGTGCGCATCATTATGGTGGCGGTGCGCAGTGCATTGTCGACTGCGGGACAGCTATTACCCTGGACATGCTGGCTGCAGATGGTGTACATCAGGGCGGACTGATCCTCCCTGGTGTCAAGATGATGAAGCACATGCTGCTGAAAAACACGGCGATAAAATATTCATCCTGCAAGCAGGATTCTGCAAACCTGTTCGCCATGGGTACAGAAGATGCAATTAACAGCGGTGCACTCTATATGGCAACTGCTGCAATTGACCGTATTGTGGGCGATATGAAGGTGGCAGCGGGTACACACCTGGATGTGGTGGTTACCGGTGGTGATGCCAGCCGGATACTGACACTGTTGGTGTGCCCTGCCCGTCATGATCCCGAGCTGGTCCTGAAGGGGCTGGCCATTCTTGCCGGAGGGCGTTGATGCGACATGTAGTCTATCTGTTGGTAATGGTGAACCTGGGTTTTCTGGGATGGAATATATTCCAGAGCCAGTCCATCAGGCAGGTTGAACGCGATATGCCGCCGATTCCCGCAACGGTCGCACCACTGGTCACTTTGCAGGAGAAGGAACAGGCAGCTGCTGATGAGGTGTCCGTGATCGAGATTGTGACAGTGAATGAACCTCCCGGTGCGGGTACGAATCTGGTGTGCCAGACGCTGGGTCCGTTCCTTGCCCGGCAAGCAATGCAGGAAATGGAAGAAAAACTGGTCGCCATGGAACTGGAACCACAGCAACGTGAAACTGCGAGACAACGCCCTATAGGATACTGGGTGCATCTTCCCGAGATGGCACGAGAGGAAGCCCGTCGGCAGGCGCAGATACTGGATGATCACAATGACAAGGAATATTTCATCGGCAAGGATAATGTGCTTTCCCTGGGGGCATTCAAGGATATGAAACGTGCCCAGAAACGACTGAAACACGTCCGCAAACTGGGTCTTGATGCACAACTGGAAACCCGCTACCGGACTGTTGAGGAATACTGGCTGGATTTCCAGCCGGAATCCGGGGCGGGGGAGCAGCTGACGGGATTGGTGGAGGGTGATCCGGATGTATGGTTGCAGGACAGGGCGTGTTATTGAATTGCGGCGTGGCTGGCAATTTACTAGAATAGGCCGCCTTGCCAGTTACAAGCAAGACGCCGGCGTAGCTCAGCTGGTAGAGCGCTTCACTTGTAATGAAGATGTCGGGGGTTCGACTCCTCTCGCCGGCTCCAGCGAAATCAAGGGTTTCCTGTTATCAGGAGACCCTTTTTTTATGGTCATGGCGCAACAAATGACAACAAAGGCGCACAGTTTTTCGTGATTGTTGCATGACCACACTTTGTAGTCAGAACCGTTGAAGACTTATAGCGTGTAGTTGATGTGGTTAGCTTGACAGGTTGTAGTGTAGATTGTGGCGTGTTGCAGCCATTGCCGAAAAACCGACGCCCAGCAGGACGACAGCTGGAGGTTGCTTTGTTCCGAAAATGCGATTATTGCACCCTCACCATTGTCAACGTTTTGACGCTCGTACACGAGGGAGGAGCACGGTGCGTTAGTAGCACATGCCGGGGGGCTCCGCGGGTGAGGTGCCGGGCAACCGGCATTTCTACCGTTATCATTTTAATTAATATAATAAACAATCGTTTAATAATGACTTTAGATCAAGGTCAATACTCATGTCTGGAGCACTGCAAGAGAAGTCTGAGGCTGCGACATTCACTTTCATTGATAAAAGCCAACTGTCAGTGTGCTGCGTTCTGTCCGGTTTGGCTGGGCTGGATTTTCACACGAATTGGTATTGTCAGAATCGGCTGGCAGGCAGGAACCGATCAAGATACCCGGATGATGCCAGAATATGCAAAGATAGTCCCCAGGATGTAGCATACAGACACTGATGCACGATAGATTCTCTCCAGCCGTCTTTAGGTTCAACTATGCACTTCAATAAACGTTACGCCTACGCCCTGGTATTTTTATCCACTCTGTTGCTGGCAGGCTCCAGTAGTTTTCGGTGCTCCACAGATGACAATTCAAATGACAAGAATTCGTCGGGCGGAAGTACGGATATCAAGGTCAGGGTAGGCAGCGAGCAGAAGATCTCCGCAAACAGTGGCGGTTTTAATGGAAATCTCAACAGCGGGGATCAGTTCGGCAGCGCGCTTGCGGAACCCGGCGACCTGGAAGCTGACGGTGTCAGGGACCTGGCCGTGGGCGCTCCCTTTTATGATGACGATGGCAGCAACAAGGGCGCGGTCTGGATCTTGTTCATGGATGACGATGGGCGGGTCGATCAGGAACAGAAGATCTCCAGCAATGCAGGTGGTTTTGGAGGAAACCTCAGTGATGACGACCTGTTTGGCAGTGCGGTTGCAGGTGTCGGTGATCTCAACACCGATGGCGCTTTTGACCTGGCTGTCGGGGTACCCGGGAATGATAATGGTGGCGCGGATCGGGGCGGTGTGTGGATATTGTTTCTCGATGCCGAGGGCAAGGTCCAGCAAGAACAGAAGATAGCGGACGATACCGGCGGCTTTGGCGGGAATCTCCATGACGATGATCGTTTTGGTAGCGCGGTTGCCGTTATCGGGGATGTGAACGGCGACGGCATCCCGGATCTGGCGGTAGGCACCCCGAATAATGATGACGGCGCCGACAATGCTGGCGCGGTCTGGATCCTGATGATGAAAGCGGATGGCAAGGTTGATGCGTGGCAGAAGGTGTCCAACACTGCCGGGGGGTTTGACGGCAACCTGAAAGCTGATGATCACTTCGGCGCGGCGATCGCCGGTATTGGTGATCTTGACAATAATGGGGTCCCGGACCTGGCTGTCGGGGTGCCCGGGAATGATAATGGTGGCGCGGACCGCGGCGGTGTGTGGATATTGTTTCTCGATGCCGAGGGTAAGGTTCGACAGCAGCAAAAGATAGCAGACGATACCGGCGGCTTTGGCGGGAATCTCCATGACGATGACCGTTTTGGTAGCGCGGTTGCGGGTATCGGGGACATGAACGGCGACGGCATCCCGGAGCTGGTGGTAGGTACCCCAAATGACGATGACGGCGCCGACAACGCTGGCGCGGTCTGGATCCTGATGATGAGCACGGATGGCAAGGTTGATGCGTGGCAGAAGGTGTCCAGTACTGCGGGGGGATTTAACCGCAACCTGAAAGCTGATGATCACTTCGGCGCGGCGATCACCGGCATTGGCAATCTCGATAACAACGGGCTCCCGGATCTGGCGGTCGGAGCCCCCGGGGATGACGATGATGGTGCGGATAAGGGCGCGGTCTGGATCCTGTTCATGGAGCGCAGCATCTAGCCTGCATTTCTCACTTGCCGTCAACTGCGGCGAGCTTCGGGTCGTCTTTTTTGCTTGTGGAGAAATGACTGTTTATGGCGTCCCCCTATGCAACTGAGCCAGAAAGCAGCATCGTCCCGGCCACGAATGGCAAGTTACCGGTGAACGGTACTACATGAAATCCTTGTATAAACTAATCGGCAGGAACCCTTTGCTGCCGTTCAGGTTGTCTCCGCCATTCGTGTACTGCAAGTAAACCTGATTATTGCATAAATCTTCCGTTAGGAGCGTCCTCCTCCTGGCCGCGATGCGCGCCGGGGACGGCGCTCCTGCAGGATGTGTCAGCACCTCACTAGCGGTGAACTCCAGAATCAATTCGAAATATTCATTTCATCCTGTAAAACAGGCAGCGAAACCAGCTTTCAAAACCAGGATTTAGGCAACTATCGGGTAAATATATTCATAGCATCCCCTCATAAGTGTGCTAATGTGAGCAGTCATTTCCCCTCACTATTTGCTCCCACAGAAATTCTGACTGGCAAGTGCGTACAGCGCCACAATCCGGTCAGGAATAAAAGCCGCGTTTTCTGGCTGATCCTTTCCTGTTAGCAAAATTATCGGGCCAAAAGGGGCGCAGGTGTCATGATACAAAATACTTTCATATTCACCAGGTGGTCGCTCATGATTGCTATCAGTAATGCTTTCCTCCTTGAAGTGACGGTATAAAAGGAATGATCAATGAGTAACACGAGTCGTGTAAGGAGTCTCTTTGAATAGCTGCAATCGATTAGGACTAAAGGCAATGGGAAGAACTGCAAATGTTGCGGGTACTGGGTATAAAAATTCTGATGGTTCAAACAGGCGTAATATAATTCGACGATTTGTTCGTGAGAATATGATTGTCACACTCAGCCGTGAACCGCATGATATAAACGCGGTCGCCGTATATGTATCGGCTCCTCGGTTATTTGGCTTGCTGGGTGCTTCGCTAAAGCAAATTGGTTATCTAAAAGCAAGTGCAGCATCAAGTATCCTGAATAAATTGGATACGGGAGAGCGCCTAACTGGACGTATAGGCAGTTACTATGTACCGCCCGGAGAGGATTATCCAAGGGTGAGCCTGGTACTTTAATACTGAACTGGATGCGCGTTTAAAATACATCGAAACCCGCATTGCCACTCAAAGACCAGGCGCCGGGAACTGGCAATATGGCTGGGGACCGGGTTTCATGCGGCCAGTGCTGCAGGACAGGCTCTTCCGAGCTGCTTGCGAGGCATGCACGGCTGTCTCGTGAACGGCTGGCTCTCGCCGGTTATTCCCGTTGCTGTCACCATTAGCAATCGGGGTTCATGAGTCCGCTGAATGACTGATTACTTGTGGGAACGAGATGTTCCCGGGATAAGTGGCAGTATCTTCTTCTAAACGCGCATTTCCGATCCAAAGACATTCGCCGACATGTTGGTTTGTATCCTACTGCGTCAGCATTGGCACGGTTTGTCTCCTCATCTTGCATGTAGTCGTTCAAATAGCTCCCGCTTGGTTTTGATGATGTGAATAAATCACATTTTTCATAGTGGATGCTACACAGCCCCCTTGCTGCTTGCAGGGGAATGTCTGGTCTGGAGTTGCAGGCTGAGCTCACCAGACAGCCTGCCGATCATCTTTATTATCGGGCAGATGGATGAGCAGATATCTGCGAAGGCCATCAAGGCTGGCGCGATTAACTTTTTCCAAAAGCCTTTTAGTAATGAAGACCTGCTAGAGGGCATCAGTGAAGTTTTCTCAAAAACGGGAAATGCATCATGTCGTTTCGCGCAGGAACTGTGAATCACCACTGCTGGCGTGCGCTGTCAAAGGCGGCGTTTTCCCATTGCTTGGGGTTACATCATGCTAATGCCCCAGCCGGGAAGCAATTGGAGCGGTCATGCAGGTGACGAAATGGCTGGAGCTTGATGTAACAGATTGTTACAGTGAGTATATTGAGACGTATGAATATTTCGAAAAATATCAAATGACTGTATGCTAAGTACCATTCTGCTCTGACACGTATTTTACTAACCAGGCAAACAACGGGATTTACATGCACATACACGGGTCATTCAGCAGGGTTTTCTTCCTGGCAATCATGCTGCTTGCAACAAAATCAGTATATGGATTCGGCAATTTATCCGCGGATGAGGTTCGATCCCTGTTTTCAGGCAACACTGTCGAGGGTGACTACCTGGAGGGCCAGAGTCATAGTGTAATGAATTTTTATTCAGAACCCTTCACCAACTACTTCGCAGGTGACGGAAAGATATATTCCGTTCGGGGAAAGACCAGGAAATCAGGTGACTGGCGCGTAAGTGAAAAGGGTTACCTGTGCTTTAGTTGGGAAGGCAAGCAGGAGAAATGCGCCCCGGTATACAAGGATGGCGATTACTACAAACAAGACATGATGGGTAAAAAAGGCAAAATCAAGTGGACAAAGACCTACTCCACGTTTACAGCAGGTGACACAAAAACACTGCAAGACAGGTAATCCGAGTCTGCACCTGCGTCATAATAAACGTGCGAACACGGTGCCCACACCAAACAGGGTCACCGTTTGCACGGTCATTGCAACACTTGCCTGTACATGCGCTGATGGATTAATCAGTGACATGGAAAGACGTTGGGATATGAAATACCAGCAGACAAACTGCAGAAAAATATTGCATCGATCAATTGGACCTGCACTGCGTTTCTGACACTCGCAGGAATCAAGTGAATGGCAAGTTTTGCCGACGCCTGTCTTTTAGCTCTAATGTAATCAGCCACTCAACGAGACCTTCCGACCCGATGGGAGTGGAAGTTCATCGTCCTGGACCGGATGCCTGGAAGAAAGCAGAAACCGGACGTTAGCTGAATGAGAATGGATCGAGGGGGCAATCAGCGGGAAGCGCAAGGGGAGTCAGTGATGCAGTCGTGAGAATATGCCCGCGACAGCAGGAGAATGTCCGGGCCTGTATCGAAGGTCCAGTGGCCATTAATGACAGAAATTGGCAGGGGACAGGACAACATACACGGATGCTTCCAGGTCAGTGTGGTGGTGTCGGGCAAGATTTCGGTGTTATCAGGGTAAAAAACAGTGGCGGCAATTGCTCGATGAGCATGGGTTTCAGGGGCAAGGGCACTGATGAGTCCTGTACCCCTCATTGGTCACATATTTAGGAGCCGTTCATGGACAAGAAGGTTTTAATTACCGGGGTAGCGGATTTCTCGGCATTAATCTGGTTCGCTATCTGCGCGGACAGGGCATCCCCGACCATCATCCGTAGGTGGAGGACGGCCCTCTGATTGGCGTCGGTCTTTACTCCGTGAGCCAATGTACCTTCGGGGGGGGATACTGCTCACCGGCTTTCTGACAGTCCGGGAGACAGCAAAGGATGGAGGGCGTCTTTAATCAAAGTTCCACGGGGAAACGAGTCTTTCGCACGCTTGCCTGCGGGGGCATTTCATGCGTAAACAGAAAAAAACGTCACTGGTTCCAAAGCACTTTGGCCGGTTGCTTGCTCGCCCCTTTTCGCAAGGCATGCGGGTGTTGAGGTTCAGCAATGATCCGGTTTTCCGGTTAGCCTCTATGCCAATTTTCGCAGTTTCCGAATATCTCATGTTGTCACCCCAGTTGCCGCATCAGATTACTGTGTGCCTGAAATTGCCAATCTTGCAGTAAGTTATACGGTATCCATTGTTAGTCAGAATATTGACGCAGCTGTTGTATCATTACGGTCATTTGTTCCTCTATTGCTTAATAGTAATAACGGCAAACAGAATCCGGTCCTTCAATGAGAAAGTCCCCCCTTTATTCTTTTCGCCTTCCGGCTTTCCGCTAAAGGGAAAATCGATGATACTTCACCCACTGATTCAAAGCGGACTTGAGGAATGATTATGCAAAGCAGCAATCTGGAGCATGAACTTGTACGGATAGCCCAGGCACGCCACCATGACCCTTTCAGTGTGCTTGGCAAGCACCGTGAGCAAGACCTTGATCTGGTGCGTGTCTTTCTGCCGCAAGCGGATAATGTCAAGATTGCTGAAGGTGATCTCCGCATGGAGCGTATTCCCGATACTGATATATTCGAATGGCGCGGCACACGGGGGACCGTACCCGATCGCTACCATCTGGTGTGGAGTGATGCGGGTCAACACGAACATATCGCACATGACCCCTACAGTTTTCCGGCACAACTTTCGGACTTCGATCTGCACCTGTTCAGTGAAGGCAAGCATCGCCATGCCTACCGCATTCTGGGGGGGCATGTTCATGCAATCGATGAGGTGACGGGCATCCTGTTTGCGGTTTGGGCGCCGAACGCGGAACGCGTCAGCGTGATTGGCGAATTCAACCAGTGGGACGGACGCCGGCATCCGATGCGAGTGCGCGGCGGCAGTGGTGTCTGGGAGCTGTTCATCCCCGGCCTGGAAGCCGGCAACCTCTACAAGTACGAGATCCGCAACCGGGAAAGCGGGGAGATTCTGGTAAAAATAGACCCCTACGCACAGGCTTTCGAGGTGAGACCGCACACGGCATCGATCATTAGCGGCCCTGCTCACTTCGCATGGAACGACCAGGACTGGATGGGTCAACGGTCGTCATGCGACTGGCAGCACACGCCCATGTCGGTTTACGAGGTGCATTTGGGTTCCTGGCAACGCGGGCCGGAAGGCGAGTTTCTTGACTACCGGCAACTGGCCGAAAGCCTGGTGAACTATGTCAGGGAAATGGGTTTCACGCATATCGAATTGATGCCGATTACCGAGCATCCCTACGATCCTTCCTGGGGCTACCAGGCCACTGGCTACTTCGCGCCGACCAGCCGCTATGGAACAGTCGACGATTGCCGCTTTTTTATCGACACCTGCCACCGGAACGGTATCGGAGTGCTGCTCGACTGGGTGCCGGCGCATTTTCCGAAGGACGCGCATGGTCTTGCCAGGTTTGACGGTACACCCCTGTACGAACATGCCGATCCGCGGCTCGGTGAACATCTCGACTGGTCGACACTGATCTACAATTTCGGCCGCAACGAGGTAAAGAACTTCCTGTTGTCCAGTGCCGTGTTCTGGCTGGAGGAGATGCACATTGACGGCCTGCGTGTGGACGCCGTGGCGTCTATCCTCTATCTTGACTACTCGCGGAAAGAAGGTGAATGGATCCCGAACAAGTACGGTGGCCGTGAGAATCTGGAGGCGCTGGATTTCTTGCGCGAACTCAATGTTGCGGTGCATGAAGAACAGCCCGGCGTTCTCATGATCGCAGAAGAATCGACATCCTGGCCACAGGTCAGCCGACCCACCTGGACGGGCGGCCTGGGTTTCGATATGAAGTGGAACATGGGCTGGATGAACGACACCCTGGAATACATGAGCGAAGATCCGCTCTACCGGCGCTACCACCAGGGAAAACTGACCTTCAGTATGCTGTATGCCTTTACCGAGAACTTTATGCTGCCGTTTTCTCACGATGAAGTCGTGCATGGCAAGCAGTCGATGGTCAACAAGATGCCTGGTGACGAGTGGCAGCGCTTTGCCAACCTGCGGGCCCTGTATACCTACATGTTTTGTCACCCGGGCAAGAAACTGCTGTTCATGGGCACGGAATTCGGCCAGGGGCAGGAATGGGACAGTACCCGGGTCCTCGACTGGTATGTCCTCGATTATCCCTATCATCAGGGGGTACAACGCCTGGTGAAGCAATTGAACGAACTCTACAGGGAGCTGCCCGCATTGCATCATTACGAGTTCGACTGGCGTGGATTCGAGTGGTTGGACTGCAATGATGCGGACAATTCCGTACTCAGTTTCGTGCGCCGCAGCGACAATGAGTTTGTGGTTGTGGTCATCAATCTGACTCCGCAGCCACACCATGGCTACCGCATCGGTGTACCGGAGTCCGGCAGCTACCGTGAGGTCTTCAATTCGGACTCGGAGTTATACGCCGGCAGCAATATGGGTAATGGTGGCGTCGCCCTGGTTACAGATGAACTTCCCTGGATGAACAGGTCTTGCTCGCTCAGTCTCACTCTGCCACCACTGGCGGCTATCGTGCTGCAGCCGGAACACGGTGCATGAATGGTGCGTTAACGGCTGTCTGGCCAGGACAGCCCTATCCACTCGGTGCAAGTTGGGATGGTGAAGGTGTAAATTTCGCGCTGTTTTCCGAGCACGCAGAAAAAGTAGAACTGTGCCTGTTCGACCAGCGTGGCCGCCGCGAAATCGCCCGCATACCCATGCAGTGGCAAACTGACCAGGTCTGGCATTGTTACCTGCCTGAAGCCAGGCCGGGGCAGTTGTATGGATACCGTGTCCACGGCCCCTATGATCCACTCAATGGACACCGCTTCAATCCCAGTAAACTGCTGCTTGACCCGTATGCCAGGGACATCGTTGGCCCGGTGCGCTGGAACGATGCACTGTTTGGCTACACCATTGGCGACAAGGCAGGGGACCTGCGTCCCGATCCACGTAACAGTGCCCACGGCGTTCCAAAGTCGCGGGTGATCGATACTGCTTTCACGTGGGGTGACGATCAGCCGTTGCGCACACCCTGGCACGAGACTGTCATCTATGAGTTGCATGTCAAGGGCTTCACCATACAGCATCCGGATGTCCCGCCGCGCTACCGGGGTACCTATGCCGGGCTGGCAACCGAACCGGTGATACAGCACCTCAAGCAGCTGGGTATCACTGCCGTGGAGCTGATGCCGGTGCACAGTTTTATCAGCGACCGGCACCTGGCGGAGAACGGACTGGCTAACTACTGGGGCTACAATTCAATCGGCTATTTCGCCCCGCACGCAGGCTATTCCGCCAGCGGAGATGTCAACGAGTTCAAGACCCTGGTAAAGCGGCTCCACTCCAATGGCATCGAAGTGATTCTGGATGTGGTCTACAACCATACGGGGGAAGGTAACCATATGGGGCCCACGCTGTGTTTCCGTGGCATCGATAACGTTGCCTACTACCGCCTGGTCGGCGATCAGCCTCGCTATTACATGGACTACACCGGCTGCGGTAACAGCCTGAACATGATGCATCCGCGGGTGTTGCAGCTGATTATGGACAGCCTGCGTTACTGGGTGCAGGAGATGCATGTCGATGGCTTCCGCTTTGATCTGGCCCCCACCCTTGCACGTGAGGTGCATGCCGTCGACAGGTTCGGCGCGTTTCTGGACATCGTCCACCAGGACCCGGTGCTTTCCCGGGTGAAACTGATTGCCGAACCCTGGGACCTGGGAGAAGGCGGTTATCAGGTCGGCAACTTCCCGATTGGATGGACGGAGTGGAACAACCGCTACCGGGACAGTATGCGTGCCTACTGGAAGGGTGAGGGCAGTCTTATCGGTGAACTGGCCTACCGCCTTACCGGTTCCAGTGACCTGTATGAACAGAGTGGTCGCCGCCCTTATGCGAGCATCAATTTCGTTACCTGTCATGACGGTTTCACGCTGACAGACCTGGTCAGCTACAACAACAAGCACAATATCGAGAACCTGGAAGGCAATCGTGACGGTGAGAACAACAACCTGAGCTGGAATATGGGAGAGGAGGGGCCTGTCGCCAGAAACCAGAACATAAACAAT
>Ga0316191_10002023_pt1 | contig 14637 bp, 12 predicted proteins | sample Eddworburr2cm_MG_FD_204928 | JGI IMG/M metagenome (GOLD analysis project Ga0316191, IMG submission 204928) | Coastal sediment microbial communities from Maine, United States - Eddy worm burrow 2 cm | ecosystem: Environmental > Aquatic > Marine > Coastal > Sediment | place: USA: Maine...
GTCGACCGGGGGCCGCTCATGGCCGAGTTGCTGAGAGACTTGTCGGCAAAGCGTCCCGAGAACCGGTATGCAAAGTCCCTGTTGGATGCATGCAGGGATATGGTGCCCCTGAAAGAACCGGATGCAGGTGCCGCGCAGGATCCCGCCCCGGATGGACGGTCGCTGGATGCCTTTTTTCAAAGCGGATTGAGCAACCGCGAGCTCGATGTCCTGCTGCTGCTGGGTGAGCGCCTGACCAACAAGGAAATCGCCGAACGGCTTTGCATCTCTCCCATTACCGTCAAAACCCATACGGCCAACATCTATCGCAAACTGAAGGTTAAAAGCCGCCGCCAGGCGGTTGCCCGGGCGGTAAAGCTCGGCCTGCTGCCTTCCCACCGCACCTGAAAACTTCGTCCCCCTCCAGCGGCCTGATAGATCATCCAGCGTTAACCTAAGACCCGCCTACTCCATTTTTACACCATTTTGGGTGATTGATTATCTCTTTGAAAATGCTAACTAAACTAACGCGGTGTTAATGATGCATCAAAAACGGCAACCATATTTATGGCTGATCAACCCGATTCGAAATCGTTTTTATTTCGCCTGATGGAAAAAGGAGAATCAATAATGAATGGAGCACAATCACTCTTTAAAGCTTTCGTCGAAGCGGGTCTCGACACTTGCTTCGCCAATCCGGGAACCTCCGAAATGCAGCTCGTTTACGAGATGGGGCTGACCAATGACATGCGGCCGGTGCTGTGCCTGCAGGAAAATACCGTCACCGGTGCGGCAGACGGTTATGCACGCATGGCAGGCAAGCCGGCCCTCACTTTGTTGCACGTGGGATCGGGTTTTGCTAACGGCATTGCCAACCTCCACAACGCGGGACGCGCCAACACGCCTGTGGTGAATGTCGTAGGGGCCAACGCCACCTACCACCAACATCGATTTCCCGAGCACGAGCTGATAAACGGCAGGATCACCGACCTGGCGCGGGTCGTGTCTCACTGGACCAAAGAAGCGAAATCGGCCAGTGACCTGGGTGTCCTGGGTGCCATGGCGGCGCGCTACGCCAGGATCGGCTCCGGCAAGATATGCACGGTGGTGGCGCCCACCAACTGCCACTGGGATCCTTCCGCCGGAACACCGGTCGCCGAAGATCCCATCTCGACGCCCCGCGTCTCTGCCGAGACCGTTAAGGAAGCCGCTGATCGTTTGCAAAGCGGACGTAAGACGGCACTGTTGCTCGGCGGGTCGGCAATCAGCAACGACGGGCTTGAGCTCGTCGGCCGGATCGCAGCAAAAACCGGGGCGCAACTCATGGCCGAAACAGCGCCATCGAGACTTGCCCGCGGAGCGGATCGCATCCAGGTGCCAACCGTTCCCTATCTGCTGGATTTTGCACTCCAGTACTTTAAGGAGAGCGGAATCAAGCAGGTCCTCCTGATCGGCACGCTCAACCCGGTTGCCACGTTTGCCTACCAGGGCATGCCGGTTGAAAAAGTCCCCGAGGACTGCGAGGTCTGGACATTTGCCACAAACGATCACAACGTCAGCACCGCTCTGAGCGATCTGGCCGGTGCTGTCGGCGCAGGTGATGAAACGCTGGCGCGTGTCCAACGCGTCGAGCCGAAACCACCCACCGGCGGGTTGACGGTGGAGGCTGTCGGTCAGAGCGTCTGTTTGCTCATGCCGGATGATACGATTCTGGTGGACGAGGCCATAACGGCAACGGGCCAGTTGTTCGCTGAAACGACCCATTCAGCACGTCACGACTATATCCTTGCCACCAGCGGTGGTGCTATCGGCAACGGCCTGCCGGTGGCGCTGGGCGCCTCGATCGCCTGCCCGGACCGCAAGGTCGTCTTGCTGCAGGGCGACGGCAGCGCCATGTACACCAATCAGGCGCTCTGGAGCATGGCGCGCGAGAGCTGCGACGTCACGGTGGTGCTTCTCAAAAACGACAGCTATGGCGTGCTCAACCTTGAACTTGCGCGCGTTCGCGAGGGGGAGCCGACGGATAAGATGCTGTCGATGTTGAAGATAGACCGGCCGTCCATAGACTGGGTTCGGCTGGCCGAGTCAATGGGCGTGTCCGCGGTCAGTGCCAAGACAGCCGAAGAATTCCACACCCATCTGGAAAATGCCATGCACGAGAAGGGCCCGAAGCTGATCGAGGCCGAGATGGTCCAGGATCTTCAGCCCGCGGTTGACCTGATACGGAAAAAAAGGAGATAGAAAGATGAATTTTGGGGTAATCGATCTGTTCATGATCCTTTTTATCACCCTGGGACCGCTCAAGTCGTCTATTGTGTACGTTACGCTGACGGCTGAGGCCGATGCCGGCTTCAGGCGCCGCGTGGCCATAAAGACTGTGGCGACATCGACCAGCGTTGCACTCCTGTTTGTTGTTGCGGGTGAATTTCTGCTGAATGCGTTTCACGTGTCGTATCCTGCATTAAAGATTGCCGGTGGTCTGATTCTGCTCCTATATGCCCTCGAGATGGTGATGGGCAGCAAGTCAAAAGAAGACGACAACACCGGCGCGGCCGCATCGACCGACATCGGCGTTTATCCGCTGGCCATGCCGCTGATGGCCACACCCCAGGGCCTGGTTGCGATTGCTACCGTAACCGCAGCAACGCCAGGCACTCAGGAAGTGCTGCTGGTTATTGGGCTGATACTCGCCATCATGGCCTTCAACTTTATTTTTTTGCTCGGCGCCCATCGCATCCTCAGCCTGATCGGGGCATCGGCGCTCAATGTGGTGGCGCGCATCGTGGGATTGCTGCTGGTGGCGCTGGCGGTTCAGTTGATGATATGGGGCCTTACCGATCTCGGGGTACTGGAGAAACTTCCAGCAGTGGGCTAACCCGGCATCGATAACGGCGGTCAGCAGATGCTGTATTCGCGCATGGAGCAGCCGGATTTATATGGCAATAACCAAAGGCGACCTGTAAGCCAAGATTGCTTTATTGACAGACGACTCGCAGCGGCATGACAGGACGCTTGTCTCCCGTCAAAAGAGAACACGAAAAATGAAAATAAGACTCCTAATCATCATCACCCTCTTTATTACCCTCTTTGGCGCAAATCTGGCCTCACGCGCCTGGGCCGGCGGAATCTGGCTCTACGAAATGGGCACGCCCGATTTGGGGACAGCCGGGGCCGGAATGGCGGCGCTGGCCTCGGACGCTTCCACGGCCGGCAGAAACCCGGCCGGCATGACCCGTCTGGATCGTTCGCAATTGCTGACGGCTGCGCAAGGGCTTTATATCGATTTTAGATTTGACACCGATCAGTCCGGATTCGGTGGCGGTGACGGCGGTCAAGCCGGAGGCTTTCTCCCAGCAGGCAGCCTGCATTACGTTCATCGGGTCACACCGGATTTCAGGCTGGGAGTCACCGCCGGTTCCTACTTTGGTTTTGGTCTTGACTACGGCGACAACTGGGCCGGCCGCTACTATACCACCAAATCGGAGTTTTTGACCTTCGGTGTCAACCCGGCGGCAGCCTACCGGTTCAACGACTGGCTGTCGGCGGGGGCGGGTTTCAGTGTGGTGTATGCCGACCTCGACCAGGAGGCGGCCGTCAACAACAGCGCCGTTCCAGGACAGGCAGGGTTGGCTGACGGCAAGCTCAAAATGGACGACGACGATGTGGGATACGGCTACAATCTGGGGTTGCTGCTCACGCCGCGAGACGGCACCCGGTTCGGCCTGACCTATCGTTCTAAAGTGGATTTGGAATTCAAGGATGCCGTATCTTTAAACAACATCGGTCCGGTCCTCGAGGGACTGCTCAATTTATCCGGATTGGCCGGCAGCAAGGTAAACATCGATGTAACCATCCCCCAGAATGTGATGTTCAGCGCCTATCACCAACTGACCGACAGCTGGGCGATTATGGGCAATATCGGTTGGCAAGACTGGAGCGATTTCGGCAAACAGGACTTTACGCTGCGTTCGAGTACATCGACCAAAGCCACTTTGGACCGCGATTTCGACGACACCTGGCACTTCGCCCTGGGCGCCCAGTACCGGTTTGCCGAACACTGGCTGTGGTCGGTGGGGGCGGCCTACAACACCTCGGCCGTCGATGACGACGACCGCACCCCGGATTTGCCGGTGGACCGGCAGATACGTGTCGGCACCGGAATTCAATACGACTGGACTGAGGCCATCACCGTTGGTGCCGCCTACGAGTATTTTGATAACGGCCAGGCCAAGATCGACCAGGCGGGCGGCGCCCTGCAGGGCCCCCTCAAGGGTGACTTCGACCCCGCTGCGAGCCACTTTATGGCGCTCAATCTCATCTGGCGATTTTAGATTAAGGGCGGTCCACCACTACGAAGTGTTCGGGCATACAAAAACAACCTGGAATGTATCATTCCGATTGGCAAATGAAAAAGGAGAAATAGTCATGAAATTACCAACAGTAGCAGAATATCTTGTGGACCGGCTCGCCGACCTGGGTGTCACGGAATTTTTCGGTGTCCCCGGTGACTTTAATTTTAACATCTGCACGGCCATCGAGGCCTCGGACAAGGCCCGCTGGATCGGCTGCTGCAATGAGTTGAATGCCGGCTATGCCGCCGACGGCTACGCCCGCGTCAAGGGTGCCGGTGCGGTCGTCACCACTTTCGGCGTCGGTGAACTCTCGGCCATCAATGCCGTCGCCGGCGCCTACGCCGAGCGCGTGCCCCTGTTCAAGATCGTCGGCTCTCCGGCCACATCGCTCCAGAAAGGGCAGGCACTTATTCACCATACTCTAGGCAACGGCGATTTCGGCGTTTTCGAGAACATGTACGCAGCGATCACGGCGACCCACACCCGGCTCACGGCCCAGAACGCCGCGGTTGAAATCGAGCGGGCGATCGGCATTGCCATGACCGAGAAACGGCCTGTCTATATCAATATCCCGGCGGATGTCTGCAACCATTCGATCGCCGGATACGTGCCCTTATATGGCCGGCCCGCACCCGAGCCGCTGGCTATCCGCGAAGCCGTTGCGGAAATCAAGCAGCTCCTGGACAGAGCCGTTCGGCCGGTGATCGTCGCCGACGCCAAGGTGATGCGTTTCGGCCTTCAGGAAGAGTTGCAGGCCTTCATTGAGAGATCAAACTTGCCCGCGACCACCCTGGTCATGGGCAAGGGTGTCATCGACGGGCAGCATCCTAATTTCATCGGCACCTACAACGGCAAGCTGATCAACCCCGAAACCAGCCGCATCGTCGAAAATGCGGACCTGCTGATCGCCTTCGGGTGTCTGCTGACCGACACCAACAGCGCCGCCTTCACCGTCAAGTATGATCCGAGCAGAACCGTCAGCATCCATGAAGACCATGTCAAGGTGCGCCGGGCTCGCTATGAGAATGTCCCCATGAAGGATCTGCTGGCGTCGCTGACCGCGGCGGTCGAACCCTCGACACGGCCGATCCCCAAGGCAGGCCCTGCGGATGGGGTGCCCCCGGGTGACCCGTCGGCAAAGCTATTTGTCGATCACATCTATGGGCGGATGCAGACTTTTTTGAAATCCGGTGACATCATGGTGGCGGAGACAGGTTCGACGATGGAAGGACTTCAGGACATCCGCCTGCCCAGCGGCGTCGAATTCCACAATCAGGGCCTGTGGATGTCTATCGGATACGCCACCCCGGCGGCCTTTGGCGCGGCCCTGGCGGCGCCCGACCGGCGGGTGGTGCTCATGACGGGCGACGGCTCCCACCAGCTCACGGCCCAGGAAATCAGCAGCATGCTGCGCTACGGAATCAAGCCGATCATTATCCTGCTGAACAATGACGGATACATGATCGAACGCTACCTGTGCGAGGAACCCATGGACACGTTCAACGACATCGCGCCGTGGAACTATGCCAAGCTACCCGAAGCCTTCGGGGCCACGGATGCGTTTGTGGCGCAGGCGCGAACCGTGGGCGAGTTCGACAAAGCCCTCGAGGATGCGGCCGCATCCAACAAATTCGCCTACATCGAAGCGTTTACCGACATTATGGACGCACCGAAGGTGATGCGGGATATCCGTAACCATCGCCAGACATTTTACGGCGAAAAAGGTTCCGAGGAGACAGGCAAGCTCGGCCGCCCGGGGACGCCTTCTGCGGTAGCGGCATGTCCGGGCTGACAAAGGACGGAAGACAGAGAACAGAAAACAGAAAGAAGAAAAAAGGAGTAGATGACCATGTACACCAGCCCATATAAAAAAACAAAGATACAACTCGACGACGCCCAACAGGACATGCTGGCCGGAAAGGAAGGCGAGGTCGTCGCCATGTGTTTAAAGACCATGATCGACGTCGGCGAGACCATGGGCGCCACCCAGATGGTGCCGATCAGCTTTGGGCACATCACCGGCACCTTCGCCATGTCGTCCTTTCACGGCTATTACGAGCTGCTCGACCGGTTGGTGGATGCGGGCTGCAAGGTGAAGGTCCCCACGACCTGCAACCCCCACGCCGGGCGTGAGTTCTCGTTTGAGAACCGCTCGTTTTTTAGGCCCCAGATCCATCACGAAGAGTGCCTGCGCAAGCTGGGCGTCATCCAGAACTATTCGTGCGTCGCTTACTACGACGAGAACACCCCGCCGCTGGGCGCCATCGGCGGCTGCGGCGAGTCCTCGGTGGTCGTATACATGAACTCCATGCTCGGCGCCCGCACCAATATCTGGGGGGTTTTGACCGACTTTTACCAGTCGATCAGCGGCTACACACCCCTGTTTGGCCTGCTGCTCGACGAGAACCGCGTGGGTCAGGTGCTTTTTGACGTCAGCGGGCTGAAGGACCCGGATCCGGACGCCCTGGGTCTTTACATCGGCTTCAAGGCGGTGGATCGCCTGCCGGTCGTGACCCACTACCCGTTCGACAAGTGGCAGATGAAGCACCTGCTGTCGGCGGCCAATTCCTCCGGTGCTGCCCGGCTCGTGCACGTTGAGGGTGTGACGCCCGAGGCGCCGGATCTCAAGACGGCCTTAGGCGGCAAGGAACCGCAGGAGACCTTCAAGGTTAGCCAGGCGGATCTCGATGCGATGCGGGCGGCCAAGGACGTGCAGGACAAAACGGACGTGGTGGTCTTCGGCTGCCCCCAGATGACCTTCCACGAGGCCTTGCAGCTTGCCCCCGCCTTTATCGGCAAGGAAGTCAAGAAGCGCACCCTCTTCAGCATGGTGCCGCTGGATCTGGAGCGGTTTAAGGCCTACGACGAATACAGGGAGCTTCAGTTGGCCGGGGTGGAATTCGTGCCGGCCTGTCCGCTCACGTATCTCACCATCCGCAACGACGGGTTGAAGAATGTGCTTACCGACAGCGCCAAGCTGCATTACTACCTGGCCGGCGCCCAGTTCGGCACCACGCAAGACTGTCTCAGGATTGCCGGTGTATAGCGCGACGGCCCTTGAAACGACACACGCCGGGGACAGCCCGGAATGGAGGTAGAAATGGATAAAAAAAAGACTGAAATAATCGGAAAAGGCGGCGTACTGGTTGCCGGACACATTAAGGCGCCGGTGTTGATTTCGGACAAGGGTTTCAACGGCGTGGCCGCCTGGACCAAGCCGGATAACTTCAAACCGGGCGGGGCTGCCATATGCCTGGACTGGCAGCACCCCTGGAACGGCACCGACCTGGCCGGCAAGATCCTCGCGTTTCCAACCGAGGTCGGCTCGACCCATGCCCCGCTGCCCTGGATCGACCTGGTCAAAAACCAGAACGGTCCTGCCGGGGTCATCGTGGCCCGCCCTGACCCGCTGCTGGCCATCGGTATTTTCATTTCCAGGGAATGGTACGGCCCCTCGATTCCGCTGATCGAGTTTCCCACCGACGAGCTGGCCAAGTTCGTCAAGGATGGCGACACGATCGAGATTCTCGAGGATGGGACTATTCAGAGGGCGTAGGAGGATTCAGTTGTTCCGCCTCAGGCGGACCGCTGGTCGCGTGCGATAAGTCTGATCGAAAAAAGATACTGATGAACATCGAATTTAAACATATTAAGCTAGGATTGGCAATTTTAGTCTGTCAATCATTCAAATAGGAGGTATATCATGCAGCTTTTCACAGTTCCCCAGCTGCCCATGGAAGGCCCGAAGGATCTGGTCCTTCGGTTTCCCGAAACCTGGGACGTTCAGGTGCACAACATGACCGGATACAACCGCCCCGCCATCGACATGGCGCAAATCCAAGCGGCATTGGAAAACCCTATTGGTACGTCGTCACTCAGGGAACTGGCCAAAAACAAGAAAGAAGTGGTTATCATTTTCGATGACTACACCCGCGGCATGAAGTGGCACGCCGTGGCGCATGCGATTCTGGAGACGCTTGACGCGGCCGGCATCGAGGACGAGCAGATCCGGTTCATGTGCAATGTCGCCACTCACGGCGCGGCCACGCGCACCCCGATGGTCCAAAAGCTCGGGGAGGACATCGTCCGCCGCTACCGCGTCTATAACCACAATCCCTTCACACTGGAAAATGTCCATGTCGGCAAAACCAAAACCTGGGACGTGGACATCTATGCCAACCCGGAGGTCATGGCCTGCGACCTCAAGATCGCCCTGGGCGCCGTGACGCCGCATCCGATCAACGGTTTCGGTGGCGGCAGCAAGAGCGTCCTGCCCGGCATCGTATCGTATCAGACCATCGTCGATCACCATTTAAAATCCTTCAAAATCGCCTTCGACGCCATGAACGAGGCGGCCAAGACCGGTGAACTGTCCAAAGTGGGGTGCGGCATTTATGACAAAAAGGATCATCCGGCGATCGACGTGAATGACGAGGCCGCCGAAATGGTCGGTCTCGACTTTCTGGTCAACGTGGTCTCCAACGGCCGCGGCGAGGCGGTCGGTATCTGGGCCGGTGACTTCCGTCAGGTCTTTGTAGAGGCCCTGACCGACGGCAAGGAAAACTATGCCACCGAGCCCGCCGTGGATAAGGATATCGTCGTGGCCAACGCCTTTTATAAAGTCAACGAGCCGATGATCGCCATGCTGCCGGTGGGACCTTCACTGAAAAGGACGGGCGGCACCGCTGTGATCATCGCCAATATGCCGGAAGGGCTGACGACGCACTATTTTCAGGGAGATTGGGGCGCCACGGCCCAGGGCAGACCGCCGTGCGCCAATGCGGTCAACATCCCGGACGTTATTGACCAGATCATCCTTTACAACGAATATCCGCATCCGGGCGCGTCCTGGTGGGTCGAGCCGAAAGAAAAGATCGTGAAGGTCACTAAATGGGACGATGTGATTGACCTGCTAAAGAAGAAGTACCCGGGCAAACCGTCGGTGGCGATCTATCCCAACGCCGACTTCCAGTACTTGCGCAGTCCGGACGGCAAAGCCGCGCGCCACGACATTCACCCGCCGTCCTGAAAAACTGCGTATCAGGAGATTTTATCAAAAATAAATGGAACGATAACCCAGAAAAAGGGAGGTATACAATGACAACACCAATGTTTGGCGATTTCAACGGAAAACCGCGTCTCAAACCCGAGCAGCTGCGCAGCCACCGCTGGTTCGGCCGTGAGAATGTTCCTTCGAAAGTCCGCGCGTTCACGCATCGGACGCGGATGAACCAGGCCGGCCGCGACGAAAGTGAGTATATGGGCAAGCCCATCATCGGGATTCTGAATGATTGGAGCGACCTTAATATGTGTCACATGCACTTCCGCGATCGTGCCGAGGAAATCAAGCGGGGTGTGCTGGCAGCGGGCGGCTTTCCTGTCGAAATTGGAGTTCCGCCGCTTGGCGAGATCCTGATGAAGCCATGGACCAGCCACTACCGCAATCTCTCCTCGATCGTTACCGAGGAGATGCTTCGCGCCTACCCGATCGACTGCGGGGTGCTGATGGGCGGCTGCGACAAGTCGATTCCGGCGCATCTGATGGGCGGACTGTCCCTGGACATCCCGATTATCGTGTTCCCGGCAGGGCCCATGAAAAGGGGGACTTGGCGCGGCAAAAACGTCGCCAGCGGGACCACCGCCTGGCAGGCCATCGCCGATTGCGGAGCCGGCGTGCGGCCGATGTCCGACCTCAAAGATCTCGAACATCACGAGGGAACATCGACCGGTACGTGCATGTCGATGAACACCGCAACGACCATGATGCAACTGACAGAGGTCCTGGGATTCAGTCTGCCGGGTGCGGGACATACACCGGCAGTCGCGGCTCAGCACGGTCGTGCCGCGGTGTTGACCGGCCGCCTGGCAGTCGAGCTGGCTTGGCGTGATTTCAAGCCATCGGAGTTTCTCACACGCAAATCGTTCGAGAATGCGATCATTGCGTACATGGCGCTGGCCGGATCCACCAACGGCATCTTGCACCTGATGGCGATTGCCGGACGGGCCGGCATCGAGCTGTCGATGGACGACTTTGACGGTGTCGACGTTCCGGTCCTCGCCAACATTGCCCCCAGCGGCGAGCACGTGATGGAGGATTTCCACGATGCGGGCGGCCTGGCCGGACTTCTCAACACCCGCCTTCGCGACAGGCTGCATCTGGATTGCATGACTGTGACCGGTAAGACGCTGGGAGAGAACATCGCCGATGGAGAGATCTTCAACGAGGATGTCATTCGGCCGCTGGACAAGCCCTTACGCAAGCATGGCGGACTGCGTGTAATCCGGGGCAATCTTGCTCCCGACGGAGCGATTTTGAAGACCGCCGCGGCATCGCCGGAACTGTTCCAGCATCGCGGCAAGGCGGTCGTGTTTCAAACGCCGGAAGAGATTGAAAACCACATCAATGATGAGAAGTACAAAGAGATCATCACCAAGGATTCCGTATTGGTGATGCTCAATACGGGAATGCAAGGCTACCCCGGTTTTCCTGAACTCGGTGACCTGCCCATTCCCGATCATGTGCTCAAGCAAGGCGTGCGTGACATGGTGCGAATTTCGGACGCCCGAATGAGTGGCACCTGCTATGGAACTCAGATTCTTCACATCGCTCCGGAGGCCCACGTCGGTGGTCCGATCGCGTTCGTTCAAACGGGTGACGAGATCGAACTGGATGTCGAGAAAGGCGAGCTGAATCTTTTGATCAGCGAAGAGGAGATGGCCCGGCGCAAGGCCGAATGGACTCCGCCGGAGCCCCGCTTCACCCGCGGCTACTACAAGCTCAACGAAGAGCAGGTCGAGCAGCCCGACAAGGGCTACGACTGGAAGATCCTGAAGGGCAAGGGCGGTGCGCCGAAAGACCCCAGAATCGGGTGATCCTGCAATTTCGGCAAGATGCCAAGGCGGTATTCATATGCTTATAAAAAGAATCTGTATACCGGCGCTGTTCCAAGTTATATGGCGATGAAAATATGATCCATGGCGGTCTGTTGGCGTGCCAGGAGCGCGCTCCTCGGCATCACCGCAGGGGTTGCCGGGCTCTGTCGGGTTCCTGCAAAAGCCGTTTTTTGAAAGCTCGCTGCTGAAACTGATCAAAGAATTGCAAAACCAATTATAAAGGATAAACAGAATGAATCATTTCACCGCACGATTGAGCGCTTTCATTTTTACAGCTATTTTGGTGGTTGCATGCGCAATGAGTCGACCGGCCGTGGCCGATGACAACCCGTTGGCCAAGTACCTCGAGGTTCCGGGTGCAACCGTCACCTTGCTGGTGAGTGCCGCCAAATAACCGTTCCCGCTCGATTTCGTGCAGGACTCACGGGAGAAGTTCGAAAACTTCCATTACCAGTTGGGTGGCGACCACGCCCTTTATTACAATGGACACCTGAGCGAGCTGTTGCCATCAGCCGTTTCGGCATGCTGTTCACCCCAAGTTGGAATAAGGCAGCCATAGAGCCCGTCGTATCGGCACAGGTACTCAAACGCCTACAGACCGCTGGCACCCCCGAGGCCTTCCGGGCCGGTGCCAAGTACAAAGGTCTGACTGAAGACCTCGGTGAAGCGCCCATGGCCAACTCCTACCAGTTCGATGCCATGTTCGCGGACGGCGCCCTGTGGAAACACGGCAACGTCGGCCAGGGGATATACATCGATCCTGCCCGGGACTTTGTCGGCGTCTACTCCTCCACCAACGGCTACATTCCCCGGTACGGTGAGGACAAAATGCCGGCTTTTCTGCGTCGTGCCGCCAAGCTGCTGGCCGGCAAATGATATCCGATCGAGGCGCGATCCGGCCGTCATGACTTATGATGGCAATGGATTCTGCTATCCGTGAAAAGAAAGGAGAATTAGAATGAGAGATAATGAATTAGCCATCGCCTTACTGGCGATCATCGTTTGTATTTCAGGTTTCGCCCAGGCAGCGGAACAGCCTTTGCCGAGACTGACGCTCATCAGCAACGTCAATATCTTCGACGGTAAAACCGAAAAACTACATAAAAACATGCATGTCCTGATAAAGGGCAATCTTATCGAGACGGTGTCGGACGAGCCATTGGCAGTGATTCAGACCGACAATGTGACCATGATCGAAGGCGGCGGACGGATTCTGATGCCCGGGATGATCGACGCCCACTGGCATTCACTGTTTGCAACGGTTCCAATGCCTAAGCTTTTGCAATCGAACTTGAGCTATTTGACGCTTGTCGGTGCGAAAGCCAATCGGGAGGCCTTGATGCGGGGGTTCACGACGGTTCGTGACGTCGGCGGCAATGTTTTTGCGCTCAAAGAGGCAACCGATGAAGGTGTGATCAATGGTCCCCGGATCTACCCGTCAGGTTCGTATATTTCACAGACCGGCGGCCACGGCGATTTTCTCGGGCGCCATGACACGCCTACCGAACCGTGCCGGAATCTAAGTTATCTTGAAAAGGCAGGGGTCACCATCATCGCCGACGGTGTGCCGGAGGTGAGGAAACGCGCTCGTGAAATCATGAGGGCGGGCGCATCGCAGATCAAGGTCATGGCCGGCGGCGGCGTATCTTCCTTTTATGACCCGATCGACGTGACGCAGTATTCACTCGATGAGATGAAAGCTATCGTAGAGGTTGCCGAATCGTATAACACTTACGTGCTAGTGCATGCGTTTACACCCCATTCCATTCACCAGGCGGTCGAAGCCGGCGTAAAGTGCATCGAGCACGGTCATCTGCTCGACGAACAAACCCTCAAGCTCATGGCCGAGAAGGACGTCTGGTTATCCATGCAGCCGCTTCTCGACGACGAGGACGCGATCCCCTTCCCGGAAGGATCCGAAAACCGAAGGAAATACGTCGAAGTGACCGACGGGACCGACAACGTCTATAGCATAGCGAAAAAGTTGAATGTAAAAACAGCCTGGGGAACCGATACCCTATTCGACCCTGACCTGGCCAAGAAGCAGGGTAAGCTGGTCGCCAAAATGAAGCGGTGGTACGAGCCTCACGAGATTCTGAAAATGGTCACGCATGACAACGCGCAATTACTAAAACTCAGCGGACCACGCGATCCGTATCCGGGCAACCTGGGCGTCATCGAAGTAGGCGCTTATGCGGACCTGATCATAGTGGATGGCAACCCGCTGGAAAACATCGACCTCGTCGCCGACCCACAAAAGAATTTTGTGATGATCATGAAGGACGGCAAAGTTTATAAGAACACCGTTCAGTGAAACGGATCTATATGGTCTTCAATTTGCAGCCAGCCATCAAAGGAGAATTAGTTTAAAGCAGAATCCTTATGCTGCTGAATGAGTGTTTTCCAATTTACTATGAATACAGAGAGCTTTCAAAAATGTTAATTCCATAACGGCAGGAGTATTTATGACCGAACTATCCCGATTAAAATCTCCTCTTATTACACCTGCGGCGTATCGAATCAGAGTTTATGGCTGCTTGAGGCCGGAGTGGTCCGACTGCCTGCAGGGGATGACGGTGACCGTCTTCGAAGAGAAGGAGAAAGAAGGCTATACGGAGTTGTCGGGATGGCTGCCTGACCAGGCGGCGCTGATGGGTGTGCTGGTGCACCTTTACAACTGCAACATTCCCCTAATCAGCATTGAAAGGGCCAGTGCCGAAAACCCATTGAAAGGAGAAAAAACATCATGAAAAACAAAAGGATTTTGACATGCTGAAAGTGGGTGATTCGATTCATGCCCGCTATACCGAGGCAATCGCCATTTCCGTGGATAAACCGTGAGACGGACTCAGGCAAAACAATGATGAACAAGAAACCGCATATCGTCGAAAGATAAGAAGTTGCTTTTTCAAAGCGGATGAATCGAAAACGATCAATTGTGTATCTTCATCAGCTTTGGCGCCATATATTGAGGCGTCAATTAAACGGAACCATTACCCAACCTGATAACGGAAACGATTTTTCCTGTCAACCTTGATTTTTTGAGTTGGAATTGAACTTTTAGGCAAATTCGGGCATAGCTCACCGCTATGCCTGCAGCTGGATTTTTTTAAAGGTAGGTTTCCATTGGATAATCAACATCGATTATGTAATCATCCGCGCTGGGCGTTGAGGATTGATCATAGATAATAAAGGCTTCAGGCGGCGGGCCGTTGGCGCACGGAAATGAGATCAAAACCTTTCATAATCTCTTTAATAGCCATCATTGTCAGCATTTCTGGTTTAGCCCAGGCTGCGGAGCAGCCTGCACCTGAACTGACGCTCATCAGCAACGTCAATATCTTCGACGGCAAAACCGAAAAACTCCATAAAAACATGCATGTCCTGGTAAAGGACAACCTGATCGAGACGG
>Ga0316191_10002024_pt1 | contig 14634 bp, 18 predicted proteins | sample Eddworburr2cm_MG_FD_204928 | JGI IMG/M metagenome (GOLD analysis project Ga0316191, IMG submission 204928) | Coastal sediment microbial communities from Maine, United States - Eddy worm burrow 2 cm | ecosystem: Environmental > Aquatic > Marine > Coastal > Sediment | place: USA: Maine...
GGGTATCGCCTGCGATCGTGGTCGTGGTCGTGGTCGTTGTCGCCGTTTCGATGGTTGTGGTTGTCGTCCCCGAATCGGGCGTCGTGCACCCGGAGACCGCGAGCGTGAGAACGGCGATCACGAGGGGCATACGCATGGGGTGAGGTTACCGAAGGTGCGCAGTGTCATTGGATTGACAATCGGTCGAGAAGTACCGACAATACGAGCTATGTCGACCATTCGAGCGACGAACGGCGATGAACCGCCGGCGATCGAACCGAACATGCGCACGTTCTTCATCGTGTGGTCCGGTCAACTCGTGTCGATCATCGGCACCAACCTCACGGCGTTCGGACTCTCGATCTACGTCTTCCAACAGACCGGGTCGGTGACGCAACTCGCCGCGGTGATGCTCGCGTCCCAACTCCCGCAGATCCTCATCACACCGTTCGCCGGCGCCTACGTGGATCGATGGGATCGGCGGAAGGCGATGATCCTTGCCGATGCGGGAGCTGGCATCGGGACGATCGCTCTCGTCGTTCTCTACCTGACGGGTTCGCTCGCCGTCTGGAACATCGCAATCGCCGTGGCGATCTCCGGGCTGTTCCAGGCGTTCCAATGGCCCGCGATATCGGCAGCGATGGCCGTCGTGGTTCCGAAGAGCCAGTTCGGGAGAGCGTCCGGACTCATCCAACTCGCAGAGGCTGTCGGACAGTTGGGCGGTCCGATCCTGGCGGGGTTCGCGCTTTCGTACTCCGGGGTCGGAGGGGTGTTCGCCATCGACGTCGTGACGTTCCTCGCCGCAATCGGAACGCTCCTGGTCGTGCGGTTTCCGAATCCTGTGGCAACCGAGGCGGGAGCAGAGGGTGCAGGAACCATCTGGTACGAGACCACGTATGGCTTCCGGTATCTCTGGGAGCGCCACAGCCTGCTCGCGCTCCTCACGTACTTCGCGACCATCAACCTTGCCTTCGGATTCGTGGGGCCGCTCTTCATCCCGCTCGGCTTGTCATTGACCTCCGAGGCCGGACTCGGGACGGCCTACACGGCGGCGTCGGTCGGCATGCTGATCGGCTCCGTTGTTGCGAGTGTGTGGGGTGGGCCGAAGCATCGCGTACTCGGCCTGGTCATTGGCGGCGCGTTCCTCGGTCTATCGTTCGGTTCGGCCGGACTCCGAGCGTCGATCGTGTGGGTCACGGTGGTGATGTTCTTCGGCATGCTCGTGCTGCCGACGCTCAACGCCACGAGTCAGGTCCTGTGGCTGGCGAAGGTGGAGGCAGATCTCCAGGGTCGGATCGCAGCGGTTCGGCGCTTCATCGCCCAGGGGATGATCCCGGTGGCATACATACTGGTTGGCCCGCTCTCGGACCAGGTGTTCGAGCCGCTCATGGCGGACAACGGTGCGCTCGCCGGAACCGTCGGAACGATCATCGGTTCCGGGCCCGGTCGGGGGTACGCCCTGTTCTTCGTCGCGGTGGGCCTGTTCGTGCTCGTCGCGTCGGTCGCGGCGTGGGCCTATCCACCGCTGCGGAACCTCGAACGGGACGTGCCAGATGTCGTTCAGACAGCCGATCCACCCGTCACGGAGAATCCGGGGGTGTGATAGGTTCGGCCGATGCCGTTTCCGGCTCCCGATCCCGACCTTGCACATCGACTGCTCATGGGCGAGCAGTCGTCGACCGACCTGTTTGCCGAAGCCCGGCGACTGCGCGATGAGGGCAAGGGCCGGACCGTGTCGTACAGCCGCAAGGTATTCGTCCCGGTGACCACAATGTGCCGGGATCGGTGTACGTATTGCACCTTCGCGAAGCCACCTGGGGCGGGTGGTGCATACCTGACCCCGGACGAGGCGATGGCGGTCGTGAAGGCGGGGGAGCGGCACGACTGCACCGAGGCGCTGTTCACCCTCGGCGACCGGCCCGAGGACCGATGGTCGGCCGCTCGCGAGTTTCTCGACCGTGAAGGTCACGCCTCCACCCTCGACTACGTCCAGGCCCTGACCGAACGCGTCGTCGCAGAGTCGACGCTCTTCCCGCACGCGAACCCGGGTCTCATGGGTCGCTCGACGCAAGCGGCGCTGCGGCGGTCGAACCCTTCGATGGGTCTGATGCTCGAGAGCATCTCACCGCGTCTCATGGAACCGGGGATGCCCCACTACGACTGCCCGGACAAGGACCCGGCCCTGCGGATGGAGACCATTGCAGCCGCTGGAAGCCTCCGGATTCCGTTCACGACCGGTGTGCTGATCGGTATCGGTGAGACGCCGCGCGAGGTCGTCGACAGCCTCTTCGCCCTCGCCTCCGTTCAGGATCGCTCCGGCCACCTGCAGGAGATCATCATCCAGAACTTCCAGCCGAAGGCGGACACCAGGATGCGCGGGATCGCACCGCCAACTCATGAGTACTTCGCCCGGGTTGTCGCCGTGACACGGTGGATCTTCGGCGCCGACATGAACGTGCAAGTCCCGCCGAATCTGAGCGACGACTTCGGCGTCTATCTCGACGCCGGGATCAACGACTGGGGCGGCGTTTCCCCGCTGACGATCGACTGGGTGAACCCCGAGGCACCATGGCCCCACCTCGATCGACTGCGTTCGGTGACGGAAGCGGCAGGCTTCGAATTGCGGCAGCGGATGCCCGTGTACCCCGAGTATCTGACCCCCGAGTGGATCGATGCGGGTCTGCTCCCCAACCTCGTCAGTGCGGTCGACGACCAGGGGTACGCTGTAGCGGAGGAGAAGACGACCACATGACCGACATCACCTTCGTTCGAGTGCGCCCTGCCGAGGCGATCCGGGACCGCTGGGCAGAAGCCAGGCGGCGGGAAGGAGCGACCGCGGTCGAGGTCGAACTCCTGACGGACGCGGACCGCGAGGCCGCGTTCAACGCGGGGCTGCTCCCAATCGGAGGGGAGCGTTCTCCGACGATCGCCCCGGCCTACGTCGCGACGCCGGAGGGTGCCCTCGCCCTTGCCAGGCAAGGCGTCCGGGGCTGGCAGATCACGGTCGCGGGCACCGGCGACCGTGCCGCAACCATCGATGCCCTGGCCCGGACCCGAGCGGCGTTCTACCGCGTCGGTCGTAGCGCCGTCGCCGATGCCTCGTCGATCGCGGGACTCCCCGGCATCGACTCGAGGGTGTCCGTGTTCGTCGACACGATCGACGAGGCCATCGAGGCGATCGACCTTGGAGCGCGTGATCTTGTGCTGCGCGGCTGGGACACCGAAGCGATCGGCGCACTCCGTGACGCCGCCCCTCATCCGCTCCTCGAACGGACGGTGCTGCCGATCAGGCTCCCGATCGACGAGGCCAGGAATCGCCTCGAACCTGGTGCCTTCAAGACGTATCTCGATCTGATCGACGCATCGGGCGTCGCTCGTCCACGAACCGAATGGGCCCCTGGCAAGGAACTGCCCGCGCCCCATCCGCCCGGGCGCTTCTCCGCGCAATGGGCCGACGAGGCCTGGGATCACGAACCGGTCGGCGATCGCTACGCCGCCGTGGGCGTGGACCTCCGCCGCATCCTCGACCGATCGCTCGCCGGTCACCGCCCGACGAGAGACGAGGTCCAACGCCTCTTCGAAGCTCGCGGCAACGAGGTCGACGAGATCGCCGCAACCGCAGACATCATCCGCCAGCGCGTCAACGGCGAGACGGTGTCGTTCATCGCCAACCGCAACATCAACTACACAAACCAGTGCACGTACAAGTGCGGGTTCTGCGCGTTCTCAAAGGGTCCGCGATCGCTCAACCTCCGCGAGGATCCATACCTGCTGAGCGTGCCACAAGTCGTCGAACGCGCCGTGGACGCGTGGAACCGCGGTGCAACCGAAGTGTGCCTCCAGGGCGGGATCCACCCCAAGTTCACCGGCGACTTCTACGTCACCATGCTGGAATCGATCAAACAGGCGGTTCCGGGCATGCACGTCCACGGGTTCACACCCCTCGAGGTCTGGCAGGGAGCTGCGACCCTCGGAGTCCCGGTTCGCTGCTTTCTCGAGACGCTTCGTGACGCCGGCCTGGGAACGCTGCCCGGTACGGCGGCAGAGATCCTCGACGATCGCGTCCGCGAGCACCTGTGTCCCGACAAGATTCGGACCTCGCAGTGGGCCGAGGTGATGCTCACCGCCCACGACCTCGGCCTGCGCTCAACCGCCACCATCATGTTCGGTCACATCGATGATCCGTCGGCGTGGGCGAACCACATCGAGACCATCCGACACATCCAGGAGCGCACCGGCGGTTTCACCGAGTTCGTGCCACTCCCGTTCGTGCACATGGGGGCGCCCATCTACGTCAGGGGCACCGCCCGACCCGGGCCGACGTGGGACGAAGTCGTGCTCATCCACTCGGTCGCCCGGATCGCATTCGACGGCCTCATCGACAACATCCAGGCTTCGTGGGTCAAGCTCGGACTCGAAGCAGGCCTCACCCTCTTGAACGCCGGAGCCAACGACCTCGGTGGAACCCTGATGGATGAGTACATCTCGGCCGCCGCCGGCGCTTCGCACGGGACAATGCTTGATGCCGACGACTTCGTCATCGCGATCGAGTCGATCGGCCGCACCCCGCGACAGCGCACCACCCTCTACGGCAATGCTCCGGCCGTCAGGATTGGCGGTGGGATCTCATGAAGCGCAGCGGCGACGCCACCAAGGACCAACTCTTCGACGCAGCAGCACACCTGTTCCGTGAGTACGGATACGCGGAGACCTCCCACGCCGACATCTCCGCAGAGGCCGACATTGGGCGTACCACGTTCTACGAGCACTTCGCGTCCAAAGAAGACCTGCTCGTCCAACTGGTCCAGCGCGACTTGCCGATCCTGATCGACGAAATCCTGTCCGACGTCAAGCCGGGGCTCCCGCCCGACGTCCGGCTTCGGGAGCTCACGATTCGATTCGTCGAATTCGTCGGCACCGACCACCTCGGCCTGATCCTTCACACCGAAGTGCCACGCCTCACCGTCGAGGCACAGCAAGCCATCGCGGGATCCCACGAGGCACTCTCGAATGAGGTGATGGATATCTACCGGACGGGGGTTGCCGGCGGGGTCTTCGTTGCGTTGCCCGGGCCGGTCGTGGGACGGCTGATCCAGGAGACGATGATGGCCGGTGGTCGAACCGTGATGGACCTTCCGGAGCCGAAGCAGCACGTCCATGAGATCGCGGACGCAACCGCCGGTTTCCTCGTGAACGGGCTCCGCCCGTAGCGTCGTCGGTACCATCCACCTCATGCAGATCAACGTCGTCACGATCTTCCCCGAGTTCTTCGCCTCGCCGCTTGAGACGAGTCTGGTCGGCAAGGCCAGGGGAGACGGCTCCCTCAAGGTGGTGCTCCACGATCTTCGCGATCATGGCAAGGGCATCCATCGGCAGGTGGATGACTCGCCGTTCGGCGGCGGCGCCGGCATGGTCATGATGGTGGAGCCGCTCGCAGCGGTGCTCGATCCGCTCGCACAGACACACCGTGTGTTGCTCACACCCGGTGGGCGTCGGCTGGACCAGGAGACGCTGGACCGCTGGGCGGCCGTCGAGGAACTCACCCTGGTCTGTGGCCGCTACGAGGGCATCGACGAGCGTGTCGCCGAACACTTCGTCGACGAAGAGGTCTCCCTCGGCGACTATGTCCTGTTGGGCGGAGAAGTCGGCGCGCTCGCCATCATCGAAGGAGTTGCCCGTCTGCTCGATGGCGTGGTCGGCAACCCGGTATCGGTCGAGACGGAGAGTTTCCGCGACGGTCTGCTTGAGGAGCCCCAGTACACCCGCCCGGCCGAGTTCCGTGGATGGACGGTCCCCGAGGTGCTGCGGTCCGGCGACCATGGAAAGGTCGAGGAGTGGCGGCGGGAGCAGCGGCTCGACCGGACGCGCGAACGCAGACCGGATCTGCTGGGAGAAGGAGCCGAGTAGCCGAGTGATTGAGTAGCCGAGCACGGCACACTCGGGCTCCCACTTAGGTTCTTGGGTTGCTACCATCCGGGTTCCGCTCTTCCCCCTTGTCTTGGAGGATCCCGTGAATACGCTCGATCAGATCGAGGGCGCCCAACTGCGCGATGACATTCCGGACTTCGGTCCCGGCGACACTGTGCGCGTGCACGTTCGTGTCATCGAGGGTGGACGGGAACGGACCCAGGCGTTCGAAGGTGTCGTGATCGCCCGCAAGGGTGGCGGCATCCGTGAGACGTTCACGGTTCGGAAGATCAGCTTCGGCGTCGGCGTCGAACGCATCTTCCCCGTTCATGCTCCGATCATTCAGACCATCGAAGTCCTCCGCCGCGGTGACGTGCGCAGGGCGAAGCTGTACTACCTTCGTGACCGGGTCGGCAAGGCCACCCGGATCAAGGAGAAGCGCGACTGATCGGCCCCGACCGGCCCAGCGCCACCGAACACGACCCGTCAAGCTGGCGGGTCGTTGTCGCGCCGCTCGACGCTTCGGCGATCACTGCGGCAACGGCCCAACTGGTGAAGATGGACCCGGGACTTGCGGAGATCGCTGAGCGCAACGGAGTCCCGCCGTTGTGGGCCCGCGAACCCGGCTTCCGTACGATGCTGCGCCTGATCCTCGAGCAGCAGGTCTCTCTGGCGTCGGCAGACGCTGCATACCGGAAGCTCGAGGATGTCCTCGGGTGCGTTGAGCCTGAGCCGTTCCTTCTCCTCACCGACGACCACCTCAAGGCCGTCGGGTTCTCCCGGCAGAAGGCCGGCTACGTGCGGGGCCTCGCCGCCGGGGTGATCGACGGTTCGATTGACCTCGACCATGCGGCCGGGCTTCCAGACGAACCAGCGCTCGATCACCTGTTGAGAATCCGGGGTGTGGGTCCGTGGACGGCGGCCTGCTATCTACTCTTCGCGCTTCTCCGGGCCGACGTCTGGCCGCCGGGTGATCGGGCTCTCGAAGTCGCGATCGGGCGGGTCTACGGACTGGTCGACGCCTCGCCCAAGGATGAAGCCAACGGGCGTGCCGAGGCCTGGCGGCCGTTCCGCTCGGTGGCTGCCCGCCTCCTCTGGCACGAGTACCTCGGAGGCCGCGGGTGAGCGACGGATTGGGAGATACGGGCGGTAGTGTGGATGGCGTGACTGCGCCCGATTCCGGCTCCGTTGCGCCCGTACCGGCAGAGGCCGACGGCGCTCCGGAGCCCAAGAAGCATGCTCTGCCGTTCTGGCTCGAACTGCCGCTCCTCATCCTCGCGGCGCTCCTCATCGCCGTCGTCATCAAGACGTTCTTCTTCCAGGCGTTCTGGATCCCGTCGTCTTCGATGGAGGACACGCTGCAGATCGACGATCGTGTGATGGTGAACAAACTCGCCTACCGCATTGGAGACCTTCAGCGTGGGCATGTGGTCGTGTTCGACGATCCACGCATCGATGCGGCGCCGGAGGAGACGCTCTTCGAGGCGTCACGGCGCAACATCACCGAGGCCATCGGTCTCTCCGTTCCCCGAACCGAGTTCATCAAACGCGTCATCGGACTGCCGGGAGAGCGCGTCGAGATCGTCGAGAACCAAGTATTCATCGACGGAGCCCCGATCGATGAACCGTATCTCAAAGCGGGTTCGTTGATGCCGGACTTCGGGCCGATCATCGTCCCCGACGGTGAGATGTTCGTGATGGGCGACAACCGGAACTCGAGCCAGGACAGCCGGTACTTCGGATCGGTGGCGACCGACACGGTCGTCGGACGAGCCTTCGTCATCATGTGGCCGATCTCGCGATGGTCGGGCCTCTGACCCCTGGGTTACCAACACACGGCCGGTAGCATCGAGTTGCCGACCACGGACGGGAGAAGCACGAGTGGGCGAAGAGGATCTCGAGCGGTACGAAACCGACGTTGAGTTGCAGATCTACCGCGAGTACCGAGATGTCCTCCCGATGTTCCGCTACGTCGTCGAGACCGAGCGTCGCTTCTACCTCGCGAACCAGGTCGAGATGAACACCCGATCCGTCGACGGCTCCGTCTACTTCGAACTCGAACTCGAAGACGCCTGGGTCTGGGACATGTTCCGACCCGCCCGTTTCGTGAAACGCGTCCGGGTGATGACCTTTCGCGACGTCAACATCGAAGAGACCGACATCCCTTCGGAGTTCTAGTTCTCGTCACCTCCCGGTGACACCATGCGGGCATGGCCACACGCCGCATGACCGTCGGCTCAGCCGGTGAATCGGTCGCCGCCCGCTTCCTGGAACGTCGCGGAGCGACCGTCGTCCGCCGCAACCTCCGTTTCGGGAGCGACGAGATTGACCTGATCGCCCGCATCCGGAGCACCCTCGTCGCCGTCGAGGTGAAGACCGGTATCGGCGCCGACAGCCGTCCGTGGGAGAATTTCGACGCGGCCAAGCGAGGCCGGACCCGCCGCGCGGCACGCCGGCTTGGTATCAGAAGGGTCGATCTCATCACCGTGGAGTTCACGCGCGATCGGGTCACCGTCCGATGGCTACCCGAGAGCGCCTGAACCGAAACGGCGGCGCTGCTCCTTGAACCAGCATCCGCGATGCCAGTGGCGACGGAGGTCCGGGGCAAGGTCCGGCACGACCACGACATGTCCAACACCGGGTTCGATCCACGACTCGCATCCCGGGCATACGTAGGCCTTGCGCGCCCGATACGGCTGAACCGTGTGGACGGTCACCTCGTCGAGGGTCACCCGAAGAACCCCCAGGCGACGACGGCGAGCGTCACGAGAACGAACCCGACAACCAGCAGGATGTCGGCCGTCGATGGCTTCTGTTCACGGAAGGGGTTGAAGCCCATGCGGACAACGTAGCGGAGTCGCGTCGCAGGCGAGCATTGTGGGGGTGCTAGTTTCGGCCCATGGCATTTGTGAACATCGAAGACCGGGGGAGGGTCCGGTGGGCGACGATGTCGTCTCCTGAGACGAAGAATGCCGTTCCGAAGGTCGGCTGGACTGAACTCGCAGAGGTCTTCGATCGGTACGAAGCGTCCGAGCAACGTGTGCTGGTCCTCACCGGCGACGGCGGAGACTTCTGCGCAGGAGCGGATCTCGGTGCTGATTTTTCGGGCTTCGGGACGGCCGCGGCGAATGCCGAGTACATGCGCCTCCCGAACCGGGCGGCGCTCGCCCTGCACCGACTGTCGAAACCGACCGTTGCTGCCGTCGACGGGGTGGCGGTCGGCGCCGGCATGAACCTCGCCCTCGGGTGCGACATCGTGATCGCATCCGAGCGAGTCCGATTCGCAGAGATCTTCGTCCAGCGCGGCCTGACGCTCGACTTCGGGGGTACCTGGCTCTTGCCGAGACTTGTCGGCCTGAGCCGGGCCCGGGAGTTGGCGCTCACCGGCCGGATCGTGGACGCGGAAGAAGCGGCAGCGATCGGTCTCGTGACCCGGATCGTCCGCGCCGAAGAACTCGAAGCCGAAGCCTCCACGATCGCCGAGCAACTGGCCGCTGGGGCGCCCCTTGCCCAGCGCCTCATCAAGGTCGCACTCGATCGCTCGTCAACCATGACGTTTGAACAGGCGCTCGCGTTCGAGGAACAAGCACAGGCGACGCTGCTGGGATCCGAGGACCTGTTCGAAGGTACAGCGGCGTTCTTCCAGAAGCGTCCACCGGAGTTCAAGGGCCGCTGATCCGGCGTTCACACGGTCCTGTGCCACCATGGGGTCATGGTCTGGGTGGTTCTCGCCGCGATCGGTGTGGCCCTGGCTCTCATCATCGTCGGCGTGCACCCGTTGCTCACCTGGGCCGAGCGGCGTGGCTGGGTGTACTACCGATCGACCGACCGGCCGAGGCCACACTCGCTCGGTCTCGTCGGAGGGATCTACCAGCCTTCCGTCACGCACGTCATCGAACAGCAGGTTGTCGAGGAGACCGAAGCGGATCAGGCAGCGTCCGGGGAGGACTCCTCGGTCGCACGCTCCGGCCCGGGCCGCTCCCCGCAATCAACCCAGGGGGTCGAGGACCCGAATCTTCACCTCGTCGGCATCCACGCCATCAGCGAACTGGCTGCTTCGTGGCGGGATCAGCGAGTCGACGCGAACCCAACGCTCGATCGAGAGGAGTCGGCCGGGACTTCGCGAGAGTTCGATGTCTGTGCTCATGTCGAGGACATCAAGGGCATTGGCCAGTGACTTGAGCGCTACTCCGAAGAGCACGATCCACGCCAAGAATCCGGCGAGGCCCGCTTCGATTGAGGTTGAGGCGATCAACCAGGCGGCGGATGCCACGGCGAAGAGGCCAAGGTGGATCTGCAGGCGTACGCGTCTGATGCGACGCCGCTCGTACATCGCTGCCGTTGCGAGTGCCGCGCGCCGCGTGCGGTGTGACGACAAGGCCGGTTCCTCCTGCCATCCGAGGCCGCTCCGGCCGATCTCGAGTTGCCACCGGCGCTGATCGGGGAGCGACACGCGCCGCACCCGGTACGGTCCTGCATTCAGACCGTCTGCAGCTTCCTGCCAGGTGAGGCTGGCCACCGAGCACCTCTTCGGATCGCGAATCGTGGCTTCATCATCACAGGTCGGTCGGCAGAGGGGAAGGAGCAATTTCCTGTCACACCGGTGACATACGTTGTCTACATGAATGCATCGATCACCTCCAGCGCCATCATCGGCGTCGAGCCGCATCCCGTACGCGTCGAAGCACACGTCGGGTCCGGCAAGCCCGGGTTCGTCATCGTCGGTCTGCCGGACGCCGCGGTACGCGAGGCCAAGGAGCGGGTCCGGGCCGCCTTTGCCTCCACCTCGAACTTCTTCCCGTCGAAGCGCGTGGTGGTGAACCTCTCTCCAGCTGACATCCCGAAAGTCGGCACCGCCTACGACCTGCCGATCGCCCTCGGAGTTCTCGCAGCGAGCGGCAAACTGCCGCCGGGTGCGATGGACGTGGTCGCCCTCGGGGAACTCGCCCTCGACGGTGCCGTGCGGTCGGCTCGCGGTGGCCTTGGTGCAGCCCTTGTTGCCCGTGAACTGGGCAAACCATGTCTCCTGCCGGCGAAGTCGGTGGCTGAGACCGCTGGCCGTGCGGGCCTCGGGGTGAAGGCGGTCCGTTCGCTGGCCCACGCCATGGAGGTGGCCCGGGGCGGCCACCCGGGCGATGAGGTCGAACCGGTGTCGCCGCCGCCGGTCGAGATTCCCGACCTGTCCGAAGTGCGGGGTCAGGCGGCAGCGAGGGCGGCGCTCGAGGTGGCGGCGGCGGGCGGTCACCACTTGCTGTTTCGTGGGGCACCCGGTTCCGGCAAGACAATGCTGGCCAGGACGCTGCCCGGTCTACTGCCACCGCTCGACGACCACGAGGCCCATGAGGTCGCGCTCGTTTGGGCTGCAGCGGGGCGGCCGCGGCCCGGCCCGCGAACCCCGCCGTTCCGATCGCCGCACCATTCGGCCTCGATGGCCGCCTTCATCGGAGGCGGTTCTGGAGTTCCGACTCCGGGCGAGGCTGTGTTGGCCCACCGCGGTGTCCTCTTCCTCGACGAACTCGGCGAATTCCCTCCGCAGTTGCTCGACGCGCTTCGTGCCCCGATCGAGGACGGGAGCGTTGTGGTCGCTCGTCAGGGGGCGGCCATCGAGTTCCCATGCCGAGTTCAGGTCATCGCCGCCACCAACCCGTGTCCGTGCGGGTACGAGGGCGACCGGACCCAGAGCTGTGCCTGTACGGAGTCGATGAAGGCCCGCTACCAGCGACGGTTCTCCGGCCCCCTGCTCGACCGATTCGACCTCCAGGTCGACGTTCCCCGGTTGCGTGTCTCCGAACTCGGGGGACCGCTCGGCGAGCGTTCTGCAACGGTGCGGGCCAGGGTGACCGCCGCTCGTCGCCGCCAGTTCGACGAGCGAGGCCGGCTGAATCGTGAACTGCGTCGCCCGGACCTCGATGCGTTCGAGTGGACCGATGCGGCCACGCGTTGTCTCGCTGACGCTGCCTCCGGCGATCGGCTCACCGCGCGGGGTTGGGATCGTGTGCGCCGGGTCGCGCGGACCGTGGCAGATCTGGATGGGTCCGATCCGGTAGATGGCCCGCACGTCGCTGCCGCCCTGAGCATGCGGGTGACGCTGTGAGCATCGATCACCGTCTGCGCCTTGCCTTCTCGGGCCTTCACCCGGAGCGGATCCGCGAACTCACCGGCCGATTCGGCGGCCCCGCCGGAGCCATCTCCGCGGTCGAATGTCTTCGGGTGGAGGCATCGGACGCCATTCACGCGAACCTTGCGATCCCCGCGGCGCAGCGCCGAGCGGAAATCGCGTCGCTTGGGGTCGACGTCGTGGTTCGTGGTGGCCTCGGCTATCCGGATCACCTCGGTCGGTTCGAGGATGCGCCCGACGTGTTGTTCGTTCGCGGCGACCTCTCGCCCACACCGGGTGTCGGCATCGTGGGCACTCGGCGGTGCACCGCGTACGGCCTCGAACTGGCTGATGCCTACGGCCGGGCTGTGGCCGAGGCTGGGTGGCCGGTCGTGTCCGGGCTTGCCCGCGGCATCGACGGCGCCGCCCACCGCGGCATGGTCGCGGCGGACGGACGCGGCGTTGCTGTGCTGGGGTGTGGGATCGATGTTGCCTATCCGCGAGAACACCGGCGTCTCGGGGATCAGATTCTCGAACTCGGGGGAGCGATCGTCTCGGAGTATCCGCCGGGGAGCCGCCCCGACCCGTGGCGGTTCCCTCCGCGGAACCGGATCATTGCGGCGCTGTCGGCTGCGGTCGTGGTGGTCGAGGCCGGGATCACCGGCGGTGCGCTGATCACCGCCGTGAAGTCCGCCGAGTACGGCATCCCAGTCTTCGCCATGCCGGGCGATGTCGACCGGAAGGCTTCGGAGGGCACGAACCGCCTGATCCGCGACGGTGCGTTCCCGGTCTTCGATCCCGATGATCTGATCGAGGAGCTGAGCCTCATCCACGATCTGTCGGAGACGAGGGGAGAGCCTCGCCGGGCGGATCAATCATCCTCGTCGGTGGGAGGCCCGGGGTGATCTCGACGGAGCGCATGCACAGATGCATGCTGGATTGCACGAAGAGTGCGAGCGTTCGTATCGACACGGTCACCCACCAAGAACTGAAGCGGCTCGCGAGCAAGCTCGGCGCCACGGTCGGTGGGACGGTGGCGCTCGCAGTACGCCGTCTTGGCCAGGATCGAATCGGCGCTGAGCTCGCTGCTTCGCCCACGTCGAACGAAGTCGAGTGGCTCGATGCTGACCTCGGGTGGCGTCGTCGAACTCGACCTTGGCCCGCCAGCCGGCCGGGAGGCAGGGTTTCGACATCCGGCCGTGGTAGTGACGGCACAACGAATCCTCGACGCCGGATCCAACGTCGTCCACGTCGTGCCGTTGACGACCACAATCCGCGGATTCGGGTCGGAGGTTGTGGTCGAAACTAATGAGAGCAACGCGTTGGAACGCGCGTCGGCCGCACAGTGTCAACACGTCCGAGGTGTCTCTGTCGGACGGGTCGACCGAGTGCGAGGCAATGTCGGTGCTCTTGTGCTCACCCAGATCCGAGACATCATCAGCCTGATCCTCGACATCTCTTTCGAAAAGCCGACTCCTTCGACCGCCAAGCCATGAGAGTGGGACGTCAGTGAAGGTCAATGCCGGCCCGAAGACCGGTTGCTCGCTGGTCAAGAGAGGCACACGGGCTGGGAGTAGCTGCCACACAGCGGCAGTTCCCCCATCAAGGCACATCCGCGTTGATTCATTCCCAGTCGTTGACCCCGACGACCTGATTGGGGAGTTGAGTCTCATCCACGACCTGGGACTCGCGCAAGGAGAGCGGCTCTCCATGGCGAGCGTATCTGCCTCGGCGACAGGAGCGAGACAATCCACTTGACTCTCCCCCTGGGGGAGAGTCGACAATGGAGTGCGAGAGAGGAGGGAGCGAGCGTGAATCTGGTCCCCATCGGACGATTCTCGAAGATGACGCGGCTATCGGTGAAGGCGCTGCGACGCTACGACGAGATTGGCCTGCTGACCCCCGCCCGCGTTGACCCGTCGTCGGGATACCGCTACTACGAACTCGGCCAGGCCAACCGCGCGGAGGCCGTCAGGATTCTCCGATCCGTCGAGATGCCGCTCGACGAGATTCGGGCGGTCTTCGAATCAGACGACCCCGAACTGGTCCACAAGCATCTGCTGGTCCATCGGGAGCGCCTGGCCGAGCGTCTGGCCGTCCAGGAACGAGCGCTCGCCTACCTCGAGACGTTGATCCGACGCAAGGAGGGAATCATGCCGTACGACGTAGAGGTCACCGAAGTAGCTCCGCAACTCGTGGCTGCGACCAAGGTGCACACGAACCTGAGCCGGATCGGTGGCGACATCGGTGCCGGGTTCGGCGCGCTGATGATGGCCATGGGCCGGCAGGGCGTCGCTCAGTCCGGGCCGCCGCTCATCGTGTACCCGGACATCATTGACGATGAGACGGGCGGCGACCTCGAAATCTGCGCACCGATCGCCGTGGACTTCGGCGGCGACGGAGACGTGTACACCCGCGAACTCGAGGGCGGAATGATGGCGGCCACCACCCACCACGGGCCCTACGAGCAGATCGCTCCCGCCTATCACACGCTGACCGGGTGGATTTCGGAGCATGGTCACGAGATCGCAGGGCCACCGAGAGAGACCTACCTCAACGATCCGCAAATGGTGGCACCCGAAGAACTGCTCACCCGCGTCGAATTCCCGATCTGTTCCGAAGGGGGCTAGCAGGCCACTCGAACCCGGGTT